>Ga0179593_1380066_pt1 | contig 13115 bp, 15 predicted proteins | sample CZODoug2_1_08_16_FD_185931 | JGI IMG/M metagenome (GOLD analysis project Ga0179593, IMG submission 185931) | Vadose zone soil fungal communities from Angelo Coast Range Reserve, California, USA - CZODoug2_1_08_16fungal (PacBio error correction) | ecosystem: Environmental > Terrestrial > Soil >... | reverse complement strand
ATACCTAGAGCATTATGGGGTTTTGTTTCTTTTCCAGACACTCTTTCTACTTCTCGCCGAATGAGTGATTCCTTTCGACTTTTACAAAAAGGTTCCGAACTAAGCTTTCAGTCCATCCCCCCCCTTTTTCTCCCCTCTTTGGGCTTCAGAAGATGTTTTTCTTTTCTCCCAAGACACTCCTTTCTTCCCCCCGAAAAACCCCCTACAAGCGAAACGTTGAGCCGTGCCCATTTCAATTTCTATTTCTTGAAGCCTTCTGCCGCCAACGCATCACACTCTCAGTAAATTAATTTTCGTAGGCCTTCTTTTCATCCCTCACGCCTTCTGTTGTCTTCCTTTAATTACTCTACTGAAATCCATTTCCTTTAGGACATCGTTTCATTAAACTTTTCCGAGAGGGATGTGGTCCTTCTATAGACTACGATTACCCGAAATTTCGTCTCAACATTCCTCCAAGTAATTTCAGCCGTTAGCGTCCTTCAGTCTTTTTCCCCCATTCTTTAACCCCTCATCTGTCTACTTTTCCCCTCTCTAATCTAGCGGATCTTCTTCTTCCTAGATAGATAAATCGACCCTCTTCCCTTTTTTTCTGAGATCCTCCGTTTAATCATCAAATTGTCTAGTGATGATTTATTTCAACTACTTTTTTCTCCCATCCTTCAGAGGGTACTCTTCCACCAAAATTCTCCCGACCCTACTCTCGTGCTCAAACTTTTTGGGATAGCGTTTTCCTCCCGATTCATCTTGACAAGCTATTTCTCCAATAATTTCACCTCCCTGGAGGCCTTTTTCCTACCTTAAAGTTCTTCCCCTCAGCATCTCCAATGGAAATGGTCCCGCACTGAAATCTGAGTGTGGTACGGCCCCAGGTTCTAAGATGTTTATAAACTTCGGCGTTTACTGTTCAACGTGGAAAACCCCTCATATTACCCCCTTTCTCCCGAGATCGAAGTCTCCTTCTCTCTTCCTCTGTCCCCCGAAGCAGGGCGACACACTGGAAATTTTCCTCATTTTCTCGGCAGTCTCTCTTATCCCCGATCTCTTTTCGTCACCGACTACAACCCCCTTCTTTCTCATCCACGGATGGAGATTCTTTCTTTGAATGTTTTTTTGATGATTTGGTTTCTCCCCCTTTCTTGTACCTCCTCTTTTCTCTTCAACCCCTTTTTTGTATCTATCTTTACCGAACAATTTTTCTTTTCCCCTCCCTTTTTTCTCCTCCTCCTCATTTCTTAAGGGGAACACTTTTAGTACCTTTTTTTCCCAACCCACCCACTCTCCAAGAATGGGACTCCTTATGAACCGAAATTTTTTTTTCTTCCTTTTCCCCTAATGAGAGAAATCCCCCCATAGTTAGCTCTCCCTGGAACCAGGCCACACCAACGCTCGCCCATTCTAGGAAACCTTCCGTCCTTTTGGAAAGCTTTTGGTCTCTTTTTCGTGATGTGGTGATACCTTCGGTATCCTCGTCGCCGTCTTCCTAGGGTTTCTTGCAACGCGCCGTATGCACATTCTATTAGATCCCTTTAAGTCCTCGGAGGGTGATTCCTCATGAACGGAGTCAGCATCCTTTACATCCGACTTCCCCTTTCCCTTCGTCCGGAGTGAAATAGCTCTCTAGTTTCTCCCATACTTCTCTACTCTTGAATGGACCTCTTAGATTTCTCCCACACACCTGCAGGTTCCCCCCAAGTCCAGTCAAAGAGGGTTCTTTTCTTTATTCGCGGCCATTGGCCGAGAGCTTTCCCCCCTGCTTACTTTTTTCCGGCGCTGGCGCTTCTCCATCTACGGCTTCTCTAGTAAATACCTCCCCTAGGTCTCTTAGAAACCCTCCTTCCCTCCTGAGCGCTCTCAGCGTTTTTGTACCCATCACTCTGTCCATTCCTCTTTACCTCCCTTGTAAATGGTCCCCGTTCTTTCCGTTTTTCCACTCTCGAGGTTAAGAGTTCAGACCCAAGATCAGGGCGATGCGATCATTCACGCGCCTCCGGCAAGAGGGAGTTCCACTGTTAGAACTGACATTTTTGAACGACGGTCAGACCTGAACGTTAGTCCGATCAGGATCACTGGCACTCCACTCATTTCTATCTCCTGCAAGCTCGTCAATGAGAGAGCTGTTGACCTCGTGTGTTGTTGTTTGAGAGTTCGATTTGACGGGCGGCGGGACAAGCCGCGATGCGATTTGCTTTGCCCGTTGATTCCGGTCCGGCCGAAAGATCGTCGCCCCGGCGACAGAGGTGAAAAAGGAATGCACCCATTTTTCCGCATCTGAAGCTTTTTGTCCTTTTCGCCTTTCGTTCCGTAAGAGACCTAATCTGCTGACCTTTCCGCTAGATGATCACTCCCTTTTTTAACTACCTGTCCCTCCAATGGTCATTTCTTTTCCTAGACTTCCTGGCTTTTCTTCCCCCCAAAAATCTTCCTGGCCCGCTTTCTCCCCTCGGCTGTTTTCTCCTTGATTAATTTCTAGAAAGTCTACTTTTTTCGTTCTCATGCCCTCGCCTTTTTTCAAACTTCTCAGACTTTTTTCCTTAATAAGTCCCTTTCCTCTCATTTTCACCCGATCAATGTGGTGAGTCTTTGTGGTTTAAATTCAATTTGCCCCCCCCCTTTTCTTCTCGCTCTCTTACTCCCAGTAAGCGTTTTTTAGAAGCGCATTTGCTAGCGCTCCCTCTCTTTTAAGAAGGCTACTCCCGTTTCCGATCTCCCGATTAAGCTTCCTTCTTCTCTTGTTTCTGTAGGGACTACCTCCCTCCCCTCGCGTTGACAACCTTTAAGCTTAAATCTCTTCTAGAAGGAGGAGCGTCTACACCGAGGCCCGAGTCGCGAGGATTTACCCCTCATATCCCCACCATCACTAAAAACAAGCTTTTCCATTGATCGGTAATCGCCTGAGGACTCTCCTTTTGAATGCGGAGTGTCTTTCACGCCTCCAATGGTACTTGAGGGTCTTGGAAATGATACGACAAAAAGTGAGGCCCTCTCGTACCCCTTCTTTTCGCTTTTGTTTTTCAAAGTTCGAGTATCTCTTTTGCCCATTCCGCCGCTCCTCCTCTATTGTCCAATTTTTTTTTTCTTTCCTCCTCGTCTAAACGTTTTGGTTCTTGAAACGGTTGCCCCATCATGCTGGTTTTCCCATGCAACATCCCAAAAAGAGACCGACCCCTAAATGAAATTTCGCGTCTGACTTTTTTGGTCTTCTTTTTTCTCCATCATCTATATGTAGACTATCTGACTGCCTCCTCTCCACCTGATAATGATGATGGAATTTCCATCATTATCGATCTAGAGAATCTTCTCTGTCCCCTACCGGAAGTCTCTTTTTTCTCGTGGTTTTTCATGAAAAGGGATTCCGTCTTACTTTTCTACATCGTCTATCAACTGTAGTTCGTTACCTGATTCTTTCTAATCATTTCAGTACTTTTCAAGTTTTCTCTTCGCCCTCGTCCCCATCCACCCGCATGGAGATGTTCGGCACGGGCTCCTTTTTTGAAGGAAGATTCACTCTCTTTTCCAGTACGATGCTGCTTCACCTCTGAACGCCCACTAGTTTCTAAAATCGTAGAAATGTTTTTTACTACCAATGCCTTCTTATTACTCCAATAGGCTTTGTTTCTTACTCATCATCCGTCCATTTCTTCTTACGCCCTTATCTCTCTCTAAACAGGAGACGTTTTACGCGTTCTTCCCTACATCTATCCTCTCATCCTGTAGAGATTAATCTTAAATCTGACAATTATTCTATAAATCCTTTCTCCCCCCTTAGTGTAAAGAAAGTATTCTTGACTTGAGTTGTGGTCTCTCCTCCAACCTCTCTTTCTTCCTCTCTTCTACTAGATCTTCGATAAATTCTTCACCTTTCACCTTTTCCGATGACTAATCCTCCACATTTATAGTAGAGTACAATTTATCCACTTCCTTCGGTCCCTCTACTTCTTTACTTCTATTTTACCTTCAGAATACTTTTTAATGGGGTTCTTGATGAGTTTTTTTTACTGACTCTCGTTCTATCTGCCATTCCCCTTCACAGGTAGACTTTAAACGTTTTACGTTTCGGTTTTTCTTTTTGTACTTTGATTGATTTGGCCTCAACAACAAATTCTAATAACATATCTTTTCCTTCACTTTTTGGGTGAGGTTTCATTACAGTTTGAGGTCTGACCTCTTCGCCCTTCTTCTCTAGAGATCCCTCCTTTCTTCTGAGAAATCTTTTCGTGGCTCAAGCCAAAATCCACTAATTCGCTGGTTTCTCCTTTTTCTTTTCTTTCTATTAATCCCCCATTTGTTGGTTTGATCTCTCCTAGACTGCGGCCTCTTGAGTTTTTTTGGTCGGACCCGCTTTCAAATGGCCTAGTCGTGCTCGCCCCCGAATAGCTGGCGCCACTTGACAGACTCAAAGCTTTTCCATTTTCAACCCCCCCCCCTTTGACGTCACCTGATTTCTGGATTTCGAAGAGGTGTTAAGGAAAACCACTCACGTATACAAACGAAAAACCCCTCCCCCTTCAAGATAAGAGGCGCCGTGCGTATTTAAGGCAGAAAGCCCCCTTCCAACCACGCCCCAGCATATAAGTACTACGTCTTCGGTACCCCGGGACTCTATTTTCTCCTCCTTGAAGATAGTACGTGTGATAGCAAGTATACCTTTCCTTCTCTGGAATCTTTACTTAAAGTTGAAGATCTTTTATTTCGTCCTTCCATCGAAGAAGTCTTCCTTCGACCTAACAGCGTCGCATCAAGTCCAGAAATCAGGTAGGCTCCTACATTCTTGGACCGGAGGTCAATCACTCATGGGTGTCACAAATTTCATTCCTTTTACCCTCCGCTCCTAGGTCTCGCGTTGGTTGCTTCCCCGTACCCGAGGAACTTCCCCCGTCTCTACGGGGAGCCTCCCGAATGGTAGTACATACAATGGCTCCGCTGATTCGCGGTCCATTTCCTCTACCCCTTTCAACTCCTTTCTTGCTCCTAACCCCAGCCCCTTTCGCTCGATTTCGACTCGCCCCCCTTCCCCCGAGTTTATAACCCCCGTTCCACGATTCGGATTTCATTTGCCGCAACTCGGGTCTCTGATTACCTGGCTTCTCCGCTCTCTTACCCTCCTACTCCTCAAAGGAAGTCTCCCTCACGTCGGCCCGTTTCTCCCCGGCTAACGTTGCGTCCCTCCACTCATCTGAACCCTTGAATGTCTTCCCCCAGACCTAAGGGTACGTTTTCTCCGGTCATCACGACGCTGTCGAAAGGTGTCCCTCGTCCATACCAGGTGGTCCCCTTCCCCCCCCGCAGATTCCGGGTTTCCTTTCCCCCTCCAGAGATTCTTAGTCGCGCGCTCGCAATGATAACCCTTCCCCTCCTGCTATTTTTTTCCCGCACACACTGGTCCTGCAGAGGCCATGATGATAAATATCGCTTCTTTTCTTCCCAGAGACCCACCTGCGTTCCGAGACGAACTGGTCTTCTCAAATGTTGTTTCTTGCCTGTTTTGATGGTCTTTTCCCCCCCCCCCCTCTTGATATGGTGCACTCCTTTTTCGATCACAAACCTCTTGTAGGCCCTTTTTTTCCTCCAATCCGGTGAAATAGAGGGTATCCGCAGGGTGACTGTTCCCCCCATGATAATCGGTACCGTTGACCACACCACCACCGTCCTATGCCGACCTCTTTTTAACCAGGCCCTTTTGCTTACTCCCGTTGGAGCCTTTCCCCTTCGTGAGGAGCAGCCGCACACCCCCCCCTGGATGCCCATGCTGATCCCCTCATGAATTTTGTTCCACTGATGTTTTGCTAGATTCCGTGATGGGTGATCCAATTAGGAGACACCCGTCCCCCCCCCCCCCTTCCGAAGCCGTTGTCGGCCTCCGCCGAAGGAAATTCGTCTATCTGTTTCTCTCTTTTAACTCTTATTGATTTCCGTTTCTCCTCCGGAAAATAACGGACGCTCTTTTTTCTTCCGCTCGGCGCGGCGTCCCCTTAGCAGAACTTTCTCCGCTAGCTGCTTCGTCCTCCCATTTTCTCCCTTGGACTGGCTAAGAGAGTCTCCCCCCCCCGAAACCGTTCCCCCCAAGAGCCAAAAGGTTCTTTCTTTTTTTCTGAGCAGACCTGGGCCGGTATTCCTAACTTGCTCCGTTTTCCTTCTCTTTGCCCTCCCTCTCTCATCCTTGAATTCGAGAGACATAACGTTTGCGCTTGCCGACCACGGTTCCCTCCCCCTGCCCGCGTCGCTGTGTCGGTATTTCGGCATCACCCTCTTCCTTCATTTTCCGTACATGTCCATAAATGGACGCCTTTTACTTGTCCCTTTTTCACTCTATCTAAGAGCCCCCCCTTTCCCCCACTCCGGTAGATTTCGTATCCCCTTTTCACTGACCGCCTAAACGGCCAGCGTTCTCTCCCGTTTCTCAAGCCCTGTTTGACGGGTGTCTGCCGTCCCCCTATTCCCGTACCTTCATAAAAGGGAAATGCTTCATTCCTCTGGGCTATTACATCCTCTCCCCCCTCTCCTTTTTTTCTACTTTTTAGAGAGATTTTGAGAAGCTTCCTCTATATCCGCGATGAGTATTTGGGGTTTTTTTTGCCTTTTTGACCCCTTGTCCCGGACAAGTAGAAACAGGCGACCTTTTTTTTCAACCTGTCCGTGCTCCTGGGAAGATCTCCTGGGGTTGTCGTCGTTCGTTTCTGGAACTCTTGCCCTGCTGTTTTCTTTCATATTCGATCCGAGAGTCCCACGTTAAACTTCCTTCCCCCCTTGCCCTTCCATAGAAGGCTGCCCCACTGATTCTTCCCCAAACCCCTGACCCTTTTCCTGCCGCGTTGGGAATTCCCCCTCGTGCTGTAACTTTAGAGAAGTGATCCGTATGGAGACCCGAACCTTCCTTCAAAAGAGCAGCTGTGTACTATCGGTTCCCTGGCTTTGCCCCCCCCCCAAGACCCTCACCCTCGTTGTGTGTAGTATGCAACTCCATGTATGATGGAGAGATAGACGGATCCATTCCCGAGACGTCTGAGAGCTTTGAGTCGAGCGCCCCCTCCCCGACGCTCCATCCTCAAAGAAGGTTGACCCGCCCCGGTCTAAACTATTAATCGTCTCTTTTCGTGTTCCTGGGCGGAACAGAAACTTCCCATCACGCGTTGTCACCTCGCTTCACGAGTCCTCCCTGTCGTCAGAGGCCTCCACCTTAGGACGCGATGATTTACCCTCCGTGAACCCCCCCCCCAACGTTCCGGGACAACCAGCTTCCCCCCAAATCCTGATTTTGAATCGATTTTCCGACTCCTTTTTGAAGTTGAGTGAGGAATAAGCCCACCTTCTTTGATGGAGAGTTTTTTTTTTTTACTTCTTCCTGACCCAACCGGACTTTTTCCACATCGGTTCTCATTTTTGAGTGGTGGTTTCCCCCCCTTTACGTTTTCTCCCTCCCCCTTTTTTGCCCTTTCAGAGTTACCTCGTCTCAACCAATGATTCTGTCAAGAATCGTCCAAAGCCCCCATGATGGCAAATCGAGGTTACAGCACCCCAATTTCACTCAAAAAAAAGGCCCACCCTCCCAATTTAGTCCAGTTGCGCGCTTAAGAATTTTTTGTATCTTTTTGCTCAATGGTAGCCTATATAATTCTTACCCCCTTTTTTTCTGCTCCTTGATGGGAAGGGGGTCCCTTGCTCTTGGGAGACCGACTCGATCGCGTGCGTGAATTACGGACTCTTCTTTTTTTCTTCCCTGGATGTTGAAGGGAGAAGCGTTTACCCTTTCCCCCCTCGTCCTTCACCTTCATTCGTCCTCATTTGCTTCCCCCATTGCTGCCTGTAAAGGGTCCCCTGCGACAGTCCTGTTCGTCACGGCTCAGCGTTCTTGTACTTTGTCGAAATCTCGTTTTCCTATTAGGAGCTTTGAAATACCGGAATCCCTTTCTCCCTTCTCCAGCCCCTCCAGAATTTTCCTGCGAAATGGGGTGTCTGAGCAGTCCCGGCGGACCTTCTCCTCCCGGCCATTTTTGACCCTCCTCGCCCTTCTTCCCCCCCCCTTTTTCCGCCATGATGAGATATTGAAGGCGATTTTCCCCTTGCCTGCTTATCCGGCAGACCGCGCCAGTTTCTCTCTTAAGACGACGTGGATGTTCCCTTTGTAGTGGCTATCCGATTTTCCCCCACTCCTTCCCTTCCTCCGGATGATTCTTGAATTGCGGAGGTATTTCCACAGTTCCCGGTGATATAGTTCTATCTTAGACTTTCCTCCAAAAGCGCTGGCCCGTTTAAGAACGATTTCCGACTCATGACCCAAGGGGTTCGTCGCTAAATCACTCTCCCAAGTACGGGCCGGCGCGATTTGCCCTTCTTGTAGGTACCGCCGCCAGTAATGAGTGATGGCTTTTTTGTCCCTTCCTTTTAGCGGTCCCATCTTTAGCGTTCTGAACGTTTTAATTTCTTTTTTAGGTTTCTTTTTTTTTTTTCTAAGTTGAGGGGATTGGCCCGTACGAAACACATTATGCTCCTTCAAGCGTTTCCCCTTTCCCCTTTTTTTTTAGGTTCCTTCACAGCTTTAAATTCCTGCCCATTCTAGTCACCTCGGCGACGAGTCAATGTTCTTTCCTACCTCCCCAGCCCAGAATTCTGACTCTTCGATTCTCTATATTTCATACTCCCCTTTTTTTTGTGTTTCCGCTTTGACCCTGAGTTTCTGGCTTGGGTTTTTTGGAGGAGACCACCGGCTGAACCTCTTCTCCCTCCTGAGTGCTCAGACCGTCTGGAAACACTGCCAGCCTTCCCCTCTTTTTCCCCCTTCCCCCTCCCAAAAGGTATTTTCAGAACTCTGTGATGGTAAGCAGGTGTTCATCCTGCCAATCCCACACGTATCCCCCCAAAACGAACAACCCCTACCCCCCCTTTCTCGAGAGACTGTGTGGACCTTTGACTCCGAAGCCCTCTTTTTACGTTCAAAAAGAAACCAGCAATCAGCCCCTCCCGTTTTTCCTTTTCCCAGCGCCGTTTCAGAAGATCGCGCGTTGAAGTGGCTCGTCCCCTTTCCCTCGAAGGAAATTGTCCTCTTAGGCCAGCTTGAGTACCCGTACCGATTGTATTCGACCTCCCCCCTCTCTCTAGAAGTTGGCCGCGCACTGTTCGCCCCGTCCCTTCATCCCCCGTCAGAATCAGCCAGTTCGTTTCGGGACAGTTTTGGAAACCCCCCAGTCGGGACAATCTCCAAGTTTATAATTTTACGTATTCATTCTACGCGTTGCGCGGGATTGCCTTCTGAAATCTCAGGTACCCGCTTCCCCTCCTTGTTTAGTCATCGCCTCCTCAGTTTTTCGTACCAGCACCCGGGTCTTTTTTGAGGCCGTAGGCAAAAAGACAGCTTTTGCTGTATGCACGTGGACTGCTGCCCCAACACACATGTCTCCCCCTCCCCCCCAATTTAGAGTGGCCTGGTTCTCAACTAGTGGGCTCTTGATTCCGTAGTTTGCCTCCCCTCCTCCCCTCCCATTCACCCCCCCTCTTCCAGTCAGTACAGAAAAGGCAGCCCGTGCCTCCCCTTAGAATTTGGCCCCCCATCCCTGAACCCCCCTTTGACTTAAGAAAAGCACTTCGTTCCCCCTATCAGGTCGGACACTAGGTTTTATCTTTGAAGTTTGTTAAACGTCTTGTATACTTTTTTGCCCATGAAACTAGATAGCCGGATATTTCGACTCATTGAGAGGCAGCTGTCTCCCTAGACTTGCTGGCCCCCTGACGCTCCGTTTTACCCCCAGCCAAATTTTTCTTTGGCCTTCCGTCCCTGTTTAGCCCACAGCCCCGGAATCCACCACCTGTTTCTATTGATGACCTTTCTTTGAGAACTTCTTATGTGTTTGTGTTGTTTTTCTTTTTGCTGTTCTTTGCTGATACCCCCTATGGTCTGGCTGACGACCCCCAACCCTTTTTCGCCGATTTGGACGACCCCTTTTTTTTGATAGATACTTGTAGCAGAGCAGGGCGGACTTTTTCCCCCCTCCTCCCTCTTTCGAGTGAAAACCCCCCCCCCCGAGAAAGAATGTCCCACTATGACAGGAACTTTTTCGAGTTCCCCCTCTACCGCCCCTCCCAAAGAGTTCCCCCGTCGCGGCCACTCACCCGCAAAAAGCTGTTTCCCCATGCGCCACCCGCATTTTGGCCCCCAATTTTTTCCCCGCCGCCGTGCCTTGTTTTTTATAAATGCTTCAAATCGTCTTGCTCCCCCAGGTCGGCCGCGTTTGGTACGGCTCGCAGGCGGAATTCGCATGCCCTATCGTTTCTCTGTTCCCCCAACTGTTTTTTTGCTGTTTCAGCCGACACAAAACTTGGCGACGATTTCATGCGTTGATCGGAGCGTCTTCCAACCTGGAAGTCCTTTTCTCCTTTTGTGCAATAGATTCGGAGATACTATCCCCCTTACCCCCCCCTTTTATTAGATCTCTTATGTGGGCTCGTCGCTACTTCCCCATTCCTGACGTTCACCCCCAAAGCAGCACAACTTGGTCCTGTGTTGCGCAGGCTTTGTCCGTTTAGCAGACCCCCCCCGTGCTGCCCTTTGTTGACGCTCTTTGCTTTCTCCCTACATAGTCGACCCCTCCCGAAAGTCCCACGAAGGTCACGATGTTCCCCCCTCCGTTTGCGCGGAGCCGTTAGCTTTTTTGCGTCCTCACTCTCAGTCGCATTACTCGCCCATTTTCTCCTTTCCGGACTCTTTCTTTAGGACTTCCGAGAAGAGTCCTTCACCCCCCCGCTCATTGTCGATCTTATTCCATTGCCTGACACCCGCCCCCGCTCTACTCCTTTTCCACTTGGTCCACGGACAGAATTTTTTGCTTTTTTCCCCGCGGTCGCCGGTCTATTCTTGTCCCTCTTTTTTTTTTCCTCCCACCTTCCCTCCCCATATAATCGATTGTTCTTCAATCCTCCACCCCTTCCTTTTCCTACTACGTTGTTGTGTTTTTCGCTTCATGATTGGATCAGCGGTTTTCTCCGATAGCATCGCTGAGATTTTTTTCTTGACCTTTATTTTCCGCCCCCGTATCCCTTTTTTCCCCCCCATTTAAAACATGCGTGCGACCATTTTTGACTCCTCTTTCCGCTTGTGAAGTGGTCGGAGTGTCTTTCAGGAAGCAATCGACTTTCTCCCCTCTTCCCGTAGTTTATCTTCCGCCACTCCTCCCCTTGCCGTCACATGTTTTGCCCCCATTCGAATTTCATGGACGCTGATGGTCTTGCCCCCCCCCCCACCCTATAGCGGAGCGTCGCCGGCGGTTTCGGCAGTCGTCACTTTTGTTGATACCCGCGACGTAGACTATGAGACGCTCCTCTCCTTTCACATATTGCAGCAGGTTACTTTTTATGTTTTTTTTTCTCGTATTCCGACTCTTTTTTTGGTTTTTGTTTCCCCTCAAGTAGGTGATGTTGAGCTTTTTTCCGCCAGTCAGCTCTTCGCATACGCTTTTGTTCCCCCTGGATTGTAGATATTTCACGGGCCCGACCCTTCCAGTGAGAAGAGAAGATGTCCACGGCATGTCACTTTTACTGTGAGTCTTCGTCCACCGCCACGCCCATCGCAGCCCTTAACCCTCCCTGCCCCCCCTCCGACGAATGCCGGCCTTTTGTCCCCGCGTGCCGACTGCGTGGGCTTTACCGATGTGTCCACCCCCCCCTGCGCTCCCCCCCTTTTTTCCAACTACTGAGGTTTTTCCTCGCCTTTTGCGCTACTTGTTGACGGTCTCTCGCCTCTACTTTTTTTAGGGAGTTGTCTTGTACCCCGGTACGAACAAACCGTTCCCTGTCCCTTTCGAGTGGGGCTTCTTGTGTTTTGTGTTCTATTTTATCGCCTTTGGCCCCCCCTTTCCCGCGGCGCTGATACGAGTTCCACTGATTGTGCTGTCCCTCAGCTTGTTTTCGCAACCTTTTGCAACCACTTAGGGTTTCAGCCAGCCCTCCCCAATCCAGCCCCCCACCCCACCCTTCGATTACGTTTTTGCGAGCACGCAGGTGATTTTTTCTTTTCTTCAGCGCATTTGTCCTTATCGAATTCCCGCAATCTTCACCCGTTTTGCTGATCCTTTTTTTTTAGAAGGCTCTTAGTTTTCCTTACTTTTCCGAGTGCTAACGGACTACGGCTATTCGGCGTTTTTGGTCTTTTTATGGCCCTTCGCCGAAGTTTTTTCTCCCATCTCTATACCCTTTTGATCGTCGACATTTCGTCCTTTTGTTTTCCCCCTTGTCATGATGGCGGGATTTAACTTGTGCCTGTGCCACCCCTTCAGTCGTTTGAGGTATTCTGTCCGCTTTTTCCGAGCAGGTCGCTTGCCACCTGCGGAATTTCATCTTTCCACAGGTGCTTCCCTTCCCCCTAAATCTTTCTTTCCTTTGTGGTTGACGAAAGCCTTTCCCTCTTCCTTTTTTTCCCCCCTTAAGAATAGGCTTTTCCTGCTTGCTAGCTTTCTCCCTTTTCTGTTTTGTTAGCCCCTTCGGCCTGTCGGAAACCTCTTCGGGTTTCCGCGCTTTTCATAGTTAGAGAGTCCCCGCCGCGTAGGCTTTTTTGACTACTTTTCCCATTGAGGACACCCCTATGTGATATTCCCGACTGTTTTTTCACGATGTGCCCTCCTTTTTCTTTTTGACTTATGTCCTTTGTTTCGCGTACCAGTCGGTTCTCCCCCTTTTCGATCGATCGAAGGCTTCCTCCATCTCCCCGTCGTCCTTTTTTCGAATTTCTGGAACCGTTGCTCCGTCTCTTTTCTGATTTTTTTCAGAGCCACTTCCGGTCCCGTTGGGGGGTGGTTGGCGCGACGGTCTTGCCGTTCTTTGAGTTTTTTACAGTAAGAATCCCCCTTGGAATTGTGCTATGCTTTTTTCCGGCTTTCTTTTGCTTCGGCCCTGGGTTCCCCTTCCGCACGGTTTTTTTCGGGCTTCTGACTACTTTTGGTTTTTTTTCGTTTGTAGTTCCGTGAGGGTCTTGTTCTTACTTCCCTCCTGGTATACTTTTTTTGTTTCGTCAAACCTGGTTTTTTATGGTGAATTTCAGTACTGTATTTTCAAATTTTTCCATCGACGGCGTTCACGCCCTTACTTCTGTGCTTAACGTTTTGGCTTCCAGACTCCCCAGCCTTCGATCTGTT
>Ga0179593_1343453_pt1 | contig 13115 bp, 15 predicted proteins | sample CZODoug2_1_08_16_FD_185931 | JGI IMG/M metagenome (GOLD analysis project Ga0179593, IMG submission 185931) | Vadose zone soil fungal communities from Angelo Coast Range Reserve, California, USA - CZODoug2_1_08_16fungal (PacBio error correction) | ecosystem: Environmental > Terrestrial > Soil >... | reverse complement strand
CTATTTCAAAACCACCCTCCAAAAAGCTTGCACGCCCTCGCAAAGTTTTCAAACCCCCCCGGTCCTTCCGCCACGGAAACCGACAATAACGTCATTCCGAACGAAAACCTTTCTGGTTCTCCCTTCCTCTCCCCCAGCAATTTCCTTTCCCGCCGATTCCCTTCACCGCGCTTAGGAGCCAGCAACTGAGGTGGCGTTTTAAGAGGAATATCCCCCGTCTCGCCTTCCTTTCCTCTTTTTATTCTCCCCGTGTTTCCCTCCAACTGTTGCGCGCTTCGGCTCATTTAAAGACAATCGCACGCCCCCCTCAGTCTGCCCGCCAGTTTTCAAAGAGCGGAGAGAGTAATCGCAGCCCATATCTTTCCAGATTTTTTCGCCCTTTCTTTTTCAGACAGCCCCTTTGCGCCCGCTCTCTCCAGTGCTTCTAGACTCGCGCACAACTAGCCTCTTGCTTTCTAAAACCCCTCCGTCGAAAGAATGATGCCCCGGTGCATTTTCTGGCTTTTCCGCCCCCCTCCCGTGCCTTCTACGGACGCGTTGTTGAGGGGTGATCTATGCGGCGGTCATGGGTCCTTTTATCCTCAAAGCGGCGGCTGACGCCCCAGGCTGACTGTTATGTTTACCCTCCCTACTGACTTTTTCACGAGAACGGGCCACCCGGCGGTAAAGAACTGCTCCATCCCATCTGCGAAAACTTATACCACCATGCAGCCCCTTCCCCCCCTTTTTTTATTTGTTTTCCTTCCCGATTCTTGTTCTCCGCCATTCGAATTCCCCAAGTATCTTTCTCTCTGCCCCGCGCTTTCCCTTTGAAGTTTGTTTAAGTATTACAAGACCTGCCTTATTTTTTTTTCTTCGGCCTCCGCCGTCCTTCCATTGAGTGCAAGGAATACCCCCCCAGCATAACTAGGTCCAACGAGTTTTTTTCGGTTTTTTTCCACCCTCCTGAATCAGAACTTCGTCCTTGCCTGCTTTTCTTTTCCCCTTCTTTTTTTACCTGGGCGTCCGACAAAGTTCTTTTCATAGTTCAAAATGTGTAAGGCAATGACTCGACATCGATTTTTGACTTTTTCGTCAATCCTCTTTGTTCCGCAGGGAGAGCGCAGCAGCGCTCGAGCTAAAGTGCCGCTACAGTCCCCATCTCGGAGTCCTAAGATTCGGCGAATCCAAGGCGCCTTTAAAATCGACTTTGTTCGGATCATTCGAATAATCCCCCTTCTGCCTTGCTCGACGGCCTCATCCCCATCGCTTCAATTGTATGATTCTTTTGAGCGCTGTATTCAGTCTCCGAATGCTTCACACACAGGCATCAAACTACGTACTTTTATCGCCGCCCCCCCATTCAAGAACGCTAGCCTAAAATTTTTATCCAGCCCTCCCCCCCTGAAAGGACTTCCAAGTTCGCCTATTCAGTTTGATGTTTTCCACCATCGGCCCCCCACGATTCTTTCCAGTCGGAGCCATACTTTTCTCGCTGCATACCCTAGACCAGACATGACCTCCCATTAAACGATCACCACTTCTATACAGGTGTCTTCTAATACAGTATATCTTTTCAAAATTTTTCATTTTTCTCTTTTATTTTGTCCTGTTTAGGCATCCTTTCTTTCGGATCCCTTTCCTTCAACTCGGGCAGGGACCTCAACCCCGCTTTCGGTAAATTTAGAGGACTTAATCGCCTTTGTTCATTATTCTCCCCTGCAGGATCATTGAATTATGCTCAGGGAGCCTAGTGTCCCCAATCTCTCTGATTTTTACCTTATTCTCAGTGGCCTTCTCTTAGCAAGAACATTCGCTGAGCACTAGTCCCCTGTTGCTCCCCTTTAATGTCTTCGTTTTTTCTTTTTCCCCTATTCCTTTCGCTCGCCCTCGCTTTTTCAAAGTTTTCTTGGAGGGTGTTGTAATTGTCCCACCCTCCAGGGACTGCTTTTCCGTAGAGATTACTGGAATGATTTTTTCTTATCCTACTCCATAGCCGTCTCTATCGTCTGGTCTCGCCTTATTCTTCACCACTCTTCGGTATCAGCGAGAACCCGCGCCTTCTGACATTTTCCTCTTTTAAGTTTTTTTCCTGGCTAAGCGGATCCCTGCAACGAGAAATGCTTCGAACGCTTCCGGAGAGTTGATGCTTTCCGGGTCCCCCCGGCCTTTTGGGTTGTCTCACACCATGGCATCAGTGGCATCCGTAGGTACCGGGGTGAATGTGACGGCGTAGTTTTTTGTCCCTAATAATCCTGGGTTTTCAGTGCTCTGATTCCCCGTGACACTTTTTTTTCGGATCGCGATTCATGTGGTCACCTCTTCTCTAATTCGTAGAGCTGAAATACGCGAGCCGCGTCTAAGCAATTTTTCCCTTCCCACCCGCGCTCCTCAGCGGACTTCTTCCTTTGTCTTTCTCGCCGGCTCGGGAGAGATAGAAGATACTTCACTGCCCGTCAATATATTGAAGCTGGCCCTGCGAGGACGGCTCCAGAGCGCTTTTTCCAGAACAAAACACAATCACACAGGAAGCAATCTTTCCCCTTTTTCTCTCCGAGAAACAGAGAGAAGTATTCCACTTCTCTCTCCTATCGGCTAGTTCGTTGCCCGAAAGATTCCATGGTCTCAGTTGAGAAGATATATCTTTTTCCTCACTCCAGGTTTCTTATTCTGAGACTCCTCGCATTGGACTTTCGAGGTATAGACCCAACCGCCCTGCTCCCCCCGTTTCGATCGAAGATGAATAGATTATGCCCTCTTTCCGAGTGGCCCGAGTCTCGATAGTCTGGGTGGCGTGTTTATTTCGGACTTTTCTGGACCTTTGCCGGGGCCATCTGTCCAATAACTACATTGGCTTATTCGAGTGTCCGACTCTCTGACCGACCGGTTCGCTTCAAGAAGCTTCAGCGTTCGATTGCCCCCCCCGAACCCCTATTGCTTTTCCTGACGCTGAGAGGCCACCCTTTCTGCAATTTTTAAGAACGAGGCATGAGGTGGCCCCCACCCCCCATGTCCTCTTCGGACACCCCCCTGGGTGCTCTGATATGAAGGTTTCTTCACCTTGCCAGGCTTAGAAGACTCCCCAAGCTATTCCCCGCACTTTTCGGACATTTTAACCAGGTTAAATGGAACCTCTTTCTTTATGCCTTTTCGTTCTTTTGCAAACCCACCCCGCTCCGTGGAATCAAAGGTCAAAGCATGCCATCCCCGTTTCCCTGCCCAATTTTAGAAGACTCTTTACCTTTTCCTGCTTCCCTTATAGTTTTTCTAACCACTCCCCACCTACACGGGCATCCCTCAGAGGAGCGTTGAACTCCGCGTCGTCTCGAAGATTCGTCGATGGACTCTTTCCAAGCGTCCCCCCCTCGTACCCTTTGTCAACCTTTTTTTTCTAGTTGCCTTCGCATCCTTGAGGTTGACGGATTCCAAAAAACTCCAGCACCTTTCGTTCCCCACAGATCTTTGATCTGAACCTGTCAATTGCCACTATAATCCTTTCTTTCCCGGAAAAGGGTTTTTCCGCCCTCGTCTCCTTTTATATCGAGGACCGAGCCGGCCCCCCCACTTGTACTCCCCCTTGCTTATTGCACTCTGGAAACCTTTTTCTTCCCATCCCTTTAGAGAGAAATCATTTCTTCCTGTTACGTTGGTCATTGTAACGTGCGGAGCATTACATCTTCGTCCTTCCCAGTGAGTTGGTGGTCTTTCCCCGCGGTGGGGACAGTTTTTTCCACATTCCCCGGCGCTTCCCGTCCCTTCTTCTGACACGCCTTTTCAAATTAATCCGGGTCTTTAATCCTTGAGCTATGTTTTGCAGGTTCGACTTCTTTTCCCACCCTTTATATGTTTGCCGTTTTCCTGCTCGCGCTTTTCCTTCCCTCGTGTTGTGAGGAGGTTCCCCGAACGCCCCACCCAACTCCGAGGCAGAAGCTGTTCTGCCTTTCCGGTGGGACCTAGGACGTGCTGATCCGTCTTTTTCCCCTAGTGTTTTTTTGCTTCTCAATCAAGGATTCCTCTATTTTTGTTTGACGTCTGTGGTGTCCATTATTCGTGTCTGGAATACGAGAACCCGCCCCCCTCCGTTTCGTGCTTAAATGCTATTCCGCTGGAGCGACGTGGGGGGGGTTTGGGTTGGTGTCTTTTTTCTTCCCCCGGCTTCGACGCAGACCTTTTTTTCAATTTTTGCCGCCTCCCTTTGCCTTAATATCGGACTGTGCATCTTCAGCAACTTTTATGCTAACGAGCGTTCTTTTTTCGGCCCCTGCGCAAGACTTGCCCCTATTTGGCTAGCTTTTCCCCGCGTGGTCCTCTGCGCGGACATGATCTTTTTAATACTAAGAAGTCGCCGCCCATCAACGATGAAATTGCAGAAAAGGCAATATGGCTCTTCCACTAAGGTTTCCCTATCCTTGCTGCAATCCCAACATTGGACAGCAGGTGAGCTATTGCTCTCTATTTTTCCATTGACGGCGCGAGCCCTTTTTTCCGCAAGCCTCTCTTTTGACTATTCTGACGCCTCTAAACAGTTGTGTCCTCCCTTCTGGAACTGGTTGGAGCACCAGAACCTTTTCGCCAAATTCACTCAATTCTAGAGGTTCTTGTTTATCCCCCTTTTTCTAACCCCGCAGATTCTGTCGCGGTGAGTCAGTGCTTTCGTTGGTGGGCCCCCCCGGCCCTGCCGATGAAATTCTCATTTCCGCTGTCCCTCGACCTTCGGTCTTTTTGCCCCGCACCCTCGTTTTTTCGTTCTTCAAAAAAATTTTGACGCCTGCCTCTCCCCCCCAAGAAGAAAAACGGTGCCCACCTTTTTCGGTCGTTTCATCCCGCCGTTTTGCCTCATTAAGAACTTAGACTCCGCCGTTTTTAGCTTCCGATTTTCAGCGGCTTGTTCGCTCAGGGAGAATAATGGCGATTCCTTGCTCGTTCTCTCCACTGCTCAGTTCTTCCCACTCCTTCTTCCGGCGAAGATATTGACACCTTTCCTCTTCCGGTCAATCCCGGAGATGATTTTGGACCTTGTGCGTCCCTCCTATGACTTTGTCTTTTTTTCTGGATTTCTAATGATCTATGTCACGCAGAAATGCTGGAAACACCCGGCTCTACGAGGCGTCCACATTGGATGAATATTTTGCAACCCTCCATCCGGCCGTTTTCCTGCGTGACTCTCTGTAGAATGGGCGATTGCTTTCTGAACTTGTGGATTCAGAATCTCTGAACCCCCCTTCCCTGACTTCTTGCGTACGTTTATTGTCTTTTACGTTTTGTTGAGACATCCCGCTTTCAGGAACTTTGCGTATTTAGTGACGATTTTTTCATTTGGTTCCTCCTCTCTTTCTCTCCTCGAATGATAAGCTTTTTTTTTGCTTTCTTTCCTTTCTCAACCCCTCAACTCTTAGCAGGACTCCGCAATCGCCAAAGTTCCCGTGAAACCCCTTCTCCAAATCCTGTTCCCAACCCTCTTACTTAAAAAACGAAACGTTGTTTATGGAGTTCTCTTCTAGACTGGAAAGAATTCCCCTTTTCACTCTTAATGCGCGCCCGAAGTTGAGTATCTTGTTGAATACTTCATTTTCCAATGTCTACTCTCTGAAGTCTTCTGCGTCTCCCTTTTTTTCGCAACCGTGCTCGAATCTCCCTTTACCAGAACCGGCACCCAGCCCCTAGTATCCGCCGTTTCCCCCCCAGCAGTGAGGAGTAATTAGGCCTCTCTATCTCCCCCCCTTAGTCGCGCACCAGCAGTGGACTCCCGCGCGGACAGCTCTGTTATCAGGCAGCGCCCCCCCGATTCTCAAGGCGGAGCGAAACCTTGGCGTCCTCTTCCTTCCTTTCTTCAACTTTTCTCACGGCGCCCCTCCACCTCCCTTTTTTTTGATGTACTCCGCTTTTGAGGAGTGGGACTCAGGTTTTCACTGATAACGCACCGCTGTTATGTCGCCGATCACCCCTTCCTGTTCACCCCTCTTCATGATGGTTTCAGCCGTCCCCCACCCCCCCCTCTTAAAATTCGCTTTTTCATAACTACTCGCCCTCCTCGTAAAAAGCTCCCTTCGCCCGTCCTCAACACTTCTTTGCACGGCATTTTGTGCTCCCATTCACTGGTCACGGATCTTTTTGCGCCTCTTAAGAAGCTGCAAGGACCTCTCCTCCCCATCTATCTTCTCTTTTTGCGCCCCTCGTGCTCCCTCATACCCCCACTTTCCATCACGAGATGTACAGTGGTTTTTTCATCCACCGTGGGTCTTCCCTCAGACCCCAATAGTTGGCTTTTCCCTTCTTGCAGCCCTTGTAACCCTGTGCGGCGCCACCGTTTATATAGTACCATAAGCGTTCGCTGCCCCTCTCTACACATTTTTTTCCACTGCGCAAACGTTAGTTGCTAGCAGGGGCGCTTCATCACTCGGTCCTCAATAAATGAGTGAACCTGCACTTCTTGCGAGCGGAATAAACTGCACTCTTTGCAAATCGAAGTTTACGCTCCATCTCCTTTTAAGTACCCGTAGAGAAACTATTCTAAGTGCAGCCTCCCCCAGAGAGCTTCCGGTTTATTCGTGAGCGAGGGAGTACCTAGACGGCAGTTACAACACCATTCGCGTCCATATTTTTGCTTTTTAGCGACCCTAAACACTCCGCAGACAGCCAATCGGTTATCATAATTTTTTCCCCGGATCTTCAGCTTAGGCAATCTTGATTTTGTTTCGTTTGTAAAAGGGAGCAGATTTACTGAAAAGTGCCGCCTCTCATAGCTGCAAGACCCCCCAAGAGACCAAAAACCCCACAAAAGCCTACAAAACAGCACCCCAAACAAACCCAACCCCCCAAATAAAAACCCCAAACCTAGCAAACCCCTCCACCACAAAAAAAAGACCAAACCAAACCCCAAAACCTCACCCCACCCCCCCACCCCCCCCCCCCCCAATAACCCCCTACCCCCACCCACCCACACCCCCCCCCCAACACACCCCCCCCCCCCCCAAACCCCCCCACAAAAAACACACCCCCCCCCCCCCCCCCCCCCCCACCCCCCCACTTTTCTATCCATTTTATGCCTAGGCGTATACGGCGTGCCCGTGTCCCTCCATATTATTTCCACTTTGTCAGGGAAGCGGCGTCGTTTTTCCCCTAGCCTGAGTTGGGTCATGCAGCCTTTTGGTGCACGTAGACTCCCAGTGTTCTTTTTCTGTTCACTTGCGTACGAGTAACGCGCCGATTTCCTTGAATCCCCTCAGGAGTGTTTACCTTAGCGGCAGGTTCTGCTTTGAGCTGCGCCCCTTTATCATCTTCGAGGAAAGTATTCGCGGGCCGGCTACGGTCTTCTTCGAATAGTTTCTGAGCCCTTCCCCCCCTGTTTCCTGGAAGATCTTAATTGTATTCTGCATTCGCGGAGGCCCCCCCCAGAGAGTCGACAATTTTTTTCTGGGATTCTTTCTTTTTACTCTCTGGCAAACTTAGGGCATTGGCGAGTCCCCCTCTAAATCTTGTGTATGCCGAAGCTGCATAGCTGGACTAATAGGCGCGGTCCCTGCGCCCTCCCCCATTCATTAGGTAAAAGTCGACAAGAGTCAAGTTCTCTCGTAGTTGTGACAAGGTGTTTTCTCCAGCGTATCTTTTTATCCCGTCACATACCCTCGTGCGAGAGCTTTTTCTTCGGTGAAATTCCCCGGATACGTGGTTTGCTTGGTCACTGAAAATGGCTCCTTTCCAAGGTTCCAGGTACCTGTGGGTAGATAATCATTGTTTTTGCGTAGATTCGTTGCGAATTTTCCCAGTGTGACTCCTCCTCCTCCGTTCGCGCCAATGTTTGGGCTCTCTATCATTTTTTTGTCACCTCGCCCCTTTCTGATTCGTCCTAGAGATTCCCCTCCAGCGCAGCTGCCCCCTGCAGTGAACATGAGCATAGCGGGTCTTAGATTTTTTCGCTCCTTTCCTGATCACGCTTTCCAGGCCCTAAGGGAGGTTCTTACTTTGCCCTAGTGTAACCGTCTTCTGAAGCGCGGGAATCCCCGCCCCCCCCCCTAAAAGTTTTACTCCCAGCCCAGATGGAGCTTGGAAGTTCCCAAGTCGAGATTAAAGCTCCCCCTGATCTTCCCCTGTATGAGCACTGCGGGCGTTTGAGAGACGTGCCCGTTTGTCCGGTAATTATCTCTACTGTGTTGTCTCGTGATTTCGTCTCTCGCCTTCAGCCCCGGATGCGTTTTATAACAACACGAAAAAATGCTCATACCGAGGCGAGATTCACCGCTTTGACCCTCTCTTATAGATCTTTCAGCCGGAAGCTTGATCTATCGTCACTGGGTTGGTGTTTTTTCTTCTTTCCGCGCTCTAAGCGCGTCTGTTTCCCTCCCCCATCTTCAATTTCTGAACGTTTCCCCTCGCGTTGAGCGTTTTCTCTTTTGCAGTTTTACCGAGATCCCCCCAAGAAGAATTCTTCTCGTTCAGCCCTTTCAAACTAACCCCGTCCTTGCTTACGACAGCCGCGATGGATTGGAATAGGCCGAATTTAGATTCCTGCGTTTTTTTCCCCCCCGGTTCGGCGACCCCAAAATTGTTTTGACTCGACCTCTTAAAATGAGTTTTTCGCCCCCAAAAGATCGCTTGTGATCATCGACACCGTTTAGCAACATCTTTCCACTGTCTTCTGTCCAAACCCCCCTCGGGGAATCTCCCATTCTAATCCCTCCCCCTTTTCTCCGACCCGTTCGAAGACAGTTATCTTTCCTCTTCCCACTACTCTTGAACGAACCCTTTCACCAACATTTGACTCCGGGACCTCTGTTAGATGCGTTGTCCTCCTGCATTTTTCGAATCTCGCGCCCGGCGATTGCTTCTTTCCAAGCCCTTTTTGAATAACCCCTCTTCCCCGTCCTCTTCTACTTCCATCCCGGATTTCCCCACCGATTACAACACCTTCCTCCCCTTATGAAGACCGATATTCTGCGCCAACTTGGTCCACTATCCCCCTAATTTCCCCCTGTTTTTTAGATCCGAGATCATTTTCTACCTCTTACCCCGCTCCCATCGAACAATACTTTGCTTGGATGATAATTTTACCCTCCTCGCCTTCTTCCCCCCCCTCACCATGGCTTCCTCCTGGGTTCACTGAAATCGGCGTGTCCTCTGCCGCCTTTTGCGCCCACAGCTGGGAGGTCCTTCCTCTTTCCCTGGGACTGTTGTGCCAAAAAATGTGATCCTCCATTTTTCCCCCCCACGCACTCCTACACGCATTGAAATAATCTCGACTGGATTTGATCCCCCTGGTAGCCTCTTTCCTACGGACTCTGCTTGGCATCAAACTGGGATGGAGCATGCTGAGTCCTCCTTTCCCTCCTGCGACTGGTCGGAATCTTTAGCTGGTACAGGAAATCAATCTTGCCCCAATTATGTTATTACTCACGGGTTGTGAAAGATCTTGCGTCCCCCTCTGCTTGCTTCTCCTTCCTTGATTGGGCATCAAGAGAAGCTTTCTAAGTATGGGTGGACCTTTTGGGTGGGGTTCGTTTGGCAAGCTTCTTTCGCTTTTAAGCCGACTCCCCCTCAATACACTCAGACTGAATAGAGGTTTATGCGTGCTTCTTCCCTTGCGTTGGGACTCTGAGCGATGGCTCCGATAACCCCCCCCTTCTTTTTCTGTTAATTTGCCGCCCTCCGGGCTTCGCGATCGGATGTGTATCCCAAACCCCTCTGACACGCGCTCTTCGTTGGCAAGTCGTCCCCCCTCCGCTTTCCAGTGCGAAACGGTTCATTGGATTTGCGCTTCTCCGATGTTTCCAGACGACGAACTTGTTCGCCGCCCCTTTTTTTCCCAACGAGTTTCAAATGCGTCCATTTCACTTGAACTATTTCCGTATTTTTTTCGTGGGTTTCGAAATCACCCGTGGACAGTGCGGATGATTGTCCGTCCCGGCTCTCAATGACGTTTCCGATCCCTTCCTTAGAAGTGCTGTTCTTGCATATTTCAGATTCTATTCTCAAAAGAGTCCGTGGCATTCAAACTTAAAGGTAGCCCAAGAAGTCTCGGTCCCCCCCTAAATGCTGTTGCTTGTGGAGCGGTTTCTCGCGCATCTTGTGAGGTTTTGAAGTGGACAGAGAGTTGCTGGCCCAGGCGAAGCCCTCCCGACATCTCCTTTTGGCGGTATGGCTCCTTCCCCTTTGTTAAATTCGAAGATCCCGTTTATAATGACTGCGTCTCGCAAGCACCACGCCGAAAAGGTTCCTCTTTTTTTAGGTTTCTTTCTAATATGTCAAGAATGACCTGAATTCGCTGTTCTCCATCTTCTGATTCATCGTCGTCCTTCTTCTTCTGGAATCTGTCTCATAGTGAGAGGGAGTCACTTATCGTTCAGGACCATTGACCCTTCTTACTCCCCACCAACCCAAACGAGAGATCTAGATCCGTCAGGGAGTCTCTGCAGCTCTTGGCAACTTGCTCAGACTCATCTGTGATGTCTGCGAATTTCTATTTATTTCCTCCTTTTTGCGTTCTTACCCTGAAATTGCTGTGACCCAGCTTTACCGCGGATCGAACTCATTAATTCGTTTATGATGTCACGCCCCGCCAACGTTCTGGCGCTCCTCTTCCGTCTCCGGCTTCAGTCATGTGAGTCTAAATTGCTGTTTCGAATGCCCCCCCCCTTTTTGTTGCTTCCTTTTTTATTCTGCTTTAAGGGCGAGATGGCCCGATATTTTTCCCTTCCTTTGCGTCTTTTCGTGAAGGCTCGCAAGCTTGCTTTTTTTTTTCTTCCCCTCTCTTCTCTTTCCTCTCCTTTTCTTTTGTTTTCGAACCCCCATCCCCACTTCCCCTCCTGCTGCTCACCTTAATAGCCCAGTCCTCACTCGTTTCGTCTTCCTCCCTTCCTCCGTCAACACTCTACCTCAGACCTCTGTTGCCTTTTTGTTCATCCTTTTTCCGAAATTTTGCAAGCATTTCCCCCCTTTCGCCCTGTCTTCATAGAGTTACCGCCAGCTGGCTGTGCGTTTTGCAGCGTATACCATTTTTTTCTTAGCGCGGTTAGCTCAGAGAGGTGTAAAGAATTATGCGCTCTTTTTCTGTCTTAGGGTACTACAGAACCCACCGCACTCGTAAGTGACCCTCCATCAATTATTTCCTCTTTAATTTCCCAATCGAGATATTGACTTCATCCTTTTCCTCGATCAGTATTCCTTCCCTCCTCGCCTACTACAGATTGCCTCGCGCACACCTTTCTCAGCGGCCCGGTTCTACATAAGTTGGGCTCCTTCTACCCAACGTTAGGCTACACCAATCCAGCTACTTCTCTTTTACGACGCGTGGTTCGACGTGGGGACCGCTGTTGTTCCAGTGTTCCTTACCCTAACTGGAGTTTTCTAGTCCTCCCCTCGGTCGCCCCGGAACTGCACATGCTTTGTTTCGCCTTAGCCCTTCTTTCCCCCCCGCCGCGCACTCCTTGCAATTGCCTCCATAACTTGAGTTACCTCCCTTTTCAAAGCATCTCTGACCACGAGTGTCTTTTCAGGAGCCTTAGTTGTTCCGCCCCCCATTTCCAGACTGGGCGTCTAAATTGCCCGGGCGCCCGTTCCCTTGAGCTCCCACGGAGGAAGACCACCCCTTGTTGTCCGCGCGATCTGCCCCTTTATAGCCCTTTATTCCAAGCATCACCAATCCTCGCTGTCCCTCTGTCTAGGGCATCCCATTCTTCCCAGTCCCCCCCTAGTCAGCTGCTATTCATACTCCCCTTTGCCTCCCATTTTTTTCCCTTGTACACCTTGTCTCCGTTCCTGTAAGACAAACTTCAGTCTTCAGCTAATTCGAGAGAAACTGTTAGCATTCTAGCACAGCGAGTTTGACCATTTTTCGCTTTTCCGCTTCGTTAGCTAAAAGTTTAGTTATTCTAACTTCCAGCCTCTCAGATTAGGTAAGCCTCCACAGGACTCTTCAAATTTCGCCTTTTTATGGTATCCCCTCTCCCTAATCAGTAGTCGCCTTGACTCCATCGCATTAAAACAAGCGTACAGCTTTCTTTTCATACGCCTGTATCCGGCACACTTCTGACCCCCCCAACATCCTCGCCCCCCACGGAAATTATTTTCCCGTCCCCGCTCATCACCATCAGACCCGCTAGACAGTCTTCCCCCCTTGATTCTCTCCGATTCCCAAGTAACTGACTGAACCCTTGACTTCTGGGTGTTTTGACCTTTTTTCTCCCTGTCTCCTCCAGAAAAAGTAGCGCATCTCGGCACGACACAAGGAGAAATAAACCGATGCCTCCTAACCTACCCATTCGATCAAGTCTCACAAGTCGATATATTACAATGTTTTGTAGGAAGCTTCCCTTTTCTCGAGAATCTTCTTTTATCAACTTGGCCCCTCACCTAGGTGGATCAAAAGCTTTGCGTCCCTTGAGTAAGAGTCTTATCTGCCCTTTGATTTGAATTGACCTAGACATTTCGGTCATCCCTCCATCCCTTAGCTATATGAGCGGGGAAGGGTGATTATACGATTCAACTAAGCTTTTTTTGGTACTTCCCGAAATGCTCGAGATAGCCCCGTTTCCCGTCATGTCTTCCTTACATACTGAACTCTAGATTTTTCTATCGTTCACCTCTGTCTAGGTGTTCTGTCGGAGTTTTTTTGCTAGGTCTCGAACTCTGTCGCTGCGATTCTATGCGCTGATGTTTATGCGCGAGTATATGTTCCCTCTTCCCCGCTAGTCCTCTCCCCGCGTAACATCATCGGATGAACAGTCCCGATCAACCCCTGTACCCGGAAGTTCTTGTTCCTCGGCGTCAGCTGATCTGGGCTCTACATAAGGGAACTGCGACCCCTGCCTTGCGAAGGCTTCTAACGTTCTGCTGCACTTTTCCTCAGATTCCCAAGGGAAGGGTGGGGGAGAAGGGCCTCACCATCTTTCCGAATCCCTCGCACCCTTTCAAAACTTTTTTTTCGTAACTCCTGAATTAGCTATTGGTTTCATGTATGAAACCCCCTTCGGTTTCTTCATTCGAAGTCCGTCGCCACCTTTTTCTTCTTGATGAAGGGGGAGTACACTCTTTCATAGAATTCGATCTAGATTCCTCCTCAGACTACTTTGTCGGTTTTTCCTTTTTTTTTTGTCGCCTTGCCTATGAGGACGCTTGATCTTCGACCGTCTTTCCTTCTCCAG
>Ga0179593_1653047_pt1 | contig 13116 bp, 27 predicted proteins | sample CZODoug2_1_08_16_FD_185931 | JGI IMG/M metagenome (GOLD analysis project Ga0179593, IMG submission 185931) | Vadose zone soil fungal communities from Angelo Coast Range Reserve, California, USA - CZODoug2_1_08_16fungal (PacBio error correction) | ecosystem: Environmental > Terrestrial > Soil >... | reverse complement strand
TGTACGTTCCCTTCCCCTTGGGAACCTTGGCGTTATCATGGCTCCTCGGGCCCTTTTCCCCCCCTCCCCCCCCATCGTCGCTTCCGTAGATTACTGTTTCCCCCTTGAATGGGCGGATTCCCCCCCCCCCCCCCTTATTTTTTTTTTCAACCATTGCCGCGCCCCTCCCCTGCCCCCCTCCCTTTTTTTTCCTTTCTCCCTTTTGCAGCAACCGCAGCAGAAGACGATGTTCCCTTAGAAATTAAAGATTCCCCCCCTTTCTCTTTTTTCCTTTTTCGAACTGGCACAAGAGTTGCCCGAAAAGCCCCCTTCTCCCTTTTCTTTTTTTTCCCCCCCCGTTTCTTTTGGGAGCACATTACAGGAGTGCCCTCGCCTAAACCCTCTGGTGTCTCTTCTTTTTTTTTTGGGCAAAAGAATCAGGCCGTCTTTTTCCATTCTTTTTTTTCTCTTTTTTCCTCTCTATCACAAAAATGGGCGGCTCTCCCTTCCTTTTTAGGTCAGAAAATGGAGTATGTTCTTCCTGCTTTTTGGATGTAACTTGAGTCGATTTCTTTTTTTTTTACCTTGATTATGAAAAAACCAGGTTTCTTCTGGGTGATAAAGTTTTTCCAAGGTCTAGTTTTTCCCAGAAACTAAGAGACCCCCCCCCCTTTTTTTTCCCCCCCCCTTTTCATCTTTATTTGGGGTCCCCGCCTTCTTTTCCTTTTCCCTGATGAAGAAAGTCCTTTCCCCCCGATGTCTTTTTTTGCCAATGCATGATGGCCTGTTTTTTTTTCTTCCTCCTTCTGTTTTTTTTCCTCTCCTTCCTTCTTCTTTTTGCAAAAGGGTAAACGTTCGCAGGCTTCCTAATGAAAATGGTCTGGCCCCCTTTTTTTTCCCCCCCCGTTCCGCTGATGTCCCGAAGTTCTTGCGCCAAATTTTCTTTTTTTTTCCTTCCCTCTACTCAAACGAAACCGCTTGTCCGTCTTTTCCTTGGCAAGTGTTAAGTAGACAGGTCCCTTCCTTGACCCTGCCTGATCTTCGAGTCGTCTGCCCCCCCCCCCTCCCCCCCTTCTCTCCCTTCTTCTTTTCCTTTCTCTTCATTCTTCTTTTACTTGTCAGAAGGCACACCCCTTTATGAGTATGCATGGCACAGCTCTTTTTCTTTTCTCCCCTCTTCCACGCTCTTTTTTTTCGCAACTCACGATTCTTTTCCCCCCGGGTGTATTGGGAGACAGCTTTCCCTTTTCTTTTCGAAGGGTCCTGAGCAAGGTCGTTTGCGGGAAAGCTCCCCTTTTTTCCTTTTTCTTTTTTTCCTCTCCAAATTTTCTGGGATTACACGCAATTTCCCCCCCTTCCCCTCTCCTCCTCTTGGTCAAACAGAGTGGGCTTCTTTCCCCTTTCCCTTTTTTTTTTACGTTCCACAAAAAATCTTGGCAGGCGTCCCCTTTTTCCCCCCTTTTTCCCTTGGGTTTGGGGACATTTCCTTGTTCTTTTTCCTCCTCCTTCCGTTGTTTTTTTTTCTTTTTTTTCTGGTTCCCACCAACCCACTTTCCAACGATTTTTTTTTTTTTTTTTTTTTTTTCCCCTGCGCCAGCAGAATCTTTTTTTTCCCCTTAAAATTTTGGAGGGCGGCTCCCCCCCTCACTGGTTTTTGACCAAGAGGATCTCCCTTTTTCCCCTTTTTCCTTTTCCCTTCTGGAAATTGCCTTTCTTCCAATTTGATGGACTCCCGAATCCTCTTTGATCTTTCGCAACGGAAGGACTTGCTCCAGATCCCTTCCTCGTCGGAAAAAAACCCCCCTCTTTTGAAGATGTCGCAAAGGACCTTTTTTCTTTTTGGGACCTCTGTGGCAGATGTGAGTTATCCCTCTCTTTTCCTTTTTTTCAGAGCAGGAGCTGAGACACTTTCTTTCCCCCCCCTTTGGGAAACTATGGGAGACGGGCCCTCCCTTTTTTCCTCTTTTCCCACCAAATCAAGGGGTTGGCCTTGGCTGGCCCCCCCTTTTTTCCCCCCCTTCCTTTTTTTCCTCCAGCGGCTGAGCCGCCTGGGGTCAGACTCCAAGGGGCAATGACTTACAAGAGGCCTTTTTGTTCCTACCGTAACACCGGGCCAAGACCCCCCCCCCCCCTTTTTTTTTTTCCCTTTATCAAGCTGTTTTCTTTTCTCCTCCCCCCCTTGGCGACAGCTTGGGACACTTTCCTTTTTCACAGAGCCTTTGTGTTTTCTGCGGACACCCCAAGGCCAGACCAATTTTTTTTCCTTCTTTCTTTTTTTTTTCCTTCCCTCTTGCGAACCGTTTCCCGAGGTAATTTTCGCTTTTTTTTCCTCCCCTCCTCTTGACCATTGGCAGAAAAGCATCATTTTTTCTTTCTTTCCCCCCCCCCCTTTTTTCTTCATTTCCCCCCCCTTTACGGAAAGTTCACGAAGGAAGTCTCTCCCCCCATTTGACGTGAAGACTAAGGTTGTTTTCCCCCCCCCGTTTTTGGGTCGCGGGGATTTCTGGGAAACGCAGCCTTCTTCCCCTTTGAGTCCCGATCATTTTTTTTTTCCCTTTTTCCTCACACATAAAGGTACATCGCCAGTTTTTCTTCCCAATTTTAAATCCAGCAGGCCTCCCTTCCTTTCCCAACTATCCATGGGCTTCTTCCCCCCCCTTTCTTTCAACTGGTGCCTGGTCGCTTTACTTTAGAAGACAATTCTTTCCTGATGGAACAGCGGCTGTCTTCTCTTTCCCTTTCTCTCTCCCATTCTTTTAGGGAGGAATTACGGCCCCTTTCTCGGTTTTTAGGCCTCTTTGTGTCCTTCCGCCAACAGGGAAACTTATTTTTTTTTTCTTTTTTTTTCCCTTTTTTGTTTTTTCCAGGTGCAGGATCGGCTTTTCCCTCTCCGGGGGGAAGATTTTCCCTTCTTTTTGCGCGGAAGTTGAAAGCTCCCCCTCCCTCCCCTTTCCTTTTTTTTTTTCCTCCCGAGGAATGCCGCTCTCAATTTCTTTCCGGACCTTTTTTTCTTTCCCTCCCCTTGTGAGAGTTGTTTGGTTCCCCCCCCCATTGCCGTTTGCCACCCCCTTTTTCATTTGTATCTACGGAAGCGAACTCTCTTTTTTTTCTTTCTTTTTTTTTTTTTTGTCCCGCCAAAAGCAGCGCAGATGGATCCATTCCCCCCTCTTGCTGTTCCCGGATGGAGTCCTGGGACCCTTCCCTTTTGTGTTTTTTAAGAGATTTGTACGTTCCCCAGGAACGTCCCCCTTTTTCCCCTTTTTCTCTTTTCCCCCCTTCGTTCCATGCTCCATTCCGGGCGCTGGTCCCCACCCCCAGAACATCCGAAAAAATGTTCTTTTTCTCTTTTTTTTTGCGTAACACTTTTTGGCCAAACGGCATGGGGATCCCAAACCCCTCCCCCCCCCTTTTTTTTTTTTCCCCTTGCCGCGGCCGCGCAATCTTCACTTCTCCCCTAGGGGCCAAGGGCAATCCGTCCTTCTCCTCTCACCTGGAGCAATCCCGCTTCCCCCGAATTCTTTTTTCCCCTTTTCTTTTTCCTTTTTTGTTTTCCCCCCCCCCTTCACAAGAGTTGCCGAAAGCAAATCCTTCCTTTTTTTTTTTTTTAAGCCACTCCAGGATGCGCCTTCTTTTTTTTTGGGGTTTACCTTCCGTAAGAATGACCCGTGCTTTCCCCCTCCCCTCTTTCATCGGGGACAGGCGTGCGTCGAAACCCCCTCCCCAGGGAGAACAGGCAGCCTTCCCTTTTTTTTGAATGTTAAGGCCGCGCGATGGAACTGCCCCTCTCTTTTCCCCCCTCTTTCCTCTCTCTGGGCGATGTACCTTGATTCTTGTCCCCATGGATAGGGTGATAAAGTTTTTAATTCCCGGCTCGTTCCCCTTCCCCACCCTCCGCGACAAAACTTTTGACCCCCCCCGGGGTCCCAACCGACTTTCTTTTCCTTCCCAAACCTTTGGTTGAGGCCAGATTGATTTTTTTTTTTTCCCTTTTTTCTTTCCCTTTCTTTCAGGTTATTGGCCGAATGATTGCGCTTCATGAACTCTTATTTGGCACCGGTACCTTTCCCACTTCCCCTCCCTTCCAAATGGTCTGGGCCGTGGGTTTTTTTTTTTCCTTTCCCCCCTTTTTCCTCTTCTCTGCCCTTTTTTTTTTTTTGTTTTTTCTTTTCTCGACCAAGTATGTCCCTGACCCTTTCCCCTGGTAAGGGGAGTTTTTTTACGGTAGAACAGCAGCGTACAGGATTTTCCCTTGCTTTTTTCTTTCCCTCTTTCTTTTTTCCCTTTTTTTCGAGTCGTTCTTCCAGGCGGGCTCAGCCCGTTTCCCCTTTAAGTTTGTCTTTTTTTTTTTTCCTTAATCTAGTCATGGGCATGGCAAGCATAAATATTTTTTTTCCCCTCCCCCCCTTCCCCTTTTCCTTCTTTCCACGCTTCTGGTAACTACACTCTACTTCAGAACGGGTGTTCTTTGTTCTTTCTTCTTCCCGGCCTTGGCTTCGAAGGGATCTGGCGCAAGGCTCTTTTTTTTTCTTCTTTTTTTCTTTTTTTTTTCTCTTTTTTCTTCTTCGGGAAAGCATAAAATTTTTGGTTTTTTTCCTTTCTTTAAAGAAAGAGTAATGTAGATCTCTGTTTTCTCTTTTCCAAAAAGGGGGGGGGGGGGGGGGGGGGGGGGTGCCTCCTCCCCCTTTTTCCTTTCCCCCCACATCTTTTGCGGGCGGCACGTTCTCCCCCCTGGTTTGGGAAAATCGCGTCCCTCCCCCCCCCCCTTTGTTTTTGTTTTTGAGAGAGGATGGTGGATGGGGCCCTGATTTTTTCCCAAAACCCACTTGCCCAAATTCCAATTTTTCCATGGTTTTTTTTTATTTTTTTTTACGTACCAGGGTTTCCCTCCACTTTTTTTCGCTTGCTTGGAAAAAACCACCCCCCCCCAAAAAAGAGGCAATTTCTTTAATTTCTGGAAAAAGTGCCGGTCCCTTTTTTCCCCCTTCCCTTTTCTTTTTTCTTTCGGGTACCAGAATCGAAGAACACTTTTTCCTTTTCTTTCCAGATCCTTCGAAAGCACAATGTTTTTCCCTCCCTTTCCAACCCAAAAAAAACACCCCCCCACCCCCCCTTCCTCCCCTTTCTTTTTTCCGCCCAAAAGGACACCCGGGCGTTTTTTTTCCAAAAGAACTCTTTTTTTTTTTTTTTGTTCTCTAGGTTTTCGTGTAGAGCAGTAGCTGATCCCTCTTTCTTTCCCCCCCTTTTCACTGGGGACTATGGGAAGCTGGGCCCTTTTTTTTCCCTGTTTTGCGGAACAACACTTTTCCCTTTCCCTCTTTCCCAAAGTAAAACCACGTGCTGCATGGACGCAGAGGGCTTCCTTTCTCCTTTACAGAGGCAAGGGAAATGTCCTTCCCCCCCTTTTTCTCTTTTTTTTTTTTTCCCCTCCTTACGCTGGCTGTCTACCCCGTTACCCCTTTCCCAATGTGGGCTTGGGTTTTTCTTTCCCGTCCGGTCAAAAAAAAAATTTTTGACCCCTTTTTTTTCTTTCCCCAAAAGAACTCGGGCGAGGAACGTTGTGTCCTTTTTGTTTTTTCTTTTTTCCCCCCCCCTTCCCCAGACATTTGCAGGAGTGTAATTTCTTTTCCCCCCCCCCTCCACGGGGGCAAAAAAGAATTTTTTTCCCTTTCCCAGAAACAGGCCATCATGCCTTTTTTCCCCTTTCCTCTTGCTCAACAGGTTTGCTCTTTCTGAAAGTCCCGAAGACTTTTTTCCCCCCTGGACAACTGTGTTTCACCCCCTTTGCGGGAGGGGGAGTTCCTTTTCCCTTTTGTTTTTTTTTATGAAGAGGGGGCCTTTTTTTCCACCGAATCATGTGGACCTTTTTCCCTTGATCCTACTCAAAGTTACATCCAGAAGCGCTTTCCTCGTTTCCCCCTTTCCCACCCAGGGCGGACCTTCTTTTCCTTGGGTCGCCTTTAAGGCGAAGTCTTTTCTTCCCGTTATGAAAAATCTTTTTCTTTCTTTTCCTTTCCCCCTTTTCTTTTTTCCTTAGCGGAATATACCTTCTCCCCCAGGCCATGAGCGGTTTTATTCGTCTTTCCCCCCTTTTTGAACTTACCCCCGGTGCCAACAGGGAAAGGATTGATTTTTCCCCCTTCCCCCCTTTCTTTTCCCTCTCCTTCCCTTATACGTCAAATAAATGGGACCCTTTGGGAATTTTGCCTCCCTGTTTTCTTTTTCCCCATTTGGCCCGCCGAACATCGTTCCCCTCTTCCTTTCTTCTGGGGCATGGAAGATCTCAAGATCTTTCCCCAAATGGTGAGAACCTCCCCTTGGAGGGAGTTGTTTTTGGGATTCCCCTTTCATTTTTCCCTTTCCCCTCCCCTTCTCGGATGGCAAGTATCTACGTCCTTTGGGGTGGCGAAACTCTGCTTAGCCATATGAAAAAGCCCCCTTTTTTTCCCCCCCCCCTCTTTTTCCTGGGGAAAAGTACAATCTCTCTTTCTTTTTTGTGTGAGAGAAGATTGTTACGTTACCCTTTATCTCTCCCTTTTCCCTTTTTTTGAAATTTTTTGATTTAGGCTCCATAGGAGCGGATTGGCGCCCCCCCCCCCCCCTTTCCACTTCTCTATGTAATGGACAAGTTACGCGCTGTCGCTTTCCTTTTCATAAAAAACAAATATCAAGGTCTTGCTAAAGGTGATCTTGGTTATTCACCCCCCCTTCTTTTTTCCTGGCCCTTCGGGGCAAAGGAAACTCCTCCTCCTCCCTCTTTTCCCCCCCCCCCCCATTTGCTCACCAGGGAGGCACTTCTTTTTTCCTGGTAGTGGACGTATACGCGATCTCCCTCCTTCTACGTGCGTGGGCGTGTCACCGGCGAGCACTCCCCCCTTACTTCCCTTCTCCCCTCCTCCCCTTTTTTTTCCCCTGAGGCGGGTTGCTCGTATTCCTTTTTTGGCAATAATCAGGCCGATGTTCATTTCTTCCCTCAACCATTGGGGCTTCGGCCCTTAAGGCTTTTTCCCCCTTTCTCTTTTTCCCCTCCCCCCCCCCTGGAGTAGGAAAGATGGATGAAGGCGCGCTGGCCCCCCTTTTTTTTTTTTTTTCTAACTGCTTTCTGGAAAAAGTCTTTTTCCTTTTCTCTGGTGCGAAAGGTTGAAGGGGGCCCCCCTTTTCCCAGGGAGACTCCCCCCTCCCCGTTAACAACCTTAGTCGTCCTTCGGTCCTTTTTTTTTTTTTTTTCATTTATTCAAGTAAGGATGCCTTCCAATGTTGATGGTCCCCCTTCTTTTTCCCAATATATGGCCCTGTTATTGCCGAAGTGATTTGCGGCGCTTCTTTTTCCCCCCCGGTACGGTTCGCTCCCCCTTCTACTGAAAAAATGTTCCTCCACACCGGACCCCTTTCTCGCTCGATGTCAAGCTTTTTCTTTCCTACCCCTTCTCCCCTTTTTTTCCTCTGACTAAAAGGAAACTCCCCTCAACATGGGTAGTGGGCAAGTTTTATTCTCCCTCTCCCAACTGTCTCTTAGTTTTCATGGCCATTGCTCTTCGAATCTTTTCCCCCCCTTCCCTTTTTTTCTTTTTCAGGCGTCGAGGAATGCGTTTTACCCTTGAGTTGGTTAAGAAACCTTTTTTTTCTCTTTTTCCCCCTATCAAAGTACACTTTCGTCCTCTCTGTTCAGGTTCACTTCCCCCTTTCCCCTTCCCCCACCCCTTTCTTTTTGCACAGAGGTACACCACCCCTCTTTCGACAGATTAAAGCATTTTTTTTTCCCCTTTCGGCTCTGGTAGCAATGCTCCGTTGGCGACGGCTTTCCCTTTTTTCAATCCTTCTTTTTTCTTCTTTTTCCGCATTCAAAAATTTTCTGGGGATTACCTTTTTTTTTCGTCACGAACGCGTCATGTTCTCTTTTCCTTCTTTTTTTTATGTTTACAATCCTCTCCAAAATGGATTCCCCCGTTCTTTTCCCCCCCCCCCCTCTTGCGCACGTGCGCACAAATTCGCTTTTTCCTTTTCCATTTAGGGCAATAAAAACCCCTTTTGAGACCGCTGTGGTTCCCCCCTTTTTCTTTTCCCAAAAACCAATTTCCCCTCCTTACGAGAAGATTTTTTTTCCTCTTTTCGGCTTGTTTCCCCCCCAGAAATCCATTCGGTTGACCCCATCTTCTTCCCCTTTCCGTGAAAGGACATTTTTTCCCCCCCCCCAAGAAATTTGATGCTTCCCGATATCCCTTCCCCCGGAGCCTTCGCAACGAGCCCCCCCTTTTCTCCCCCCTCTTTTCCTCCCCCTTTTCTTTTCAGAAAACAAAACTGTTGGCCTTCCGGCAGGAAGCTCCCTCCCCCCCCCCCCTTTCGGCAACAAGACTAGGGTGCCTTTTTCTCGTGAGCTAGAAGGAAAGCGTGTCCTCCTTTTTTTTCCCTGGACCTCTTTTTTTCTTTCTCTTTTTTTCTCTTTTTCCATGCAGAACGAAAGAGGTGGGCCCCTCAAGTGAATGCGGACAAAAGTACCCCCTCCTAGTTGAGACCGCCTTAAGACAGTGGGCGGCTCCCCCTCTCTTTTTTTCCCCTTCTCCCCCCCCCCTTTTTTCCTGAAGAGCAAAGGGCCCTGCCCCCCAGCCTGTACGGGATGCTTGTTTTTCCTTTCACCCCCCCCTTTTGTCCTTTTCCCTCTTTTTTTTTTGAGTCAGTTTTTCCCCCTTTTTTGCGCCAATCCCCTCGGGGACATCGAGCTTCCCCCAGGAAAAGTGGGTCCCTTTCCCCCCACGGCCAGACATTTTCATTTTTTTTCTCGTCCCTATTGCGAACGTTACCGGTGTGCCCCCGTCCTTTTTCCTTTTTTTTTCCCTCCATGCATTCGGCAAAAGAAAAGGCCATCATGTTCCTTTTCCCCCCGACATCATCGGGCTCAAACAGGGTGGCTCCTTTCTTTTCCCCTCCCCCAGTCACGAAGGAAATTCCTTGACCGATGAAAGACATAAAGGTTTTCCCCCCCCTTTTCAGGTCTCGTTCTTTTCAAACGAGCCCCCCCCCGTTTCCCCGGAACCTTCTCTCCCTTTCCTACCTTTTTTCCTCCTCACTTGTTTAACATCGTCCCTGCCTTCTTTTTCCCTCTTCTCCTTCATCCCCGCCAGCCTCATGGGGTCGTTCCCCCCTCCCCTCCCTTTTCTTCCTTTCTCACAGCCGCACATTTTATCGGACTTCTCCCCCCCCTGGATGACACCTGAATATAGGGTATTACTTAAATTCTTTCTTTCACTTTCCAGCCGCGGTTTAGGGCTTTTTTTTTTCCTTTTTTGGAAGTGCTCGAAACCGGTTCTTGAAGGATTTGCTTTTTTCCCTTTCCCCTTTTTTCTTTTTTTTTGCGTTATCTCCCCACTACATGGGAATCTTTTTTTCCTCCTTTTCCTTTCCTTCACATGGTTGAGGCGAAGTTTTTTTCAAACATCGTCGACTGCGGATTTCTTGCCTCCTTTCTTTTTTCTTCTCTCTGTCTTTCGCCCGGCGCTCCAATGGTGGAGAAACACCCCCCTGTACCTGGAGAGGTTTTTTTTTTTTCCAAAGAACCGCCTTGCGATGACTGGCCCTTTTTCCCCTCTTCCGATCGTTTTGAGGAGGTTCTGGGTTTCCTTTTTTTTTTCTTGCGGACGTCTTTCTCTTTTTCTCCCGCCCTTTTTTTGGTGGGGATGAGTTCCTGGGAAACGGACCAAACTTCCTTCTTTTCCCCCCCTTTCCTTTCTCACTTATGTTTGCTGTGTTTTTTTTTTTTTTTTCCCCCTTCCAGGAACGCATCAGGGTACTTTTCGGCGTTATTCCATGGCTCCATCGCCCCCTCTTTTTTTTTTTCCCCCATTCTAACCCTCCTCGTTCTGCTTTTCGTTAGATAACCTTTCCCAGTTCCCCCCCCTTTCCCCCGGATGGATCCCAAAAAAAATCTCCCTTTCACCATTGCGGCGCTTCCTCCCCTTTCCCTGGGGCAATCCCCCCCTTCCCCGCAGCGGAAGATGTTCCTGCTTTTCTCTTCCCCTTGGGGACTTGGCAATTCAGGATTCACACCGATCTTTTTTTTTTTTTTCCCCCTCTTTCCCCGGACGACCTGTCCCCCCTCCCCCCCAAGAGTTGCCGAAGCAAATCTTTTCTTTTTTTTTCCTAGCAAATTTCCAGGATTGGTTCCGGGAATTGAGGCGAGGGTTGCTTCCTTCTCCCTCCTCTCGTTGCGAATCAGCCGCTGTTCCAATAAGGGACAGGTTCCCGTTTCCCTTTCCTTCTTAGACCTAAATTCTGCTTTTACCAGTTTCGGTCCGCCCCTTTCTTTTTTCCCCAGGGGTGATGGAAGGAGCTGCTGTGATTTTTCTTCTTCCGATGGAGATGTACCCCAACAGGAGTGGCTAAACCCTTTTTTGCTCACCCATTCCTTTGGTGAAACGGGCTTCTTTTTTCTCCCCCCTTCCCCTCTTCCCTCGACCAAACTTGGAAAAAAAACCCCTTTTTTTTCCCGCTCTTTCGGGGACTTTCTTCCCCCCCTTTTCCCTTCTTCCCTTTTCTTTTGAGCGTGTCTTTTTCTGCCCCTTCTGTGGCCTGTTTCTTGCCGATTGGCTGTTCTTCCTTTTTTTACCGGTCGCAGAATATGAGAAAGTCCTCTCCTTTTGTCCGGCATAAAACACAACCTGACCCCGTTTCTTTCTTCCCTTGGAGACCCACTCTGCGCCCCAGTCAGGTCATCTTCCTCCCCCCCCATTAAACAAGCAACAGGGGGGTTTTTTCCCAGCAGCGGAAAGCTTTCCACTTTTTTCTTCCTTTTTTTCTCTTATGTAGGTCTCCTTTCCTTGCGGGCGCAGCCGCTGAGTCGGCGGTCCTCCGGCCTTCTCCTCCTCAGGCAAACTCACCTCTGCGTCCTTCCCTTTCATGAGTTTTCACAGTACCTTCCCTTTTCCTCCTATGTTAGCAGGCTACTTGCTCTTTTCCCCCCCCCCCCCCCCCCCCCTCTTGCCAAAGGAGTCCACAACTAGTCTTGTCCCTTTTTTTCCTGCCTTTTTCCTTCACGTGTTTTCGACTGCTATGTCTTGGCCCCCTTTTTCTCGTTGCATGTGGCTCCTTTAATAAGTACTTCGATTCTTTGGTCCTCGTTTCCCCTTTTCCCCCTGGAAAATTTAAGAATGGACTTCCCCCTTCTTGGTTCAACCGATGTCTTTCTGTTTTTTTTCCCCCCCAATGGCTTTTCCCCCCCCGTCCCGTTAAAAAACCCTTCTTTTTTTCCCCAATAGCTTGAAAGTTGGTTTTTCATCCACATCTATCTATTTTTCCTCCCCCCCCTTCCTTTTTTTGATTGTATTTTCCCCCTCGTCCCACCACTTTCCAAATCTCATTTTTTCGCCGCAGATTTTTGTACCCTTCTGAGCGGCTTTGAAAACACCTCATCCCTTTTTCGTTTCGGCGGTCTCTACCCTCTTTTCTTTTTTTGGACGCTTGTCTTTTCCCCCCTGCAGGTAAAGCAAAAAGAACCCTCCTCCGAAGCCCCCCCCTTCAATGACTTCTTCCCTCGTGAGCGGTCGGCAACGCTGCCCTGGCCCCCCCCCGGCCATCGGCCGTCTTTTTCTAAAAAACCTGGCGGAAGGGTTGTAGACAAAACAACCCACCTTTTTTTGGGGGGGGGGGGGGGGGGGGGTGGTTGTTTTGTGGGGTTTTTTTTTTTTTGTTGTGGGGGTTGTGGTTTTTTTTTTTTTTTTTTTTTGGGGGGGGGGGGGGTTTTTTTTTCCCGGGCGCAAAAGACTAGTGGTTTCCCCTCTTTCTATCGTTTTTTTCTGCAGTCCGCGTGGAAGAGCAGTAGCTGGCGCCCTATCCCCTAAGTGTACTGGGAATATGTTTTTTCTTTTTTTTCTAGAGGGTTGGCTCCCCCCCTTTTGACCCTTTTTGCCAAAGTAAAAACTCATTTCTCTCCTCTTGTGCGCAGAATGGGAAAGACTTTTCAATTGCCCATGACTCCCTATCCCCAACTTTTTTCCGTGTACCCTTTTTTAACACGGGGCCCAAGTCTTGTGGCTTGCGTTACTGGGATCAAAGTTTAGTACATTACTTGGTCGCATCTTCTCCCCCGTGACCCCCCCCTATCAGGGAGAAAAGTGTTTCTTTTATGCCCCTGACCCTTCAAGGATTTTAGGTTGATGTGTTCCTTCGCAGAATAGTCTTGCGAACTTCCTTTCCCCTCTCGCGAACGCCATTCCATTCTTCCCTCCCCGGCCTGATTCCCCGAAAAAAAGCATCATTTTTTTCCCCCCCCCTTTGTGCTTGCATCCGTCCAGGGAAGAAAAAATCAAATTTTTCCCTTTCTTGGAAGGGGTTCCCCCCCCCAAAAATGACGATGAATACTACTTTTGGTAGAGGACCCCCACTGCGGACGTGTATTCATCTGGAAATGAGGTCCTTCTCCCATGTGGACCACTCAGTTTTTTTTTCACCCTCCAGGAGGGATTCACTTTCATCCAGCAGCTCCTTTCATCTCCCTCCAATTATTCCATAAACCCCCCCCTTGTGGGGGAGGTCCCCTTTTCATGGTGAATTTAAGGGGCTTTTTTCCTCTTTTTATCTGGACGGCACGCTGTCCCCCGGCTCCTTTCTGATTATTGACCCCCTCATTTCTGGTTCATTAACTTTAGCGGACCTTCCCCCCTTCAAGGACATGCGCTTTTTTCCCTTTTTTTATTGCCATCCTGGGGAAGTGTCGGACCTTTTCTTTTTTCCCCCCGCCCCGTCCTTTCTTTCTTTTTCGGCCACCTTTTTCTTTTCTTTTTTCTGGTTATCCTTCCACTACCATGGGACGATCGGTTTGACCCCCTCTGGAATTGTCCCAACCTTTTCTCTAAGTGAAGAGAACCGCTTTTCTTTGGGATTGCCACGAAGGCATTTTGCCCCTTTTCTTTTCGCTTCTCGGGCATGGTTGAGAACCAAGACCTGGGCCCTCTCCTTTTTCTTTCTTCTTTGTTTTGGTGTTTTTTCCAAGTGGTACGACAGACGCGGTCCCTTTTTTCCCCTGTGCTCTACGAAGAGAAGATCTTTTTCGGTCTTTTTTCTTTTTTTTTCGACCCCTTCAGATAGATGGAGCAATTCCTATGATGTTCAAAGGATTTGCGTTCATTTTTTTTTTTTTTTTTTCCCCCT
>Ga0179593_1520060_pt1 | contig 13116 bp, 21 predicted proteins | sample CZODoug2_1_08_16_FD_185931 | JGI IMG/M metagenome (GOLD analysis project Ga0179593, IMG submission 185931) | Vadose zone soil fungal communities from Angelo Coast Range Reserve, California, USA - CZODoug2_1_08_16fungal (PacBio error correction) | ecosystem: Environmental > Terrestrial > Soil >... | reverse complement strand
TCTCATTGGGCTTTAATGCGTCTTCCCAACCGTCCGTGTTCACTTCCCTCTCTCCCATCTATCCCGCTTTCCACATTGATCTCGTACAAGTCTTTTTTTCCCCCATACGACTCTTCGTTTTCCCCTACGGAAATCAACTCCAACTCCCCCTTTTCGCGCTCCTCCTTTCCCATCCGCACCGCACACGCTCCTCCCCCAGTACTCATTTTGTCCCTCGTTTTTCCTTAGATTTGGCAATATCTTATTAGGTTTTCCCTTCTAGAGTACGGGAACGTGGCCCTCCCCTTTTGCTGTTGGTGTTCTCCCTATTCCACCCCCCCTTCTATGATGCGGCGGAATGCCGTCCGGCACCCCCCCCTGGCCTCGTCCTTACGAAGTGACATACGGGATACTTCACATCACGACCTTTCCTCCTGAAGCCCCAGTTTTCCTTTTTTTTTGTTTTTTCGTTTCATGCGATGTTTAGAAGACACCCCCCCCCCCAACGTTAGTCCTTGCTGTCGTTCAAGTTATTCATTTTCGGCCCCTTTCCCCTTTGCTGCAGAAGAGAACTTTTCTTTTTTTGAACTTCCCTTCCCCCTCTCTCTCGATCCGCGTTTAGAAGCTGTCCACGAAACCGTTTGTCCGCTCGCGCCCCTTCTCCCCCCGCCGGGACGATTCCCTTTTCGTTCCGATCCTTCTTTCTTTTTCTGAGGCCGCTCTTCCACGTTCCTGAGACCTTGTGATCCAGTTTTTCCCCCCCGGCTTGGTTCGCCCCCCCCTCTCCTCTGAAGTTCACAGAAACTCCTTGTGCATCTTGTCCCTCCCCTGTAAAGAACGCTTTGGCCCCCCCCCCACATTCCGTTTTTCCTTGTTGGTTCCCTCCACGGTAAAAGCCCTCAAATCTCCCCGCCGACCTAACTCCTTTTTTCCACGCATTATGGAAAGCCCCCCCCTGTGTCGACCCTGTTCCGACTCTCCCAGTGGCCTGCCCCTTTCCATCGCCCCATTGGGCACAGATACTTTTTTCCTCCTTTCCATTTTCTTTCACCCGCGGGCAACCCCCCCCCAGGGCATAGAAGGGAAGAAATTGTTCCAAACCACCCCTTTTTCCCTTCAAAAACCTTTTTTTCACCTTTTGTTTGAAATCCCTTCTTTTTTCTCAGAGTTCAACCCACCTCTCTATATGGGCCGCCCCTTCTGGGCGCTCTTCCCCCCTCTCTCATAAACTGGCCTTTTTTTGATTTTGTTTTTATTTTTTTTAACCACAGGGCTGCAGTTGTTTAAAAAAGGGATTTTTTTATTTTTTTTTTTTTTTCTCTTCCCTCTTCTTCATGCCTGTCATTATTTTTTCCTTGAATATTATGATCATTTTTTGCCCACTTTGTGCTCTTTTAATTTTTCCTTTTGGTAGTTTATTTTCTGTCCCTTTCCCCTTTGTAACCAGGGCGGGCCCCCGTGGGGGAACAAGGAGTGGAGCGGGGGGCCCTTTTCTTACAGTTATGTCATTCTTCGACCAAGACTTGGGCACTTCTTTCCCCCCTTCATTGGGATCGGCCCCCTTTCTTCGCATCTTTCGTCAGATGCAGTTTCCTGTGCAGTTCATTTTTTTTTTTCCCCTATTCTTCAAGGTTTTTTCTCTTCCTCTTTCTGCTCAAATGCCGGTATTTTCACCCACCTTCCTTGTCCCTGAGGGCGGATCCCCCTACAGAAAGATCCTTTCCTCCCTTGCTCGTCCCCCTTTTTTTGAAGGACAAGTTTTCGTCTTTTTTTCATTCCGCGTTTCCGCGTATCGCCTGCGAACCCTTTTCATTTTACCTTTCCTATTGTATTGCTCCTCCCCCCAAACCGCATTATTACTTTCCTCCCCCAGGCAGGTGGTCCCGCTTTTCCCTTTGGATGAGAATTTGGAAGCCTGGTCGACCGTTTCTTTCAGCAGAAACATCGCATTCCCTTTTTTTGCTTCTCTTTTTTAATTTATAATGAAAAAAACACTAAGGATCCTTCGGGGGACCCCCCCCCCCCTTCCCTCCTTTTCTTATTGCGATACATGGCATTTTAATGTCATTCGTCCCACCCCTCCGTTTTTCGTCGGGGCCGGGCATTACGCCTCTCCAGGACTGTTTTTTCCCCGCACATATGCAAAGGCTTTCCCCCTTTTTGCCTTCGACCCCGGACTGCTTCTCCTAGGCCCGTTGGAATCTTTTCCCATTCTCATACGTCCCGGTTTCCCCCCCCTGAGTAGGTCTGTTCCCCCCCCCACGCCCAGCTGGTTTTTGCTTGGATTTTTTGATGGTTTTACGGCGGTTTCCCCGCTGTGGCGGTTTTTTTTTTTTCTTTGGGTTTTTTTCGGTAAACCCTTATTTTGTCCGTCGCGGTTGGAACGAAGCTTTCTCTGTCTCGAGATCAATTCGGCTTTTTTCTTTCTTCTATATTGAACTTCCTCCCTCTCTTTTTTCACCTTCTTTTGAGCCGCATTAAGCCAATCTTATTCTCCCGGGTCTTTGGTCCTCCTCCAGTCGGTGATTCCCCGACAACCTTTTCAAACCTTTCTTTTTTGGCCTCCCATTGGCTAGAGGGAAAACCCAGAGGGGTATGTTTTTTTTTTTTTTTTTTTTTTTTTTTCATTTTTTCACCCCCGGCCCTTTTCCCCGTTCTTCAAACCGTATTTTTTTCCCTGGTAATTAATGGAAAAGTGTCCCTACACACTTTCAGACTAGAACCCCCCCTTTCTCGGCTGATGCTCTTGTTTTTTCCCTTTTATCGTTGATTTTGCACTTTTTTTTTTCTCCATGGCTGTCTCTTTTTTGCCGCCCCCAACTACGAATGGTCTCGGTCCCCGGTTTCGAGAAAAACACGACCCCCCCTCTCCGTGGTTTTTTTGAGAGAGATTTTCCCCGCCAAAAGTACTTTTCGATCCCTTTTTTCCTGCCCCAAATACTTCGTCCCCCCCTTCTTCCCTCCTCAAACGATATCAACATCCTTTTTTTCCTTGTGCCATTTCTATTTCTCCTTTTTTCAAAACCAAGATTCCATTTCCCCCCTTTTTGATCGCGTTTCCCGGTTCTTTTCTTGGTCCCCTGGCTCCCACACCGAATCGTTCTCGTGACATTTCTCCTCCCGAGGGGAATTTTTTTTTTGTCTGAAATGGGTGGTTTCCCCACGTTTCCAGTTTTCCCGGTTCATAGATTGGCTTTTCCCCCCCTTTTTTTTAAACCCGGCCCGGTCACACGTATAGATCTTGAGGCCGGTTCTACGCACTTGGGATACTTCCCGTCTGCCCTTCTGGGACGGGGGACATCCTTCCCACGGCGACATGACTCCCCTCTTCCCGCCGAGTACCGTCCTCCAAAACCAATCCTGCCCCTTTTTCGGTCGTTTTCCCCTCCCCCCCCCCCCTAATTGGGCTCGTTTACGGATGTTCGGGAAAGATCTTCCCGGACCTCGAATCCCGGTTGGAAGTTCCCCTCACGCCTTTTTTTAGTTTGCTTTTTCGAATGAAAAATCCCTAATATGGATGAGGCAGGAATCTCTTTTTGACCGAGGGGCCCCCCCCCCCCTTGGAGCAGATTTCCTGATATGTGTTTCTTGAACCTCACCTCTGAGTCGCATTTTCCGCTTTTCTTTCTGATCTTCTTTGTTTTTTTTTTTTTAGAACGCAGACTTTTTTTTCCACTCCCTATTGTGTTTCGTACCGGCGCAACGTTAGACCACGATCTTTCCTCCCTCCCGGGCTTGCTGAGTGCAATTCCCCCTGCGGTTTGCCTCTTAGATTTTCCTTTCTTAGCAGTTCCGTCTCCCCTGTCCGAAAACGCGAATTCCTTTTTCCTGGTCTTTTCATACCGGGGCCCCTTTTTCTTTTGCAGTTCGTTACCTTATCTTTCTCCGTTTTTTGCTCTTCCGTATTTCTCTCCTGTGATAAGGAATTATCATGGATGTTTGCGGGGGGGGGGGGGGGGGGTTTTCCCCCCTTGAGCCGTCTTTTTGAATTACCTGCTCCCCTTTGTATTTTTTCCCTTTTCCTTTTTTTTGAAGAAAGCTTGGGGTACTCTTTTGTTTGCCGTTGGCCGTCTCACTCCTCTGGTGGAGTGAATAATTCAAAGACGTTTCCACACAAAGGCCTCTTCTCCCCCCTTTGTTCAAGCATTATTGGTGTTCCCCCACTCCCCTGGCGGACATGTGAATGAGGTCGCCGACCTTCTTTCGGCCCCCCCATTACCCGGTAATGCCCATAATATTCATCGGAGCAAAAATACTCCGTTAACTTCTTTCACGAGATATGAACCCCCAAACAGAATTACCCTTCCTTTTCCTTTTCCCCATCCCCTGTTTTCACAAACCCGTGTCACAGGTTTATCGTTTCAACAATATTGATCTCCTTTTTTTCTTTCCTCCTACTCCGTGTTGTTGTTTTCCTTCTTTCGTGATTCATATTTTGAACACTTTCCTTTTCTTGAAAAAGTGTTTGATTTTTACCACCCTGGATGTCCCTGGTAATGTAAAAGTCCGGATTTTCATTTTCCCTTTTTATATGCCTTATCCCTTCCTGTTAATATAATTTTTTGCTCGATCCCCATTTGTGTTCATTATTTCGGCTTCCTGGGGAATTTTGACAGGTCGTCGACCTTTCCGAACGATTTCTTCCCTGTACTCAGCGCGGTCCCATTCAATTCTCCTCCCTATTCATAATGCCGTTTTTTTGTTTTTTTCGGGCTTTTCTGCCCTGGCTTGTGTTTGTGTCCCACCGTTCCCTTTTCAACCTCTTCCCTCACAAACAAGACTCTTTCAACGGCCCCCTTCCCCACCCCCAAAGTTTCCTTCCCGTTCCGAGCGTCGATAATCTTTCTTTGGAAATTTCTGTTTTCACCTCCGACCCGATCGGTCTTTTTCCCCCCTTTGCCGGGACCCATTTTCTTTCCTTTCACAGGGCTATGATACCCCCTTTGGACGAGCGGTGCTTTTTGGGGCCTTCTTCCCTTTTTTCCTTGAACGCCACTTCGCTTTTTTGCCAGTTTTCGTTAGGACCCCCCCTGAGCGGCATATTTCGATCCGTTCTTTTTTTCGGACACCCCTGTCCTCCTGTCTTCCTCCCCGAAACTTGCTTCCCCTTATGTCTGCCCTCTACCTTTTCATTCCCCCGCCTTTTTCTATTTCTCTTTCCCCAGCAGCCGCTTTCGTTTATGAGATTCTGGGCCTTTCTTTTTCTTTTTGCGGGCCTTGTGTCTGCGAATTTATTTTCGTCGGTGTCTTCCTAAAAACTAAAACCCCCCCCAAGGGCGATCCCCTTTCTTTTTTTTCATGGAGCCCCTTTAAAGATTCTTATGTCTTTTTCCCAATATCCGTCTGCTCGTCCAATTGCCCCCCGTGGCCACTCCCTTCTGTGCCTTTCTTTTGGCCGCAATTTCATTATTAACCCCTATTTTTTGCCCTAGTAAGAAAATTATTTTTCCTTTTCCCGCCAGGTTGGTTCCTTGAGATTAGCTCCTGTATGGCCAACACATTTCCTGTTTATAAAAAGATCCTGGTTCGGTTACCCTTTTAAACTGTTTCTAGGGTGGATTTTTTTTTTTGGAACGGCGTGCGACTGCCCTTTTTTGCGAGGAGGCTGTGGGTTTTTATTTTTTTTTGTCGGGTTTTAAAGGCTTTTCTTTAGTGAGTAGTTCTTTCCCGAGTCGGCTTTCCTCTCTGCTTTAAGATCCTTTTGTTTCTTTTTTTTGGTCAGATTGGTGTCCCCCTCCCCGTACTCTCTCCCGTTACGCTCCCCGCGATTTTGTGTCCTTCCGCATTTATGACCTCCCCTCGATGACACCCCCCCCCCTTTTTTCTTGAAATGACTGACGGCCCAACGTGCCCTCTGCCAGCACCCTCTTTCCGTGGATACGTTAACCGATCTTGCTGTTTGTTTCGGAGATCGGCCTCAATTCTTTCCCGGAAACGCCCCCCCCGATTTCCCCCAGACATCCCCCTTTTTTTTTGGAAAAGCTGCGTCCCCCATTCAGAATAGGGCCAAGGAACCCCCTTCCCTGGCCCTCGGTTTGTCTCCCCTTTTTTGTCTTTTATTGATTGCCTCTGTATTTTTGGCCCGACTTTCCTATTCAAAACTACGAATGATAGAACCTTTTCGAGAAAAACCCCCTTTTTTCTCCTCCTTACTTTTTTTTTTTTTTTTCTCCGCTGGTCGTGTTTGCTCGACCGCCATTTTCCATCGTGTTTCGGCTTTCCCCTATTTCCCGCGCCAAGTATCCCCTTTTTCTCAACATCTCGGGCGGCCCTTTTTACCTTTCCCAATGTATTTCCAAACCCAGTCTTTTTTCCCCTTTCCAAAAATACGTCTTTGACTTTTGTCCGATGAGGCCGTGCTTCTTTCCCACCCCGATTCGTTCCTTCGACGTACCCTCATTGTGCAGCTTTCTCCCGGGGTCGTGGACGACTTCCCAGTTTGGCAGGGGTTCTCGCTTTTGTTGCGGCTCACAAATCCTCGTCCCGGGGGAAACCCTCATTCGGAGTTTTCGTCAATCCTTTTTTTTCCTTCCCCCGCAAAAAAAACCTTGTCTTTCTCGAGGGCCCCTGAGCCCCGCGATGATCAAAATTTTTCTCCTTTTGTCAAAACGCGTTTCGTCTCTTCCCGTCAACACCATCCGCCTTTCTTTGGTTACCGGAACCCTTTTACTCATTTGAAGAGTTTCTTTTTGCCATATTTCTTTCGGCCTCCCCTCTCGTTTTTTTGACACCCCTTTCACTTTCGTTGCAATACAGTTTGCGGAACCTCCACCACTTCCCTTGTCTGCGTGCGGATTGCCTTTCCCCCCCCCTGGCACAAACGTTTTCCGAAGGTGACATCATATGTGAAATTTTTCCCCGAAGCGTCGCTTTTTTCCTTTTTTCGGCCTGGTCTCTTGTTTGTTTTTTTATTTTTCCCACAGTTGTTTCAAAGTGAGATTTTCCCCAAAAGTGCTTCACGTCCCCCTTTCGAGATTTCATAACGGCCGACTTTTTCTGGCTGGCACGAAGGAGAGTTCTGCTATTCGAGATTTTTTTCCCTCCTGTGCCTTTAGACCTTTTTTCCTTCCCCCCTCCATTTTTCCGAAACAGGACCCTCCCTTGATCAACTGGGCCGTGCCTTCCCTGGCGAAGTGTTTATCGTTGCCCTTTTCCCAGCGTGGATAATCTTCGATACGGACTTTTTTGTCGCCCGTCTCGAAAAACCTTTCTTTTCTGGCGTGCCGCTCTCATTCAATGAATCGGCCCCTTCTTCCCTTCCCACGCTGTGGGTAGATTTTCTGCGCACGCAGTTCCTTGTTTGTGAATAATTCTTTTCAAGCCTTTCCACTTCCACCGCGACATACCGCTGTGCAACGCCTCGCACTGGTACCCCGGGCGAACAAATGTTTTGTTCTTTTGCATCTCCGGTCGCGAACTTCCCTTTTCCCCCCCTCCGCCCATGGGAACAGATCCTCCCCCCCCCCCCCCTTACAAAATCGAGCAAACACCCCCCTATTAAACGGGAGAGAAGGTTTCTTTCTTTCTGAAAAAAAACACGACCCCTGAACCAAATTTCCCTTTTTTTCACCCCCCCCCCCCCTTGTTTAATGCGGGGTTGGGAGCACAACGGTGTCCAGTTATACTTCTCCACATAATTGAGCGCTCTATTGTTGGTTGTCTTTTAAAATTGGTTTACAACTTCTTTCTTCCCCCTTTGACACGTTGTTTGATTTTTTCTTCTTTAATTTAAATTTCCAGGGATGAAGGGTTTTTTTTTTTTTTTAAGGATTTTCCCCATTCTTTTCATTTATCCCTTTATTCCCCTTTACTTCCTTATATTTTTGGACGCTAATCTCAATTTATCATTGTCATTTAGGTTAAACTCGAGATGTTTGAAGGTCGTCCCTTCACCCTCTCCTTTTCCCTGATTTCGAAATTTACCAGGGGCGGTGGCCATAAATGAGGTTTTTTGTTCGGGGGCGGACTCTGTTTTCTTGTGGTTGTCTTCCTTTTACATAGTACTTCCCCGCCAGGACATGCGTGTTTTGCAAACGGGCATGTTTTCCCCCAACAGTCTTCTAAATCTTTCCCTTTTTCCCATGGATCAAGGACATTTGTTTACACGCCCGATAGGCTCTTTTTCGAAGCCGCTTCGATGTCCGTTCTTCCCTGCATCTTGATCACCCTGAAAGGGCCCAGAGCCGGCTTTTTTCTATAGGAACTCTTTTAGCGGGATTTTTTCGTTGCGCCTCGTTTCCCCAGGGGATGGGCGGCTCATTTTCGTTCCTTAACGCCTGTCGCCGGAACTTCCCCTTCCAAACTGCGGGGATCGACACATCTCCTACTCTCAACCGATTATAGTTCATTTTCAGCATTCTGCGGATGAACTTTGACCATGATTATATAGGCCCTTTTCGAACGTTTGCGGTTGTGGCACTTTTGTTCTGCGGTACCCCTCGCCCCATTTCTGTCCCCCCCCAAGAAGATCTGCTCGAAAGGCTTCCTTCTGATGTCCTTTTTCCCAACATATTAAGTTTTTTCTTTTTCCCCCTTTTTTTTTTCCCATTCCTTTTTTACGGCCTTGCCAGGAATTAAGCCGGCCATATTACAGGAGTTTTTGGTTCCTGACAAAACGCGGTCTGTGGGGGTTCCCGTCCGTTGTCGGAGGCGTTTTCCCGGCTACCTGGTCACACTCTCCCTTCCCACGGCTTTTTTTCTGCTTCACGGTTCGGTAAACCACCCCCGCCGGCGTTGCTCCTCGCCGCGGTACGCGGTTTTTTTTTTTTTTGGGTTTTGTTTTTTTTTTTGTTTTTTAAACGGATTCTGTTGTCCCCCCTCCCTCTCATGTTCCTCGGCTGCTTTGAGGAGGTGCAAGGTTTTTTTCCGGGTTATCTTAATTGCGAACTCTTCTTACATTTACGTTACCCGTGGCCCGGTTTCCTCCCTCCCTTTTTTAAAGCCAAATCCCCCCGGCCTGGGAAGAACTGTCCCCGTCCTCCAACAGCCCCCAAAGCAAAACCTTTAGTTTTTTCCCCATCTGCCAGCAAACTTTACGTCGAATTTCTCTCCGCACCTCCCTCTCGGGGTAGAGTGAGTGATGGCCCTGTGTTTCTCTCTTGAACCCCTTCTTATACGACCGGGCCCGGTTCCGAACCAGTTTATTTTGGGAACTTTTTTTTACCAATTTTTCCTGGTTGATAACCCACTTTCCTAAACTAGAATATGGGCGACAGGTCTTTTTTGTCCGTTTGATTTTGCCCCCATTTGAGCGTTCCCTGGGAACGATTTTCCTACACTACTGAATGGACCTTCCTTGGCGGTCGGCTTCTTCCATCTTTTTATTTCTCCCTCCGTTGTTTCTTGCTGATTTTTTTGTTTATCGACTTCCCCACCGGCTTATTTAGAGCGGCAAAATTTTTTTTTTTTTTTGCCCTTCGTGCGCAAAACCCCCCTCTCTCCACATCTCGCCCTGTGCATTTATATTCTGCTTTTTCTTTTTCACCCCCCGCCTTTCATTTACCGATTTTCCCCGGTTTGATCCGCGTTCCTGTTTTATTGTCGATCTTCTCTCTCCCTCATTTCGAGGCCTCTTATAAACGAGGCATTTTTGTTGGGTCCTCTTTGTCGAATCCCCTACTGTTCATCCTCGGGCCAGGTCTCTTTTTCTTAATGGTTCCCCCCCCAATCGCTTGAAAACCCCCTGTCATTCTAGATTTTGTCTTTTTAACCGACGGACAAACTGATCTCCCTGAGCATCGCTTCGATTCGTAAACGTGCTTTCTTTAATACACACTCCGCCGCTTCCCGCGTTAGCGACCGGCGCCCCCAAACACCGTGCTGCGGGAATTTTTCCTTCCTCATTGCCGCGTTTGGCGATTTGCCCCCCTATCTTCTTCGGTCCCTCGTGATCCTTTTTTTCCCCCTTAACCGACGCGCTCTCTTTTCTGTCCGATTTGCCCCCCCCTATGATTTGGGGTGGTGAGTGGATTTTCCCATGCACCCACCTTCCCCTTTTTAACTGACGATCCATACGGGATATGTGCCATGCTTTTCCCCATTCAACCTTCGACTGGGCGCCTTCGAGTCTTCGTGTTTGTTTTTTTTCCTTCCCGTCACCTTTCTTGGTTTTTTTGTTCCATTGAGCATGTTTCAGCCCCATCACCCCTTCCTCACTTTACGGACCAGCGGGCTTTCTCTTCCCAGCCTTCATTCCGCACGAAGCGGGCTCCTTTTTTCCCCCGAAGATTCCCGAGGTTTGACCCTTCTTTTCCTCTCAGTTTTCCGGCGGACATCGGCGTCCTCCGCGAATTACCGCGCCGGGCAGCTTCTTCTCCTTGCCGTGCAGAAGTGTTTTTTTTTTTCCTATTCTTCTCGTCGCTTTCTTCCGATTTTTTGGATCCTCTTTTTATACGGCATTAATCAGATGTTTCCCCCTTCCCTTTTCGCAAAATTTTTGGCGTGAACAGAAAACCTTTTTTGTTCTCTTTACGACATCTTCGACCTGCTTTTGGTCGATCTTTCCTTTTTTCGCACGGAATGTATTGTCTTCTCCTCTTTCCACCATGAAGGGGTAACCCTCCCCCCCCCTTCCGACATCGCCGCACATTCCCCTCCACCCACCCCCCCCAACACTTTCCCTCAATGGTAACGGGCCCCCCCCCCCCCCCCCCCCCCCCCCCCCCCATTTTTCGACCTGTCATCATGAACAGAAGGTCGGGATCTTTCCCCCCTGCCCCCTCATTCCCCCCGCGAGGACAAGGAGCCCTTTTTTCCCTTCTAAAAAAGATCCCCCTTTTCTTTGGATGGAAAGGCTTTTAAACACCCACACTTGCTGAAATACCCCTGTCATCCCCCCCCCCCTTTTTTTTTTTTTTCCTTTTTTTTCACCCCCCCCCGTGGCAGTTATAGAGTTTCCCCCTATGTACTCCCTTGCTTTTCCTCCCCCTTTTTTTTTGAGATTTTTCGATTAAACTTCTCTATACTTTTCCCTATGTTGGTTGGGAACTCCCTTTTTTCCAACTTTGTTTTGTTTTTTGCTTTTTTTTCTCCTTTTCTTTAATCTCGTAGGAATTAAACCCCCTCTTTTTGCAAGGGGTTTTGGGAAATAAATTCTCCCCCCCTTTCTTTTACCCGGTCTTTACTTCTGTTTTTTTTCATCTTTTTTCCCTTCTCCCGTTACTCCCTTTTTTTTGGGAATAGATTTTTGTCTTTCCTCATTTATGCTCCTTTTTTTCCCCTGTGCCCAATGGGCGCCTTTTTTGCTGTGAGGCATTTTTCTTCTTTCTTCTTTCGATAATCTCCCCCTTTTCTGCCCGGGACCACTTTTTTTTTCCATCCAATATAATGCCCCAATGGCGTTCCTCGTTTCGGGGATCGGCCTCCTTTTTTTTTACCGTATGGATTTCTTTTCCCCCCCCCCCTTTTTTTCCAGAGTGTGCCCAACGGCCCGCAACATGGTTTTACACCTTTTCTCCGGTCCCCCCCCCCCTTTCCGAATCTTCTTTTTCCCCTCCTCAAGGAGCCCTTTTTTTTCACCCGCCAGATCGGCTCACGGTTACGTGCGCCCATCTGATTCTTTTCCCTCCCGTTCCCCTTTTCTTTCCCCCCTTTTTGATTACACACGTTCGGAAAATCTTTGCTCTCCAAAGGATCCTGATCTGGGAAAAACGACCCTCTTTGCCTCGGGACTTTAGTGTAAGTATGAGGAAAAGTTCTTTTTGGATTTTCCAGGTAGCGGTTTATGTGACTCGCATTTCTCCGGAAACTTTTCCCTTCCCCTTCCAATTTTTTTACTTCCTGAGGTTTCTTATATCTCTTTCCGAAGAGGCACCCTCCTATCCCAGTTCTCTTCGGCCCCCGCCGCTTCTTGAGTCTCTTTTCGAGGGGATCTGCGGCCTTTTCTAAACGTTTTTGCGGCATTTTTTTTGGAAAACATCGCACCCGGCTTTCCCCCCCAAAACAATCCGATCTCCCCTGCTCGTAAGGCGCCAGGTCTTTTTTTTTTTTCTCTCCTTGTCCCTCTTGTATGTAAATTAGTCCCCCTTTTCCGGTTTTTTCCTCGGTCGGGTCCTTCTTTTCCTCTCTGCCGCATCATATCCCTTCTCTTTCTTCACAAGGTCTTTCGTTTAGACCTTCCTTCCCCCCCGCTCGTGGTTGAAGTTTTCTTACCTTCACGGAGATTTCCTTCGGTCCTTTTTTTCCGCTCCCAAAAAGTATCAATTTCTTGAATTTCCCCCGGGAAATGCTACGGTTCGTACAACGCCCCGCCGTTTTCTTTTTATTGCGTTTTTCTCCGGTAGAGAACCGTTTGGTGCTTTTGCGTGGGTGTTGAGTCTCGGGGGGGGGGGGAAACTTTTTTTTTTCTTTTTAGGGTTTCGTTTAGGGAGGGGGGGAAGGTTTTCGGGAAAGGGGGTTGGTGTTGGTGGGGGGGTTTGTGTGTTTTTTGTTGTCCGGGTGGGTGGTTGTTTGGTTCCATTTGGGGGGCGTTTTTGTGGGTGTTTTTGGGGAGGGGGGGAACTGGGAACGTTCCGGGGGGGAGGACCGTTTTTTGTGTACCAGAAAACGGCTTTTTCCCCTTCGGGACACTGGTTTTTCCGCATGCAGTCCGCCCCTCCGTTGACCTACTCGATTGTCCTTGAGCTCTGGCCCCGGCCTTTTTTCTGAGCTTTCCCCTCCCCCAAGAATCTTATACGTTTCCGGTTCGGGTTTCTCCCTATTTTTTCAGTAACACTATTATTAATGGCCAACTCTTGTCCCAACCTCCACGGCTGGACCTTCCCCTTTTTCGGCACTATTTCGACAAACCCTCTGCCCCGCCATCGTGGCATACGTCTGCTTTCTCTTTCGGTTCCACCCCTCGATCGTTTGTCTATGTCGGCCTTCCCCCCTCCCCCTCCTTCTTTTCCCCAGGGAACCCCCTCCCTCAAAACCCCCCCTTTTTTTTTTGAAGAATAGACTGGTCCAGGGTCCCAACAAGCGGTGTGGTTTTTGATAACACAATGTCATTTTTCAATTCTGCTTTTTCCCCGAGGATGTGGAATTTTCTTTTTTTTTGATTTTTTGACGGTTTTTAGAAGGTTTGCGTGGATTTGGGCCTCCCCCCACACCCTCCCTGGCTTTTTTTCCCTTACTTTGCGGTCGACGCCCACGTCTTTG
>Ga0179593_1445705_pt1 | contig 13116 bp, 19 predicted proteins | sample CZODoug2_1_08_16_FD_185931 | JGI IMG/M metagenome (GOLD analysis project Ga0179593, IMG submission 185931) | Vadose zone soil fungal communities from Angelo Coast Range Reserve, California, USA - CZODoug2_1_08_16fungal (PacBio error correction) | ecosystem: Environmental > Terrestrial > Soil >... | reverse complement strand
TTTTGCATTTTCCAGACTGAGAAAGAATCCTTCTTTCCCGTTTTGGTCTCCCTCTTTCCGATCTCGAATGTGAGGACACATGAATTTTTGTTTGACGGGTCGATGTCGCCTGTTTTCTTTTTTTATCTCCTTTGTTGACCATGCTGTTCCAGTTGAAGGGTGGAAAGATTTATTCTCAATTTTCTTCCCTCTTCATTCTTGGTTACAATTTTTCATGAGGTTCCATCTCCCCCGCCTTTATGTGCTACAGGGTAAGGCGAGGAGTCCCCCGCCCCAGGCACCCCCCACACCCACTCGCTCCACCTCGCCCCCTCCATCATAAGATAAGATGACGCATATTTTTTCTTTTTTCTTGCATCTCAACTTTTACTTAACTTTAGCTTTTGGCACCCCTTGAATCAGGAAAGTACACCCTCATGTCCCCGGTAGAACTGGCTTGGATTTTTTTGCTAGAGAAACCCGTCCCAAATGCTGCAGCCCCGTCTTCGCTTAACGCAACCCATCAACTTGTTGCCAGTCCCTACCGAGCCTCGAGTTGCGGTTCCTTTTTACTCTCCCAGTACTTGGTTTCTCCTAGGGTTCCCAGTAATTTCTTTTTTGGAAACCTTGATTGGTGCTTTTTTTGGTGTTTGAGTTCTGTTTCGCCCTTCTTTTTTGGTTTTTTTTGGTTTGATCTTTGTTCGCGTTAGTTTTGTTGTTGGACTTTTTTGTCTGGTCATCTCCTCCACAATGTTTCAATTCTCAAATGACGGCCTGTGATCCTTCCTTTGCCTGTTCCTTCCTGGGCCTGTCTGTGGTAAACCGCACCAAGGGCGTGACTTATTCTTCAGACCCATGTTCTTATCGTTCTTCTGCCGATAATCCCCCTCTCCAGGGTCTCCCTTTACCCTCGGGAAATTCGCCCTCACTCCTTGTCAGCCATAATTGCCATTTCCCCCGGTTAGAAATTGATCTGCTTGCTTTGGTCTGCGCCATTGCCTATCTCTCACCCCATTTTTTGAGTTTTGAGCCTCAGACCAGGACGGTTTATCCCCCCTCCTTGTTCACCCGAGCCACGTTTTTCTTTTCTTTCCCTTCCCATCCCTTTTAGGTGAGTGGTGTTTGTCTCGAACCATAGGTGCCTTTTCAGAATTTTTTTTCAGCCTTAGTTGGCCCTTTCCTTTCCCCAGTTTAGCGCACGAGGCTTCCTTTTACTGGGCATTCTCTCAATCCCCCATTCCCCTCTTTTTTCCCCCTTTTTTTATGTCAGGTTGATGGTTATCCGCCAAGATAGGTATGTACCTTCTTGGTCTGGTTTTCAACCGCAGTGCGTGTTGACATCCATTTGATCTCCTTTCCTCCCCTTTGTTTTTTTTCTCTCTCCGAAACAATTGTGTCCACCGATACTCCTTTTTTCAGAGCCCCCTTTTTTTTCCAAAGGGAGTTTTTTTTCCCCCCTCTATCTGATCATCTACCACAGTCCCTGTCAGGACCGAGTGACGAAGTCCTTTTCCCGTTTTTCATTGCAGATTGCCCCGTCCGCTTTCGAGAAGGGTAGGGCAGAGACTTTGTTTTCCACCGGGAACTTCCCTTTTTCTTCCCTGGTATTAATAGTGTCTTTAGACAAACACAATATGTCCGATGAGGTATCCCCTTTCTCTGTTTCTTTTTTCAAACGAGAGGATCCGACCACTCATGTCTGTCTGAGGAAGCACTACCTCCTTTTCCGTGAGGTGGCCTTTATTTCCATTGGCGACAGAAAGCGAAGATTCTTTACCTGACATTTGCCTCCCCTTTTTCCACCTTTTTGCGAAACATTGCCTTTTTCGTTGAGATTCACCGTTCGGTAGTTCTGTTCGACCCGTTATTTTCCTTTTATACTTTTGTGCCGGAAGCACTTCCAGTCGACGTCTGACGTCCCTCTTTTTGCAACTTGTTGCTGTTTAAAAAATCACCCTCGCGCCGCATATGTCGGTTAGCCGTGTTGTTGCGACGGCTCTCCCACAATTGGTCGAGCGGTCGTTCACCCCCTTTTTCCCGGCCTCCCCCCCTTTTACAGGTTCAAACAACAACGTGGCCAAAGATCTGCCCCCCTTTTTTTCAACCCATTCGCTTCCCATCCAATCAAATGGTTCCACGTCTGTTGCTTCCTCACCTTGTTCGGTGGGGTCCTCGTGGTCCCTGCACTGCAGGAACTGCTCGAGGGATCTCGTTTGAGGACGTGAACTTTTTTTTCCCCCCCTGTTTGGATTTAATAATGCTTCATTTTTTTTTAATTGGGAATAAGTTTTAGTTTGCCTTCTGTTGCACCCACTCCTGATTTCTAAATTGAACGCGTTTTTTGGATTCCCAGGTTTGCTCCATTTTTTTCCCTCTCCTCCCCTTTTTTTAGTTTCAAGAGTTACCTTTTCCGAGCTGGAGTTCATGCATTTTCTGATGGAGGTTTACGAGTGTTTTTTTTTTTGGGTGTTTCTTTTTTTGGATTTCTCACCTATTGTTGGTTGTTCTCCCATCACCTTGGTGATTCCCTCGAAGACAGCAGATTTCCCCCCATTGGAAACCATCAGTACCCGTCTCTCTTCAAAATTTGTGCTTCCACGCCACCCTTTCCCGCACAGTCTTGCCTTCGCTCCTTTCCCGAGGCGATTTTCCCAAAAAATTCGATGGCTTCCCTCACTCGACCTTTCTATACAACCATGGGCTGGATGGTGCTGCGTGTTTGATTCTTACCCTTCCCCCATCTTTTTTTTCTTCTTTTCAGATGGCAATGCTTTTATAACCGAGGAATTAAGTTTAGCGAGGAGGCATAACCCCTGTACAACCCCGATGTCTCTGATCCATACCGTTGCCTCTTACACCAGCTGCTTTCCCTCCGTGGTCGTAAGGCTCTTTTTATACAGCATATCTTCCCTTTTCCCCTCTTCCTGAGACCCAGTATCCAGCCCATGGCCATTTGCCCCGTGACTCCTCCCACACTGGCCCCCCCCAAGTCCAGACAAAATTACGGGCGCGTGGGTTTAGCCCTCTATAGTGTCACTTGTCGGCTTTTTTCTTTTGGCTTTCCTAAGTCCCCAATTTCCGCCACCATTTTTGTGTTGCATCCTTTTTTTGCTCCCCTCCCATACAGGGCTTTTTCCTTTTTTATTTCTAACTTATTCCATGGTATTAACAAATTGACTGACTCCAGTGTTCCACCCTCCTGAACTGTTTTCATGGGACATTGATCCAGTGTGAAGACAACTGCATGGGGATCACAATAACAAAATTTTCCTTCTCCCGTTTTACTCCCTTTTTTTTCTTTGTAGTAATCTCTATCTTCCTCTGTTTTTTGGGAGCAGCTTCAGTAATACCCGGCAATGCTCCGGGCTAACTTTTTTCCCCCCCCCCCCATTTTCTGAATTCACACCGCCACTTTTAACTGCTACACTCAATTGAACATTTTTCTGCTTTTTGTTTACCCCCTGGTTGTTCTTAGCGGAGTATGTGTTTTTCCCTCCCGTTACATTAGTCCTGCCCAGCCTGGGTATCCCACGCAGATTCGGTGGGCAAATAGTCTTTTGGCATGCTTGTGCCATCCCCATCCTCTCTTTCCAAGGACCCGGATTTCCCCAGAGTTTCTCCCAAACCTCTTTTTTAGTTTGACCTTTTTTTAATTGTCTGTCCCTTGTCGAGGCCCTTCCCTTTTCTGGGATACTTTTTCCGCTCGTTTCATTGTCTGGAATCGAGGATCTTTCTTAATCCAAAAAAGAGGGACGGACTATGCGCCCAGGTTTTCTTTTCCCTAATGCACACGTATTGGGGTAATCTATGTCATCCTTTTACCTTTTCGTACGTTCCCCCTTCCGAATAGTTTGAAAAGTTCATTGCCATCTTCCCCCACTATCATCCTTTAGTGAAAGATGGTGCGTTTTCTCCCTTCGCACTCCCCTTTCTCCCCCGTTTTGTGGTATATCCCAACCAGGAATCGATCGGGATATGCGTTTTTTTACGTGTCCTACTTCTCCGAGAATTGCTACGAAATTCCCTGCACATGAATGTGACCGAAGCTTGACTCCTTGAGCCTCCCACACCCCTCTTTTTTCTTCAGATAAGGGAATGATGTTTTCCCTTTTGTGTCTCTTAGACCTTCGCCCCACTTTCAGGAGTTGCTCATCCTTAGGGTTAAGTTCGAGATTTCCCCCCCCCCCCCCCCCCCCCTCCCACCCCTCACAACCCCCCACTCGTAACCTTCCCCAGCCTTCCTCCTTCTAGCTTTATTTCCCTTGTAACCCCTTGCACTGCACTTCGTTGATGACGGCCCTTTCCATTTGTGTCCCCATTCAGATTTTTTCCTTCCCCCCCCTTTTAAACTTAGAACTGGATCCTTGATTGTGCCGAAATCATACTCCACTTCTGCGGCGCCCCCTTCCTCCTGCATCATTACCGCACCCAGCTTTTCCGTACTGTTCCCCCCGATCTCCTCGGCTTCTCTTGCATCCCATCGTACCCCGATGCTTTCTCATCTTTTTTCCCCTTCTGTGGAACTTGATTTGCTTGAAGAGGCACTTGATTTTGTTTCCTTTGCGTGATATTTGTTTGACACCCTGATGGTTTGTTTTGCCCCCCCCGATCCTTCAAAAGTGAAATCGAGTTCTTCCCCGGACGGCGCCATGCCCCCCGCTGTCCTTCCCCTCTTTTGGGTAAACCCCTCCCAAGTGCCCCCGCAGATCGTTCCCTGTCTTTTCCTGTATTCGCCCTATAAAGCCCCTTTTCCATCTGAAATCCTTCATCCTTGAAGAAATCCTTCCCAGTTTCCTTTTTTAGTCGCCCTGCCCCGTGCCATTTCCAGGGTTTTTCGCCCCTTTCCTTTCTTCTGCCTTCCGACAGTGTCCTCCCCACACACTGCTCCTGGGGTTTGATCCCGACAGCTTCTTCCCCGGATCTCCCCTTTGTCCACCCACATCACCCCATGGGATTCCCTCTTTCCCGGTCGTTTTTCGAAAGCCCCATCTATTACCCTTGGTTCCCCTTACTGTCTGGACTGTTCGCCGGTGTCTTTCAGCAGTACACCTTCTAGTTGGGCTGCATCTGCAATCTTGCTTCTGCTTTTATCTTCTCCGTTTTCCACTTGGTGTTCTCAGCTCTGTGTTGAACTTTCTTTCCCTTTTTTTTTCTTGAGTTATGAGGTCTCCCTGATTACTTTTCTTGAACATAACTTTCCCCTCCCTTTTTAATCCTCCTCCTTTTTGATTTCTAGATCTTAGCTTCCTCTCCCCCCTTTGTTTCCCTAGCCCCATGGATCCCTACCCAACAGACGTTGTTGCCCGCAAACCTACATATATTGACTTTAATCCCACCCAGTCTTTCCTCCTCCTCTGTGACGAAGATTCAGTTTGATTCCTCTTTCCCCATTTGGAAGTGCAGCTTGCTCTACTGTGGTCTTTCCCTGGTCCCCAGACGGGCAAAATTCACAAGATCTTCCCAAGTATTAATAGTTTTAGACCACCCACACACTCACGGACGATGCTGGCATCCCCCTTCTCGTGGGTGATGGGTGAGTCTTATGTCTCAGACCACGACAGTCGTTCCCTTCTCACTCAATACCCCCGCTGTGACTGGACACCTTCGATGGACCAGAAAGAAGACTCACGAGACCTGAATTGCCCCCTTTTCTGACCCTTCAACCATGAAAGTGTAGCCTTAGATCTGAGACTCTTTTCTAACTTTTTTCTCAAACTATGGGCTTTTTTCAGTTTCCCTCCTTGATAATGAAGACCTTTTCTATCCTTCTCGAGTCTTCGCGCTGTGTACACCATACCCGCGAGCAACTTTCTCCTTTTGGGTCTCCGTTGGATTTTTTTTTGACCGTCGTATCAATTTTCTTTTGCTAGGAGTAGTTTTCCCCCCCCCCAGACCTTCCCCTTTTTCAAACAAACTCTTCCCAGCTCCCCCCCTCCTCCTTCAACCACACCTTTCAGTAAACAGCCACCCCCTCCCAAGAGGAAGTTTTTTTAAGTTACATCCCCCCTCTTTCTCCCCTCCTCATGGGTACGAGTCAGTTGCACGGCTGGCAGCCCCTCCTTGCACTCGAGGTGGTTGGTGACTGATCTGCTTCCCAATTTTGGAGTCTTCCCCTTTTGGCCCCTTCCTCCTCTTCATGCATTGGACGTTCCGCAGCATGGGCCTTTTCTTTTCATTTCCTGAGCAACTCTCCAGAGCGTTTTCTCCCTGGTTCAAGGGGCTCTGCCCTATGCAAAAAGTTTTTCCCAATCCTCACCCCCAAGTGGTCAGTCTGCCCTTCAGTCTCCTATCCTTAGGCCCCATTAACTCTTGGTATATATGCAATTGTTTTCTTCTTTTCCTGTTTTGTTGTGGTGATTTTGGGTCGTGGCGCTGGCCTTACCACTTATTATCCCCACACTAGTGGTGATCTACTCGAAGACAGTCATGGGCCTGTTACAACACCAGTCCTTTCTCCCCCCTTTATCTTCCCCCTTCACCTCTTCTTGACCCTTCCGGTCGCAGTTTTTTCTCCCCCTTCCCGAGGACATCGACTTTCCCCCAACCCACAATTTGCTTCCTCGCTATTTTTTCTTTCTCTCCCCCCCCCCCAACGTTGCGTATTTTTTTCTTGAGTGCTCCTGTGTCTTCTCCCCCACAAATCTTCTCTCAGATGGCCTTGAAACCCCCCTTTTATAACGAGGGAGAGGTATGAGTTTTCCCCCCCTGTAACACTTTACCCCAAAGTTTTTTTGCATTCGTTTTTTAATACCCCTTCCTGGGCGCTGCCTTGTCTTCGGCTTTTTGTTTTCTTCCTTTCTTTCCTCGCTTAGACCAAATTTCCCCCCCTCCCTCTGTTAGGCCCTCTCATCCTTTTCCCACATTTCGCTCGGCCCTTTTCCCAAATTCCCCCCCGCTGTCCCCTTTTTCCCCCCTGCCCAAAAGAGGGTCTTTTTCTTCCCCGGATCTTTTTTTTCGGCTTTCCCCCGTTGTCTCAAGACCCCTCCTATTTTCCCTCCCTAGATGTGCCTTGCCACTCTTTTTGCCTAAGCCCACTGCTGGCTTTCCTCCCCCTTATAAAAGATGAAATCCTTTCACCCATTGCTCCGTCTCCCCTACAACCCCTTTTTTCCACGGCCCCAATAATGTTCATTGGGATCATGTTTAAAGGTGAGGAATCCCCCTGCATGTGTTGGCAACAGTTGTGAATTTCCCCCTTCTCCCCCTTCCTTTTCCCCATGTAACTATATCTTTCTCACTCAATCTTGGTTGTTGCTCATAGACAATGTCTCCTCCCTGTGATCACTTCACATTTTTATTTTTGATTTCCCCCCCATTCCTTGTTGCGTTTTCCCACACTTTATGATCAAGTTCCCATGAACATTTTTGTCCCCCCCCTTTTTATGATGGTAGCTGTAGGAATTGTGTCCTCACATTTATAATTTCTACTCTTTTCTTTTTAGAAACAAAATAAGATTTCACGGCACCCCCTTGAGAGGGCTGCCAGTCCATTTGGTATTTTAGTCCATCACCCCTTCCCTTACATGTGGCCCCTTCAACCAGAGGGTGAGCCCACCCTCTCCCCCCTCTTTTTTGAGTTGTTTTTCTTTTTCCCTTTTGAATTCCTTGGCTCCCGCCCTTTTTTCATTTTGTTCCTTTTTCCCCTGCCTCAGGTGTCATTGCTAGGATCATCTTTCTTTTCCCGCCAAAAAGCGCAGGACGCCCCCCGGCTCTCCAGCACGTTCCCGAATGCAAATTTATTTGGTCCTTTTAAGACTTGTTGTATTTTGGTAGTCCCTCCCTGATTTTTTTCCCCAGTTTCATTTCCATCTTCCCAATTTCTCATTCGAACTTTTGCACGACTTTTTCCCTTTTTCTTAAACCTTTTTTTCCTTCTCCCCCCCCAGCACGTTTGATATCCATCAGGACTAGAATAGATGTCTTTCAGCAATGCGTGAAGTTGTAGCGTCCTCCTCCTTTTCCTTCTTAACCCCTGCGGACCATTGCCTTTCTCTCCTCTTAAGTGGTATCTTTCCTCCCCCCCAAATATTTGAGGTCTGTCTTCTCTTATTGTTTACATTTTCCTTTCCTCGATTACCGATTCACCACCTTGGTCATCATCCTTTTCCTGCTTTTCTCGCCGACCCCAATGCCCATTCCCCCACAAACCACTCCCTCCAACCCCATCATCACCACATGAATAATTTCTCCGACCTTCTCATTGATAGTAACTCTGGCTTTGCGGAGACTTTCCTTGATCCTTTTTTTGTTTTTGCCAATTTGCAATCCTTTGTCCTCCTCCCATTCCCACCTTTTCGAATTTTTCGTTGTTGGCGTGCCCGAGAAATTCAGTTACCCAAAATGATTGCCTCCATGCCGAAGCCTTCCCCACAACTTTTTTGGCTCATACCCCCCCCTTCCCTGGATCGCATCTCTCCTAGAGCAGGTTGCCTGCCCTCGTGCTGACCCCTCGTTTGCTTGATTTGTGCTTCCTTTTCTCGGGAACCATTGATATGGTTTTCATCTCCCTTTTTTTGTTTTTCTCTTTCCTTTTTTTTTTGGTGACTTTGTTGAACCCGTTTATTTGTTTGCTTTTGACGGAAACTCGACTGAAAAACCTTTTTCCCATCTCTTTCAAATGCAATTTCCCATCAGATTTGCGGGCTTTCATCCGTACTGGTGGTACCCAGCCCCCCATTTAGATCGTCTATTTTCCCCTTCTTCTACTTATCGTCTTCGTTACGCCCCCCTATTTTAACAGTGTCTCCGTCTGATATCCTGGAAGTTCCCTGGTTCTTCAGCCAGAATTGCCCCACATTCAGGTATCGAAATTGATTTTTCTTCCGCGATGTTCATAATTTTTCCTTCCCCCCCCCTCCGCAGTTCTCACTTTCAATGAATTCCTGGTATCCATCATCGGTTACTCACCCGATCCAATGGGGATATCCTACCGCGTGAGTTTTTTTGACCCTATCTCCCCCCCTCCCCCTGGTTTGGACTGTTTCAGGTTCTTTTCACGGTCAAAGACCCCCTCTGCCCGACGTCTCTGCTCTGCCTGCATCTGACCTTGAAAATCTTCGTCACCCCGACTTCCTTAAAGTTTTCTTTGTTCCTGTACAAGATAGTTGTTCCCCTGCTTTTATTGGTCTGATCCTTTTGTTTTTCGCAATCCTTGCGATTGACACTAATGTCTATCTCTCTCCTTTTTCCTTTCCCCTCCGGTTGTTGTCTCTCTCTTTTTTCCACCATGTGTCAGAGACCGCACCAAGCGGTTTTCGAGCCCAAGGATTCGCCAGTCGTTGCAGCGGTCCCCACTACATATCTTCTCTCAGCTTTTCATTCCTTGGACAATATATTGCCCCTTCTCAAGGTTTGGACCAGTCCCAGCGATAGCCTTCCACTTGTCTTGTCCTGGACTCCCCTTCTGACAGATTGTCCAGATAATAGCTTGTTCCGCGCCAACAACAACCGCGCCGAGGGCTCCCCCCCCCATTGGCTCGTTGTGACCCCCGAGATGGACAGACCCGATTCTGTCTGAGGCCCCCAGCCCCACTTCCTTGCCGTGTCACTTTTCTTTCGGCGACAGCCGACTCTCTTGATCAATTCTGACCTGACATGTGCAGCCGCTCCACCCTTTCCCAGTGTAGTTATTTTTTCTCCCTCTTCGATATGATCTATTCTCCCTTTAGTTCAACCTCTTTCAGACGAGACAGTTCTCCTCCTAGCTGAAGAATTATCTTTCGCCCTGGTTGGGTTTTTTTACATTCACCCTGCTTCGCGCAAAGATGCTTTTTCAGGGGCGCACTCCTTTCCATCTCCCCTTTTCTTTTTCTTCTGTTTTTGAGTCCCCCACCCCCCCTCCAAGCTTTTAACCAAGGTGTTCCAACCCCCACCCCTTTTGATCAGGAAAACACCCACTGACCCCCCCCTTTCCGCTTAAACCTTACCATCCCGCCCCCGAGTTTCCCTCGGAAAGCCGGTTTTGGTCAGTTTTTGGACCAACTTCTTTTCTGCTCGAGGAGATCAGAATGGTTCGGCTCGCTTGCCACAGTGGCTTTCCCTTTGGTCCCCTGCCTGCATCAGGCTGACGATATGGTGCCCTACTGGTTTAGGCCCCTAGCACCTCAAAAACATACCGTCCCGTTCGAAATTGGACATGATTTTTCTTTTTTTGATGTCACCACGTTTCCCCTCAAGTTCCTATCCTACCATCCTCTTTCCCTGAGCTAATTGTCTTCCCTCCGTAGATTATGTCCTTTTTTCGTTACGAGTGGGTTGTGTTTCGTTTGCTGTTGCTTCTGTCTCCTACATAACTGTTTTCGCAAGAAAGGAAACTTGTGTTCGCTGCCGAGCCCAGCATCCCCCCCCCCCGTTCAAATCCGTCAGTAGTCAGCTCACCCCTTGTGCTCGCTTTTTCCTGAAACATACAGTCTTCGCGCCTGGTATGGAGTTTCCTGATCCTGAAAGACCCCTCCCCCCCCATTCGTATGCTTCCCCCTCTATCTCTGCCGTATGGACCTGAGGATCTGGTATTGATGCTTTTGATTCGCCCCCTTCACCATTTGTGGATGAGATGTTTTCATGATGAAACTTTCTTTCCCCTCAGGATCCAGTTGTAGCGCGGAGGATTCCTAAACACTGTACACCATATCTTCCCCCACTACAGGTGTTGCATTGGTTTCCCCTTTTTAAACTTATGTCTGGGTTCGATTCCCGGTTCAGGACTTTTTCCTGACAGCTGGCTCTCCCGCCCTTTGACCTCGCTTTACCCCCCCTACTTCCCAGAAACCGACCCCCCTTTTCTTAGGCCAAGTGACTTCCTCCGAAAAACTGGCAACCATGTGCCCAGGCACCACTGCCCATTTTTTGGGATAACCCTCATAGCGTTTTCCTTTCGTGCGTTTTTCGGATGACTAATCTAAAATTGCCTCCTTTTTTTTTTCTTGCAGTTTCTTATTTGCCCCCCCGAATTCTTTTTTTGCTGCCTAAGTTTTTCCCCAGTAAATTATATAAATGACAATTTCCCAAACATCAGCTACCCATCCCAAAGTGTGGTTTCCACCCCCTGACTTTTAGACAATAATGTTTGTCAAATTTCCTCCCTTTTCTCCCCAGAAAAATTTTTTTCCCCTTTCCCCCCCCATAAAACTGGTTGAAGTTATCCAGTTATCTTTTTTTCCCTTCTTGTGTAATATATCTCCCGTTGTTTTTTTGATCGAGATTCCCCCTGATTTTGACCACTCCAAAATGGATGGCTTTTTCCCCTTCCCTTGGTATAATTTTCCCACATTTCTTTTTTCAAATGTACATGAGTTCCCCCTTTTTGCTTGGGCCACCTTATTTATTGTAGCCTTGTCATGTGTAAATTCATCATTATATCCTTTATTAGTAGGCGGATTTGCCCCCCCCCCCTTTTTCCTTGATGCACGTTCCCCCCTGATTGCCGAAATGTTTGCTCTCCAACCATGAACGCCTCCAAGTCCCCGGGCATTCTCGAGTCTTGTTGATCCAAAATCCCTTCCCCCCCATTTTTGTCTGGCCACTTTTTTTCCCATTTTTTTTTTTAATTTCACTTGTCCTTTTTTAATTTGATGGTCTGGTCCCTAGCATATCAAGGTTTTTGTCCTGGTTCATCTGGCATCTTTTCCACTGCCCAACCCAAAAGAAGACCCCTCATCTTTTTTTTTAAGACACTGCAACTGGATGGGTTATTTACCGAGGTTTGTATTAGTTCCTCCTACCCTTTCCTCTTTGAAAATTTTTCAGTGCCATCTGACACCTCTATTCCTCCCGTGGGGCTCCCCAATCCCTCTGCAATCCAGTCTCACTGGTGGTTATACCAGCTGCGAGAATTGGTGGCAGCAACGATTTTTGTTGAAGTGCTTGTCGCCGCCTTCCCCTTGGTTACCATGCATGTTGTCCTCCTCCGAATTTTCCTTCGCAACAAAAAACCCCTGTGGAGGAAGTGATCCTGCTCTTTCCCCTTTTCTGCTGTCGAGCGCTTACCCCTGTTTTTTTGTTGCCTCCCAGGGGTAAGTTTATCCCTCATGTGCACCAAAGCCACCCCAACTTAAACCCGCCCCCAAAACAGCTCCCTGGTTAACCTTCCTAAGTCTCTTAACTCTTGCTTGAACTTGTGAGTGGAGCGGACCTGAGAAGTGGTGCCAACCCTCTTCCACCAGACTAATCATTCCTTTACTCCCTGTCTTGATGTTGTTCTTTTTCTCGATCCTTCCCAGCCCCGTACAGATCAATGCGCTTTGCAGCATTATCCAGTTTCCTTTCAGCCACTGTGCCCCCAGCTCCTCCAGAGTTAGATTGTGCCATTGCTTTGCCCTCGATACCCCGAACGATTTGGGAGTCCACCTTGTGACCCCCATGTGCGATTGCTTTAGCGCAAATTTCTTTTTTTCTTTTCCTTTGTTTGTTTAGTTGAACACCTTGTGCAGTCTTTTTATGGTGCCCCCCTGCATTTCTTCCCCCCCCAATTTGAAATTCGGCTTCAATGCAAAGCTCGACCATCATTTTTTTGGTCCGTCCGTTTCCCTTCCTTTTGTACACAGCACCATTTTTTTTCTTCGCCCGCGCTTCTCCACAATCCTTCTATCTGTATGCCACATAAGCCATAGTTGTACCAGTCCTAAGTCTATATTACCACCCCCCCACCTTCCTCGTCCATCCCTACACTTCTTGTCGTCTAGACATAAATTGGGAGTCCTTTCCCTCTAGAACTTCCTTTTCTTGGGTATCCGACAGTGTACTCTCCAGTCAAGTAGGCCTTGATGAGCTAAGACCTTAATCGTTTGTCTGATACCTTTTCATCGGTGTCCCCCCCATTCCCTCTCCTGGATATCTTCCCTTTTCCCTTTTGAGTGGGGTTTGTCTCTCCACATACTTTGAAGCAAGGAACGTCTTTAGCCGGTGTAGTTGGCCATTGACCCTCGAGGCCTGAATTCTCATCTTCCGGTTGAGTAATCTGGCCCCCCAATTGACTCTCTCTCCTTCGAAAAGGTTTTTTTTTTCAACAGAGGGTAGGGTTTCCCCTGCTTTTTTTGCCGTTAACTGGTGTCTGATCCTTGGTTCCCGCCCAACAGTGAGTATCTTTCCCATTTATTCATCTTGTTAATACTACTCGTTTTTTTGGGAGAGATCCGTCAA
>Ga0179593_1426190_pt1 | contig 13116 bp, 17 predicted proteins | sample CZODoug2_1_08_16_FD_185931 | JGI IMG/M metagenome (GOLD analysis project Ga0179593, IMG submission 185931) | Vadose zone soil fungal communities from Angelo Coast Range Reserve, California, USA - CZODoug2_1_08_16fungal (PacBio error correction) | ecosystem: Environmental > Terrestrial > Soil >... | reverse complement strand
TGTTTGCTCCGGGATTGGGGCCGCATTGTGCGGTCCTGGGTCTTGTTTTCGGCCGATGGATGAGGGGTATGTGTTCAGCTTTTTTGGTTGTTCTTTTCTCCGCTCCCCTTTGTTTTTCCCTTTTCCTGCCTTCCAGCGTTTTACGGCTGATTATTCAATTTCCTGTTCGTTCGTCCAGCGTCTACCAACTATTCTCCTCTCTATCAACGTTTCCCCCCTTCCCAGGTTCAAAGGTTTTTTTTTTGGGGCTTTCTTATCCTATTGCCCCCCTTCCCATCCTTTTCACAGATGTTCCAAGAAGATCGGCTCGCATCCCCAGTCATGTTCCTCCCCCCCCCCTGACCCCTCGCACCCTCGTTCGCCTCTAGACCCCTCCAAGTGTTTATCGATTACCTGCGAATCTTATTCGGGTCTTCCTTTTCTGTCTTCCTACCTCCTCGCTTGCCGTATCTCGCCCAGCAGTCTCGCTTGCTTCAGACTTTTCGATATGGATTGTTTTACCCTTTCCCGGCAGTTTCGACCCTTTGTGCGTTTTTCTCATAATTCACCCCACAATACTTGCCTTCCCATTATTCTAAGCTGAAGAACATCTGTTCCCTTCGAGGTTTGTCCTTAGTCAGCAGAGGCGCCCGTCCACCGTCAACTTTCTTGACTCTTTTTTTTTTTCGCTTCGTGTATCCCCCGCCTGTCTGTAGCGGTCAGCCAATGTTTTTGATCGTAGTTGTCCTTTTCAAAACCTATTCCGACTTTTCAAGACCACTTTTTTTTTCCTTCCATCGACCTTTTCCAACTATCCTTTGGAGGCTTGACAGTGCTTTATCTCGGGAAAATTCAAACCCCGCGCCTCTTTGCTTGCATTTTACCTTTAGTCCAACTTTCCCTCTTCGGAAGAAAGCTTCCTCATGTGACCCGCCCTTTACTTTCCTCTCAGTCGTTGCCACCTGTGCACCTCTGTGTTTCCGCTTCCTTCTCTCCTCGTGCGCCCTTGTCCTCAGGAAGATCCTTTTCCCCCCCACTCTTTTACACGAGCTTTCCTGGAATTTTGTGTATTGTGTAGACAGTCACACTAGACGCCTCCGAACTCCTGGGCCTCGAGGTCATCCTTTAATATTACAGTATCTTTTAGGTATCTTCTCCCCTGTTCGCCATATTTCCTTGCCCTGCTATGTTTTTGTCAATTCCAACAGACTGTCGCCCGAGCTTCCCTTGCCCTTGAGAAAGTCCATCATCCTCCCGGTTTGGTCTTTTCTTTCTGCGATCAAATCCCTACAGATCTTGTGATCATTTCGCCCAACCGCAAACCGGTTTCCAATTCGAATCGAGGCTTCAGAGGTGTCCCTTATGTCATTAGGCGGGGGACACTTTGATTGTTTTATGGCGGCCCGTTTCTTTCAGAAGCCCTATCTTTTGAGGTTAACCCTCCCCCCCTTTTCCTTTTGAGACCCACTATAGCGGAAACCACTCTGCTCCCTCCTTGATGTATTCCAATCTTTTTAAAGGTTCTTTTTGTCGCCGAATGACCTCTATCTCGCACGAGATAGAACCCCGGCCTTGGTTCTCTACACGACATGAGGTGTTACTTTTCAGAGTTCAAGGCCCCTGGGTGCAAGAGCGCTCTTTAGACGTCCCCCCCTCTTCTCTAGCCAGGCGCGAATTTCCTAGGTCGGCTTCTAAGTACATTTAGGTGAGCTCCCCATGTCCTTCAGAGTTTTTCTTAGATCAAGCGTGACTTAGCACAGGACAATTTCCCGGCATTGACCATGGTCTCCGACCTCATCCGTTTCTTTCCTTCCCGACAGTTTATCATCGGACTCTCGTTCGTTCCTACAATCAGAGAGCTTTTCCGTGCCCGAGTAGGCCCTTTCTACGGTTCTTAGAGTGCCCCTATTTCACCTGAAGACAAGGCTTAATCTTCGTTCTTTTTTCTCTCATCTTTTCGGGCCGGCACGAGAGAATTCCCCCTCCATGAGAAAAGGAATTCCTCAATTTGGGTGTCTGCTTTTTTCCCGTCCTGCCTCCCTTTCATCCTTAAATCGTTTCGTGTTTTTTTCCCCGCCCCCAACTTGTACGCAAGACCGCTAACCAGGTCCTTGTGAAAGGAGGTATTTCCTTTACTTGTTTCTCCGATTCGGGAGTATCTTTAACAAGGAGTAGGCTTTTTGACCTCGAATAGCGGCTGCAGGGCTCCTTATTCCCTGGTGGTTTTTCTTTTCTTCCCCGATGTAACTTTTTTTTTCTTGCACAGTTCTGCTTTTCCAGTTATAGAGTTTTGATGCCAATGTCCTTTCGTTGATTGTTCCAATGTGGAGAATTTTCCCCTGTAGCCTTACTTGAGGAGCCTACAACCTACCATCTGGTTCCTTCCTACCTTCCTCTCGAATTGCGGTTCTCCCCTAGTTCTCCCTATTCAAAAAACAGGTAAAGGGATTATCCTCAACGTTCCTAAGCGAGATCAGCTGTTATTGTCTTTCCTTGGAAGTCTGTTCCGTTCGCAACGGAATGACCGCTTTCAATCGATGTTCTTTATTCTCTGTGGTCCCTGGCTGTTATTCCTAGGCCGCATCCAATGCCGATCCTTCTTTCAAGGAATTAGGGCGACCATTTCCGCGTTTAAATTGCATGAATTAGACTCATTAGTTTTTCGTCTCCGTCTGTGGAATAATCGACCGGTTTTTCAATCCTGACCAATCTTCTCCCTTTCATATTCCTTTGTTGTGTTGTTATCCTTCAATTCTTGGTAATCCCAAACGAGATGAGTCCAAGACTCCTGGCTCCGACCCTCGACAGTTTCTCCATCATTGTACTCCTGTCACTCTTTTTTTGCCTACTCTTGTACCGACCACCTTGAGCGCCGGCCTGCTTGACGAGCTACATCCTGATGCCCACGCTTCAGATCATTCTGCTCGGATCTTCTTTTCGAACAGAATGGGCAAAAATTGCCACTTCCTGCGATCCCTCTCTTACGTGAAGTTTGAGGGCGCCCTCCATTTCTATGGTTGTTAAGACCGGTCTTTCCCCAATGCCCAATGCGACTGCCCAGGCCCACTGGCTTTTTGCTTTCCCAAATTCATGCTCCCGATTACTTCCCGGTTGAAGGCCACCCTCCGGAATCAAACCTCGCTCTTGAATTTGAAGTGGACCTTGTTCCCAGTTGGTCCATCCGAAAAGTCACACCCACAATGTTCAGGAGACGGAAAGGTGAAAGCGATCTTCTCATCACCTAGCTTCTGTGTTGCCCTCTTCGTTTGAGACTACTCGTGCCTCCGACCCCGACAACTCCTGTCCCCTCTGCACTCTTGGTTGTTGGCCTGGCGTCTCTTATGTGGTTGGCTTCCCCCGAAAACGGAGTCCCCCTTTTCTGTGAAAACTTCTCTTCGCTGACGTCCTTGCCAATCCCCCCAGTTGCCGTTTGAGGAATTTTTTTACTGTCTGGAGGGTTCAATGCGCCTTGCTTTCGTCCTTTATCGAAGGCTCCCCTTCCCCGGACCGGTGACCCCCCTTTTTGTGAAACATTCGTTAAAAGCGTTGATCTCGAATCACCCCCCATCCTTGCCCAGACCCCCTGTCACCAAGGTGCTGCCTAGGGTATGGACTATTGCGCGAGTCGAATGCTTGTTCTCCTTTCACCCGCCATAACATAGCTTCTAGTCAAGAAAGATCCTTATGAGTTCGGCGACCTGTTCTTCCAAGGCCTTTCCGGCTCAGTGTCCAGTTTCTCGGCTTCTTAAGCCCTAGTGTCTTCTTCTCCCTGATGCTAAAAAAATCTACCTTTTTCCCCTGATAGCCAGACTCTTCCGGGGGACCCCCCCTGATTTCTTTCAGCTGCCTAAGGCGTAGGACACTTTTAGGAGTTCCTAACTCTGAGCTATTTGCACCCGGTTTCGGGCTAACAGTAACACCTAATGTTCCCTCTTCTCGGTCAGATTTTATTATTCTCTGCGCTGTGACGTGATCAAGTCCTCCTTATTCCCTCCATAGGATCCTTATAAGTTCTCCACTCTGCACTGTCTTGAGTCCCTATTTTTCCGCTATCTGGCTAACACAGTCTGCAGTGGAGTTTTAACCTTCACTGTTAGGTGATGCGGAAAGAGAGCTCCGCTCTCCATTCCCCCCCAATTTCCCACACGTTTGTTTTCTAGGCACTTCTTGCCGTAAGACGTTCCGATTCGACCCCGTGTCTGTTTTCCGGTTTTTCTCTTATCCAAGATCTAGATTTTTGCTTCTGGATTGTATCTGTTACTTGTTTTGCTGGATCCTTACCTAGGTGTTCCGCCTGTGGCCTCTCCCCGTCGTTGGAACCTAACCCACATAACTCGAAGTTCACTTTTTAAATTTGGCGACCCTGATCTGGCGTTACTCTTCCCCCTTCCCCATCTGAGCTTCGTTGATGCCTTGAGCGTCATGGGCGTGCGATGTTTCTTCTCCGACCATCCGAACTCCCGGCCTTTCTCGTTTTTTTTTTGGTCAATTCTCCTTTTCCGGTTCTACCCTGAGAAGATCGGCCTCCGCTTCAACCAAAGCATAGGGGTCTCCACAAGGGGTCCCTCCCCTTTTGTCCCAAGACCGTTTATGCTTTTAAAGGGCTTTTGTGGTCTCTTAGACGTTTGCAAAAGACCCCCCAACGCCGCGATTTCCCCCTTTCTTATCCTGTCCTCCTTAACCATTGATGGGCTTTGGTTTTCCCACATTTATTTCGGGGCGTTTCGCTTTTAATTTTGACCCGACCTATTCCCACTTTTACCACGTAACCGCTCCCAGCACCGTTCTTTCGCAGAATACTCCGGTACTTCAAGCTGTGACGTGTTGCCTGGCGCCTCTTTGCTCCACCAATTCACCTCCTTTTTAGCTTTTCAGTTTTTCTTTCTCCCTTCTCTTCAGGATTTTGGTGACTTTGTCATTGCGCACACATGTGCTCCCCTTCCGTTGGGCCCATTTCCCCCTCCCTTCTTTCACCCCTGGAACTGAAACTGCCGTCTGTCGAGATCGCTTCCCACGACGAGGCTTGACAGACAGAAAAGGCCTTGGGTGCAGAGTCTCCCAGACTCTCCCCCCCCGTTCGTTTAGATTCATGCACTCTTTCTGTTTGGTTCCTTTGTTTCGAAAGGTGAGGCAGAGTCCTGCGATTGCCACATCTTCCTCGGTGGTCCACTCTTCTTAGCGCCTATCTTCCCTCCCTACCAGCGGATGGACATTCACGTTTCCTCACCTTTGTATCGTGAGATCTTGGTTAGTTTGACATGCCCTTTACCCTCCTTCCTGCTTCTATTCCACTTCAGCCTTACCCTTTTTTCTACTTTATGACCCCCGTTGCACAACCCCCCTTCCCCGCCGTCCACACTAAATCGACCCGCAGCGGTAACCCCCTCGCCCGCACCGCCTGCTCCCCAATCTACCCCCCCCAAACCTCACACCTATCTCTTTTCGTTTGCCCTTGTGAGGAGATCTTTTCTTTGAGTGAGGGATTTTTCTCTGTGGATCTGGTGGAGGGGTTACGGAGATATTGCTCTTTATGGGGTCGGCTGTGGGATGGTTGGTTTACTACTTTTCCTCCTTTTCAGCCTCCCCTTTTCGGTTTTTTAAGAATCCCTGCCTTCCCGTTCTTTTTAATGTCAAGCATGCATACCCAACCAGCTAGCCGATATAAACGTTTCCTCACTCACTTCCCGGGTCCCAATGCCTGCTGCTTGCCTTCTGAGGAGCCTTCTTCCCCCATCTCCCCCCCCTCTTTTCATCGTCAGAATGATGGAATTCCCTTGTTTTCTCCCAACATGACAACGCGCAACGCGGAATCTAGAAACTCCCCCCCAAGTCGTTTCTCGCTTTCCTTCTGCTATCACTCGGTTAGCTTTACCCTTTTTTGACATAACCGCGTGTCGGATTCCTTGCCAGAAGTTCGTTTAGTCCCGTACTTTTTTTTTTCCCCTCTGATGGCTTGTACCATTTCCTCGGCCGTTAGGACCAATCCTGCTCATAAGTCACCAATCATGACTATCCTTTAGACTCTTCCTCAAATTCTGCCCCCCCCCACCTTTTCTGTTGGGCTATTTGCCTTAGTCAGAAGAGGAGACCCGGACAACCGTCAATATTAAAGTTTTTCTCCTTCCTTGATTTCTTTATTGTCTAGGTTTCCCCTTTCCTGGTTTGCCGTTTCAAACTAATTAGCTGAACCGTATACTGGAAAGATCCTTCGTCCCCCCCTCATCGCTTGCTCCTTTGCCAGCCCTTTTCCCATTGTAACTCAACGCATGTCCTTTATTCTTTTTATTTGAACCCTACTACGACACCTTCCGACATAAACTTTACATCCCCGTTCTTTATTTCTCAGACTAATCGTATCCCTCGGACGACTCTTTTGTCAAGCCGCAGCTATAGTTCGCGGCCTCCCGGAATATCTTTTTCCCAAAATCCCCCCGCTTTTTCCTTTCCTGTGAGGTGTCATTCCGTCCTTAAATATCTCACTCCCAGGAACTCGGCCTCAGAGTCCACCGCACCAGATCTTTCTTTCGATTTCGTCTTCCTTTTCCTCAGATGGGAAATAAGTCCCCTTGATTTTTTCCCCCCCCACTATCCACCGCCGGTCGCTCCGGAGCTGAACCCCAGCCATAGTTCCTACCCTCCAGGCACTTCTTTTTCTCATACAATACCGCACAGCGACTTCCCAATTCACCTGAACACATGTGGCTCTTTCGGACTCGCACGTTCCGGCAAGCGTTTCCTCTACGCTTCTTGCCCCTTTTTGCTTGTGTATGGAATCTTTCCTTGCCTTCTTTCCGCAGACTTTCTATTTGTTCGGTTAACCTCCGCTTACTCTTCCATATTCCCCCATCTGAAGCAAGACTTTCTAAGTCTTGGTTCCCCCTTTTTTAGAATGATCCGTATGGATTGTCCGCCGCCGACTTGATCAAGTCTCTCTCCCCTCTCTTAGAAGACTACTTTAGATCGAAAATACGACATGTTTTCCTTTTCAGCGTTCCAGGTGCGAAACCCCGTGGCAAACTCTCTCTGATTACTGACTTACCAGGAAGATCTTTTACTCGACACATCTTTCCTTTAAATTCGCGTCGTTCAGCTAGGTTGGTAGATCAGTGAGACCCTTTTTAGCTTCTTAGCGATCCTAGTCCCCCCCCACCCCCCCCCCCCCCAAAACCCCCCCCCCCATGTCCTACCGGATTCAATGACACGGCCTTTTACCGACACCACAGGTCTTGCGTTGGAGCCGATTTTTTCTCCCCCTTGTCGCATTCCTCCACCTCAGCTCTCTTTTTTTTCCGTGTGAGTATGTGAATTTCTTTTAGCTAGCAACTTGCATTACGATTTTCACGCAATTGCTCTTCGTGGAGCTTGAGCTTCTCTTCTTGTTTTGCATGAGAGCCTTCCCGACTCTCCCCCCCTTCCCATCCATACAATGGAAATCTTGTCTCTGCAGCCTCGACGCGATGACTTTTCCCCTTTAATCGTCGGTGGCCGCCAACCTTGATTCTCTTTTCAACGTTTGTGCAAGACGTTCCTTCGTATCCCTCTTTCTTCTTATCCGATCTTGCACATTTGAGGAGACCCCCCGATACTTTGCATTGTTCGCGTGCGACGATGTGGGTTGCCCTTTCCCTTTTATTCACCTTCTTTTATTTGCCAGTCTTCGATTTCCCCTCGCTGTTATTTCCAAGGTCCCTCCCCCTTTCTGGCTTCACTTTTTCTAATGGAAATTTCACTCTTCTTTCTTTCTGAGTTAGCCACAGACCAGGGCCTTTGGCGGCGCATGCGTGTTGCCGCCGCTTATCACCCCAGGGGCGGGCCTCACCACCAGTCCCAGAGATGATTCCGTTTTTTTCTTTTTCCTTTGCGCCGTCTGTTCTGAGCAACGTCAGCATATCCTTCCCGACGTTCTCTATTCAGTGCCCCCTTCTTTCCCCTTTTTTTTCGCACCCCTGCGCTCGGGTCGGTAACGTCCGGCGCGATTTATCCGCGGTTCCCGCATGCCCTCCCCTGTTTTTCCTTTCCTTCCATCGTTCTGGGAAGGCCAACCCACTTCGTACCCATACGGGCTCTCCTCGTTCAGTCTCTTCCGTGCTTTTTTTGATAGTCACCTCCGTTTTTCTCCCGTCGAGGAGTGTCCCTTATGGAGAAGACCCCGCTTCTTCGCTATTCCCTTTGCCCGCGCTACCCCTTTCGCCTCTTTTGACAGACCTGTCGCTCTTTCCGCGGCTGAGGACGTGCACATCCCCGTCAGACCGTACACATTTTTTTTTCTTCTTCCCTATGACGGGCTGATGCACTTTTTCCGCCGACGTCCCAAAATGAGCACTCTTCTCAGACTCTGATTACGTTGCTTTCTCCTCCGGCGATTTTTTTTTTTCTCAGATGGCTGCGCATAAACCCACCTGCCGCTCCATGCCCCCATGGCTTTGGCGACCCTCGGCATGATCTATTCCATTGTTTTTTCCCCGTTTATACGTCCCCGTGACCTTGGCCATCAACCCCTCTAACGTGCCCCATCTCTCCCTGGCAAAGCCAAGAATTTCCCCCCTTTACACGGGCCCAACCCCACGTTTCTTTTTAGGCCTTCTCGTAGTCTCCTTTGCCTTCCCTCAAGTGCTCCCCTTGTATTGCAGGACTTTCCTCTCCGCGTTTCCCGGACGCTCCATTAACGTCTTGCCAAGCTTTTTCCTTTCCTCGGTAATCAATTTTTCTTTTGTCCCCCCCTATAATTGAGTTTCCTGCTGCTCCACTAAGGCTATTTCATGAGATTACGCCATGACTCCCCCCTTTTCCGCCTTTTTCTGAATTTCACTTTTCTTTCTTTGGACTGCTATCCGCTGCTCTTGCCTTTCTAAACTAAGCTCACGACCTCCTCTCCGCTGTGAAATCTCCCTTCGCATCGCTCCCCCTTTCCCTCTTGACCAGAAAAGACGTCCCCTACTTTCCTGATGAGTTTATTCGTTGTGGAGTCTCCTGATGAACACACTCTGCTTCCCAGAATCTCCCCCACTGTTTTTCCCCTTCTACCTGGTAAGGTCCCGGCCTTTTCGTTGGTCTCGTCTCGCGCTCCCCAGTCTCCTTCCCACTTATGCATAAAAACCGAGTCTCCTAGCCCGTTCTCTTTTTACAACTCTTTTTTTTCTCTGCTGGCGCCCTGGGGCTTGCCTTTTCGCCGGTACTAAACCTCGCGATCTTTTTTCCCCCCGGTGAGTTGAACTTCCCCAGTCCCACCATACCTTTCTAGATTCCTTCATGACTTCTCAGCTCGGCGTTCCCTTTATCCATCAGCGGCCTCCCCCTCCTTGTTCCGTCTAAGCACCCCGAGTTGGCACCTTTGCGTTTGCGTCTTTTTGGTACGCTATCGTTGCTAACTCCTTGTCTGTTCACCTTCCCAGCTTCGAAGCTTTTTGACGGACCGAGAGAGCGTCCCGCTTGAATGCCACCCCACCCAAAACGTTAAACTCCATTCCCGACTGGCCCCAAACCCCTTTAAGACGCTTGATGCGATGCCCTTTTCTGATGGGGTGTCTCTTATTTTCCCGATCTCTTTTGTTGAGGCCTCCAATTTTGCCGGGTAGGAATTTCCTTTCCTGGTGGTAAGCTCGGAGTGACCGTTCCTTTCTTCCTTTTTCTCCACCAAAGACACTTTCTAAGGCTCCAGCGGGTCCAATCTTGTCGAACTTGGGTCTTTAATCTCCCCTTTTTCTTGAAATATGCGTTCTGCCCTCTTTAGAAGGCGTTACTGGTGTATTGACTCTTGTGAATGTCTGCCCATTACTTAATATCACAGTTAAGCTATTCTTTCCCTTCTCTCTTCTGGTAGTGACGCGCACGATTCCGTCGGAACCCCCCCGCTAGGATCAGTTGTCCTCCCCTGTGTGTTCTTCCCGACTCCATGATCCGCCATCCTTTTTTGACATATTTAAGGTCTTTTTTTCCCAAACCTGACTCAACGCCGTGGGGCCATTTCCACTCGTTCTCTTCCCTTTTTCGTATCATACAACTCTTTTCGCGTTCCCATTCGAGGGGGTTCTCTTTCCTCATGAGTTTGCAAATGAATATACCACTTTTCCCATAAAGAACAAGACCAAAGCTGACTTCCCCCTCATCGCCCTCTGTTTAATTCACATCGTTGGTGTTGCCGTTGGCCTTTTCGCTCTCCTCTATCCTCTCCCCCTACAGACTCGACTTTGTCTATTTCCTCCTATCTTTGGGTCCGGTCTTCCGGTTTTTTTTTCTGATCCCCTTCCCTACCTGTTCTCACCATGCCTCGAGGACACATCTCTCCCCCCCACTTTCCCGGTACCTGCAACGAGGTACTTGTTTGCTCTTCTCCCCAACCCAGAACGCTTTCTTTCCCCTTAATGTCACACCCCCAAGTGGGTGGCCCGCTGTTTTCGGCCTAATCATTCGAGCTCTTTTCCCCTCTCCCTTAGTTCTAGATTCCGACGCTTTTGCTTGTCCTTTTTCAAAGGTGGTTGGCCCGAGGCGATTGTTCCCAATTTCTTTTCCTTGACGCGGCGCTAATATCCTTCTCCTTCAATCGGCTCAGCAACATTCTTGAACTGTTGGACCGTTCTTCTCTTCGTTTAGCATGATTTGTTACTTAAAATGTCCTCGAGGGTATTGAACCATCCTCCTTCTTAAAACTTTTTCTACTTGGCCAAAAGGTGCGAGATCCCCCCCCCCCCTCCCCCATAGTGATACCTTCCCAGTCTTCCGGAACCATCACCATCGCCGCACCGTTTTCTGCGCCCATCCTATCAAACCTAAAATTTCTCCTTTCCCCCTTTTTTTTTCTCTCTTTTAGGTGGAGTCTATTGGGTTCGATTCCTTTCTTTCCACTTTTGGATTTGGCTGCGCTGTTCATTCCGCTGTTGGCTTTTTGGATCCTCACTTTTTGGACTCAATTTTCTCTCATCGTTCCGTTCGATTTTACCCTCCTACTTAATTGAACAGTGCATGTTTTTTCCCAATCTTAAGATATATGTTCTCCCCTTTTTTCCCCCGCTCTTTTTTGCCGTTTTGATTTCCTATCTTCTCTTCTTCCCCCTCCTCTCAAAGATTGGCACTCGCCTGCCCTCCTTCTCCCCTCGAAACAACTGACAACTTTAGAAAAGCCTTAATTCCCTAGTCTCAGGTTTGAGATTACTGTCTTCCCGTTGAGCTCCCTTTTCTTCGTTCCCTAAGTAGTTCGTTGGGAAGCTGATCGCCCTCCTTCCTCGTTTGTTTCGTACTTTTTCGAGCTTGATTGTCCTTTCCTCCGGCAGTCCTCCCATTTTGCTTTTCCTGATCCTAAGGACCATATGATCTCCTTCCATTATAAAGCTTTTGCACCAATCTGCCCACGTAGTTTTTTCCTCTCCTCTAGTAGAAGTAGTTACCTACACACTCTTGAATCTCTGCCTCCCCTTTTTTCTTCGTTGTCTGGCGCTTTCTTAGGTTCAAAGGTTTTGTTCGGGAAACGAGTTCTGAAAAACAAACAACCCCCCCTCCCCTATTTGAAAGACCTGTCGCCTCCCCTCGTCGTCGCTTTTCCTCCTGAGAATAACTTTTTCTCCAGCCCCGCTGCGTATGATTTTCCCCAAATTCTCCTCCTCCCGCCCTCTTCAGCCATCCACTTTAATCCTTCGATCATCGTACTGACGTTTACGTTTCCCTTTTTCCTCTTTTTTTCAGCGGCTTTTTTTTTCCTCTCTAGTCCCTGAAGATCATTTGTTCACACCGACCTCTGCTTTCTGTTTCGTGACTGTGAGATACGACCCCCATTCCTCTCACTCCAGTACCCTCTTACTAGGCCTACGATACGCCAATTCATGATTTCCGGAGAGGTCTTTTTGACTCCCAGGTCCGCCACCTTCTCATGCCATGTGATTGTCTTTTTCCTTCACTGCAAAGACGGTTCCCCTCTTTTCCCCTCTTCCTAGACAGTTCCCATCCAGGTCCCTGCCCCTTTCGATCCAATCCGCACACATCTAGTATTTGCCTCAACCCCCTTCCCCATGGCTCCTTTCTCAACCTCCCTTTCGGAAACTTGATTGTGCCCTTCTAATTATCGTGCCCAGGTTTCTTTTGCCATCTGGCTCTTCCTTTCCTGAAGAAAGACTGCGAAAGCTTGATTTTAACCTACACGTCAGAATTTCTTTCTCAGCGGAACCCCCTCTGTCCTCTTCAGAGTGTTTGGATCTCCCCGCTCTATGTTCGCCCTTTTCACGCTCGACGTTTTCCGTTTTTACTTCTTCGAACCTCTTTTTAATTTCATTCCCTCGCAAAAGGTTTGCAAACTCGCAGCGTCGTCTCCCATGCCGCGCTAGCAGCCGTTTCCTTTTGCTTCCTTATTCTCTTTTTTTGAAGAACGTGATGACATTTTTTTTTCCTCTTCTTGGAGCGAGTTTTTCGCGTTACCTAGAAGGATACTGGACCGGACCTCCCTTTCTAGAAATCATCAGTCCGCGTGCAAGCCGAAGTTTCCTCTTTTCCGCCCGACAAAATCTCGACTTCCCGCGTTCTGTGACCTTCCCTTGATTGTTCTTAGAGAGACACGTTCGGTGTTCTTTGCCCAGTCATTCTTTCTCCCGAGTTCTTGGACTTAATGAAGCCTCAGGAGAATTTCCTCCGATAAAATGATTCCTCCCCTCTTAACGGGTGGCGTGCCCGTGTCTCGAACGGCTTTAAACTCCGTTTGTTCCTCTTTAACTAAGCCGCACCAGCTGGGTCCCTTCCTGGATTTTCCTTTCGTCTTCCTCTTGAGTATCTTTCCCCGCTTTTATTGATGAGAAATGACTTCGCTGTTCCGTCTCCTTCCCTGGATGCTTTTTCCCTGTCGACCGTCAAATCTTGGCTTGCCCATTTCTGTATTTAAACGTTCTAGAGTTTGACCCTTTCCCCCTTTCTGATCCGTACACACGGGCGTTCCTTTCCCCCGCGTTTTGATCATGGCCTTGCGGGATGTTCGCCCCCCCTTCTGTTCCCTTTTCTGCGGTCCTGAAGTGCCCCACTTTTTTGCGCGCTCTCAACACCAGGTCTCCAGTTTTCCTACAAAGTCATCCCGACTGCCTCAGCGGCCTGATCATTCTGTTCAGCCCTTTTATCTCTATCGAGCTGATCTTATTATAGTGGTATCAGTTCTCTTCCCTCCTG
>Ga0179593_1616056_pt1 | contig 13117 bp, 12 predicted proteins | sample CZODoug2_1_08_16_FD_185931 | JGI IMG/M metagenome (GOLD analysis project Ga0179593, IMG submission 185931) | Vadose zone soil fungal communities from Angelo Coast Range Reserve, California, USA - CZODoug2_1_08_16fungal (PacBio error correction) | ecosystem: Environmental > Terrestrial > Soil >... | reverse complement strand
TCCCGGATGTCTGCAAGGTGCGACACCGCTGTTCTTCCGCCCCACCCATCTCGCGAAAGTTATTTTTCACCGATATCGTTTTGTTTTGACTACTTTTGACTAAGAGAAGATAATTTGGCATTGGCGATGTCCTATTTTCTTCCTTTGCTGAACAGGGTGGACGCGTTTCCCTTCGTGACCTGTGCTTTTTTTCAAGCGGTAGCTGGTGGTCCCTATATAGGCTTTTTATCCTACTTTCTACGTTTCTCCCCATCGCAACCCTTTTCCCGTTCTGTCTTACGGCCTTTTTCCTGGACAGGCCTCCTTTTTTTTTTTTTTTTAACTGATCAGGCTTATTGGGGATACCCCGCGGTCCCGCCATCGGGCTATGCGCTCTACAACTTTGGCTGCGTCTGTTGAGGGCGGGACCAGGGGACTGTTGAAACAACCACTGGGCAATGAAAGCTTTGTTGGAGAGCACCAATTTTTGGATTAAAAGCCCCCTCTCTTCGGCCCCTTTCCCCCCCAGGACGACCTTTTAGACACCTCCGCGGGTATTCCTTCTGGGGGGTCACAAAGAACCCAATGGGATCGCTTTTCTCCCCGCAAAGGCCCGTCTTTTTTGCTTCGGTTACCCCCTGGTGACAGTGCAAAAGTCCCGTTGATCGTCTGCTTGGATCATGCGGGCTGTCACCGGAAAACCGTTTCTTCCCCCCCCCCCTGCTACTTGGGTCCCCTTTTGCAAGGTCGTTCCTCCCCTTGGTCCACGTTTTTTTTTTTCCGTTTGCCTAGGTGCCGCCGAAACCACGCGGTTTTCCCGTTTTCTAACACCTGACGCTTTTTCATTTCGGGCGGTTCCTTTCTTTGAGTGATTATAGATCTCGTTTTTTCGAGACTCCAGAAACTCCCCCCGGGAACATGGACAATACCCAACGGCCGCACCTTTTTTGGATCCGAACTGAAGCGCATATCCTTCTTGGTCGTCTGATGAAACCCCAATCGGGAGGGTCCCTCTTTTGGTTTGTTTCCCATTTGAACAGGATTCCTTCCCGGCGATACGCGTTTGCACGGCCGGGGTTTGGCGCCTGCAATTAATTATGACCTTTTCCCGTGGTACCCCGCCCTCTCCCCCACGTCCCCCCTTGTATTGTTTTCCCGGTGACCGTTACGTGAGCAGCTGGTTCGCCATTCCCCCGGATCTTGTTTGACCCCCCCCCTCGCCGCAGGGTCCCCATGGTGCATCCGTGGGCATTCCAGATACTGCACAGCTTTTCCTCGACTTCAGTCCCAATTGGATGGGCGTCGAATTTTCTCCTTCTTTTTCTTTTGGGTGCGGCCATGGTCTTTGGAGGGATTCGGCACCCTTTCCTCCTCAGCCCCAGACTAGGGATCTTCGGGAAGGCCCCCCAATGCCCCTTTTACGGCAATAATGCATTTTTTCCCCCTTATAGTTTACCCCCCCGGGCAACCACAACCATTCCCCTGAATTATTTGACCCCCCCCCCTTGACTTTTTTCCAAGAGGTCCTCCCCGAAGCCTTCACTTTGAAACGGTGGGTTTTTCCAACACGGAAGCTGTTTTTTTTCTGGGCGCACTTGTCCGGTCCGCCATTTCTTTTTTTTTGCTTCAACGTTCCCTCCCTTTGATGTTAGTGGCGATTGCTTTTGCGGCCAAGAGGTGTCCGGAGGTGCTGCCGGCAGCGGCCCGACCCTTCCTTGGGGCATCAACCAGTTTTTCCCCTTTTCTAAGAATCTTTCAGCCCGTCCTCCCTGAGACCTTTGCATCGGCGCCGGGCGAAGGATACCAGGCACTTTCTCTTATTGTGTAGATTGTGAAATCCTCCTGGTAACAGAGCTCCGAAGCTTCTTCCCGGCCTTAGACCGACTGATCCCTTGATTTTCACTCACATTCTGAGGTTCCCCTCCTTTGATAGGGACTACCCTGGCTGTAGCTCCCTGCCCAGACGGCGTGAAAGATGTCGCGGTTGGTATGGACCTTTTTTTCAAACCAGACCCAACCCCAAATCCCCTTTGCGGATTTCTTCTTCGTTTCGGGCGACGACCCCCTTGGATTCGCAGTTCGGACGCTTCTTTTTGTCTCCCGAACCGGGATGATTTTTTTGGCCTTGCGTACTCAAACAGGGTGGCCCGCGTGTGACTGTGGCGGCCCCGGCAAACTGCCGGACTTTTTGATCCGCAACGCGCCGCGCTCGGTTTTTTTTCCTTCGCACGTGCTGTTTTTCTTCGTTTGAGACGATTTTTTTTTTTTTTTTCATTTGGTAGCTTCACCCTTCCCCCCAGGGGTTTTTACTTCCGGGCGACGGTTTTTATATTTTGTTATGGGATCCCCCGAAAAGTTTCCTTTTTTTTGCGCCGGTTCTTGGTTTTTTTACGGCAGCTTCCGACGAGCCGGCGCGGCGAACAGAGTGGATTTGGCTGCGACTCTTGTCGGTTCTAAACACCGTCCCCCTTGTTGTCAACCCCTTCTTTCCCTGCAGGACCCTTCTTTTGCCAAGTGAATGCTGCGCTGACCGTCTAATTTCGGCCGGCACACCGGGGCGGGGGAACAGTGCTCCTCTCTGTACTGCGCTGAGAATCCTTCCTCTTGCAATTTCCCGGTTGGATCTTAAATTGGTTCGGTCTTTTTCTATCCGCTTCCTAGATAAACAGCTGGACCGGTGGGGGGGGGGGTGCTTTCCCGTGATTTTTCAAATTTGTGCGGTGTAAAGCCCCTTTTTTTCCAACATCTCCCCCCTGGGTACGGTTCTTCCGATTGACTTAGGGTAAGGGTTTTTTGAGGATTGCGTCCTTCTTGTATTTCAGTGTGAGTGGCTGGGGCTGTCCTTTTTTCCCCCCTGAAGGGATGCAATTAAGATCAGGTGGTTGTTCTGCGATGGTTATTTTTGGGCCACCCACTTCCTTAGGGTCCCTCTAGAGACCCCTTTTGTGTTTTTGCTGCTGCCCGAGATTCTGGCGGCGCAGGTCGTTTGATCGTTCGTCGGGCGCATAAGGGGCCCAGCTTACGTTTTGAGATGGTCGACCGGCTGTTCGTGCGCCGACAACTGATTTTTCCCTGCGCCGGGGACGATTCCGGACTTTATGGGGCAGACCAGTCCTGAGCGAGATTCCCCCTGGTGATTTCCTTATCATCCGGCGCCCATGTGCGGGACCCAAATTTTTTCCCGCCTGAACGCCGCGGCCAGCGGATCCCTTTATAGACAGTTGCTCGAAGACCTTTTCTTTAACTCCCTTTTTTTTCCCTTTTGAAGGTTTTAAGCGCATGATGGAGGGAACCTTTTCTCCGTCCACCGTGGATGTGGGCGCTTGGTGGAGTTCTTCCGCCGTCCTGGACCCTTTTAATTTTAGGTTTGACCCGAGCCCTTTTTGCCGGACGGCCCTTCAGCGTCTGGACCCGTCTTCGGCGCGTGCCTTCCCCCCCTTTGCGGCGGTTTTGGTTTTGTTGCTGACCGGCAGGCTTTCTTGGTTGGGCTGGAACTTACTTACCCCCCACCCCTGGCGGCTTGTTTTCTGGAAGGGACCTATGCGGCCGGTCTATGATGTTCAGGGGGCCCTTTAGAGTTACCCATCCCCCCTTCAGATTTCCCGTTCCCGCGTTCGTTTCGTGGACGGTTTTTCCAAAAACATTAAACGGGCGTGTTCATTTTGGCGGGATGGTGACTTCCTTTTTTTTCAGGCGTATCATTTTGTGCCGAGGGTGCCTTTTTTTTCCCGGCAAGTCACGTTCGCCCCCCCCCCAACGTTTTCAGGTGTGTTAAGATTTTTCGACTTTCGCGTGCCCTGCGTTTCGCGTTCATCCTTCTCGGTTGTGTCCTTTGAAGTGAAGCTCCCTTCCCCTTTTTCCCCGGAGCCGATGCGGCGGCCGATGTTCCTCCTTGCCCCTTGCCCGCCGTTTATGAGACAGTCTCGCATTTTTGGGCGGGGTGACGGATCGTTTTCTTTTTTCACTTGTGGTCTTTTGAGTCGCTTATTTTTCCCCCTACAATCTACTCGTCGGGGGCTGCCTGGGCGGCCTTCGGACGGAAACACGCTTTGGGGGCGCTTTACAGGCCGGGGGTCCGCTGCTGCAGATACTTTCCTTTTCCCCCCCCGGTGGAAGGGTTACGACAGGTGGCCCCCTTGCCTTCTGGCCTTCCCACGGTTTTTTTTTTTGCCTTCCCCCGGTAAAAAAACAATGATTTGCAGGCGGGCGGGCGGCTTTCCGGGTCCCCGCCGGCAGCTGCTGTTATCGGACGACTCTTTTTTTTTTAAATTTATTAGCTCCCCCCGAAATCGATCTCCTTCCCCCCTGCATTCGTTTGTGCGACTCTTGTAAGGGCCTTGTCTTTTTCGGACCGCGTTCGCAATGACTTTGACTTACCTTGTGGCGACAGTTCCCTCTTATTTCATTTTCCCCCTAATCCGCTTTTTTTTGTGTGTTAGAAATTAGATAATAGTCTGCGGACCGTTGAAACGTCCATTTCTGAATTGTGGCGACGGGTTCGTCACCCGGAGTACCAGCCCTGGCGGCCCCGCGTATGTGGCCATGCCGATGCGGCTGCGATCGTGGCTACAGTACATTCCACACTCTCTAGAAGTAGTTTTTCCTGCCACACAGGAATTTTTTTTCGGCGGGCCGTGTCATGCCGGTGTCTGCCGCTCAGAAGTTTCGGGCCCTTTTTTTCTTTCAGCCGGCCGGATCCGTCTCCCTGATCAGACGCTCGAAACGGCCCAAGAGTTCTTTGGGGGAGGGCAATTCCGGTAATGGTCCTTTGTTCAGTGTCCTGTTGGTCCACCGGATGGTGCGTGCCCCCCAAGTGGCCCCTTCCTAGCACAGCCCTTCAGCCCCGGACTTTCTTTTAATTCCAAGGATTGTCTGTCCCCCTGACTGTCCGGAGATTTCCCCCAAGGAACCTCTTTGCATTTCCGGGGATGATCAGTCACCCGTCCGATGGGGGATTAGACTTGTCTGCGTTACCTAGGTACGTGTTTTTTTCTGGGGATCCCCCCCTTCTTTCCAATAACCGCAATTTTCGCTTGACTTACCCGCGTAGGCCACTGCCATTCCGCCGGCCTTTCCCATTTAATCCGCCGACTTCTGGCCTTTTCCTTTCCTTTTGCGTGACTACGGGAAACAGCCGCCCCCGTTGGCTTTCACAGTGAAGTGGCCTTGCCCCCCGGCCCCCCAGGCGCCCCAAATCCGGTTCTTCTGCTCCCCCCCCCAGCCCCTGCAGCCAACACTTTCAACCCACGGGCTTTTCTCCGTTTGTAAAAACGTCCACGCTTCACGTTCGGAGTGGCAATCTTGCGTGTGATTGGAACTTTCTTGTTTCATCAGAGCCGGGCTTCCCCCCTTGTTTTTTCCCCGGGACATACAGAATGCGCCGCCCCTTAGGTTCTCTTTCCCCTCCCAACCACCTCGCTGTCTTGTCAGGAGGGGCCAAAACCCCGGCCGCCAGGTTTTCAGCTGCTTCTTGATTTTTAGATGTCGGCCCGTGTCTCCCCTCTTTCCTGGGTGGTGAAATTCTTGTCCTTTCCCAACGCAGGTTGGAAGGGAAACCCACCAACGCGCACCCCTTTTCCCTGCCGGTGACGTCCGGAAGGCGAGTTCACCCCCGCAGCGCTACCGTCCCTTTTTTTTAAATATTCTTCGAGACGTCGTCAGAGCTGGTCCTTTTTTCTTTTTTTTTCCCTGGATGGGACACTTTTTTGTGGTCGTCCTTTTCCTGGTCGCCCCCTTATTAGGCGTGATCAACCCATGTCGCAGGGTCTCGATCGACTGTCTTTCCCCAGAGCCGAATCTCCCCGGCCTTCAGGATTCGAAAGCGGGCGTTTCGCCGTCCTTCGTGTTTTCACAATTAACGCAGGTTCCCTTTTTCTTGAACGTTTTTTGCCGAAGCGGAATCGGAGCAGCAGCCAGCCCATCTTGTCGGAGTTGTCCCGTAGTGGGGTTCCAGGTTTTTTTTTTGGTCTTCTGAGAAAACACTGTCTGGGGTACAGGTCGTTTCCCTTCCTCCTGGGACAGGTGTGATCCCATTCCGCATTTTCTTTCGTAATGGAAGCCGGGCCTCCCTGCAAAGCCGGTGTCCGCGGTCGAATCTGCGGGCACCTCCAACCCCCCCCCCCCCCCCCCCCGGGCCGTGCCCAGACATGTGCCCCTTGCAAGGGCCGGCCAACGCCTTTTGATCATTCGTAGGATACACCTCCTCCGCACAATCCTTGCCCGGCCCCACGAAACACTCTTTCCTGTATAGCTTAAGAGGACCTGATTCTTCCTTTTTGCGGAAGAGACTTGGTTCATGCCGCAAGGTAACTTCCCCCTCTTGAGCACGGTCCTGCAAGATTCAGAGCTTTCCTTTCTTGCAGGTGAACTTTTTTTTTTCAGAAGTTTCCTGCGCCGCCAGCGCCGCTAAGTAGTCGTTAGACCCTACATAAACCAGCACCATCTTTTTTCCTGGGTCGTGTATCACCCCCCCAACCTCCCCCCGCGCCGCGTTCACCTTGTTTTCTGTGCCCCGCCCCTTTTCCTTTCTTATACAGCAGTCCGATTTTTCAGAAACTAGAGAACTTTGTTTTGCTGATCCGGTTACGTGACGGAGTCCGGGTCGCACCCCTAAATAGATGTGCCGGGTTGCGCACCGTTTTTTTTTTCCCCCCCCCCCCGTCCCTCTTTTTGATTAGGGATTCAACGTCTCTTTTCCATGCCAAGCTTTTTTTTCCTTTCAAATTCCTCCGACGGTACCGACCAAGATATCGAGCACCTTATTTGCGAGTTTTGTCTTTTTTCCCAGCCGGATCTCCTCCTTTTCACCCGTTTCGTGCCGATGTCACCCCTTTTCGTCGCCTGCCGCCTTTCCTTCACCGCGTTTTTAAGATTCCCGCGCGTCGGCTTGCCCTTTTTCTCAGTCTGACCCTCTCTGATTGCATAGGACACTCCCCCCCTCTCTCCACCCAGACCTGCAAAAGTGATATTTCCCGGTCTCTTTACTAACAGATGGCAGGGGGTCCGTTTTTCCCCGGTTCAGTCCCGAGGTGTCTCTTCTTCAAGTTTTTTTTCCTTTGAAGGCAATGTTTATGTTTGTCGGTCCTGTCCCCAGATTGTCCCTTCCCCCTCGGAGACTTTCTGGGGGCGCGAGACGGACTTCCTGTCAACAGGGCCCTCTCCTTCCCCCCGGTGACAGAAGCCTTTCGCAAGGCCATTTTTTTTTCCGGGACGTCACTCTCAGCTTCCTCGTTTGTCCCCCACCCGTTCCCTTTTTCCTTCGGCGCCCCTGCGATGGCCCTTTTCCCTCGATCCTTTTTTTTTGGCCGGGTGGAACCCCCTAACGTTGTCCATTCGATAAAGTTCCCGGAGTGCTGGCCGTCAGTTCATTCCCTTCAAATTTCCTGGTTCCTCTCTCAGGGTGCCTTCCCCTCAATTGCCCAGCAACCCTCACCGACCAGAACGCTGCGGAAGCCCCAGTCGAACTGGTTTTTCCTCTCTCCACTTGCATTTCCCTCTCACGCTTTTTTTTTCTGATCGGTTTTTTTCTTGTGCCCAATTTGGCAAGATATAGAGCCCCCCGATCTGTTTTTCGAACCAAGACCTTTGTTTTCACGGTCCTCGCACCGTCCCCCCTTTGGGTGCGTCCCTTTAGAAGGATTTTTTTAATCGACGGCCCCCCCTCCCCCCCCCGCCCGTTGCTTCCTTTGCTTTCACTGGCATTTTAGGCTGGGCAATCAGAAAAGCCCGTTCGCTCCAGCCGCGAGTGGCGCCCGCAGGCCAGGTCCTTTTCCTGTCCGGACTTTTTCCTTTTTTACCGTGTACCCTTCCTGATTCTTGCGTTTCGGCCCTTTAAGGACGATAATCTTTTTGCGGCCAGTGCGCGTCCAAGGATTTGGACGGCCTCCCCCCCTCTCAAGCCTCGTTTTTCCCTGCCGACTGATCCCTTGCTATTTTTCCGTCACCGGGTTTTTTCTTTACACCTTCGTAGCGGCTGTCGGTTCGGTTACCCTCCGCAGCCATTGATCATCCTACGATCGGCCGGCTTTTTCTTTGCCGGACTGTCAACCTAACAGGCAAGGGCCTTCCCTTTTCTTGTCCGTTCGGCTTCCCCCCCCCAGCGATTACATTGGGGGTTCGCCGGTTACCGCCTCGGTCGGTGCGAAACCGCGTGGTGAGTCTGTTTTGACCTCTTTTTTTTTTCCTGTCGGGCTGTTTTTCCCTTGGTAAAGGGTTTGTTTTTTTCCCCAGCTGGGCCGGCCTGTCAAACCGTGTTTATGGGTTCCCGTTCATCTGCGCAGAGTTTTCGCGGCGGGCCTCTCCGATGATTTGAATCTTCGGTCTCCCTACTGAAGGATAGCCGTTCATTTGCTGGTGCATGGTACTTTGTCCGGATTGATACTGATGGTTGGCCTTCTCTCGTCGTAGAAAGTAAGTTTTGATTCGCGATCTAGGCCCACCATTCTCTTCTTCCAGGCCCTGGTCTTTTTTTCGGGGAGACCATTCCCCCCCCCCCTCCAATTTCGGGCTTTCCGTCTTTTTTTTGGCCCTTCCTCTGAAAAAAACAGGTTTCGCGGGATCCTTCCAATAGTCGTCCGGCGGGTGTAGCGTATCCTCTTGGCTGGGGGATTGAAGATGTTTGGGTAGGAATGGTGTCCCTTTTTTTCAGCAACCTGCCCCTCTCTCTTCCTAATCCTCGTTGTTGTTTTTGATCTTCATTGTTATTTTTTTTCCCGACCACGTTTTTTTTCACCCCCCCCCCGTAACAACACTCCACGACAGAATCAGAGTGCAGCGTGATACGGCTATTCCGTCCGGTCGGGACTATTTTTTTTGAGACCCCTTGTTTCGCCCCGGTCGTTTCCCCTTTTTGATGAATGAACTGCTGCCCCTGGCGGCCGCGTTTTGACAGGATTGAACCTTGGTGCAGATTGGTCGAATGGGTTTCCCCTATCGGATGATATCCTTCCTCCTCCCCTCCCCCTGCAAATCTCAAACCAGCAAGGATTCTAAGTTTTTTCCCTCGGACCCCTGCCCGACAGATCAATTCGTTCTCGGTTATGGTTTGCTTAAAGGCCTTTCTTAAATCAATCGTTTGTTGCGGCGTGAGAAACTGGGGCGCGCTGTTCTCTTGGTTCTCCCCGCGTGCCCCCCCTTTTCCGGTCTCCTTTCGAATTAAACCGGTTTTTTTTTTCCCTGTAAAAAGGCCTTTTTTCGAACCCTCGAGACCGACAGGGGGGGGGGGGACCATCGTCAACGACGCTTCTGTAACTTTTTTCTCCCCCGCCCACCTTTTTGATCGCTGTTCCGCCTGACCGGCTCAGGCAAGCGTTTTGCCGGTAACGTTGTGACAGTTTGAAGGACCCCGCGATAGTCTTTCTTGTATCATGGCTGTTTCCCCTTTTTTTGCTTGACCGGAACAGCCTGCTACGGCGTTACGTTGCAGGTATCCCTCCCCGGGCCCGTTTGCAAGGAGCTCTCGGCATTTCCTTTTTTTTTTTTTGCACAACGGGTGCTTTGAAGGCTGGACCCTGTTTTTTTTCCGTACTTGCATTCAGGTTTTGGCTGCCGCTTTTTCTGATTAGCCTGGGTCTTGTGCAGAATTTTTCTATTCCCCTTCCCAGGCCCATGGCCCCCCCAAAGGCCGACGTGATCAGCCTGACGTCGAAAATCCCTGACGGATGGGTTCCCGTCTTGGGTGCATCGGTGATTTCCATTCACATTTTTTAATGCCATTTGCATTTGAGTCCCCGGGCGTTGGGAGTCCCCGCAATTAAACGTTGCTTTACCCCCGGCCGTGCCCGCAATTGTTCCTGTTTCGTTTTCACGAGTGAACCGTTGAGCCTGTGTTTCTGTTTTATAATACCCTCTCCTTCTCGGGTCGTCTCCCCCATCGATAGCTTTGGCTCTTTCCTTTTCGGGGCCCATACCGGATCCTGCCACAGGCACCCGCCGAATTACAGGCAGCCCTTTAGGATCTGCCTTTTTCAGGGAAGGATTAAAGCCTCGTGGATTTTCTTTTGTCTGGAATTGTCTGGTTCCCTTCACAATGTCCCCCCTGATCACGCTTTTGACAACCCTCTTTTCCTTAGCCTTTTCCAATCCGGGGGTTATAGCCCTTTTTTTTTTTCCCCGTATCGGTCCACCCCCGGACACCACTGGGGCCCCGTATAATGCCCGAGTGGGACGTGGGGATCTTTTCCCTTTAGGTTCTACAGTGGCCGCGAATGGACTTGTTTTTGGGTACAACAACTCCCCTTCCTTTTCGGGGTCCGTGCTCCTTCATTGAGAATCTCCCCTTTTTTTTTTCTTTTCTCTCACGCTGCGCTTCTTTGCTGTTCGGGAGATTGACGTCTCGCGCGGACCCCCGACTTCTTTTGAGGTTTGATAGCCCCCCTTTGTTGAGAACGAATTTTTTTTTGTTTCTAAAACCATTCAGTTTGCGGGCTGGAAGATCTCCAGACCTCCTGTGGCCCCCTTAGGGCCATTGAATAGGGACGCCTGTGTCCGGATCCCGTTTTTTTTTTTCTTTTCACTTTTTGCGGCGTTGGTTTTTTTTGCCTTTTTTCCATCGCCACACGAGCATCTTTCCATTCTTCGGTCCCCTTTTCAAGCATGACGGCTATGGATCTTTATTCCAGCGGAGTTCTACGCGGAAGCAGGATTCCCTCAGTTTGATCTAAGGGCAACTTGCGTGTACTTCTTTCGGTTCCAGGAACGCCAGCCCCCTTTTGAGATTTTCCTTTTTCTGCCGAGATTCAGTGGATGAGTCCCTGTCGGTCTTTTACCCAGTGGCTGATTTTTGGTGATCATGACCCGTGCTTGCATTGGTTGTTGCGGTGAGCCCCGGTGGCCCCCGATTCTCCCCTTTATGGGGGCGGGGATTTTCCCCCCACTCGCCGGCTTTGGAGACTCACCCATACGGCTCGGTTTTTCGGCATTTTTTCCCAGGCTGTCGGGAGTACGATTAAGTTTTTTTGCGGCACAAAAGGCCCCTGGTTGTACGCGGGATTCGGCATATTTTGTGGTCCCCCGTCAACACCCTTGGGTCTGTTTTCTTTTTTTATGTACCGACGACCAGACTTTCTGCGTCGAAGAGTTTGTCTTCTTCCCCCTTTTTCTGGGGCTTGCTTTTTCCACGACACGTCCTTTTTCCCCCCTTTTTCTGAAGGGGGGCCGTTTTCCCCCCCCCTTGAAGATGGCTGTTCCTTTCCACTTTTTCTTTAATAGAGACGGACCCTGGAGGGAGTCTTATTTTCTAGCTCACCTCTCTTACAAATCATTTAAAAAAAAACCAGGCCCTGAAACAACACACAATTTTCACCCACGAACGAACAGAGAGCAAAGTTGATGTCAGGAAGAAGAAAACAAAGTGAAGAGAAAAGTAGATAAGACTTGAGATACCCGTTGTCCTCTCTCGATGGATAAAGGATTTTCTACATTATTCAATTTGCGGTGGGGCTTCCCCCCTCACGGGACAGTACGTTAGCGTTAGCGACTAGTCTCGGGGTCCGGCTTTCTTAGGGTTTTTGGAATTTCCTTTTTCCGGTTCTTTTGCTGGGAGGTCGTCTTCACATTTTCCGGATCTGCATCGCAATCCTCAGTGGTGGGGTTTCCCCCGACTGTTCCTCTTTTCCACCTACGATTCATCTTTACGCTCTCTTTGTCTTGCTTCTTTTTCGAAGATCTCGCGCAGGACACTCCGTGCATCGTTCGTTAGCGCAAAAGGTGCCACGGAGCTGGAGCTGGGTCGGACCGTCTTTTTTCCCCCCTTTTCGCTTAAAAGCTTCGATTTCCGGCGGTTTGATCGATTTTGTCTTTTTTTTTTATTGGGGACTCCCAGTTCGATAGCTTCCTGCGAACAAATGAGGTGATCCCTCTTATATCGATTCAGACCTTTTCTTTTCTTTGGAACAACCACTTTTTTTCCATCCTGAAACCCACGGCCATTTTTTCTTCGACGTTCTAACGCCTTCTATTACCGGCGACGTTTTTTAAGGGGGTCCCCCTGTTAGTTTCTCCGTGCTGCTGGATAACTCGCTTCCGGTTGGGACGGTTCATATTGGGATGTGAGGGCCGGGTGGAGTTCTTTCCGCGTTTGGCGACTCGGCACAATTTCGGACCCCCGAAGGGCTTCGTCCGCCTGGGAGTTTTTCAGCTGCCTCCGTTGCTCGCGTGCCTATTCGCCGGTTTTTTGTTCCTTTGGTTGTGCGCTGACAGCAGCGCCCCTTTTTTTTTTTGGTTGGCTCTTCACAATACGGTTTGGCGCAGGCGTTTGTTTGTCGGCAGCGGTTTTTTTGCTGCCGCATGGGCCCGTCGGGGTCTCTTTTTTTTTCCTGGTGACGCTTGAGTTCCCTTTCCCACAAGGGACCCTTTTCCGTCCCTTCTGGCCGTGGGTGTTTCTGGTTTGGTAACCACTCTTGTTGGAGTTGTCTTTTGTGGATTTTTCGGGTTGGTCGGCAAGGGTTGACGACGTTCTTGTCGATGGGCAGGTTGTTCCCGGCCACTTCACTCCAACGGGTGGGATGGTTCCTTGTTGCCGCGTCTTCTATGCGTTCGCAGACAACTTTTTGCCCTGGTGCGGGAATGGCCAGGTGAATCCTGCCGATAAAGTTTTGGATTTTTCCCCCCCTCTGGTTTTATCCCCTCCCTCACACGGCATTTTCCCTTACTCGAACAAGTCTTCCCTCTGACGGGGTTCTTTTCGCGTCCTTTCCCCTGTGTTCTTTGGAAGAGCCTCTCCGGCGTTTGCGCCATTATCCCTCGGGTGTACGATCTCTTTCCATCGGGACGTTAAAGCTTGGTGCGCTGCACTTGGGCAACAGCTGTGAGCTACCATTTACGGATTTGTTGCCCTTCCCCCCCCCCACATCGTCTTTTGGTTTCGACAGTTTGTTTTTCCGGATCAGGTTTTTTTCTTCCTGTGGCTGCCTTCCCCGCAAACCCCACAAAAATGCTCAGGCGGGGCGTGCTGCCTGGGTCCCGCCCCTTTTTTCTCTTTGATCGATGTATCGACGAATCCTCTTCCAACGTGTTGACCATTTGCGTATCCCGTATTTCGGGCATCAGCATCTCGGCGGAGCTTTCCCGGCCGGTGATCCCCTTCCAGCCCTCCACATGTCCTTGACTTCCCGTGGGTTCATTTTACTGGAATACCCCC
>Ga0179593_1465279_pt1 | contig 13117 bp, 17 predicted proteins | sample CZODoug2_1_08_16_FD_185931 | JGI IMG/M metagenome (GOLD analysis project Ga0179593, IMG submission 185931) | Vadose zone soil fungal communities from Angelo Coast Range Reserve, California, USA - CZODoug2_1_08_16fungal (PacBio error correction) | ecosystem: Environmental > Terrestrial > Soil >... | reverse complement strand
CTCTTTCTCTCTTTTCTTTTGGTTTTTTGTCGTCTTTTGGGGGTCAGAGTGTTTCTTCGTCCGTCTGAGTCGTGTTAAGTCCTCTCTGGCTTCTTTCCTTGCGACCTTGCATGAGCAATTTTTTCGCGCGTTCGGTGCATTTTCTTTTTTAGTTTGTCCCCTGCATTCTACCCCTTCCCTCGAGCCTACCCTTCATTTTCCTCGGGGGGCTTCCTACCGTTTTTCCGTCGCCCCCGGCCTGTTTTTCCCTGCCACCCCTCTTCCCTTTCGGATCGATCGGCCTTTCGTTCTCTCCTTTGCCGGACAAGCATTTTTTTTGAAGAATTCCGTTTCTGCTCCTGTTTTTTTGCATGGAGCCGACAACAGCCTGTCTTCCCCTATGAGATAACACCCCTTGTTTTCTTACCCGTGCGGCTGGTTCTTTTTCCCCGTGTGGCTTGTTTTTTTGTCTCGGAGCCCGCTCCTTCGTCTTTCCGGCTCCGCTCCGACCCTCGGTTTTTGCGTACGACCTTCACGGTCCTCTTCTTGGAATTTGGGCCTTTTGCTGTTTCAACACATGCCTCGCGTATCTTCCTGTCCTGCGACTCCTGAAGCACCCCTCCCCTCTCCCCCGCCCTTTTCCGCCCTCGAGCAGTCTCTTCCACTGTTGCCTACCAGTTTCCTCTCCGTTCTTCCGCCAATTGGTTGCTTGCTCCAGCAGAACGGCCTCATTCCCATCTTTTCCCCCCCCCAACCCCTTTCGTTTGTTTGGTGGCTCCCCCCTCCCATCGGCATTTGCCATCCTCATTCCCTCCCAAGCTTTCCACCTTTCCGCACGCTTGTCGCCAGAGCGCATTTGCATCTCACGTCTAATTAAGCAAGACCACCCGTTTTCCCCCCCCCCGCCCCGTTCGACTTTCACACAGTCCATCAACCTTTTGCTGCCTCTTGGGCTCCTTTGTCCCTTCATTACTCCCTACTCCCACAGATCCCTTTCAGCCGTAAAACTCTTTCCGTCGAGTTCTCCTATTCCCTTCTTCCTGGATTTCACCCTACCGCTGTTCACTCTCCGACACTCTAGTACCTCGGCCTGCTTCGCACTTGCCTTTCCTGCCCGCGCCTTTTCCCTCTCTTTCCTTGCGCCTTCCCTGCGTCCTGCATCATGGTTTTTCCCCTCTAAGGTTTTTCTTTTTGGATTACATTCCTTTCATTGGCTTCTCTCCCCCTCAAAACCCTTACCCACCCCTTTTTGACATACCCCCCTTGTTCTTCCTTTTTTTTGTCCTTTGTTCTTAACTCCTTTCCCCTTTTTCCTCGGTCGACGTTTTCTGGTGTTTGGGGTTGTGCGGGCATCTTTTCCGTTCCCATGTCCCTTTCCCCTCCCCCTGACCACCCTTCCCTTTTTGAAATTTGTTGAGGTCGTGTATAACCCTTTCGTGTGTGAAGCTTCCGGCTTGCCGCGTCTTTTTTTCTCCTTTAGTACATTCTTTGCTTTCATTATGTGGAGGTTATAGGGTTTTGCCCGCCGTTTCCTGAACCCCTTTCAGTTTAGTGGATTTTTTTTCCCCCCGCTAACCCCCCTCCTCCGTCACTCCCAACCCCTGACACTGACTTTCATCTTGGACCACCCTCCCCTTTCCTGTTAATTTTCTCCCTTGCTTCCCAAGTTACAAAAGCCCCTTTGCGGTTGCCACTAGGTTCTCTCCCCTTGTCCAAGGCAAACTGAGCGATGTTATCCGGTTAAAAAGTAATCTTCTACCAGCCCACGCGTCGGCTTGCCTCTGCCCGCCCTGCTACTCTGTTGGCATTTTTTTGCGGTTGATTTTTTTCACGCTTTTTTTGCTTGCCGCTTTCCCCTTTGCCCCTTTGGAATTTTTGCGCTTTGTACCGTTAAGAGGGTTTTTTTCTTTGCTACTCTGTTGCTGCTGGTCTTGTTTCCCTTCGCGGTGCTCACTCCACCGTTTACCATGTGAACCATTTCGAGACTACCTGGGTGTGTTCCCCCCCCCCGGGGGGCCGACACGCTTATTGTTTCGCCCTCCCATTTTTTCCAAGCTTTGCGGTTTGGTTTAGTGGTTTGTGAAGTTTTGTTTTGGCCTCCATCCCCCCCCCAAGAGTACATATTCAGGCGGTCGACTCCTACACTGTCAACTTTCTTTCCCTCCCTACGCCTCCTTCCCCCCCCCCCCCATCTGTCTGACCGGATTTTCCTTTTTCGTGGAGGCAGTTTGGTAACCCGTTGCTCGTTTTACCGGTGGAAGCGTTCTTTCTTTCTTTCTATTGTTTTCTAGGCTCCACCCGGAATGCAGTCCGTTCCACCGTTCTTTTCAAGCTCGGTGGTTTGCTCGTTTTTTTAGGCGCGGACCCGTGGACGGCCGCAGTTCTGATTCGATGATTTCCCTTCTGTCTCATGGTTGTTTTTTCTTTTTTCGGGTTATTGGTTCACGGTGGAGGCCTTTTCTCGTTTGCCTGGTAACCGCTCGTTCGTCCCCTCGCGTGCGCTCCCGTTTTGGATGGTTCCTCCCCTTGCGGTTTTTCCATTGCCGTCTCTTCGCTTACACAGCATGCTCTGATCCTTTTCCGGCCTTATTCCTTTTTTATAAACGGGGGCGGGTTGGTTGGTTTCTCTCCCCCTTTCGTTTTTGCCCTGCTTTTGTGGGTTTTCGACGCCCCCCCTATTCCTTGTATCAGAGGTTTTATTTTTTGACCAACCCCCTGAGAGGACGGTTCCTTGTCCCCAAAGCTAGCACCGGTCTGTCTTTGGCGCCTTCAGTGTTTGCACGCACATTTTTTTCTTCTGGTCCTTCGGTTTAGTTCCCCCGGGCGGCCCCCACGTCTTTTTATCTCACGTGCCCTGTCACCTTTTGGTTTTCTTTCTTTCTTGTGGTCCCTGTTTCCCCCATTTTTTTCTATGGCGATTTGGCGTTTGAATCTCTTCTTTTTTTTCATCTAGTGTTTGTTTTGTCTTGTAGTATTCCGCGCCCCCCAAATTCCAACTGCCGCCCCCTTTTTTTCGCCCCCCGGCAACGTTCCAACATTCCCGTTTGCACCCTTACCCCCCTCCCCCCTTTATGGACTTTTTGTTCCCTTCTTGCCTTGTTCGTCTCCCCCCTGCCAGTTTGCATTTTTCTCCCCATGTTGTTTTTGACCCCTTGATTCTACCCCAGACCCTTCGTTGCCGGCTCGACCCAACGAGCCCTTTTTTTCACAGCTCCCTCTTCATACAAGGCCCGGTTTGTGGCGTTTCCCCCTAATCACTTGATTTTTGCAAGTCCACTTCCCCTAATGTTTCACAACAACCCGTTTTTCTTAGGCTTTCCCCCACGTTATTCCTTCCGCCCCCCCCCTTTCTCTAGGCATTCTGGTTTTGAGCGTCCAGTTTTTCCCTGCAATGGCACAGTTTTTTTTGTTTGTTTTGGCAGTTTCCTTGTTTCGTTTATTTCCCTTGCGTCACCGACAATTTTTTTTTTTGGGAATATTGGGCCCCCCTGACGGCCAAGCCCTGACTTCCCTTTTGCCACTTTCCTTTCGGGTGTTCCCGCGCCTCAGCCTTTTTAATGCGTGCCAGGTCGGCCTTTGTCCTCCCGATTTTCTCTTTGCATGCCTTTCGGTTCCCAGCGCTCGGTTGAAACTTTTTGCTTCCCACAATCCTCCCTTTGCATTCTTTGTTTGATCTCTGACTTCCCGGACATTCGTCCCTTCTCCCCTCACTCCCTTTCCCTGTCCCCTCTGGCCTTTTTCTTTTCATATGTCTCCCAGAGGTTTACCTGACCTTTATCCGCATCGGCACCTTGTTTTTGGGGGGGGTCCGCTTTTTGCGATGCTTGCTCCAGTTTTTCTGCTTCCTGACCTCCTTAGGCCCCTACTCGTTTGTGGCATGATTCTGACCATGCCACCCACCGTTGGACCGTCCCAAGATTTCTTTACTTGTTTTCTCCTTTGTTGACCCAACCTGTGTTAGCCCTTTTTTTTTCGTTTCCCCCCCCCCCTTTTCCTTTTGTCCTGCCCCATTCTTTTTTTCCCTATGTCTCATGTTCTAATTTTGTTTTCTTTTCGCCGCGAACCAGGTGCCTTATGCCGTTCTGCGACCTCGGTCGGGTTTACCAGTGGTCTGATCCCCTCGCATGTCAGGCGCGTTTTTTATTTCTCCCCCACCACAAAACGTAGTTGCGTAGTCCCGTTCCCTCCGCGTGTCGTCTTTGCTCCCGGCTTTTTCACGGCCTTGTCATTTCCCCCTTCTCACCCGAAGGTTCCCTCTTTTCCGCTTTGGCTCACCTTTCGATCCATCTTCCGGTTTCCTTTTAATTTGTATTGTTTTCTTGAGGTCTGTGACCCCTGCCATCTATTTTTTCATGGCACCAGAACTTTTTTTATCTATGTTGCCAGACTGGTTTCCCTCCTCTCCGTCCAACCCCAGATGCAACACGTTTCTCGCGCTTTTTCATTAAACCTCACCCAGCAGCTTCGCCCTTTCGCTTCTTTTTTTCACTTACTTATACGGTTTCCGTCTTGCCCCCTCTTGTTCCCCCCCGTTTTCCCTTTGGTCTATGTTTTGGACTGGAGCGTCAACCTTCGACCCAACCGCCCCGATCTGGTCCCTGGATTTGAGATCGTTTTAAACACTTTTCTAAAGGAATGGGTGGGAAACCCTCTTCCGAATTTGGTGTATCGGTTTTGTTTGAGGGTTTTAGTTTCGCGTCTTCGCTGGCCCGATTATTTTATTAGTTCATGTTCAGGCGTGCTTTCCCCAACTTACCGGGTTCCTCGACATCCTGCCTTTGCCCCTGTTCCTTGTTATGACAGTTTCCCCCAGGACCGGTTCAAGGTTTTAGTGTCACCTAGTTGGTTGTGACTGACAGGAGGTGCGAGTTTTTTTTGGAGTCTCGGATATTTCGTCTTTGATTTTTTTATGTGGTCTAGTCTGCTTTGACGTCCTTTTTTTTTTCTACTCGCGTCGTTTTTTCGCGGTACACTCATGCTGTTCCCTTTTTAGCCTCTCCCTTGGCGTTTTCGGTATTGGATACTTTTCATTGAATTTTTTCACATTTGTTTTTGAAGGTTCTTTTTTGCAGTTTTGTTCACGGGCGGTCGGGTTGTTCTTTTTTTTCTTTTGAGCCTTTCCCTTCGCGTGGTTTGGCCCTTTTTGTTTGTTGAAGGTGGCCGATTTGAGCTCTTTGCGATGCCGTCTGGTTTGAGCCCCACACCCTTTGATGGTTTTGATCCTCTTTGTCAGAGCCCTAACAACTGGCGCCACGGCACCGTTGCCCTTTTTTTTTTTCCCGTGTTTCACCTATGCATTGGTACGCTTGGCCTATTCTGCTCGAATGCCTTTTATTTTTTCCTTGAGGTCTTTTTGTTTGTTGCAAGGCCTTCCCTCATCTTTTTTTTTGAGCTCGGTCCCCTTGAGATGTCTGTCTGACCTTCCCTGGAGGGACCAACAGTATCCGCAATTGCCGCTTGACACTCGCCCCCCCCTGCCCTCTTCTCCCCCCCAGCGGTTGTTTTTTCTTCTTTCGGCGCAGTTGCGCTGGCCCCTGGTTCACGAGGGGTGCCGCCTGCGGACCTTACCCCGGGCTTACCGGTTTTCTTCTATCCCCCGGCTTCCCGTGGCCTCAACGAGGATTTTTGTTTCCTTGCCGTCCCCCAGTCGGCGGACCAGTGCTTCACGTGTCTTTGCGGGTGCCCCCCCCAATTTTTGTTTTCTTTTGTTTCGCTTGTCTTCGACGACTTTTTTCTTCTTCTGCCCCCCCCTTTTGCTGGTTGTTGTCCCCAGTAGAACCTGCTGTTCAAACTCGGTCGCGAGTCTTTCCTTCCTTTTTTCTCGTGTTAGCTTTTTGTATTCCCCTTGTGGCCGCCGCCACCCATTTTACAAAGCGCTGAAACAAGGATCGTCTGCTCCCCAGTGTTTGAGTTCTTTTTTCTTCTCCCAGGCGTACCGACCTTCTTTTTTTTTTTTTCACCGGAAAGGAACCAAGACCCCCTTTCTCCTCCCTTTTTTTTTTTGAGTTTTTTGAGTCTTTCCCCCTTTCCCCGTTCTTGGTCGTGCCCGTTGTTTAGTTCTTTTGGTTTTTGACGAGTCCCCCTTCCCTTCTTACTTCGGTTGCTGCGGGATCCTGGCGCGGTTGGTCGCCGGCGTTGTTTTTCCGGCGCACCCCTGGTCTGACTCAGATTTCTTTCGCAAAAAGTCACCCTCGATCCTTTTTCTGGTTTTACCTTTTGCCGGGGCCGTTTCCGTACGCCCACACCAATCGTGGCACTGAATTGTCGTCCGCGGTGCAAAGTGCGCACACTCCCCCACTGGGGTGTTAGTCAGTTTCTCTTCCCGGCCAGGTTTTACTGGCCCCGGCCCATCCGCGTTCCCGCCCCCCTTTGCCTCACGATCACCCCGTCTACCCCCCTGGTCGGCTGGGTGGCCGAGTCAGGAGTTCGGGCCTCTTTGAACGTTGCCCCCCCCAACAACGCCGAGCTTTCCTTTGTCGAGTCAGGCCGGGAATTGCGGTACTGTTTCCGTGACTGTCACTGACCCCCTTTGCTTATCCTTTTCTTTTTTTTTTTTTTCGCTTTTGAACCCCGATCCCCTACGACGTCTGCAGTTTTCCCTTCGGGCGGAAATTTTTTTCTCTTCCCTACTGCGTGCCGTTCGTCCCTTTTTGCCCCTTTTCTCCCATTTTTTCCCCCCCTTTCCGCCGGCCTTTTTGCAGGCATTAACCGGCCAGTTTCCCAGAAGGGCCCCCGGCGGCTGCTGTTCATCTGCAGACGTTTTTCAGCCCCCGATTTTCCCAGACTGACTTTGCCAGTCCAGCCCGCTTTCCGCTCCTTTCATTATACACCACACTTGGTCTCTTCGCCTGACTTGGCCCTCCATTCTACTTTCGTCGAGTTTTAGTCCGCACCCCTTTCTCCCTTTCCCGTACCTGAATCTCAATTTGATGAAGACGGCCCTTGACTTTTCCCTTCGCCCCTCCCCCCATGCGTTCGATTTGTCTCGCACATTTTTTGGCGTCCTACTTGACCTTTTTTTCCCTCGCGTTCCAGTTTCCGGAATTTCCATTCGACTATTTGGATCGTCAGCCCATGCCCAACGTCTCTTTTTCTCTTTTTGTAAGCCTTCCCCTCACCAAACCCATTGCACTCGCACCCACCCAGGTCACCATGCTTATTTTTCGTTCGTACTATTTTTTCCTGGTTTCTACCTGGTGTTTGTCCCCTTGTCCCGCCTTTTTGATCCCCTGTTGCTTCTCCAAACCCTCTTCCCCCACCCCCCCCGTTGAACCCCTAGATCTTGCCCCTTTATTCCTTTTTTCGGTTTTTGAAAGCTGTTTTTTGATTGTCCCTTTTGTTTTTTTTTGTACCCTCGAGTTTGCACTGTGCACGGTTGTTTTTTCTAGGTTTGTTTTGTTTTTTTTCTGTCCGTCATAAGTTGTTGGCCCCTTTCACAAAGCTCCCCCAATCTTCCTCCTTTTTCACACCAATCCCCTTAAACCGACCCCGAGTGGTTGTTTCTGTACCGTAATTTTTTCCCGTCCTGCGACCCTTGATGCCATCGTTGTGTATCTCGTGTTATGTCGCTGATTCGTTGCTTTTGTGCATTTCTTTTGCCTTTTTTTGCCACCCCCGTTCTGCGTCAGAGGACTTTGTCTTTTTTCAACTACGTTGCTGGATTTTGGCTTTTCTGTTTTTTTTTTCTCCTGCCTGGAATTTCTATTTTTTGACCGGTTCTCTCGCCTTCCTCGTGTTCTTGGTTTTTCTGTGACCGGGCATGTGTGCGCCCCATTCTTTTTACGAAGGTGTTCCTTTTTTGACCCACGTCCCCCGGTTTAGCGCAAAATTTCCCCCCATGTGTTTAAAGTCAACTCCCCCTTTTTTGAGTTCCCGTTCCGTGTTGTTTGTCTGTTATCAATTTTTCCCACCATCCCGCGTTTTTGCACCGCCACCTTTGACTGGAAACATTCATTCGCGCCCTGCCAAATTTCGCGTTCCCCTGTCGTTCCTTTTGTTTTTTGATTGGATTGCCGGCCCCTTTTCGTTTTTTTTTTGGTTTTTTTGTTTTTCCCATGATTTGTGAGATGTCTACGTTTTTCGGCCTTTTCCCCTTTCCCGTCCGTTCATTGTTTTTCCTTCACGTTGGAGTCTTGCGGTTTTCCCACTCTCGCCCCACCTTTCCAGTGATGCCTGCAACGGTTGGCTAACTTTTAATTTTCAATGTCCAAGCTGCCGCTTTTTGCCACTTGCTTGGCAGTTCCAAACATTTTTTATTTTTTGTGGAGGCCGATATCTGGACCGTTTGCAGTTCTTTTTTTTGATCTGTGGCCTTCTTCTGACTCTCTGAACCCGTTTGTAGGGTGCTTGTCAGACCACGCTTTGGGAGCCGTTCCTTTTCCTTTCCACCCCGGCATTCGAGCTTGTTGTTGCCTTCACGAACTTCCTCCGATTCTCGCTTCGCGTGTGCTGCCGATCCGTGATGTTTTGGACGCCCCCCTCGGGCCTTGGTGTTTCTTAGTGTTGAGCTGAAACCCTTTGTTTGCATAGCGTCTTGCTTTGGTTCGCCCTTTTCCTTGTTCCCCCATGGTGGCGGAGGCCTTTGGGCAGGTCTTGTCCCCCATTTTTGCTGCGGGCTAAGGTCCGGGTCACACCTCCTTTGTTTGCTGATTGTTTTTTTTTTCGTTGGTTTTGTCCATTATGTGGGGCCTCTAGACCATCTTTTTCATTTTCCTCATCCAAGTTTGTGTGGAGATCGGATTTTGTCCGATCCCTTCCCCCCCTTTCCAACGAGCTCATAAGGCTTTGGTCTTTCCGTTGCTCACTCCAGAAACTTGGGGCGTTTGCAGCCTTTTTGTTTTTTCCCCACTATGCAGCTCCTCAATGTCTTGAACATATGCCTTTTCTCCCCATCCAGACCCGGTTCCGGTGCTCGCTTCGACCCACGATCTTCTTCCTGAAACCTTTTTAATCCCAGGTTGCCGGTCCGGGTTGTTTCCCCCCCCCTTCCCCCACGGATAGGCAGCCAGGCTTTTTTGACATTTTACCCGCGCCCACCCGTTTTTTATCTTTCTTTGCGAACTTACCCCCCGGTGCCCCCCCCTTTTTCCCTTTCATTTGTTGGCGACCTTCTTGCCCCACCGCTGGGTATGCGTCTTTCCTTTCGTCCGCGCGCATTTTCGTTTCAGATTCCACCTTTATTTGAGCGCGATATCGTCCTCCACCACTGCCACTTGCCCCTTGTCAACCATATTTCCCGTGCAGCCTCCAGTTTTCCTGAGATGCGCACTGATCCCCATGTCTTCTTGGGGCCCAGGTAGTTTTATTAGTCTTTTGGGCGGGTGGATCGGTCTGTCTTTCCCTTTTGGCGCGGGTTCCAGACTAGAATGGGGCGTTCAACACCTTTCTCCCCTCCAAGTTTCCTTCTTGTTGATTTTCTACCCCCTCCACGGTGGAGCTTCTTCCCTGTTTCCTCCCGCCGTTTTCAAGGTTGTTTTCCACGTGTGTTTTTTTCCATATGCCTTTCCTTTGTTGCCTTTGGCATCGCGTTTAAAAGAAGCCAATTCCGTTGTTCCTGTTACCTTCCGGGATGCTTTCCCAGGCTTTCTTTGCTACTGATACTCGAATCCATGATTCGGAATGCTTTTCGTTTTTTGCAACACGGGACCCCAGGTACAGCTTTTTTGTCTTGTTTTTCGTCACCCCCCCAATTCTTTGACGCTTTTCCGGTTTTTTCGTTTTTCCCCCGCAGACACCCCCCCTTCTTTTCTCGCAAGCTGCGCGGGCTCCACTCTTTCTTCGCTTTCTGTTCCCTCAGCTCAGAGTCACCCCTACCCCAACTCCAGTCGAACAAAGACTTTTCGCCTCAGCTTCTGTTTTCTGGCAGGTCGGAAAACCCCCTCCGTTAGATCTAGCTTTCTTTGACTTGCACCCAAACCTGCGTGCGTCTCGACTCCCCCCGTGTTTTCTCCCCTTTGGAGTGGCTTTTCCTTACGTCCGCCAACCAATGTCCTTTTCCGTGCCCCCCCCCCCCCTGACGACTTTCCGATTTACCACTGGGTCTAAGGCCCCGATCTCATTAGGTGTTCATTCGTTATTTGTTTCCCTTTTTTTTCTGGCGTTTGTTTATTCGTGTTGCTTAAATTTTTGCCCCCCTGAACTTTTCCGACCTTGAACTTTTCCCTGTGCCTCCTACAGGTATCCTGGAACAAAGGTTTCTCCGCTGTTCCCCATACAAAAACCCCCACCCCGCCTCAGCCACACTTGGCCCGCTTTCACCGAAAGCTATTTAGGCCCGCCATTCCCCACATCGCTGTGTTCTCCCAAACGTACGGGTGGTTCTTACTCTCTATGTTGGAGGGCCTTTCTTTGCCTGGTGACCCCCCCTGCCCTCCTTTGTGCCCCGTTTTCCAAAGGTAACCGCACCACCTTCCTTACCTACCATGGGTTCACAGTTGCGTCGAGGGTTGTCACCTTTTTTTTCTCGTTCGCCATATGTGTCCTAGGTTTCCACTGACTGCCTTTTCCTGATCACCTCGTCTGCATCTTCATTGAGCCCTCCGCGGGGCTGGCCCCGGATGAAGCCCCTTTTTCTCAAGATCTTCTATGTTTTGAGTTTTTGCATTGCGTTCCTTTGTTTTTTTTTGACGACGTCTAAACCCCTTTTTTTCCGGTCCGTGTTTATTCAGTTTTATCTGAGATGTGCGGATCGGGTTCGCTCCCTCTGCCTCTTCTTTTTTCGGCCTTTACATGCGCTGCTCCCATAGTTTTTTTTGTTTTTTTTTCCGGCTTTGATGACTTTCCTGGCCTCGTGGCAGTTGGTTTGCTTGGTTCATTCGGGTTTTCCCCGGTTTTATTTTTTTCCTCTGTGAAGCTTTTTTTTCCAATTTGTTGGAGTGATGCTTGGCCCTTTTTTATCCTCTTCCCCCGTCTTTTCGAGCGTTTCTGGCGCCCACCCCTCTTTCTCAATTGGACGGAGGTCTTCGGACTTTTGGGTTCCCATTGTCCCCTTCCCTTGTTGTTTTTTTGGTAACTGTACCCTGGCCGGCGTAAAGGGCTCTTCTGTCGAAGGCTTCTTAGTTGTTCCCGGCCCGGTCTACGCTTCTCCTTTTGGGGTGGATGGCTTGCTTTTGTTTCCGGCAAGGGTTCGCGTCGCTGTCTGATTTAGCTGCTCTGCGTGTTTCGGGGCCCGTTAGTTTGCCACACCTTACGGCCCCCATTTCCCTTCGTTTCCACTGGCAATGCGCGGTCTTTTTTCGGTCGTTCCACAGCGGTTGGTTGCCGGTTGTCCCGTGTTTGCCCGCCTTTGTTTTCGCCCGCTAACCCCCCAGGGTTCCGGCATTTTGGACTTTGATCTTCCTTTTCCCCTTCATGGATTGTCGCCCGCCTCAGGACCCCGGTCACTTCTGATTTTTCTGGCACCCGGTGGACCCTTTTTTCTCTTTGGTTCCCCCTGAAGCAGTTCTTTTTTTTCCATCTGCGTCCCCCCTTCTTTTGTGTTGCCGAAACCTTTCGTTCCGAGTACACCTTTACCTTTGAGCGCCCACTTGGTCTCCAGTTTCGCTTCCTCACCTTTATGCTCCAAACCTTTTGTCCTGGTCTGGCGACTCGTCAAAAAAACTTCTCTGTTCAGGTATGCTCTTCCTTTTTCCCCTCTTTCCAGGCATGGAGTCCCTGACACAGTCTCTTTCCTCATCCCTTTCCCGGCATTACCTCCCCAGTTCCACTGTTTGGAAGGAAACCTATCTTTCCCCTTCCCCGTGGGTTTTTTTTTCGAGATACTTGCCGGGGTTTTTTTTTTTTCGCTTTTCCGTTTTTAGTGAGGTGTCTGGTGCTGTGACTCTGCGGTTCGTTTTTGCTTCTGTCGATATGACCAATTCTTAGGATTTTTTTTTTTTTCCCGACGTTTTTCGTTTTTCCGGGTTTAAGACCGTCTCCCCCTCTCTTCTGCTCATGCTACCCAGGAACCCCTGGCCTCGATTTTTGTTCGACCTTTTGTTCCGACTTCGTTGCCTCCCCGGGGTTTTCCTGATCTAGTGCTTTTCTTCCCTCTGACGCGCGACAAGGCACCACCTGCACTCCTGATTCCGGTCACGGAGCATGGTTTTCCATTTTGTTTGTCACATTCCGCGTTTTCAATTCACCTTCCCCCCCACGCTTTCTTTCTCTAGTCGTATGCCCTGGTCAATGTCGGGGGTCTGGCTGTTCACGCGGCACGGGCGGGCCCAGGCCCCGTGCCGCTTTTCGCCCAGGGCCACCTATGGTTGTATTCTTTGATTTCAAGGTCTCGTTTCACTCGCGCAATGGCCGTTTCTCTTCCCCTGACTTTAACATTTTTTTATCCGCTACTTTTACCCCCCCTTTTCTTTTCCTAACCTCCTTGGCAATTACAATGAACATAGACACCTTCACCCCTTGACTTTATTCTTCCGTCGGATGGTTCGTGTGTAATTTAACAGGCTCGTCATTCAGGTTCCGACCCCCTTTGGCTTTTCCTTTCCCTCCCCCATTTCCTCCCTTCAGTTCCCGAGCCAAAACGGGTTTTTCCTCCCTTCGTTCCCCTTTCGTCCCCCCCCCGTGTCAAGCTGGTCGTCCTGATGGCGACTCAGCTGCTTATTGATCTCACGCTTTTCGCTTTAGCAGAAATCCCGATGAATCCTCATGTCTATTGTTTTTACTCGGACTTTTTTTTTTTCCCCCCACTTCCCCTCCCCCTTTCCCCCCACGATTGCGTCCGCGGGCCGTCATGGTTCAGTCCTCAAATTTGGGCCTGCAGCATAACTTCCCGTCTTTTCCCACTCTCTGGACTTTCACAGTCACCGACTTTGCGGTTCCTATCTTCATGCTTTTTCCCCCCCTCGCTTCAATATTCCTCACCTGCTCGCGTCCTTTCGGTTCTCTTCTCCCTTTTTGGTACCGGTCTTTGCTGCTTCCACATGCCCCTACGCTCTTTTCCTTCTCTTTCGACTAAAATGTGACCCCCCTTTACATTCGTCGCCTGGTGGTTTCTTCTCCACCCCTTTTCTTTTTTTTGTTACGTTCCTCTCATCTATGTTTTACTTCCCCACACAGTCCTGGGTTTGTTCTTTCCCTCCATCAGTGGACCTCTACGTGCTTGTCCACCACAACTCTACCCACCCCCTCCGTTTCCCCCACGGTA
>Ga0179593_1353044_pt1 | contig 13117 bp, 19 predicted proteins | sample CZODoug2_1_08_16_FD_185931 | JGI IMG/M metagenome (GOLD analysis project Ga0179593, IMG submission 185931) | Vadose zone soil fungal communities from Angelo Coast Range Reserve, California, USA - CZODoug2_1_08_16fungal (PacBio error correction) | ecosystem: Environmental > Terrestrial > Soil >... | reverse complement strand
CTCCTGTGTTCAAGCCCTTTTTCCCCTCTTATTTTCAGCTTTCCTCCCCTTGAATGGTGGCAGGAGATTGACGGCGGGGCGAGGGAGACCATGCTTTTCCACGCTCCTCGACAGACCCTCCCCTTTAAATTCTTTTTCTATCTCTCGAACTCTTTGCTCTCCTGGTAGCCTTCCCCGTTTCTGACAGAACAAGAGACTATCCCTTGGCCCTCGCGCACCGTTTCGATCCTCGCTTCTTCCAGACGGTTTTTTTCCCTCTCCGATAACCCCTCTTTCTTCTTCCTCCCATTTTTAGTTTGATTTCTTACTTACTGCGGTTTCTTTTTCCTATCAGCCTCAATCTGGTTACCTCCATAGAGCCCCGCCTGCAAGCGTGCCCATCTCATCCTCCCGTCATCGAGTCCGGTTTCCCCCCTTTCCTGTTAGTTCTCGAGCCTCAGATTTTTCGAGGGCATTTTCGGTTCTTTTCTTTCCCTCTCAAAGCTTCGCCCTTCCCTGGATTAGACTCGCCTCCCGCGCAGTTTGATCTCGGCGTTTTGCGGGGTTGATTTGGACAGTTCATCTCTCGACCTTTTTTATGCGTTTTTCCCCTCTATCTTCTCTTCGGGCAACTCCAGCTTTCCGTCACGTTCCTTCTTTTTTTTCCTGTTTCCTTTTCGTCCCGTTTTGGTCCGTAGTGACACCCTTAGTCGTTCCTGCAAGTTTTTGACAATTTTTTCCCCTCAGATCCTGCTCCCCCCCATCTTTTTAATCCCCAAATTTCTCTCCCCTCCGCCATATTCTCTCGTCCCAGAAATTCCCCGAACTTTTCTTTACCCAGAAGATGGTATATCGTAGCCCTGGGAAGTGTTTGTCCTTACGGTCTTTAACGGGTCCCCCTCCCACATTCTCTCTTTTTTGACTCTTTTACTCCAGTAACAACCCCCCCTTCCCCCCCTTCTAGAGTTTTTGAAGTTCCTTTATCCAGAGAGATATTATGAGCTGTTTGACCGATCTCTTTTCTCTCTGCCGAGCCTGTCCTTCCATTTTCATGACGTTCTTTACGAATGGTTTCTCCCTTTTTCTGTGGCCTGTTCCCCGTAGTACGTGTGCATCCCTTCATCGCGCTGTCACCAAGAGTCTTTTCCAAGGCCCTGTCATCTCTTCTTTCTTTCTCTTAGTCTATTTTTTTTCTTTGCATAGCTGAACTTTAGTCGGCACCATCGGTGTTCGAGAAATTTTGTGACGGACGAGTTAAACTTTCGTTCTTCCAAGATTATGTCGCTTTTGATTTTCTCTCCCCCTCCCCTTTCAGCTGCTTCCCTTTCCTCTTCACTGGTATTCGTCTTTTTTCTTTTTTAACGCCTTTTGGAACAGACCTATCTTCAGATTAGCCCACTTCATTGGCTTCTTCTCTTCTTTCGAGTATTTCCCAGTAGTTGTACCCCATGTTTTTTTTTCCCCCGATTAATAGTCCCCTCCCCTCGGTGAAATTTGCGAAGCCTCTTTCCTGACTCCCTTCCATAGTGATTTCTTTTCCGCGTGGTTTTTTAACCTTGCGAGGTTTCCTTTAAATGATTGGATGAAGTCCAGACCCTATCGAGCGTTTTCAATCCTCCCTTGCGTTCGCCGCTCCTGGCTCGAAATCAGCCCTCCTTCGGTCAGCCCGCATCTCCGTTTCTACTCTTGCTCCGTTATTCTTTCTATTTTTTTCCCATTGAATTCCAACGATTAACTAAAGCTCTCGATATCAACCGCGTGATTTTGCCGCGTGAGGCAGAGGATTCAATAGGTCCCTCGCGACTTCTGTCCCCTCCATCTCTCTCTCTCCCTTTTCTACAGGTATTTCTTGGAGACACCCCCCCCCAGTCAATGATCAATATCTTCCTAAGTGTTTGTTGTCTTCGATATTGGTGAGGCTTTTATCCCCTCTCTTTTTGGTTTTTCTTTCTCCCACCTTTTCCCCCCCCAAGACCCTTTTTTCAGTCTTTCCCTCTCCTTCGGATAATCCCTTAGGATCTTTCCCCTGGCGAGATTAGCAAGCTGCCCCCGTGGGAGTGGATTATATCTCAATGTTTCCCCAGGGGATTTCTCCCCTTCCAAATTCCTCTCTCTCAGGAGTCCTCTCCAGAAGTCATATGAATCCCTAAACTTTCCTCCTTTTATTCCTATTTCTTTTTCTCTTTTTCTTTTCTGCCCAAATTTACTAGTTGCGTCGGCGTGATTAAAGTACCATCGCTCTCTTTCTTCCTTGACGCCAATTGAATTTCCCTTGTTCCCCCCCCCCTTTCTAATCTCCAACACTTTTTTCGAAGTCCATGTGCAGCTGTCCTCTTTTAACTGCTTAATTCCCGATGTCTTCTCTTATTTTTCCCGGAGCCCCCGCTCCCCTTTTTCATATGACTTTGACCTCAGCTTAAGCCCTAACGGTAATGCCGAATTATCATACTGGGTCAGGGCTGGCTTTCTCTTGTATTTCTCTCCCCCGAGGTTTTGAGACTTTAAAGTTCCCCAGTATTTCAGATACTAGCCCTTTTTCTGCGCTTCCCGGTGTTTTTTTCATTTCAACCTGAGTCATAAACTCTTTCCTTTCTGGTTTTTTGAATTCCTTCCACGTTCCCACCGGTTTCGCGCCATGCCCCCCCCCTCGCGACACCCTATTTGGCGAATTAGGTCTCTGACTTCGATCCCCTAGTTTCAGCGTCCTAGTGTTCCCTTCGAACTAGAGCCCCTGACCTTTTATTTTCTCATTTTACTTTTAGTTTTACGATCCCCTTCTTATGAAAAGTCGGAAAGACTTCCGTCTCCCAATCAGTTCCCATTCCCCTTTTATTCGATAGTATCATCCCTCAAGGGACCCCTTGACCTTGCCCCCTTTTTCTTTTAGCTTTCCACTTTCTCTCCAATTTTTCGAGTCGATGACTCCGACGGAACGTCCGCCGGCCCGATCCGTGGGCATTTTTTCGGGATGTTTTCTCCCTTCCCAGGTGGAGACATCTTTTTTCTCGGTCCTTTTTGATTGATTTTCCGCCCCCTGTCCGAAGCCCATCCAATTTCCCGTGATCTTTGTTAGTCTTTTTCCCTTTTGCAGTTTCCTCTTATTCTTTTCCTTTAACCGGTTCTCGATTGTGTGGATCTTTGTATCTTTATACTTTTTCCCGTTCTTTCCCCTTTCTGTATGTTTCTATAAGTTTAGGACCATCCCCCTACACCTTTACCCCTTTTTAAACATCAAGCACTGTTTTCCCCCCTGATTTCTTGTTTGAAGGGGGAATTTTGCGTTCCCGCTCCCTGCCGACGCCCGCTCAACTTTATCCTCCTCCCCCCCCCCCCATTTCAGATCCTCTCCCTTCGAAATATTCCCTCCCTCTTTAGGTTTGTTGTACATTTTCATTGGTGCGAAAGTTTTTTTACTTCAACCTCACTCGACATGCTTTCGTCCCCTAAGGCGGGCGATTTTCCTCCTCCCTGACATCACTTGTTTTCACTACGACCTCTTTTTGGAGATTTCATCCCTTAGACAGAACGATATTCCTTTTTCATGCCACCGATCGCTCTCTTTTTCACATAAACCCGACTTACCCTTGCTCCTTTCTTATTGAATCCGGAGATTCTTCTCCTCCTTGCACCTTTTGGGGATAGAGGACGTCAAACCCCTCTCTTCCTCATCTTCTTTTTTTTCCAACGGTTTGCTTTCCTCTTCTGAATCCGCTTTTTTTTTTCCCTTCCCTACTCTAGGAATGGCTCCTACCCTCTTCTGGAGAATTCCTTTCTTTTTGCGCATATAGTTTCCTTCCATTGTGAGTTTGGTGAGACAGGGACCTGGTGCCCGCCAATCTTTTCTAGACCCTTCCCTCCTTTGGTAGATGCTCCTTCCTCTCCTCCCGATCTACCTTCTTTAAAACTTTTTGATAAGAGTCCCCCCCCCGGCCCTATAACTAAATAGGGAGTTTTCTCGTTTTTTACCTCTTTTTGGTTTGCGACGTTTAAAGCTTCCTTATCTTCTGATATTTCTTTGCTTCCCTTTCCCGATCTACGGCTCCCCCTTTCTTTTCTTCCTTAAAGGTTCCCTCAATCTTTTGGAAAAAATCGTAGTCGCAGCTTGGTGCAATTTTTTCCGATTCCGTTCTTCCCCCTTTAACCCTCCCTTTCCCTCTCGCACGTCCTTTTCTCCGGGCCTTTTGTCTTTTCCGCTGTTTCCGGTTCCCACGCCGCGGACGTCGTCCCTTCTTCTTCAGGTTGTCCCGCTCTTTGACACGCTTTGCTCTTCCTCACCCCCTCTAAGGCTGAATCTGCCCGGTCGTACCCTCTCTCTTGTTATAAACTCCTATAGCAATCGCGACTGACGAACTGCCCGCTGCGCTTACCCGATGGAGGCCGATCGACCTCACTTTTCCCTTTCTGTACCCCCCGAGAGTCTCGCGTCCCCACCGATTTTGGTGGAGTACCTTTTTTTGGATTGGACGAAACCAACGCCGACTTTTCTTTTTTCTTCACTTATTTCCGTTTCAAGTGATCTTCCCTTCCCCCTTCTATTCAATTGCCCTCTTTTTTTTGGAAGTTTCCTTTACCCCATTAGAGAATGCCTAAATAAACGCTGCCTGTCACTTTCGGCCTCTCTTCTCTAGACCAAGCGCGCCTTATCGCTGACCCACTTCGTCATTGCGAGGCTACCTTTCGAAACGCCCTCTGATTCGATCTATTACCTCTCCGTTGTTGTTGTGAGCTCTCCCTTGGGTGGGTGCGCTTCCCTCAGAAGAGGAGGTCTCTTCTCTTTTTTTTTTTTTTTTGCGTTTCCTTCCTTCCTCTCTATATTCTTTTCTTTCCCTTTTCAGGGAAGATGGGAACGGTCTTAGCTAATGGTCAGCTTTCTCCCTTCGAGATCGGCCCAACTTACCTCCCTGCGTGTCGCTCACGTCGAAGCAAGACGGTGTAGCTTTTCGTGAATTACTGGGCCTTTTTTCCCCCTGCGATCTTCACACGAATACGCCCCTGAACGTCGGTTTCCCTCTTTCGTCGCGGGTCGCATCTCTTTTTCTTCTCTTGAGGATATCCTTTCTTCATCCCGTTCTCGGCATGTTTTATGGCAATCTGTGCTGCAACGCCCGCGAATGAGTTTCGCGCTCGCCTTCTCCGTTTCGCCTGTTTGCATGATTTCTCTCTCTTGTTTGCCTTCGAGCCAACTTTCTTGAGGCCCCCCCTCTTCCTTACGGGAGCAGTTTTTTTGACATAATTGCAGTCGATTCTCCCAACCTTCCGGCGCCTTTTGCCGACTTCCGTCGTCGGGCTCTTTTTTTTCTTCCTGCAGCCCTTCTCTTTCCCTCCCCAAACGTTTCTTGCTTGCGCCTGGGCGCTTTTTTTCCCTGAAAACTCAACTGGACTGCGTTCGAAGCGTAACAGCGTTACGGCGTTAGCTCGAGCCATTAATATCATTCCCAGCCCCTCTTCTCGGAAGCCCTCTCCCCTCCCGATGTCGTCCCCCCCTGCTACCGAACGTATACTCCTCCCTCTCTTTGAGCGGCCCTTTTCCCCCCGAATTGAAACTGGTTTTTCCTTTCCCCCTCGGACGAGATTTCTGATCAGCTTCTATTACCCTCTCCCGCATGCGGTCGGTTTTGGAAGCGATGGAGTCCTTTACATGAACTCCCGTACCAAGTTTAGTACCCCAACTCCCCCTTTTCCCACCCTTTCCTTGGTTTTTTTTTCGTCCGAAGCGAAACCTTTTTCGGCAGACCTTTTCCTTTAGAGCTCACCCTTTTTTGAAAAACTCCTCTTTCGCCTCCGTTCTGCACTCAGCCTGCTGCGCTGTCTCGCTTGTGTGACGTCTAGTTTTTCCCCCCACACTCTATTGCTTTCTGCTCTCGCCCTTTCGATTCCTGAGACTAGATATTCCCAGTAATTTTTTTCTTCTCCCTCCAAGGCTCGATTTTTTTCCCCCTTAGAGCTGAGATGAGATGCACCCCCCTCCACTCCCTCCGGTTTACCCCGATTCCGTGCCTCATAGGTTAGTTCCTCCTCTCCCCTCTCAGGCTTCTTGGTTTCTTCTTTCTCTTTAGGTCATTCCTCTCTTCGGCAAGAGTTCATTTCTTTTTCGTATCCCGTTTTTTGGGTGGAGAGAGGTTTCTTTGAGGCTTGATTGGACAAGGGTATTCTCTCCTCCTTTGATAGTGTTTTCCCTCCTATTAGTCGGCTTCACATCCTTCGCTTCCTAACCTCCTCTTCTTTTCACTTGTTTTTGTTCCGTCCTTGTTGGTTCTTTTAGTTGGCCGTTAGGAGCCCTTCTCCCCCCCTTCCAAGTGTCCCTTTCGATAATCTAAATGATGAGTTAACGTCTCTCCCCTCCCATTCCTTGCCCTTTATCTGGCGAAAAAGTCCAATCTGACACCTGTACAAGCAGCAACGCACCTCCCCAAGTCCTCTTCTTGGAGGAGCTTTTTTTCCTACGTGTCTTCCCTTTCCCCCCAAAAAAGTCTGAGAAAGTGCCTCTTCGAAATCCTAACACACCCCCTTTCTCTATACTTTCCTATTCTGCCTTGGGCTTCCCTCGTGATCATAGTCTATTTGAGTCAGCTAGTCCGGAAGAACGCATCGTTCTCGATGCATCGCGCGCCTCCTTTTTCTGAATTGTGATGCATTTCCGTCTTTCCCCCCTTTTTGTCTCTATTTGTGCATCACCTTTCGAGACTTAAACTTCAGTGACTGAGCCCCCTTACTGAATTGTCATACGTACAGAGAAGTACTGGTCGCTCTCTGGGGTGTTTGATCTCCCCTCCTCTCCACAAGAATTCTTTTCTCTAATATAGGTTTCCAGATTTCCTCTTCGAGGGTTGGTTCAGGCGATGGGACCCATTACGCTGTCCCACAACGCTGTACTCTTATGGTCTGAGGGCCCCACCTCTTCCATCTACCTTATTACTCTCAAATTTTAGATCTCTTCAGTCGCGTTTCAAGGTTCACTCTTTTTTCTAATCAACTGCATCAACGCCCCCCAGCGTTCCCTCAGCGCATTCCAGGGTGTAGGCGAATTCTAACTCTCTTCTCCCCGAGTGGATTTCCTCGTCGTTGGGCATCTCTCCCCTGCCCCCCCCTTCCTAATGGCAATGAAGCCGTGTTTCCAGCACGAGCTTGACTTCCCTAGCAGTTTTTTTCCCCTCCCTGGCTCGGTTTGATCCCTGCCTAGTGTTTTTTTTAAATCTTTTTCTTTCAAATCTGCGATGTCGTTCAGCCTTTCCGCCGCGTTCTCCTTTAAACAGCCGACCGTATCCCTCCCAACCTCTTACGGTTTTTTTTTCTCCCCCTTTTCGCTTCTTTGAGGCGTAGCCTCTCCGGTTGATTCCTCCTTCCGCTTCCGAAAGCCGTGACCCCGTTTTTTTCGAGGTCTCGCTTAGAACCGACTTCTTTCCTTCTGGCGTCGCGAAGTTGCCCTCCCCCTTCGCAGATTGACTTCGGGCCCTCGCTTTCGAGTGCGCCCCGCAACCCTCCGTCAATGCGCATTCAATTCTCGCTCTCTTTGGCCTTCCTCCTCCCTTTTTTTTTTTCAGCGCTTTGTTCCTCTTCCTCACTTGAAACTGTGGTTTAGTCTCCCCCCCAAAAATCTCCAAGGATCTTGGCAGTTTCTCATCACGTTTGTTCAGCCTTTGGCGCGCACGACTGGACTTTACCGAGGTTTCTCCCCCTACTTCAGAGGAGCTTTACCCGTCGGTGGTTGAGACCCGAGCTCATTATGGCCTTTTTCTCGTTCACTTCTTCACTTCCCTAGATCGCCTTCACTCCCCCATATTAGAACCATTTAGAAAACTATAGGGAGGCGAAGGGAGTCCTTCTTCGATCCCCTTTTAACCCTTCCCTGCGGATTCAGCCCCTCTCCGCGTAACGCTTCGTTGGTTCGCCTCCCCCTACCTTCCGGTCCACCCCCCCCGAGCCTAACCACCTCCTCCTCATGCTTCCTTAATAGCTGTTTAATGTTTTTTTGTTCCCCCGATGTCCTGCCGCATCTTGGTAAGGTCCCCTTCGATCAAAGTTTCCCCTTGGGAATTCAATACTAGTTAAATCCTATCCTTTCACGTCCACTTCCCTAGACTAACTTCTTTAGAGTTCTTCACTCTTTTTTTTTGATATTTCCCTTTGTGTTTAGACTACAGGTTTAAACTGCCTTTCGGAGCCTCCTCTTTCATCCAACTTTCGATGTGCGCTTACTTGCTTTTCAGGCGCCATGTAGTTTGAATTGGTATTATTGTCCCTTGTGGCATGTTCCCCCATTTCCCCCAAAACCTCTCTAAAATCCTTCCCCTATACTTTGTGCTTCTTCTTCCCCTTTGTTTTTTGGAGACCCCCCCCAGAGCTCCTGTCGCTTTCTCCTGTAAGGCCTTATCAGTCTTTTTCTTCCCCTTAATTCTTTTCTCTCTTTCTTCTAAGTTTATGCCCCGTCCCTTTTTCTCCTTAATCCGCCCCTGCCACATAAGATAATTGACGTATAGCTCCCTATACCTTTATGGACCTCTCTTTTTTCTCTCAGAGATTCTCTTGAAATGGATCCTCTTATGGTTCCTTTGAGCAGTCGGATAGGCTTCCGGTTTCCTTTCCTTTTTTTCGTTCGGATCGCCATCATCCTGACCGCTATGCCTTTTTCTGTTCCTGGTCACCCTTGAAACAATAGCAAGTACTTTAGATGATCTTGTCCCAGCCTGGCTTTTTCCATGTTTCCCCAGTTCCATTATTTCCCCTTTTCTTCTCGAGATTTTGCATCTTCTAGCCATTTTTTTTCGTATGATCTTCCTCGTTTTTTACCACCCGTTTTTCCCCTTCCTGATTTCCTCTTCTTCCTTTTTTTCCCCTCCACTCCCGGAAACCACACTTCTAAACGCTCCCCCTCATGTTTTACGTTTAACCTTGTTCAATTTTTTGCTTGCCACCCCCCGCCTGCCGATTGTAAACAGCTAAAACTTTCTCTATCTTACCTTTCCAACCCAGACTCCTCTCCCGCCTCCCCCCTCCTCCTCAAAACTGTATTTCTTTCTCTTCTTAAATATTGCCTCGGGAGACAAGCTCCTCTTTCCCTCACACTGCCCGTTACCATTCTTTTCGGACGGGTTTTTAGTTAACTTCCCACGTGATTCCCTGAGAATCTTGCTTTGGCTTTTGAATGAGTTGCCGATTATGAGAGATAGTCTCCTCCTTCCTTTCCAAGTTCCACCCTTCGCTTCTCTTCCTTTTCGAAAGACCCCTGCCAGTCCAAATGTCTCTCTTCTCCGTTTATCAGGCTCTCAACTCGTGATACTGAAGGGAAGTGGTGATCTATCCGAAGTAAACCGGAAGATACTGTCGGTCTAACCTGTTGATCCTTTCTTCTCCTTGTTCATCTATTGGTTTTTCGACCGCTCTCAGACGCTCACTCGTCAGAAGAATTTTTTCTCTCTCCCCCCCGACAGTCCCTTTGACATTTTTTTCCCCCTTTTAGTTTTGTTTTTTTCCCTTTTCATGAGAGGGAATAGCCCAGCACTCATGCCACAAACCTTTCCTCCCCTCGGTTTTTTTAGATGTACGCTCCCGCTCGCTCTTTCCCTTCAGTTCTTCCTCTTGGATCTTACCCAATAGCCCCTAAACCCCCCGAACGGCTTGCTCTGGTAGTTTTATCCTTTTTTTCTTACCTCTGGATTTTTTTTAATCTTGTCGTAACCATGCGTCCTCCTGTATGACTTTTTTTCCTTTTGAGACCTTAATGTGGAAGAGTGTCGCCCTTCCCCCGTGTTCTTTTCTTCACTTACTGTTAGATTTTTTTAGGTTTCTTTCCCAAAAGCCTCCTTTCAGAATTTGGAGCTCCGTTAGGATAAAAGCCCCGCCATCGCGACCTTCCCCTTAGGATCTGCTGGTTTTTATTTCTACTCTTCGACTTCTCCCCACTCGACGCGTCCCCTCAGGCTCCCTTTCATTCTTGCAAGTTTTCCTAGACGTTCATCTGCCAGAAAATAGGTCATCAGTTCCCCAATTACGAACTTATTTTCTCTCCTTCCCCCCCGCATTCTGCCCCCCTAAACTCTTAGTTTACTCGGGTAAGTCTGTGAACCTGACACCCCCCTCCCCCTTCCCCGGTAGGGATTTTTCTGACCTCAGTTTCTCCCCTCCCGTACCGGACATTCGGCAGGGGGCGGTTTTATTCCGTTCGGATTGGAAAACTTATTACAGCCTGTTTCCTCCCCCGCTTCCCTTCCTTCTTCTGAACGCGTGAGAGACGAGAGAAGAGGCTGACCATAGATGCCTTTTCCCTTTTCTGGTCCTTCAGCCCCGAGCCTTTCCAACTTTCTTTCGTGTCCGAAATTTTCGCTTTCTTCTCCAAGACTGGCGCCTCTCCTCTGCCCGTCATTGAGAGAGCCAAGACAACTTTCTCTCAAGTGTGGGTTTTTTCAGAGAGATCACCTTCTTTTTTTTTCTTTTCCCGCAATGTATTCTTTTTTTTTTATTCGCTTCCGCTCCTCCTTTCCTTTCTTTTTCTTCGGAGCACTTTCTCATCGCGTGGGAAAGGGGCTCTCTTTCAGGCTCTAATGTTTCCCCAGTTATTTTTTCGGTTTTCCATCTCTCCGGCGGGCTGCAGTGCCTTCCTTCCAGCATTTTTCTCCTTTCCCCCACAGGGTTTTTTTTTGTCAAGCGCCACCCTCTGACTTCCCCCGAAACCCACTTCTTTGTCGAGATGAGTCTCCTGTATGTTAAGCTCTGTTTGGATATCTGACCCTACCTGGGTAGCTTCTTCCTTTGAAATCCTGCCCCTTCCTTTCGATAGGCTGAATGCGTTTTTTCATAGAGTTCTTTCCTTTTCTCTTTTTCTTCTAGCTGGTCCCCACTTGGTCTTCTTTCCAATATTTTTTATCACTGTCTTCTCTGGTCAGTTTTCCCTCCCTTGCCGTCGCCAGTCGAGCCCCCCGCCACATTTTGGGAGCCGTCTCCTTCTTTTTAGGGGGCTCTTCGAAGGGCGACAACCCCCTCTCCCCCTCTTGGCCTGTCCCTTCACCCGAACCCACCCCTTCCCCCTGCCCTTTGGATGCTTCCCCGTTTTTTTCTTCCCTGATTCAACTCGAAGTTTTTCCAGGGTACTCCCTCACTCGACGATAGGCTTACGCTTGTACCGCTTCCCCCCCCTCCCTCTTTTCCTCCCCCCCCTCCTTTTCCCTTTTTTACGAGACGCTTTGGGTTAGTTTCTTCCTTTTTTTTACCCATTCTATGATAGTCCCTCCTTTTGGAAAGAGACCCGAGCGGCTCTCGCCTTCCCCTCTGATGATTTCTCTTTCGGCTTTCGCTTTTTCTATTCGGGGACTCTTGAGACCATCTTTTACCGAGCCCTTGACAGTAATTGTCACATTCCTTTGAGCGGTCGGAAAGCACTGTTTTTTCCCTAATTTTTTCTTGTCTCTCCTTCCTCCTCCCCCTTTCGCCTTGTTACCAACTTTTAGAAATTCCTTTCTAACCCCGTTTTACCCTTTCTCTTCGAAGGGGTGGGCTTTACGTCCTCGACTCTCACCCCGTTGCTTTTGCTCGTCCTCTCCGAGAGTACTCGTCTCTTTCCCTCTTTTCGACGTAATCCTCTCCCGATTTGTGACTCTATGAGGGAGAGCCTCGCTCCAACGCGCCCATACCCGGCCCGTCATAGGAGTGTCCTTGAATTTCTAATCTTTTTTCTCCTCCTCTCCCCGCGCTTCTCCTTTTTCTGCCTTCGGCTTTCCGTTGGAAAAGCCTTTCCTTCCTCTCCCCCCCCCCCTGTGATTTTATCGCTACGTCCTGAGTTGGATGAACGGAGATGCGGTGCGGTTTTTTGATTTTGTACAGGCCCCATGTCAAGTTTTAGCTTTTTTCTCCCTTTCTCGGACGTGTGTTTTTTCCGGGACTTACCCCCTTTTTTAAGTTGAGCTTCCCCCCTTTCCCCGGGAGTGGGACTTCGAATTTTTGTGTTTCCTGTGTGTTTGGAGTAACTCTCTATTTCTTTCCCTGGAACTTGTCCCCCCCTTTTTACGTCTTCCTGCGCACCCGATGAGTGATCCCGATTCCCAATTTCTTGATAACCTTGGCACTCACAACCATGGATTTTGCACCACTTGTCCCATCCTCCCGTCCCCTCCCCTTACCAGAGTTTCCTTAGGAGATTTTTTCATATCCCAGGTACAACCATGCCTTTTTATGGCTCTTTTTTCTTTCTCCTCCCCCCCAATTTCCCCTGATTTTCTTCCCTTGATTTCCTTGCGTCAGCTTTTCCTCTTACGCGTTTTCCCCTCTTGTATAGCGCACTCAGGGGCCCCATATGCTTGGCTTTTTTCTGCTCCGGGTATGAATGGATTGGTCCCCTCTTTTCCGTGCCCCCCCCCCCCCCCTTTATGCGTTTTTTTTATTGCATCACCTCCTCTCGAAACGCGTACCTCCTCCTTTTTCTTCTCGAACGTGAGATCGGTTTCTCTTTTTTCTCCTCGCTTCCCTCCTTCACAACCCTTTTTCCCGCCCGGCCCCCCCCCTGTATCATTTATATTTGGGGGGGCCTGCATGCGCCCCTGTTTTTCCCTTTCCCTCCTTCCCACTCATCTTCTTCCGCCTGATTGCGCGCACCCCGGTAAGCATTGCTTGCTTCCCGTTTCCCTTCTATCAAAGCCACCTTTTTTTTCAAATCCCAAGCGTTCCCCTCGAAAGAAGAGTAGTATTTTCTTCTTCGCGAGCTGTCCTCGTCTGTCCGTCCCTGTAGAGGCACCCTTTCCTCTCTGTTATGACCCCCCGCTTTCCTCCCCGTTTTTCCCTGAATCTTCATTGATGCCGCGTTTTTCTATTCGAGGTGTGAGTCTCTGTTCCAGTGACATTTGCCGACATCGAGTGAAGTCGTTCCTTATCACTAAGTTACGCCTTTGTCATTTCGTTTTCCCTTCAGAGCTTCGGCAGCCCCCTCTTTTTGAACGATTTCTTGAGCTTTAGCCTTTCGATCGTGCCTGAATGCTTTCCCCTCTTCCCCCCCTACATCTCTCCTCTTCTCTCTTTCTCGAGGCGTTTTGTACTCCCTGAGTCAATTCTTGGATTTTCTTCTCCTTTTCCAGAACTCTATTCTACGAATAGTTCTTTTACACTCTTTTGGATGTGGCGCATCACCATATCTTTCACTGCTCCTTTAACCCCC
>Ga0179593_1502949_pt1 | contig 13118 bp, 11 predicted proteins | sample CZODoug2_1_08_16_FD_185931 | JGI IMG/M metagenome (GOLD analysis project Ga0179593, IMG submission 185931) | Vadose zone soil fungal communities from Angelo Coast Range Reserve, California, USA - CZODoug2_1_08_16fungal (PacBio error correction) | ecosystem: Environmental > Terrestrial > Soil >... | reverse complement strand
CTTTCGCCGAAAGTTCTTGTGCTGCACCCGGAAGATCTTTGCGGAGTGGCTGTCTGTTCGTAACTTTCGCGCGACCATTCAGCCACCGCTCGCGTCTGAGCCTTCCTGGGACACGGAACGTTGGCCAAGGGAGCTGTTTTTAGGAATGATCTCTCTAATGCCCTCCGTAGCCTGTGTCGAGCCCTCTGTGCGAAGAGAACGAGGCCCCTTTAGACTGTATTCCTCTTTCGCTACATCGCGTCTTTAGGACGGTCGCTCTTTGTCGCGGCCTTTCTCTTTTGATACGTCAAGTCAGGTGAAGTTCACTGGTTGTTTTTACCCCCGCGCTTTCTTTTTTTCGCCCCCCCGGCCTTGGTTGGCCTGCCTGACCCCTCTGCTCGTGATCTCGTTCTTTTTTTTACGAGATGGCTCCCCCTCTGTCCGTCACTGTTCAATGTGGCCTTCTGATGGCTCTTGTTGTTTGCTTTTTTCCCTAGTGATGTTTTGGCCCCTGCATGGGTAGGTTGGTTAATGAAGCGTTTTTTGGTTTTTTTACCCCTTTTTACCAGTCGTACCATTACTCGCTTCAGCTTGGGTTCGGGTTGAAATTAAAAGGGTTTGCGGGCGAGTGCCCCGTCCGAGACCGAGAATTATTGCGACCCTGACACTCTTCTTTTAAGGGTTTCAACAGCCTTTTTTCGTGTCGAGATGCGGCGCGAGTTTAACCTTTTTACCTTTCAGCCGACGCGGACCTGCAACCCGTCTTCTTGTCACGAGGAGTAGCCTGACGTTCGCGGTTTCTTTGCCTAGGCTGCTTCTTGCGCTCGATTTTTTCGACGAGAACCCGTGGCGGAACGCCAGTTCCACTTGGGGCAGTCGCCCCAACCATTTCATTTGAGAAGCCCTATAGTTGGGTTCGAATGCCGAAGTTGCCAAGAAACTTCGCTTCCAGCCCCCCTCGTCGGTTTGTTTCGAGCCGATCGGGAGTTGCGCCGGCCCCCGCGGCGTGCCTTGGTGTGGAGACGGTACCGTTTTTTTCCCCCGCGTTGCACAGTTCCCGCTCGCGTTGCCTGCAGATCGTGTTCTCCACGCTAGTTCCTTTGTTTGAACTGCACTGCGGACCCTCGTTATTGCCTTGCCCTCAAGTGGTTTCTCCTGATCCGCGAGGAACGACCTCGCGGTTATGGCGGGTTCCCGCGGCCTCGACGAGTCAGGGTCTTCGCGGTCTTTTCCGAAGCCCGGGCATTTGCACTTCGCTTTGGCCGACCACCACTTCAAAGTGGCGGGCAAAACTCTGGAGTCAGGGTCGCGTTTTGGTACTCTCGCTTGACCCACACTTTTTTTTCTTTCGGTCCGCGACTCTATCAGGCCCCCATGGCACGATGGTTTTTTTGGCAAACTCTTTTAACGTTTTGTCGACCTTCCCGGCGCTTCGCTGGTGAACGGTGTCGGTTCCTGTTCGTCCGTTCAGGGTTTCTCGTGCCGTTCCGCTCTTCGTTCGTCCCCCCGAACAATGGATTTGCCGGCTCCCGTTCGGGCGTGTGCTGTCCGCCCCAATCTTTGTCCTTCGGATTGCCCCCACCCGCCACATGTTTTTGGTTGTTTTTTTGTACCAACCGCGGCGGCTCGATGCAATTTTTTTTTATGCTTTATTTTTTTTTGGGAATAGCCTGCTACTTTTTTGCGCGGAAACGCCGCTCTGCGTGGCGAGGACGATATTACCAAGTCAGACCTGTCATGCCTCCGTGGTGCGTATCCGTCTAGGAATGTGAGCGCGTGTCCGTTTGCTTTCGTGCCTCTCGAGTTTTTTTTGACGGTCGCGGGTCGTGGTACGCCTACTTCGCGTTTACCTTTGCAGTTTTTTCGTCCCTTCGCTCGATCACGTCCCGAAGACCCTCACAACGGACGGAACCCCTCTTTCTCATGACCTCCCTGTTGTTCTTTTCTCCCGGTTTTCTTCTGTCGCTAACGTCTTTCCCCCAACGCCAGGCTTTTCTTTCCCCCGTGTGGGTTTCCTTTTCAGCGCCGGAGGTAACGCGTGTTGTGTTTTTGTTTTTTGTGCGCCGGTAGTCTTCCCTTTCCTACCTCCGCCTTCACCGCGCAGAACGGTCTTCCTGCCTTTTGGTGACCGAGAGAACACTTCTTCCCCATGGTGTCTTCCCCGTTTTTGGTCACGACTTTCCCCGTCGGCGTCCCCTACCCTTTCCTCTTTGACCCAAAACGTTTTTACATGGGACAGCTCCTTCCCTTTCAGAAAGAGCTGGTCCGCCCTGCTTTATACGCCTTTTTCAATAGTCCTCCTTCCTCCGTCGAATTACGTCCCGTGAGATCAACCGCCCCGCTGCATCATGTGGGTGGGCGGGGACCTCCCCGACCTATTTTTCCCCGCTTTAAAGCCCTTTTTTTTCTCGTCGTCCTTTGTTTTTTTTTCTGCGACGCATGAGTCTCCGCGGATCGTGTGAACGTTTCTTCATCGTTCTCAGATTTTCCTTGCCCTGCTTCGACGGCTCGCGTTCGGCCCCCCACGAGTGGGATCCGTCCAGTGAGAAGTTCAGAACATCGTAGAACTTTTCTTTCTCCTTTTCTCTTTTCTCGTACTCTTCTGGCACGGCGGAACTCGGCCCCCGACACGCAATAACCGTGAAACTTGCTTTTACGCCCCTTCCTTGGACCACCCGGAAGTCTCGAAGGGGTGGTCATTGCCCTCGCGCACACGAATTTTAGTGGTACCGGCGCGTTCCGTGCTGAGTCGATTTTAAGACATCATCCCCAGTCCTTGGAGCCGACCACGACGAAACTGGTTAATGGCGCTTCCTAACCCGGAGTAATTGAGACATTTAACGCTCATGCGCTGTAGGCGTGTCTTGAAAACGGGCATCGGCTCCCTTGACCGTCGGAAAACTGCCACTGGCTCTTTTTCTTGGCCAGGGGCTTTTTTTGCGCGTGCGCTTTCTTTGCACGCGCCCCACCCTGGCGGCAGGTCGCCGACGGACGCGGTTACTTATTTCACCTACGTGCTCTCGTTTTTTCTTCATCGAGTGCTCGGTATTTGGACAAACCTCCAGACCCCCCGTCTTTAGACAGCGTTCCCCGCGGGTCTAGGCGAAAAGTCTAAGTTTAAGCGTGACGTTGCCCGCCGCTTTCTTAATGGAGCCTGGCTTCCCCCGGAAACGCTTAAGGGGGCACACAACTTTTTAGACAACGCTCCTGTCAAGTCCCCCCCCGATCTCCCCTATAATTTGTGTTCCTTATGGTGGAGTTTTTCTGTGGCATCCTCATCCTTTATGGATTGGAGTGATAACCGTCGGACGACCTTAGTCCAGGCCTTATCCCCCAGGAGTAATGTTTCTCAACGACGCCTTCGTGTCCAAAGGCTGACCAACGCGGCTCATCATCGGTCTCCTCCATTCTTGACTTTTCTTTGAGCTCTTTTCAAGTCGGCCTCGAAATTCAGCTGGCCGGACCCCCGAGCTTTCGTGCTTCTCCCGGAACCAACCAACCATCTTTCGCCAGAGAACATAAATTTCCTGCATAGAAAACCAGCAGGTCCAGGTCCGCCCCTTGGCCCTCAGAAGCTCGGAACACATTCCTCCCTCTAAGAGAATGGCCAATCGTGCCTTCAGGGTCCCCTCTCTAACAAGCATCTTCTACTTGTCTGTGACCCGCTGCTGGCCGCTGTCTCGTACGAGCGACTCGCTCCCCGGGCCTAGGGTTACGTCGGCCGCTTCCTCCAACGCCTCTGTTGGCTCTTCTTAGAGCTCCTTTTCGAGTGTCCGTTGCCAGTTTGTCGCGTCGCTCAACAAGACGAACTCCCTTTCTTTAGATAGCTGAGCTGCAGATGCGGTTTTCTCTCTTGACCGAAGGAGCCACCTCCTATCTGCAGGTGAGCCCCAGCAGCCCTCTCTTTTTTCCCATAATTTTTGATCTCTCCTCGAAGTGGCTCCCGCTGCCACCCGGTTCTCGGAGCCTGTTCGAACGACAATTGCCCGCGCCCTGATTCACCTGCGCTGAGCTTTTCACGCGGAGGACTCGTCTCTTCGTGGTTCGCGGTGACGACCATGGTGGAATCTTACACTGAATACCGCTTTCCTTGCCGCTTTCGCCGTGGGCATTCGTGATCGCGAGTAGGCTCCCAAGTTCTCCTTGCGTTTTGCCAGGATCTTTTTTCCTTTCCAGCCCCGCTTGAGAGGAGGTGGCTATGAAGGCCCCCCCCCCGGCCTCTCGTAGTTTATCGTCGACGTTGGTTCCACTCCTTTCTTTTATGATCCCCTGGCGGCTCGAGCGTCGAGTGTTTCCTGTTTATTTGTTCTTGGTTTGCAATTCGGGCCCGGACTCACCCGTGGGGGACGGCTCTTGTCTTCCCTTTTGCCTCGAGCCCTCCTTTTTCCTGTGCTATCAGACGTTCTGATGCATGGTTGGCGCCGCGTGGTGTCCGCTGGGGACCAATCTCGTTGTGTTACCCCCCTGCCTTGTTTCTGTCCCCTTCTCCCCGTTGTGGCCTTTCCTCCGTTTTTCCGACTTCCGGGACCTTCCCGCGTCAAACGCCCAGTTAATGTTGCTGCCCTTGTTTCGCGTGCGACGGCGAGTTGCATGCTGCCCACGTTTGAATTGCCCACGCGAAGACGACTTCTTTTTTTGCACGTCGGTCCCCTCCGTTCGCTCGCCCTTTGAATTTGTGGGGCAGAGGTGCGGCCCTTCCTGAGCCTTTCTTGTGTCGTCAGTCGGCGGCCACTTTGCAATAGAAGTAGTGTAAGCCAGAGCGACGATCTCGAAGAGGTTTTATTTTTAGACGCACCCCTCGGCATTCCCCGAGAAAGTCGTGTGGGGCGATGCCTAAGCTTTTTCTTGCTCACGTTTTGAGCCCCTTCCTGTTTTGCTCCCCCAATTTTAACATGCGTTAACGATTTTCCCCGTACTGTTTGCACGACAAGCCCTCATGGTAGAATAGTTCGTGACGCGTGTCGCGCGAAACTCGATGAATGTTTTTTGACTGCGAAACGTCTTCTTTGTTTTAGTACTTGATAATTCAGCAATAGAGGTTTTTGATTGGAGGATAGAGACTCTGACACCAGCAAGAGCGTCTGGGGTAATCGTGGGCTCCAGGAGGGCCCTTGCCGGACTTTTCATCCGCTATACTTCTGCGAAGCCTTACAACGGTCGCGAGGGGTGAAGTTATTCGTGTGATCTTAACTAGACCTTTTTTCCCCCCTGGAGCAAGCCCGAGGCCGGCACCCCAGTTTTTCCAGGGAACCGGCAGTAGAATTCAAGCTGGTTTCCCCACTCCCAGGTCGGACTTCGTTTTCGGAAAGAGCCTTCCACGAAAGCGGGTGCAGCGCCGGCACCTTTTCGCTTATGTGCCGTCATTTTTTTTTAGGTTTGCCTTTGCCGTTCCCGCGGCTAGCTCGGTCCGACGGCCATTGTCGAAAAGTTAGATCTGACGGGATCCGGGGTTCTGAAACCCCTTAGGGGAACTTCCAAGATCACTACCTTGCAAACGGTCGACGTGGATGTTGTTTAAGCGGTGGGCTCGCGAACGTAGCTTCTAGGGTTGTCAGTGGTCCCGATGTTTCGCCCTCTTGCTGATCGCACGCTAGTCCACAGTTAGGAATCACCCGTTTGGTTTGATTTTCCGCTGTTCTGATTCTTCCCCGTAAAATGGGGTCGTGACCCGTCCTATAGACAAGGACCGTGTTTTTATTGCAATACCAGTTTTCCAGTTGCGTTTTGGTGACGGTCCCTCTTTTTACTCCGAGTCTACCACCGGACGCCGTTATACCCCCTCCCGCGAGCGCTTTGCAGTTGTAAGTCGATTCGCGCTCTTACGGCACCCTCCTTTGTTTTTTTTTTCGTCCGTTGTTTCGCCTCTATTTCCCCTACAACGCTCTAGATTGGTGGGAGGGTCACTTCATGGCCGGCCTCACGGCGGGTAGTAGGTTTTTCTCCTCCTTCAACAAGATCTTTTTCCAGCGAACTTTAGACCTGTCCCTGGTGATCCGCCCCACTGATCCTGGTAGCGTCGACGCCCGCATGGCCCTCCTCCCCCCGAATCCGACAGGTGGGGTGGGTTCGGGGTTGGGGTGTGGTTTTTTGTTGTTGTGGGCGTCTTCCGACCCACAGTTGTAAGGGACAGTCTTTTCCCGATAAGCAAGGCGCGGTTTTTTTGCCGCGCCCGGCGATGTAAGATTTTTCCTTATACCCCTCTCCTCCACGTGCCTTGTTCCCGGTTATCAAACTCCCCCACCATACGTGAGGCAAGGGACAAGTGTTGTCCCCATTGTTTCTCTTTAAATCCCGGCTTTTCTTTACTGGACTCGATTTCCCTGCTGCGCAAGTTCGCGCGGATCCCCACGTCGAAGAGAAACAGACTCCTCGATCGACTCTGTCTGCCCAAAGTCTTTTTTTCTCAGACCGTAGTGCGTTTCGGTAACCTTCCCCTTTCGTATACGACCTCCTAGACAGGGCCGAGGATAGTTCTAGTACCTTTGGTGCAGGGAGGATAGAGTCCCTCGAAAGTCGGCACTTCGACTAACCAGGACGCGTCCACATTTTCCCCTTTCATTGTTGTGATTCCACCGCTCATATTACACGGTCGCAAACGCGTTACCAAGCAGGGCTTTTTCCAAAGCCTCCGCGAGTTCTATCCTCCGTTGTCCTCTTTTTCGAGATTCCTAACCTCCCGTCCAGTCGGCCTTTCGACGTCACGACGACAGGCGACGGCTTTCTTTTTTATGCCATCAGAGCGCGTTTTTTTTTCTACTTCGTTCCCCCCCTGGCTATACGGATGGCAACTTGCACGTCTCCGTTTTAAGGGAATTCTGCCTTCCCCGCCCGTGGCGACCTCCCCTACCTTCGTCGTTCCCGATTTTTTCCGTCAGTCAGATAGGCCTCAAGTTGGCTGGAGGAGGGGCCAAACAGAGGAAAGTGCTTCATCTGGCCCTCCCTCACTTTATTTCTTTTGTCCACCGCAAGTCTCCTCTGCCCCACAACACGGGGCCCTTGCACCGACATTGGCCTCTGACTTTCCCTCCTTTCTACCCTCGTGCCCGTCGGTCATCTTTTTCTTTAAAGAAAGTTCCGTCTCTGGCCAATATCTATGCCGATCGTAGCCTTAGACCAGCCCCCTCCATCCAAAGCATCTCCGGGGCTCCTTTTTTTTCGGTTGTCACCGGCACCCATCAGTCCATCTTGACCGAGGGAAGTGCGTCGCAAGCCCATGTTTTCCCCCACTCTTCGAGTTAGACTGAAGAACCTTGTCCTCTCTTGTTACTAACCCTTACGGACGTGGTCCCCAAACTGGGACCACACTTTCCGGGCCGAATAAATCGTGATTCCGGGTCTGTATTTCCGAGTTTCTCTAACTATTTCAACTAAGTCGTTTTTTCAGTTCGTCCCCTGCGGGGGTAGCGTTCACCCACATTACTCCCTAGAACTCAGCCTCCCCTCTGTTTTACCCTTCTAGCAGCGCTCGGTCGCGCCTGCCTCCCGCAGCCCCTCTTTTCCCGAAAGGTAGAACGACATCCCGCTTGATTCCGAATCCGGTCCCCATGAGAGCTCTCCGTTCAATATGACTTCTGACAGCCTTGGCTCTGATTTTTCTTCCTAGCACCTTCTCCATGGAAGCCCGTCATTAGCGTCGCAACGAAGCTTCCCTTTGGCTCCGTGCAGGCATTTTTTCTTCTTTCTAGATCCCCATTTTCCCACCGTCCTGTTTTTTTTTCAGTGCTGTCCCCGAATAGAAGAAGTCTTCTTTCTCGCTGCTAATGTCCCGCGTCAATCTCCTCCACCATCCCTCCGAGCCTCTTGGTCCTGCTTCGTGGCGGGCAGGCAGATATCTCTATTCTTGTTGTGTAGATATCCAAGTTTTTTTTTTCACACGGACTATCGGTTTTTTCTACCTTTTTTGTGGATGAAGACGCCTCTGACCTGACCAACTTGGTATCACCTTCTGCGGTTTTCAGTCGTCCTGTCCACCTAAGAACTCGCGTTTCTCCTCCGCCCCACCTTTCTATCTTGATGAGACGTGTCTGCCTGACCGTACCGTCCGCTGTTTTCTGAGTGTTTTCTACCGTTGTCTTTTAGTTCTCGCTCGACATTTATGCCCCTCTATCTCTCCTTCGCCCCGCCTTTACAGTCATTACGACGGAACGAGGTTGCTAATTGGTAATTAGATTGCTATCTCTAAAGGAATCGGAGATTTTTCTAGGTATGTCGGTTCACTTGTGAGCGGTGCAATCGTTGTTACAGATGCCTTCCAAGGGCTTTTGAGTCCCATTCCTCTCTGATATTGTTCCTTCCCCTCTTATTTATTTGTTTCCGATGTGGGCGCCAACTGGTTTTGTTGGTACGACCCTGTCCGTTTTGCCCATGATCCCGAGATGCTGAATCTTTTTCGCCGAGGCTCTTTTTGCACTCTACTATGCCATCCTCGTCTCCCTTTCTTGAATCATTTTTGTTCCAGCTTTGTCACATTTTCAAGCGTGTGGGTGACCAAGATCGCCCGTTGTAGACCCCTTTCACTTCGCTTCCGCGGGGTGAGGTTTTTCTTTTCCTTTTCACCTTTTTTTGTGACGCCAATCCGTTCGGCGGGCGATGACTGCCCCGAGACAATGCCTTTTTTCCTTGTCCTTACGACTGCCTTCCCCTATCTCCACGTCTTTGCTTTCATCCTCTGGTGGCTGGAGAGATTTTCTTTTGATGTGTAAAACGTAGACGCGGATTTTGCCTACCGCGTCCTCTTCACAAGTCACGAGGAAGTCTCTATGTTGCGGTCTCTTCCATGCTTTTACGAATAGGCTGGGTCAGGGACAAAGAAGGAGAAGTAGAACTTACTGAACGTCGCTCTCCAAGTCTTCGGCCACGATTTTTATTATCAGTTTGCCGTCGGTTTTCCCCATACTTCTACAGATTGTCTGGACGGCCTGTACTAGCGAGTTTTTTGAGCGTCCTTGGGGGTAGCTCACGGAGGTTTGTAGTACATTCATTCGGTTGCTTTTCTTTCTCCTAATTGTTGCTCGTCTTGGCTCATTAGTGTTTCCCCCCCCTGCGTGTAGTACTGTTCCCACTTTGAACGAAGTGAAGCCAGTGGTATTCCCGCTCGGTGTTGCTCCATCTCCTTTTTTTTAACACATAGTCTCGATGACTATGTTCATGTCAGGCTTGCCCTCCGGCGGACTAACTCCTTTTCTCCCCTTGCGATCCTATCCCACATGTGGTCGTTCGTTTTGGCGACACGGTCCTGACGCGCGGTTGAGGAGTCTGCGTTTCTAGATCTCCCCGCCCCCTGATATCGCTTATTTTGTTTCTTTAGTGTTTCTCTTTCCCTCCGTGGGTGGACTTTTGAAGATTAGTAGTCGAGGGAGTCTCCCCCCCAAATTATCCTTCCGGTGCTCTCCTGTTTCCCCTGCACTTTTCTTTGGGTGACGTTTCGAGAGTTATGGCGTGTTTTTGTCACCTCTTTCCCGTACGGCCCTTCCACACTGCGCATTCGACTTCCGTAGGCCACTCTCCTTTTCTGGCCACTCGTTCGCTTCCCCCCCCTTGAGTCGCCCTACTTACCTACTGTCCCACCCGTCCCCCCCCCCTCGGACGACGTAGATTGCGCGGTCTACAAGATCCATGTTTCTCGTCGCCCTGTTAGTACTGGCCGGACACCGTTAGCACTCCCTGGACAGTCATGTTTTTTATCTCCCCCTACCTTCCAGTTTCGCTCGAGTACTTTTTTCGAATGGTATTAGTTTTGTCGAAAGGATCCTACAGACCGGCTTGCATTTTTTTTCCTTTTGAGACCGTCGTCAACCAATCTTGTTGGTCCAGAGGCTTCCTTAGCCCACGTCCCCCAACGTTCCGATGTAGCAGGTTGTGAGGTCTTGGACACCCTCTGCCTGTTTTATAGAGACGCTTTTTTCCGTCCGTCACTTGTTTCTTAGTCTTTACCTCCCCCCTCGGGGTGCCAAGCTTTTTTTTTGATCCGTGCCTACAAGGCCTAGGTAATTAACAAACCTTTGTGGGGAGTTCTCGACATATTGTTACCTCGTGATTCTTGATGAGCCTTTTGTCCTTCTATCCTTCCCTTTTGAGACTTCCGTTTCTGCTCGTGATCCCCCCTCGTGCTTAACGTATGCACTCTCCTTTTCTTCTCCCTTGGACCCCCCCAGCGTGTAAGATTGATGTTTGTGTTTACGCAGATTTTTCAGTCACACCTTTTTCTCGTGCCCTCCTTCTCTTTAATTACCTCCCCCCCTCAGACTTTTTTTATTTCCTCCTTTTCCCCTTTCTTCCGACGACCTTGAACTCAGTCCCTTCCAGTCACACTGATATTTTCCTAATACTAAGTTTTGGTTTTGAGAGCGATTTCCCTTCCGTTGTTTCGTCTTAGTCTTTTTCGACCTTTTTTAAGTGTCACGTACCAACGGCATCCCTTTCGCTTGTGGGAGGGTCACTTTCTTTCTCCTCGGTACCTTTTCCAAGGTTTTTTTCCTCGTGCGTACCGGACTCGAGACCGTTCCTTCGCCTAACCCTTCGAGGCCTTCCTTTAAAGACCCACTTTGATCGGCGCCTCAATGCCGATCACAATACCGTTTTTCGACGTCGCCCACGCACTGGCCCCGAAGTACCCTCATCTCGGGTACCGAGGTCGACTTCACCCCCGTTGTTAAAATGCGTACCTCTTCTAAGGTCGCCCGACAGCACGGTCCTCGTCCCGATCCTGCGCTTACCCACCCCAAAGTAGCCGTTCCACGCAACTCCGTCGCCGGCTTCCGTCCGGTCTGCTCTCTCGAGCGGGAACACGTCTCGGGTGTACCCAAGATCCCTCACACCCCCTTCTCAGTTGGACGTGGGCATTGAAATGTCTCTTAATCTTCCCCCCGAACGTTTTGGTGTTTTCCATCACTCCTCCTTCTTGAATCCTTCGGACTCCCCGTGGTACGACAATGGCGACTGAGTCCCGCCACGAGGCGATTTTGAAATTCTAGCGCGGACTCGTTCTTGACCCCCTCCTGACTAGACCCCCCTACGTGCCCGTTTGGGATTGGCTCCCGTGCCGTGAAAAGCGACGAGCCAGGTTCTTTTCCCTGCTAGAGAGACTGCATTACGCCCCTGGTCGTGTTTGTTTAACAGCGCTTTCCGTTTTGACGCACGCCTGAGAAAATTTTCTTTCCCTACCTTCTGTGGCGCTTTTATAGTACCGTTGAAGTGCGCCCAGGGTGGCACTGGTCTTCGCACTCGAGTCAAGACGCCTCCCGCGCCGGGCCAGCCTGCGACGCCACTGTTACAGTTGGACGGTCGCACTTCCGCGACTTTTTTTTCTCTGAGGTCGACTCGGACGAATTGCACCGTATCAACGTTTTCCCGCTTTGTTGCAACGCTTCACCTCTCCTTCGAGCCGAACAGTTTTCCTGATATTCCCGGATGCGCGAGCAGAAACATCATGCTCTGTCGTTCCTCCTGTGGTTGATTCTCTTCCTCCCTCCCCACATTTTTTTCTACTTGCGCAATACGGTCGCCGTCCTAATCTTGGAAGCGCCCATTCCCGCTTCTCATCCCCTGAAGAGGGGTTGCGACTTCTCCGTCGTCGCATGGCACCGCGGCTTGCATGCGTCCCCACCCCACCAAATTTGTGGTCACGTCGTGGCAACGTGTACACCGTTTCTCCGTCCCCCAGCGATTTGATCCCCCACCCTCCCCGTTCAGAGCGCAAGCGAGACTATCTTCTTCTTTCTCCTCACAAAGGCCGGCAACGGATGGCTGTTTAGCCGCCGGACGTTTTGGGGCTTTTTTCCGACTTCGGCACTGTCTCTCCCCCAGGCATATCTGCATGGCCGTCGTCCCTTGGAGTTCGTGATCGTTGGATTGTCGGCCCACCCGACGGGACCTTGATATTCTCTTTCCTCCTCAGGTTTCTGATTTGCGTCGGACCACGACTAATTTTCTACGTCTCGAGCGGCATGGGGTAACCCGTCTGGTACCAGCCGCTTCTCGGCCTTCCAATCCCGTGACGCGAACCGTTTATAGTTATTTCTTCCTTTCCCCTCTAATTTCGTTTTCTTTTTTATTAAGTTCTGAGGATCGACGGTTGGCACCAGTAAAACTCGCCGATCGTTCTACCCTCTCGCCCCAAGAGAGCAATCCTTCTTTGTTGCTCGCGGCGATGTTTGGTAGTGTCGCCCAACCCCTTCCGTTCCTGGCTCGGCCGCGGGCAGTTTTTGTCGCCCTCCCCCGTCCTTCCTTTCTCCTCCCTATTTTCCGCGTCGCGGAGACACGACACTACCCCGCATCTCTCTGGGTACTCAACGACGTTCCGAGCGTTGGAAAAACCCGCGGCGACCAGCTGGCGCTCCAACGACCTCAACTTCCCTGCTCGGGACTCCGTAGTCTTTTTTCTGATTTTCTCTCTTCCCGCTTCCCCAATGTTAGGGCTTAGAGGCCAAAAGCTCGGCGACCGAGTGCCGTCGTGACTTTTGGTAGAAGGTCAACCAAAATCACCGTCTCGCCCATCTAGGAAATCCCCTCAGACTCGAACAGGTCCTCCCTGAAGACGCTGATTTTCTCCTGCAGGGGGGGGACCGCCGTTTTTAATACGCGACGAAGGACCGTCAGGTTGGAACGCGCACTGCCGTACGACCCCCCTCCATCCCCTCTACTCGATCGATCTGCTCCTTATTCCCCCCTCCTCTTCGAGCTTTCGATCCCCCAAGTAATCTGCAACCTTATTGGTCCGTCGTCTGCTGACCGCCACTAGTTTCTCGTCTGTCTCGTAACTCTTCAGATCTTTCGCCTTTTTCTCTCTGGTACTCGTTTTTACCGAATTCTGCAACTTTGCAAAGACAATTTCGCGGCGACGTTTGCGCGGTCTTGCTTTTGCGTAGAGATCCCAGGGTTTCCCTCCCCCGACAGTCGTCTTTCCAGTTCGTAGATTCGAGTGCTGTAACCCGAAGAATACTCAGTACCTTCCCGGAGATTCATTCAAGCCGGAAGAATTTATAATCAAGGTTTCGCGTCGAATTGGTCGATCCTACCCGTCCGGTATCTCCAGCCTCCGCGATATCGGTTTTTTTGCTCTTTCCCCCCCACCCCCATTTTTCAGGGTTCCCCCTTTCCCCCCCGCTTTCCATGGTTTCCGCAATAGTCCCAGCTTTCGG
>Ga0179593_1331235_pt1 | contig 13118 bp, 19 predicted proteins | sample CZODoug2_1_08_16_FD_185931 | JGI IMG/M metagenome (GOLD analysis project Ga0179593, IMG submission 185931) | Vadose zone soil fungal communities from Angelo Coast Range Reserve, California, USA - CZODoug2_1_08_16fungal (PacBio error correction) | ecosystem: Environmental > Terrestrial > Soil >... | reverse complement strand
CAGGACCTTGCACGACAGGATAACGTCTTGATAGATTCCACGCGATCAATTCGGTGGTCCCCCCTTTCTGCCGACAGGTTTTGTGCAAACCCCTCATCTCCTATTATGATAGACTAACTCTTTTTTTACGGCGTTTGGCCGGCAGCAGCCGTTAACAATGTCAGCGTCCGTGACGGGGTAGGTCTCTGTGTTCCGTCGGTTTTGGATTTCCTCCCCAACCACCTTTCCTTCCTACCTGCCTCTCTCTTTTTCCATCTTTCACTCTCCCAAAATTTTTCCTATTAGGCTTGCAAGGACATTCCTGCGACTATTTTTGTTTGTGTTCCAGGCAGGAGAAATTCCCACCTTTCTTGCCAACTCCTTGAATTTTTTGGTGGGCTCTGTTCTCTTTTCTTTCCCCCCTCTTCCCGGAACTCCTTTTTGTCCGGGAATCCTTTCCCCCCAGGTCAAACTTACGGCGCTTTCGTCTACGAGTTCTATTTAATAAGACCGAGAGCTTCCTTGCCATGGTGGCGCGATGATTCTCCATCTTCCCTCTTGCCTTTGTTCCCGGCTTTTTTTTAGTCTCTCCGGGGATCTCATTTGGGGCGTAGGTTTTTTGCATCCCTGAGGGGGCCAATGTAGTGATAGGAAATGGTTTTTGCTGGGGATAAAGTCACTGGCTCCTGGCAGCTGCTATTCTCGGTGCTCCTTTATCCCACCGAGACCTGGTATTCTTACCTCCGGAGTTTGTGAGAAAAGGGAGGCCATAAAACAAGCTCCCCGGCCCCGCCCTTGTCCCTTCTCCTCATCGCCCCTTATTTCCCGGCTCCCACCCTACGCCTTCTGTCTCTAACTTCTCCTATCTCCCGCTGATCCTACCCTAACTCCCCCTTACCGCCCCCTCCTTCATCTTACCGGTGCGTGCCCAACCTCCTTCCACTTCCTACACACTCCCCCTCTCCCGCCCCCCCACCCCATAACCTCCGTCTCGTTTCCCCCCCCTCATCACCACTCCTTTGTTCCCCTTCCGCTCCCTCTCTCCCTCGCTCCTTTTCATGTCCCTTCTTGCCCTTTCCACATTCCCTTCTTCAACCCCTATCCCCTCCACGTCATCTCAGCTATCCCGCTCCTCCCATCATACCTCAACCCCCCCCCCAACCTTTTTCCCTTCTTCCCCCCATATTCCCTTTCCGTCCACCCCCCCCTATTCCATTCCCCCCTTCCACCCCCTTTCTTCCCTCTTCTTCCTACCACCACAACTTCTGTCAACACCCTCCCCCTATCTCCCTGCTTCTCCCTCCCCACTCTCTCTCCTTTCTATCCTTCCGCCTGTTACTACCCCGCTCTCTATTTTCCACCTCACCCATCAGCCCCCATTTTCAATCAACAGTCCCCCTCCTCTTCCCCCAATCTCATCCCTCCCCTCCACGCTCCTCTCGTACCTTACCACCAGACCCTTCTCATACTACCATTACACCTCCTCCTCCCCACTCTCCCTCCTCCTCTCTAATCCCCCTCTTTACTCCTTCCCGACTCCACTCACCCACTCTTCCTGCTGCCCTTCCCCCCTGTCCCCTCTATTGCCCCCGCACTTGCCTCCTACCTTTTGCGCCTATTTGTCCCTCCTAGCCACCTCCTCACGGCCTAACTCCCCCCCCCCTCTTCCCATCTCCCCTCGCAAAATCTGCCCGCCATCCCTCTCTATCCCCTACCTCTTCCCTCTCCCCCATTCTCATCCTGCTTTCTCTCCTCTCTGCTCCCCGTTTATCAATTAATCTCCCTCACCCTGCCCGCCCCACCCACACCCTCTTCCCTCTTTTTTTCTAACTTTATGCACACCTCCCCGCCCCATCTCTCCCCTAAACCCCTTGCTATCCTTCCCCCTCCCACTCCCTTCTTATCACCCATCTCCTCCCCGGAGCTCCCTTTCCCCCCTTCTCTCCTCCCCTTTTTACCCACTCACCCTCCGCCCCCGTCTACTCATATCACACTACCTCCCACTTCTCCCTCCCTTCCCTCACCCCCTTCTCCACCACTTTTATCCTTCTTTAACCACTACTCACTCTCCCCCCGAACCCACCGGTCCTCCCTCCGAGCCCTCTAAAATCCGTTTCTCTGTCTACCCATTATCTCCATTCCCTTTTTCCTCCTCAACCTCCAACCTTCCTCTATACCTTTACATCTCCTTCCTCTCCGCCTCACCTTCCCTTTTTCTCACCTCCCCACTTACACTCCCTCCCTTTATTCCTCTCCCACCCTCCAACCCAAATCCCTTCCGCCCCCCCCAATACCTCGCCGTTATTATATCCCCCCCCATTATTCTTTTCCCCTTTCAATCCTACCACCCATCACTATTACCAACCCAATGCCAGCTCTTCCCCTTTCTTTTTTAGCCCCTGTCCCTCCATCCCCCCCCCCCCCCCTTAATCACTCCCCTCCTCCTTCGCCCTTTCCCTACCCCTTTTCCTAACCCCCCCTCCACCCCACCCGCCTCTCACTGGCCTGCCTCCCTACTTCCCCCTAGCATCAGCAGCCCTACTCCTCTTCTCCATTCTCCAACTTTTCTCTCCCTGCCTCCCTTTCCGAACCTCTCCATTGTTTACTACCACACCCCCTATTCCCAATCATCCTCCACTCCCTCTCCCTTCCCATCTCCTCCTTTATTTCCTCCCATCTCACCCTGCCCCGTCCTCATACAATTTCACCCACTACGCCCTGCCATTCTCTCCCCTCACACTGCCTTACCTCCTCCTCTCTCACAGCCCCCCTCCCCCCCGCCCTCCGATTCCCACCCTTTCCCTCACCCGTCACTCTTCACTCCAACTACTTCTCCCCATGCCCTTTACCCCCTGTCCCCCATTCTCTCTCCTTTTTACCCCCACTCCCAATCATGTTACATCTTCCCCATCCCTTCTCCCCCCTTCTCTCCCCCATATTCCCCTTTCACCTACTATACTTTCTTTTTCTCATTCTACCCAACCAGCCCCGCCCGGTTTCACGCTCCTCCTTTACCCCCCTCCTCCCCATTGCTCGCCATTCCCTCCTCTTCCTTCCCCACTCAAACCCACCCTCATTTCCCCCACATCCCACCACCTCCAACCTCCCTTTCTTTCCTTATCTTCTCTTCCTCCCCCCCTCTACACCGCCTCCCGGTGCATCCTTTCCTCATCCATACCTCCCCCCGCATCATCTCCTCTATCATTCCATATTTTTTCTTCAGCACCTTCAACCCCCACTCCCTCTTCGCTCCTCGTACCTCCATCACCCATTCCCCCTCCCCTCCCATCCTCCCCCCTTCCCCCCTATCTAATCCACCCCACTTCCCCCCGCCCTTCTATGCATCGCTTTGCCTACAACATCTTCCTCCCCCTGTCTCACCACGCTCTCAATGTCTCTTCCGTAACTTCCCCTCATCTTTCCTCCTCTTCGTCTCCCCTGTTCCTCCCAGCTCCCTCCTTCCTACCCACCCATTCACCTACCCAACTATTCCAGTTCCCTTCCGGACCCTCGCTTTTTCTCCCCCCATTCCTCCCCCAGCCTCCCATCCCCCTCCCTTCACCTCATCTTCTCCCTTAACACACTTCCTTCTTTTTCGGTGCCCGGCGGATGCACTCTCCGCATTGATTGTAGCCTTCCTCGAAGTTTTTTTTCGTGGATCGAACGGTTTTGATGCGCTTACATAGAATCGGCTCCAGATCTGAATGCAGCGCGAACTGAAAGATTTGATGAACCCTTCCGCCGCGCCCGATGGCGCAGGATGTACTTTTTTTTTTCGAAGTCCAGTTCTTAATTCCCAATTAGCCTTATGAACGTATGAAGGCGCCATTTTCAGGTTTTTTTCCCGATTTGTGACACGGAACCGCTCCAGGGGGAGTAAGTCCTTTTCCATTTAGGCAAAAATAACCCCTTTTGCCCCCCCCCCCCCCCCCCCCCCCCCCCCCCCACCCCCCCCCCCCCCCCACACTCCCCCCCCCAACCCCCCCCCCCCACCTCCAGTCCAGTTATTGAGAAGGCTAGAGCCTGCGCCTGTTCTGTTTTGCGTCATCACCGTGGTGCGCGGCGGCCTGCAGATCCCGTTCTTCGGTTTTTAGTCCTGCGTAAACTTGTCTTTGAGTTATCCTGTTTCTTGCTCGACTCGCCTTGATGACAGATTGTCCCCCCGCGGACGTTTTGTTGGGGCAGGCTTCATATCTGGCGGCTCCCGGCTCCCCTGAAGTGCCTTTGCTGGCGACTCTCCCAATAGTTGTTTTCTCTTCTTTGCCGCCCGTTAACTCCCCCGTTACCTTGTTTCGGTTTGCCTCGTCGGATGCACTGCCCCTGCCTCGACACTTTTTTGTTTTTAGTGGTCGCCGCTTTGAACGCTTTCCGTCCGAGCAGCGCAGGTTCAAGGGGGACGCTGCTTTTTTAGTAGATGATTTCATCTTTCAACTTTTTTGCCTTTTTTTTGGTATTTTCTTTTTTCACCGTGGTTGTGTTCGGCGCGGACCTGAAAACCCTGTTCATTTTCCAACTCTCCGCTGTTGTCTGGTCTGGTGGTTGTTCATTCGCTCCCCTCTCCCTCGCCGCGTCGAAGGTTCCACTTTCCCGTTGCGATCGAGGGTCCCAGAACTATTTCGATATTTTTTGGTTTTTGCGGTGGTTGCGCATGGCCGACTTTCTTGGCTCTTACGTTGCCGAAGAGTGGCGCGCGCGAGGGCCTCCTTTCTTTCCAATTGAGGTCCTCTCCTTGCATCGCCGGGCGCCGTCTCTACTACATTCAGCTGTGGACTCCCGGAGATCCGAGTCAGAGCGAAGTTTCGATTTTCGCCTTTTTTCATGCGAAGCCTCTCTTCTTTACCCCTTCTTCGTTTTTTTGGGCGAGGACATCGGCCTTGCCTCCCGTCCAGGCATCTCTCTCTTTTAATAATAGTGGGGTTGTTTTTCAGATGCCTGCGATGCTTTTCCCTCTCAGCGTCCCCGCCCGATGTCAAGTCGAGGATTCCATTTCCCCCGTCTCCATTCATGCTTAGCAGTATAATACAGCTTCTGTTTGTATCGGAGTTCTTTCCCGATTTATTCAGCGCCTCTCTCATATTGTATGTCTTCATTGGCTGTCCGTAGATAGGCGCCTTTTCTAGGACCTCTGCTTCGTCTCCTTTTATCGCTCAGTCTTCCCTTAAGAACATCTTCGGCGTCTCTTTCAGAAGCTCGTTTCCGTCGCAGTCGGTTCGCCAACAGCACCGCGCTGCCTCCGCCCGAGCGGCAGCTTTTGACCTTTTATTCTTCTTCTATTTCGAACAGCCCAGCTGACGGCTGTTCGAACTCACCGCCCTCCAACGCGACCCATACACCGTTGAGCTCCTCCACGCTTTATTTTTTATTCCCGGTGTTTCTCGTCGCCGACCAGCACCCCCGGGTGCCGTCCCCACAAATTTTAGCCACCCGATCTGCTGCGGCCATTGGGGGGTTTTTTGAACCATACTAATCGACGCCAGTCCTTTCTTCCTCTTCGCGCGCTGGCGGAGTAGACCTTCCCCCCTCGACAGCCCAAACTTTTCGTTTCGAAATTCCCTTTTTCCCTCCTTTCGCGATTTCTTCCGTCTCGTTGTCTTGCCGGTGGTTGCGGCCTATAGCTCCCCAAGCGTGCGCGTCGAAAGCATGCGCAGTCAGGGCGCCCCCGGTCCGGTCGGATATTTCTTCCCACCACACCGGACCATCTCTTTTTCTAATTTCTTTTGTGTTAAGCTTTTTCTTCTGCGAGTCCGTACCGCAGTAACAGGCTGCACCTTCGCGTTTGGTAGCTTTGGATCCTCCGCTTTTAACGTGCTCTGATTTCCGCCGACGTACACAACGGTTTTCTTCCAGAGCCTTTCTTGATTTTTTTCAAGCTTGTTGGAGACTTTTCTTTTTTTCCGGCATAGATGTCTTTCCCTTCTTTAACCGGTACTAGGCGCTGTTCGTTGTTCTCTTCTGTAATGGTTTTGTCCGCTTCCTCTTCAGTTTCAAGTGTTTCCCTTCGGTTGAAAATGTTGAGTACCTTGTCCCCTTGGCCCGGCAGTTTCTTCGTGAAAATCGTGCCGGTATCTTTGGCGAGTTGTTGTCTTGATGTGTTGACATTTTCCCTTTCTGCCGGCGCGCTGCACGTCCCCCTTTATTGCGGATGTCTTGCCGCCTAGATTCTGAGTTGTTACTCTAATCTGAACCCCCTTTCCTCCCGACGGCTGCGTCTATCTCCGACCATCAGTTCTGAGAGTTTCTTATTCCGCCAGCGTTTTAGACTTTCCAGCGTTATAGGGAAGCTGAAGTCCCCCCGGTTTTAGGCGATCTCCTTTCGTCACTTGCCTTCTCGCCGCCGATGCCGTTTCTCTTTGATTTTCCCATTTTTTTTTTTGTTTGCGAGTCCTGTTGGCATGGATCTCAAACCACCTGCCCTGCGATCCGCTGTTTGATTTTTGAATCTCGCGCGTCTTACTCTCCTCTTTATGTCTTTCGACCCGCGCGTTTTTCACCCCCCTTTTTGATCTTTTCGGGTTATGACACTTTGAAATCGTGAGGGTTGCGTGCCGATTCCTGTCCGTTTCCGTTTTTTTTTTTCTTCCCCCAAACGTATTCCGCTCGCCAGCCGACCTCTCCCCTCATCTCGGAGTGGCAACCCTTGGGGTCTCGATTTTTTTCTGTGGTGACCATTGATCTGAGCTGTGATGACGATCTCCTTCCCGAATTTTTTGTCGGCTGATCCCCTGACTCTTTTATGCTTTTTCGAGTCCGGGTTGTTTGGGAACCACCAGAAGTACGGAGACCCATCTCAGACCACCCCTTTTGTGATTGCTTTACCTGGCACGACGAAAGCTTGAGTGTTTCCTTCTGCAGCGGATTGCGGTTTTTACCCCCCCCTTTTGCGCTCTTCTGCTGCTGGGTTTTTGCTTGCCGATCGGTTTTGCGTACGCGAGTTACCTGCTTTTCTCTTTCTGTCCCGAGTCCTTTTGCCTTTCGCTTTCTTTTTCAGACTGGATGGTGACTCTGCCCCGCGCGGTCCCTGTCCTCGCCGATCGTTCAGCGTTTTCCGCTTTGTCAACGTCTACGCCGCCCCACCTGTTTTTTCCCCTTCACCCCCTTTCCCGAGGCTTGATTCGCTTTCTTCGGCTCTTGGTTGACGGAAACAGTGGCTCTCCTATTTTTGTGATGGTGGTCTCTCGGTCTTGGTGTGCCACAACACGTCCTCTGCCGTCTCCTGACAGGTACCTCATTCCTGACCCAAGCGCTGAGAGGCGTTTTTTAGTATCTTTAGATACGATACTTTTTCCTTTAAGGCCGCCCCTGGATCTGAAATTACCGACATTTGCCTGCCATTGAATTGCTGGTGTTCGATTTTCCTTTCTTTCTCCCGGTCTTTGGTTGTCGGGCGACCGGGCCATTCAGGTCGGCTTTTTTTTCAACAAATCCCCACATGCTTAATCCAGCCCCGTCCGCTCTCAATACGTTTGGACTGGGCGTTTTTTGCGTCCAGGACCGGCACGCTTGCTTTTCCCCACTTTACCGCTATCTTCAGAGAACTTCTTTATCGAAGGGCGGTGTTCTTTTTGCATACAAAATGGGGCTTTTCGTTGTGGCCCGTCCAAGGTCGGCGGCCACCATGCTGGTCAGCGCCCTGGCTCGGCGTCTATTTGATTTCTCCTTGTTCCGCAGTCCCTTTTGGACTCGTTCTACTGCTTACACTTTAGTTACCAATAAGGCTTCGCGTCGGCTGACCTAAACTCTCCCTATTTTATGTCGCGATCTCTTTTGCCTTACGGTCTGAGGATCTCAACTGTTTCTATTATCTCTTTCCTCCCCCGTCAGTTCTTAACCTTTAGCAGATTATGCAGTTGGTTCCGACTTTTGTTTAAAGACCCCTTTAAGATAGGCCGCATGTTCATGTTGTTTGCGCTCTGCCGTTCCTTTGGTGCAAGGGGGTCGCCCCCACCTCGCCGTCTTCTCGATCGAACTTCATTTGCTCTTCCCCTCGTTTTCGTGAGTTTTTGGAAAACGTACCGCCCTCAAAGGCTTATTACAGCCGGGAGACAATTACTGTCCGTCAACCCCCCTCAGCGACTCCTCAAAGACCCTCCTCTTGAGCAGGCGAGCGCTAGTCTGTTTGTTTTCATCCCCCGTGTGGTGCAAGCAGGCCGTAGATCGCTTTTTTAGTCCAACAAGCCTTCACGCTTCGTGCAAGGCCTGTTTCGCGCCGCTTTCTGAGCAGGATAGCCCAGTTATGTCAGGACACTTGTTTAGATGTGGTGGGTCAGTACTTCATATCCTTTTTTTTTTCGGCGTCACCTTCCTCGCCATTGTTGACGTTCTTTTAGTTGTTCATCCTGATTTATTATGGTCGCCCGCGAAAATGAGGAAAACCGGGGCGCGGTGCGACGGATTCCCCTGAACGATTCGTGAACCGCTCTGTCTTGTTAGGGGGTTTGCATATTCCTCCGTTTACCGATCGAGGATTCTAGCAAGGGCCTGGTTTTGACGCTTTTTCGCCTCGATGATTTAACCTTTTTCCACACGCTTCGAGCATTTCGTTTCCTGCTGTTGATGGAAGACTTCATTGGTGATTCTTGCTTCGACCACGGCCAATTTCGTGAGAGTCGCTTAGGTTTGTAGTTTATGGTTTTTCATTCTTAAGCTCGCTCCATCCGCCGTCGAGAATTTTCTCACGACCCTCCTTTCGCCTCTATGTTCTAATTGCCAGCTCGACCGGAGGTTCGCTTTTGGTGCGCACTCGGATTCTGCGCGGAGTCTGAAGTCTGCACGAGCGATGCGTGGTCGTTTTGTCTCGGGCGAGACCTTCACCACTGTTTTTTGTCCCCCCCCCTTTGCCAGTCTATGCAGCGCCTTTTGCCATAACCTCTTTTAGTGATTCAAACACTATTTCAGTAGGGTACCTCTTTTTTGACGTCGGCGACTTCCTTTTTTGCATTATTATGCCGGTTTGCTGAGCTCCTCTCTTCCTTTCCCCCTGAGATTGGGTGTAGTTTTTTGCGAAATGGCACCCCTTCGACTTCCTAATTTTCTACAGTTGCTTGTTGTGTGCGATGCGAGGTAGGCCAGGCGATGTCCTCTGAAAGCATGTTACCCCAAGGCGCTGGCCAGAACCGAGCGGATCTTAGCCTTCATCAATAACTCGCGCCAATCTGAAGAAGACCTTTATCATTTCAAGAGTACCGATTATGCCTCGCCGCTCGACCTTGATGTAATTTTCACTCTTTACATTTTTTAGCTGGCGCCCGTTCAGTTGAACGGATCTAACTCATTCAAGCTTCTCCCTTTCCCGACGCCCCCATTCCACTCTCGCTTTAGCGTCAAGCCTGCCTCAGCCTTCTCTAAATCGCCCAGCAACCCGAGGCGCCTCCGCCTCGAGCTGTCTTCTGCACGATATTCGAGTTAGTGGAGCTTTTCGACCGGCGGTTTCCTCGTCCGCAAGAACACACAAACACTGCCCCTTCAACGAGCGGCTGAGCCGACGGACCGGTTGGTTCTTAAAAGCATACCAACGGTTATTCTTCCATACCCCGGCCCTAAACCTTAATTCATGCTGCTCTTAGGTTTTATGCAACTCTATCATGTTGTCCCCGTGCCTTAAGCGGTGCAGTCGGGCGTGGTTCTTCCTTCTTCCCCAATCGGGCCCCCGAACCCCCTCTAGAGTTCGAAATGCAATTTTCCGTGTCCTCGAGCAAGCGCCCCAATTTAAGAGGCCGGGGAGTCCACTCCGGCTTCGCACCAGCGTGCTCTGATCCTCCCATGGTCAGTTTTCGTCAGGCCCTCTTCTTTCTAATGACCACCCAATCTCTGTTCTACTCTGTCCGGAATAGGATGCTCCGCTCCTTTCCATCCTTTTTCGGAGAACAGTCTTTTCCCCCCTGCTTTTTTCGCTGGAATCACAAGAATGTCCCTTCTATGCGGGCCGCCGCTGCCACCCCCTTTTCTCCGCCCCCTAAGCCCTCTCTCGCGCTCAAGAGCGGTCTTGGAAGATTGATTTTTGACTGATGGGATGTTCTTCCTTCTGACGACATCCACGCTGGATTTGCCGGTTATTTTTAAAGGCACCCCTTTTCTTCCGTTCTGTTGCAGTCCTCGGGCGCCTTCCTGCGAAATTTTTTCCCTTGGCCCCCCCTTTCCTTCCCTCGCTGCGACAGGACAGCGGCGTCTTTTTTCCCTGGTTCTCTGAGCTTGTTCGTCAGCTCACGGGTCTGCCTGGCGCTTGCCCATCTCTCTTCGAGTTTTCCGAGCGGTCGCGTTTCAGCCTCTTTCGAGTCCCTTTGATGATCCTCGCCGTCGCCCCGTCTATCGTGAAATTCTTAGTTTTTTCTTACTTTTTTTCTGACTGTTTTTAAAACGAAAATTGGCCTCCCCTCGTCCTGCGGTCCTCGTATTTCCCCAGTTTCTAGGCTGAGTCACATTTGTATCGCGAAGTAGCCCCAGGCCATCGCCTTGAGCATGGACGAGGCCCAACCTCACGCCCATTTTGTGCCCTTTGTTTCCAAACCCAACTCTTATCCCCTCCCCTTGAGCTCGATCGATCGCGTGATAGCTTTTCAGGTTTTGTCGGATTTAACCTCCGATGAAGGGTCTGATCGCGCGTCTGTCTGGATTATATTGATACTCCGGTGTGATGCACCCCCTCTTTGTGTGTTAACTAGATCTTGTTTGTTTTGTTCCCCTTCCTTCCCCGTCAACCTTCGCCGACCGTCCCTCTTTCAAATCAAATTCATCTGAGTTGCAAAATCCCCAATGTCGGTGACCTTCCTTGTCGGACGTCTCAGGTTCTCTCCCTGTGCTTGATGTTCTTCTGTCCGATCTCCCTCCGAGTTATTGATTTTCGTTTTCTTCTTCGACACTGCGGCGCCTTCGCTGCGTGGGGTTGTGGTCTTTACCCGACCTCCGTTACCATCCACTCCCGACCTCCTCTCAGCTTTGCTGCCGGGAAAGATCCTAGACCGGAGATCGGTCTTTTCAGCGGATCTGTTTCCCACCCTTTTTTCCTTCTTCCCGTTACCCCCTTTCACGCGCATCTCTCTTTCTCCCGATCTTTCATCTGTCCGAAGCCGGTACTGATCTTCTCATCCTCTCTGTTTGCCTTCGCCTGCGGTGCCGTCCATCGCAGGCCGATTTCCAAACCTGTACGCGCCTATCGGTGCCCGTGGCCCCTTCCGGTGTACGTCTACGCGACAAGGTCTTGTTTTTACCCCCCTCCCCCTGTTCTGCTGAGACCTTGCGTTGTTCCGGTGCCCGGGCATCCCTCGTTCACCTTGCCTTGGTCGTTGGGGTGGATCCGTCGGTCTTTTGTGACCAACAACCACGTCCTCTCACTTCTCCCCCCCGATCATTTTTTAAGATTTCGCTCTCCGACCCAGCAACTATCCTCCTTTCTACGAATTTTCTAGGTTTCCCTACTCAATTCTCGCACGATTTCCTTTCCGGCGCCTGGAAGGCCTCCAGGTAACTCCCGCATGTTCTGGGCCCCACTATATGAATTCTAGGTGGGCTTTTTTTCTTTGGCGTCTCTTCCCTTTTTTGGTCGAGGCAGGCACAGGTCATTCTTTTGCTTGCACTCTCCTTAGCACCGATTTTCCCCCCCCCCCCCCTAGTTACTTCCCTCCCTCCCGCTCAATTGTCCATTCGGGCGGCTCCCTTCTCATGGCGCTGTAAATCCCGCGACTTCTCTTTGATTTTCGTAGGCTTTTTTTTTGCTACCATGCCCCCTGGGGGTGTCGTTGTGTCCTCGGCCACTTGCGGTCCCCCCCTTCCCCACTCCAAGCGCCTTGATAGGAGCTCTATTCCTCTTTCTCGTCTCTGCCCTTTTTGACTTGATTCCCCCCCCCGGCGCGCTTTTCCTCACTTGTTTTCCAGTCAGCCGCGCGTTTGAATTCTTTAATATCTTCTGTCCCGCGCCTTGTCAGATGATTATTTCCCCGTTCGATTTATCGCTTAGCACCTCGCCCGCTGGCTGAAAGCATCGTGCCGCGCCTTTAAAGACCCTTTGAAGTGACCCTTTTCCCCTCTTCGACACCTCCGCCTATACCGGCCGAATGATTGTTCCCCCTTCCTTTCGCATTAAGTGGTTCCCTTCGCCAAGGGTACCTTTTGCACTTCATCTGCATGGTGCCCATAATTTTCCTTTTCCCGCTTTTTCTTCAACGCACCCAGCCCCTTCCCTTCTCACCGCTTGGCACTTTACCCCTCTTTCGTAACCGCTCAGACCCCACGACCAGCTTCTTGAGGAAGTCTCCGACCTAGGCTCTCTTGGAGCCATCACTTTTCTCAGGCGAAGTCAGTCAGGTCCTCCCTTGTGTCTGAGCCAGCCCCGCGACTTTGCCAAGCTTTTTCCTCTCCTCTTTTATTGATCCTTCCCTCTCCTTCCCGCCTCCATTGCGCCCTGCTCTCTTTTCCTCTTGGGGGTAGGATACTTTCTTTGGACTCAGACCTGCCCCTCTCGCTGACTTTGCATTTCTCGATGAATCATTCTTTTGCCCGCCTTCCCCCCCCGTCCCCTTACCCCCCTTGCTCGTTTGCTCGCGGATGCCATGGAACCTGCCCTTTCGTCTCCCCCCGGCTTTTTTTGTTAGTTTTGCTTAGAAGTCCTCCCCGTCTCCCGCCTACTGTTCCCTTTTGCGGTTTTTCTTGATGAGGATCCTTTCAACGGTTTTTTTGCCCTCGAAAGTGTTCTGGTCTCGACCCCACGTCACCTTTCACTCGTTCGATCTCACCCTCCTCCTTTTTTGTTCGACTTGCGAGGGGTCTTTTTATGCATAGACTCCCCCCGCCGAGTGTTCGCCCCTGTGAGAGATCGAGGGCGAAAGCTTCCCGCTCGATGCGGCTTCTCTCGCTGTGCTTTTTCTCCATTCCTGAAGGTAGAGGTCGTTTTTTTTGACGCGACTGATTTCCAGTTCGAGCTCTTTCCCCCCTACCATCCGCAATTTTGCCCGGAGATCTGCATCTTCGGTACGATCTCGCCAAGTCCGCGGGTCTTCCCTTACACTTTTTCTTCCTTTTGCTGATTCTAAGCCCGGTCCTCCGGCTACTTCGCCTCTTTTTTTTTCATTGTTTGATATTTGCCTTCCTAATTCTCCGCTCCCGGCCTGTGGTTTCTTGCCCCTTTCCGAGGACCTCCTTCCTTTCTC
>Ga0179593_1728006_pt1 | contig 13119 bp, 20 predicted proteins | sample CZODoug2_1_08_16_FD_185931 | JGI IMG/M metagenome (GOLD analysis project Ga0179593, IMG submission 185931) | Vadose zone soil fungal communities from Angelo Coast Range Reserve, California, USA - CZODoug2_1_08_16fungal (PacBio error correction) | ecosystem: Environmental > Terrestrial > Soil >... | reverse complement strand
TTTGTCATTAATCTTGCTTATCCGTATTGTGAAGCTTCTTTTCTCCTTTGAGGTATTCTCTTCCTCCTCTATGCCTTTCTTTCGGCCCCCCCCCTCCAGCGTTCTTTCTCCCAGGAGGCGAAAGGCTTCTTTTTTATGCGACAGGATAGTCCAGATTTTGTTTCTCATCATCCATCTGCACCCCCCCCCCTGTACCCTTAGCGGGCGATGCTTCTATTGTTCGGATGCTCTCTAGTGGGGATGAATGACCCTCTCCCTTCAGAGCGCTTTTTTCCATTCAGGGGGCCCCCGGTTTCACGCCTGGCCACAGTAGCGGGTCCCGTTCTTGCCGACCCTCCCTCCCCTACCCTCCCCTCCTTCTCTCATCTCTAGTCCTCTTTTTCGTCTACTTTTCTAACTTCCTCTCCCCAAGAGTTCCGTCTGTGCATGCCGACATTCGATGGACGACACTTTTTGCGTAGTTGCACTTCTGGTAAGTTTCTGCACCTAAAAATTATGTTTCTTTTTTTTCCCAGACGTGCTTTCCTCTGGTGTGGAGATGAAGTTCTCCCCTTGGGGCGTTGTACGTGTCAAGAAGACTTCCTTCCCTTTTGCGCTTGTTTTTCTTTATACTCTTTCTTTTTTCTCTTTCCCTTCCCCTCCAAAGTTCGTCCCACCTTGTCCCGGATGGCAGCGTATATCTTTAGGGTGGAGAGAAGTCTTGGCAAAGAGGGGAGCGTAGACTTATTTCCTTTTGTTTTCTACTGAGTCCTTTTTACACTTCTCTCTTGATTCTCCCCGTAATTTGAATTCCTTTTTTTTGGGCCGAATCCCGGGCCCTTGGTGAGGATTGAGGACACTGTCACTCTAGAAGGACATTTTTTTTCAATCGCTTCCGTAATCTCTTTTGCATCTTTGATCACCATGCTCCCTTCGCGGAAGGAAGGCGTTTGATTTGCCCTGTCGTTGGGGCTTGCGGTTTTTTCTTTTTTCGGCAATTATGATTCCCTTCCCCCCCCTTTTCCGTTCCTGTTCTCCTTTTTTTTCCGAGGGCCCCACCAGCGATTAAAGGACTGGCAAAACGACGGATTGTCCTTCTGTCGCCACCTCCCTCCGCGAAGACTTCCCTTCCGCTTTTTTCCAATGAGGTGACTGGGCTTCGGGAACGTTTTTTTCCTTCCCGAATACTGAAGGTCTTTTCTCGCCGATTTTTTCCTATGCACTCTGGATTTTCTCCTTTCCCTGATTTTTCCGGTTCTTCTTCTTCTCACCCCCAAACTTTTCCGAGGAAAATGCCCCCTGAGGGAATCGCAGAGATTTTTTTTCCCCCCCCCCCTCTCAAATTCTTTTCGCTAAGGGTCCTTCCCTTTCCCCCTGTGGTGTGGGCCTTCTTTCCCACTGGGTCAGGCACTTTGAAGGCAGAAGCTACCCGTTTCTTTTTCCTTCGGTTCCTAACTCCTTTCCTGCCCCCCCCCCTCCCCCATAATTCATTCCCTCCCCTCCTATTGAATTTTCCCCGCTGGACACCACGTCGATTGTGAATCTAGAGGAGGCTTTTCCTTGTTGACCTTCTTCTTCAACGTCTTCCTCTTTTACTTTTTCGGCCCTCCCTCCTTTTGAGTAAAGCCTTTCATCCTTTCAATCAGGAGAAGCTTGAAAAAGATTAAAATGGGAGTTTCGCTTACATCTTTTTTTGATGATACATTTTTCTTCAGTTCCCCCCCCTGGACCAATTTTGATTTCCCGCCTCTGGCGCAGGATATTCTTTCCGCAATTAGGGCGCGCCCTTTTTCCTTAGGAATGTTTCCTGCTGAATGTCAGGTTCTTCGGAGCTTTCTTCCAAGACTTCCGGCACTTTTTTCCCTTGTAACGGTTACCGATAGAAATACTTCTTCTTTTCTCCCGCAACAGTCTTTCCCGGACCTACCCACTGGAAACCCTCTTTATGGTGAGATTTGAGCTTCTGATGGGAAGAATGTGCGTCTTTTTGAGGATCCCTTTTTCCTCGAACTTCCTTACGGCCTCCTGCCTTTAGAACTTTCCCCTTCCCCCCCTTGGATCGGGGAACTTTTTTGGATTACCGGACTTTCCTTGAATCTAGGCGGGGATCTCTCCCCCCCCCCTTTTTGTTGTTGTGAGTCTTCCCAGACTCTTCTTTCACGTCCCGGATCCTTCCCCCCCAGTTACCCGATCCTTTCAACTGTACATTATTGACGTCCAAGAGATTTTCCTCCTTTTTCCTTCAATTATCCAGTATTCCCCCCTCCCCCTCTTAATTCAGCTTACCAAGGCCCCCCCTCCCCAAAGCGTGATGTTTTTTCATGGTTGATTGTTCTGACCCCGTGAAGGATTCCCTTCTCCTGGGGCTTCCGAATTGTTTCCTTTGGTCTCAATGTGCCGGAATTTTCCCCCAAGTACGCGCACGAACGTCTATGCAAGTAAATTTCCATGAACGTTATACTTCTTTCCCTCGCCCCCTAGATTTCCTCGCTGTCTGCAATTGTTCAGGTGCCCCTATAGCACGTTTTCTCATCCGCTCTTACCGGGTAAGATTTTTCCTTTCTCAGGCTTTTCCTTTAAGTGAACGGCGTTTAATCCCCCAGCTTTCCTATTTTCCCAAACTCGTTCCCTTTCCTTTCAGATCGGCCAACCCCCCAGCACAGATCATAAGAGAGTCTCCCTCTTCTAAGTGTTTAAAGTATCTTCTTTCTTTTGCCGCATCTTTTCAGTTTTTTTCTATCCTCCCCCCCTTGCGTGTCTTACCTCCGGATAACAAGAGAAAGAACCTTCCCCGGACGAACGGTAGGTCTAGTCTCCTCCCCCCTTACCTAGGAAGGGCCAACTCCCTTTTTTTGAAAAAGCCATTACTGACTTCCAGGCGAACAGAAGTGTCTCTCTGCCCCTAGCTCCTCCCCTCTACACCCCCTTTTCTTAGTAGTATCTTCATCTTTTCAAATGATTGCCTTACAATCGGAGGAGTTCCAATAGGAGATGGTCTCTCCCTCCTATTCTGGTTCTTCCGAAAACTTCCTTCTCCTCCCTTCAATCTTTTCCCCCCCCCCCCCCCCCCTAAGATGTTAATCTCCGTGATCAGGATATTCCCTTTTCCTCAATCCTCCGTAGTTCTTGCTTCCCCCTTTTATCCCGCCGATCAAACCCCCTTAAACCGACGCCGAACCTTCTGGTAAGAGATGGCCGAAAACTGCCCTCCCCTCCTCCTCCCCCAACTTCCCCAATGTCCCTCTTCCGATTTCAAGATTTCGATTCCCCCTTCCCATAGGGACCTCTCTGAAATTCTTAAACGCCGATTTGCCGGCTATATTAAACGCCTTTCCTCCCACAAAATTTCAACCCCCCCTTTCCCCTTCTTACCCCCCATTGACACCCAAACCATTCAGAGTTTTGAAGCTTCCCTGGGTGTACCGCATCAGGGTAGAACAACCCCCTTTTTTTTTTTTTCCCCTCCTATAACCCTTCCCCCTCCCACTCCTCCTGAACACTTTCTACTCTCTCCGTTTGTGGGACTCGTTTTTCATCCCTTCGTAAATGAATCAACGTCCCAAACAGGAGATAGTTTTCTTTCCCCTCCAAGTAACCCCCCCCACAAGAAGCTTTCCCGACCATATTGGCACTATTCCCCCCTCTTCTCACTTCTTGCAGGAAGCACCCCTCCCCCTTTTAACGTTTAGCAAGGATGACCACCTTTCAACAACCTCAAGTGAAACTCTTCTCTCCCTCTTTCTTCCAGTCCTCCCTCTTTTTTCTGGAACCCTTCCCATCCACAGGGTCCTTCTCCCCCAGAGCTCTCCAGTTCTCCTTGTAAGACAGTCCCCCTAACCATCCTGAGAAAAAATTCCCCCCCCCCCCCCCAATTTTTCCAGCTTCCCCCCCCTTCCCATCCCTTCTTGATTTCCCCCTTTCCTGCCGGTCGCCATACACCTTGCCCCCTGTAGACAGCCTTTGCTGATTCCCTCACTCGGCAGGGGAATGAAGTATGTTTCCCTCGATAGTCTCAGGGTCCCCCCTTTTTTTTAACCCCCCTCCACCCCCATTCCCTAAGCGGCACCAATTCCCCTTCTTTTCCAGCGTAATTAAAAACCCTTTCCCTCTCTTTTATCATCACGAAGTGGGGTTTTCTCTCCTTTTTTTAAAATTCTTTTTTTCCCCCCCCTGTTGCCGCTTCTTCCTTTTCCCTTTTCCAGTCTTTTTCTTAATTCCCTCCCTCTTCCCCTCAGTGCTTGCGGAACACCTTTGCATGAAAATGCAGAAGTTAGCCGGACAGAACCCTTCTCCCTTTTCTTTCCCCTGTTAGACTCCCAGTTTTGTCTTGTCCCCCCCCCCCTTTCCCATGGACCTTTTTCTTGAAGCGGCGCTGTGACCCTGGATTGTTTAGGAGTTTTCCTGGACAAGTTTTCTCTAGGTCCCTCCTTCTTCCCATTTTCCCCCGTGTTTTTTCTTAAACTTCCTCGTCAGAGTTTCCTCCTGAATGAAGAACCCTTCGGGACGAAATTTCTTCGCATGGGAGCGTTTGATCCTCGCCCCTTTCAACTGCTGGGACTTTTTTCTTCCACAAGGAGGAGAATATTTTTGTTTGAAGGCGTTTTAAGGACTCTCCCCCACCTCGATGTTTGTCCAGTTTTTTTTCCTCCTCGGTTTTTTTCTTCGGTCTACTTTTTTTTTTCAGAGATTACAAAGGAGTACCCCACCTAACTCGTCGGATAGAATAAGGACTTTCTGGGTGGATTTCCCCTTATCTGAGTTACTTTTGTCCCCCCTTTCTGCGGGTCCAATTGCAATCTTCCCTATCTCTCTCGTTTCTTTGGTTCTGTTTTTTGGGGTTTTTTTTTTTTTTGCCCCCCTCTCAGTGAAGTGGCTTCCTCTCCAGGACCTCCCAATTTTTGCGTTCCCCCCTTCCTTTCCCCTTTTCCTTGCAGGCGGGTCCACTTTTGGCGGTGAAGAATGCGTTCCGAGATTTTTCCCGAGGATTTTTTTTCCTTATCAATCCCTCTGATGCCTTTTCTTTTCTTTGGGTTGGTCTTCCTTTTCGGGGAAGTTTTCGGCAACTCTGGACCAGAGTGATTTTTCCCCCTCCCCCTTTGCGGTGCTTTTTCCTTTTTAGTCTCTTCTCCCCTCGAAACGCCCCTCTTCATGCGAAAATGGCGCCACCTCTCCCGACTCTCCCCGCGGGACTTTTTTCAACCTGGTCCCCACGCTTTGCTCCTGACTGGGGCTTTTTTTGAGAACGAATACTGTAATTTTTGCGCGGACTCCTCTTTTTCCGCCTCCTCCCCCCCATGTGTCTTTTTCTTATTCCTGTTAGGATTCAAATATAAGATGAATCTGAGTCAGAGTCTTCCCCCCTTTTCCCACCACTCTCTACTCTTCCTCTCAGTTCTTTTTTGTGACAAGGGGTGTTTCCGTCACGGTCAGGGCCCCGTCCTACGTACCCGAGTCCCCCTTCCCTTAGCCTTTTTTTCGGATCCTTTTTTCCTAACTTTTGAAGGCCTTTCTCCCTTCCCCAAATCCATCTTTCCGGTACGCTGGTCACCCACGTAGAGAGAGTTTCTATGATGCTGTGCTTTGAGTCTTTCCCCTCCGTCTACATATCCTTGTTTTTAAGTTTTTTTATCCCCTCCTTTAATTAAGGACTGGAGAAGGCCGGAAGGAACCCCCCTTTCGATTGAGCCTCGGATTTTCTTCCCCGCTTTCATGGCCATTGACCTCCCCCCTAAGTTTGCCGGGAGATATATTGAGCAACTTGGAGAGGTATAGTCTTTCTACTTTTTAATGGATTTTTCATCAGTTTTTCCTTTTTGATGTCACCAACCCTCATTCCTTTCCCCCCATGTAAAGAGCCCTTTCTAGACTCAAAATTAGAGTGCCCCCGAACCAGGAAGAGTAGTTTTTCCTTCCGTAAGCCCAACCCCTTCAGTTCCGATGTGTTTCTTTTGAGGGGGGTTTTTTCCCCCCTTTTGATTTAGATGGCCCCCCTACCGGTAGTGCTTTTTCTAAAGACCCCCTTGAATTGAGTTTTCCATTCTTTTCGGGATTCCCCTTCCCCCTTCGGAATTAAGTTCTTTTATTTCTTATGTGTCCTTTTTGAGAGGATTAATCCTTCCCCTAATTTCTCTTTTCTCTTGTTTTGTCTCTCTTCCTTCGTTTTCCCCCCCTCCAACCCTTAGCCGCTCACCAGTTCCCCCTTCCCGGAACTGTTTCTCTCTTCCTTTGAATTCCTTTTTTTTTTCCCTTCTTTTTGCGTCCCCCCTTTCCAAAAGCGACCAATCCCTCGCCCCAGCGTCCCCTCTCACCCTCAAATCCACCCTCTTTGCTGTGGTTTTTCTTGCCTATCTCTTTCACCTCTAGAATTGGAGGCTCTCCCCTTTCCTAGTGGGCTTCCCTCTTTTTTTTGGCATCCCCCCGTTTCCCGTTTGCATTCCCCCCCTCAATTTTGAACTCTTTTTCTTTTCCCCCGCGACCGACTTGCTCAAGAGATTCTCTTACAGAGAGCGGGCCACCCCCGGAGCCCTCCCTCTCTCCCCAACCTCCCTTCTTTTTTCCGGCTTCTCCTTCTCTTAATGAAAGCTTTTTACTTTTTCAAAACTTAGCGTACCTTCCCCTCTTCCCCGTAACAATTTCCTCCTTTCCTCCCCCCAACTCCTATACATTGAGATTTCCCCTTTTGGGTAAAGAGTAACTTCCCTCTTCTTGTGTTTATGAGCCTTTTTTTCCGGGTAGACCTCCTCAAAACCCCTAACAAAGAGCCCTACTTTTATTTCCTTTTGATAAAGTTATCTTTTCCTTTCCTTTTTCCCTGAAAGAGGAAGGACCATGCAAATGTAGGAAATCCCCCCTGCAGAAATGTCGCCCTTTTTTTCCTTCCTGTGCTCTTGGTTCCTCCCTTCATCAGGTTTTCTTTTTCTCCTTCCCCCCTTTTCTTCATTGTCCCCCCCCCATTTAATCCCCTCCTGGTAATGACCCTCCTTCCAATGATTGAATTGATGTCTATTTCGGAGTAACAATAGGAGTGGCTCCCCTCTGGTAGTCTTGCTCCCTTTCCTCCCCTTTTCACTCCCTTTTTTTCTTTCTAACCATCCTTTCAATAGAGACAATTCCGGACTTTCCACACATTCTTGCCCCTTTCCTTCCTTTTCTTTTTCTTGATACCCCCTTTCTCCTTTTTCTCCCACACGCGCCACCGGCCAGAAGAACATCTGGTAAAGGACGATTTTTTCCCCCCTCCCCCTCCCCCAGCACCCCTTTGCCCCCCAACCGATCCTTCCCTCTCTTCGCAGAACTTTTTAACTCCAATGAAAATCTTTGCTCTACTCCAGAAATTATTACCCCCTCTCTTTCAAAGACTGAATGTCCCTTTTCTGCAACTCCCCCCGTCCTTCTTCACCAAACCCCTCCCCCTTCCTTTTTCATACCGGTTTGTGACATCATCATTAAACAGATGAAGCTAAGAGTTTCTCTTCTGCTGGCGTGGACTTCCCCCCCAGTCCCTCCCCGTACCCTCCCCCCGTTGACCTTCCTTCTCCCTCTCCTGCTGCCATACTGATTCTTAAGAGGTAAGGTTTGTGGACTCCTTTCCCTATAGGACCGGTGAATGTGAATAAACGTTTCCCCCCCCCCGGAGATAGAATCCTTTACAACCCCCCTTTGATTTTTTCTTTCGGAACCCGCACCCCCCTTTCCCTCCCCATCGCCACACCATCGTCTCCCGCCAAGTTTGAAGCAGTCCCCCACCCTCAATGGTTTTTTTTTCCCTTCTTTTTCCTGCTGACCCCCCTTCCAACCCCCCCCCGCGCCTCTCTGTCTTCCAGCCTTTCTTCATTGCCACTTTCAAATATTAAGCTTTCAAAAGATCTAAAAGTTCCCCCAGGATTCTTCCTGAATCCCTTTTTTTACTACAGCGTACTTCTTCAGATGAAACCTCCCCCCCTCACAGTGATATCTGTATCTCCCCTTTTCAAACTTTGTAAGTTTTAACCTGAATCCCTTCCCCGGATCCCCCCTCTTTGTGCCTTTTCGTAATCCTTTTTCTCTCTTCTCCCCCCTTTCCCAGCATGAAGCAATGACCTACCTCCCAGGTATCCTCCTTTCCCCCCACTTTTCCTTTTCAAACACCCCCCCCCCCCCCATTTTTAGTCGCTCTTTTTTTTTCTCCCATTCGTAATTGTGAACGCTTCTTCCTTTTTCCCCTTGAGTGATTTCTTGATTCAAGGATGAAACGCCCTCTTCTCTATGAAGTGCTTTTTTCCTCCGCATTCACAATCCCTCCTCGGCCCTCCCCCCACTTATCCTTCTTTTATCGTACTTTCCTTCCCCCTTCGATAGGGAGAATCAGATACAGTGCCTGGGAATTGGCGCTAGCGGCTCGGCGAACTTTTTATGAGACTTTTTATGATGTCCTTTCCCCCTTACGGCCTGTCCTGGGACCCGGGGAGCACTCTTTTTTTTTTTCGCGGAAGAGTTTCCGAACTGTTGTCCCCGAACATCGCTGGACGCCCCCATTTTATGGGATTTTTGCCTTTTTTTTCCCGCCTTCTTTTCCCCACCCTTTTTTTTCTGTGTGATTGCAAAGGTCCTTTTTCCTATAGGTTGGAGATGAAGGGAGCAATTGGAGTTGGTAGTGTAAGCCCTCTTTTTCAATATGAGGTTTTTTTTGGCCTTATTTTCCGATCTGGGCCGGTTCTTCACAGTCCTTTTTTCTCTTACCCCACCCTTAGTCCCCCCCCCCGGACATAGTAGGATAGAATCTTTTTTGCTATTACTCCCCTTCCCAAGCTTTTTTTTGCCTAGGTCCTCCTTTTGTTACTCCCCCTGACTTCTTGCCCTCCGGAAGATTACACTATTAGCGCATCGGTTTTCTTTTAGTTTTCCACAATGGTATTTCCTTCTTGGTGTTTTTTTTTTCTTTATTCCCTTTTTTTCCCCCCCAACAATTTTCTGACTATTTTCTCTGAGTTTAACTTGAGGAATATTTTAACTATGGTTTTTCCTTTTTCCCTCCATCTTGCTCCCTCCCCTTTCAGAACCCTTTGCCTTCCGATGGTTTTTTTGTGTTAGCAGTCCCCAAAGACGCGGGGCCCCTGATATGTGCGGCGGAGGTTTTTTGCGGGTTGATCTCGGGGAGGTCTTTTTTTTTCAAATTTTTTCAACACTCCTCTTCGAGCCTCGACCCATTGCTGTCCGAAGCAATGACGACTGATTACACAGGGGGAGACCCCCTCCATGCTTTTTCCTCTGGGGATGTCTTCCCTTTCCCCTCATTTTCCCCTTGCGTACCCCTCTTCCTTCTCCCCTAGAGGACATCAAATGTCCCTCCTTTCGCGCGGCGATTCCTCCCAGGACGCTGGAACCGGGATTCTTTTTCTTTCAAAATATAACGCTTTCTTCCAACCAAACAGGCCTCTTCTCCAAGAGGAAAGAACCTAGCCCTCGGCTTCGATCAGGAAGGAAGGAATTGCCAACATGGGGGCTGGCTGGACCTTTTTCACGCTGGCATTCCTTTTTTTGCGTCCATCCCCTCTTCAGAACGTCATTTTTGGCTCCATCCACTTTGAATGGCGAAGAACCCCTCTTGAAGTTACGCATGGACACCCCTTCCTCGAGCGTGAATATACGCTTCTCTTCTTTGTTGCCGAGGCTTTTTTTTCCCTTTTTAAGATTTTTTTTTACCCTTCCTGTAGGCCTACTCTCCTTTCCCCCTCTTTAATTAAGGAAATCATTCTAATCCTCTAAAGAAAAAGATTCCAACTGGAGATTTTTGAGATTAAAGACAACTTTTCTCCCCCAAGTGATGCTTCTTTCTGGTTTCAGGCTTTAGTTCCAAGGTCGAGATTGAATCCTTGCTTGGCGCTTTCCCTTTGAGTTTTTTTATGTTTCCACGTTCCTACTGGCCCTTTCTTTTTTGCTGGCCAAAGACTTCCGTTCCCCACAATTGGGACCCTTTTTTCGTAACGAACTTTTTTTCCGAGTGCGCCTCCTTCCGCTTCAAGTCCCCACGTCTCCAACCACTTGCATCACGCTGTTTTCTCAGCGGGTCCCGATTTAGTTTTTTTTTCCTCGTGCGCTTCCCTTTGCTCTCCCTTTGATGGTAAACTTTTGGGGACGTCATTACCCAGTACGGATCGCGGACTTTTTTTCGGCTAGTGCCTTCCTCTTTTATATTTTCTTTTGTCCTATTAAGAAGCCTTGCCCAGTTCACAGATTTTCCCTGTAGATGTAATTATCCCATTCATAATAATTTTAGTAAGGCCCCCTCCCCGATTCCCCTCCCCCCTTCCCACTCGCACAGGTACACCTAAGCGAAACTCCCCCCGTGATGAATTTTTTCCCCCCCTGGTTGTGGCGACAGTTTTTTCCTTTCCCCCTCTACGATTCTCACTCGATTTTTTCCCCTCCTAGGTTTTGCTCAAAGTAAGTCACCCATCCCGCCCTCAGAGCCGCACGTTTTCCGGATGAACGTCAAATTCATCCCTTTTTTTTCAGATCCCCCGTTTCCCCCTTTTCCCCCCTAGATCTCCCTGCCTCCCTTTTCCCTTCAGCCGGAAACAATTCCCTATAAAGCACTGATAATCCTTTTTTAATGCTCACTCTCTTTTCCTTCTCGATTTTTTTCTTCTCCTTTTCGCCAACTTGAAGGCCGACCTCCTTTAATTGTTCACCCCCCTTCATCGTTGAAGACTTGCCCCATTCGGCCAAAAGTCCCCCCTCGATTTCCTTTGCTCTCTGGTTTGTTTCTGGTCCATTTTTCTTCAGTTTCTTTTCTCGTTCCTCCAAAGGAGTTATTATCCCGTACCCCTCCTCCCACTCCAGTAAGTAAATTCTCTCTTTTTGTCGCCTTTCCCCTTTTAGGATTTCCCATTCCTTGGCCCTTCCCTTCAACCCTGAGTTTCTTGGGTTAATATTCTCTGATCCTTCCTTTCCTCATAGATTCAGACGTTATACTTTTCTCCCAATAAGCCAGGTAAGAGTACTTTTTTTCCCCTCTCCAAATTCTTGCTTTTTCCTTTCCTTCAACCCCCTTTCCCCTTTTTTATTTTTGGTGCCCGTTCCTCCCCAGTAGGACCCCAATTTTCAGTAGCTTATACCACATTCCGCAGCTTTCATTGCTTTCCCAATTTGTTCCCCCTTGTTCTCCGTTTCCTCTTTTCGCACCGCGAACACCTCCCAGCACGACGCCGAAACATTCACTTCCCAGCGCTTTGCCTAAAAACTGCCCTTCTTTCATCATCTCCAACCTCCTTCTCATCATACTTCTAAGATTGATGCACTTTCCCCTATAGGGAAAACTTCGATTTCCTGAAACTTCTCAACGAAGATCCTTCCTCTTTCCCCTTCCCCACATTTTTTTTTCTCGGGCCAACCCCCTTCCCTTCCCTGTGTGCATAAATCCAAATACCCCCTGCGAATAAGAGTTTTGAACCTCAGTGCGGGAGGGTTTTCTTCTTTTTTTTTCCCCCCAGTCACTCCTCCTATTATACCCGATGCCCGACTTTCCTTTCCTCCTCAAGATGCATAGCTGCTCCCCGAGTTCCGGTTTTTTTTGGGCCTCCTGTGGATCTTTGAACTTTAATCCCCCCTTCGATAGCCTCCTTCCCTTTTTTTTTCCCCCTTCAGTCCCTGTAGCTTTTCCCGTCCCTCCACCACTATGCGCCTTCATCACCCCCCCTAGGATACCTGACTTCTTTGCAGACCCCCCGCAATTTTTCTCTTTTCGCTTTTTAACCTTTTCCCCATCCTTGTCGCCATGACGCTACCTTTCTTCCCGAATGGTTCGGAATGTCCCTCCCCCTGGGAGGAAAACTCTTCCGCTTTCAACTTTTTTTGCTCACCGGTTCTTTGCCGCTCTTTCTCTCCTTGATTTTCAGCCCCCAAACCTATCCCCCTCCGAAACAATACAGTTCGTCGCGCCGCTTCCCGAGAAATTTATTGGCTTCTGGATCAGATTCCCTCCCCTTTCCGGACTTTCCCTTTTCCTAACCTTTCTCCTCTCTCCCGCCCCTTTCTGCCTTTCTGTTCCTCCCTCTTCTCTCGGACTATGTATGTGCAGCCTTTCTCTTGAAATAAACGCCACCCCTTTTAAAGCATACGCCCCTTCATAATCCCGCGTAACCCCTTTTCATCCCTTTCCTTTTTTCCTGTTCAGACGTTCCTTTTTTCCCTTTCTTTTCCCCTTTCTTTCGAACATGGGAGTTATTTTTCCAGGACAGAAAGAGCAGATCTACTTTCTTTCGGAACAGGAAGTCCTTCTTCGGGAGACTCTCTTGACAGTGTTCTTTCCTTTTCCAATTTGGAGTCCCTCTAACAGAGAGAACTGGACGCGGGAAGAGCCTGCGAACCCCCTGGGAGTGCTTGGCCCACGATATCATTCGCAGTTTAGCGCACTTCCGGGAAAGGTGTCTCACCTTTGACACGCTGGAATAGTTTAAGCCTCTTTTCTCGCGGAAGTCCTTGATTTCCCCTTTTTTTTGGTTCCGTTACTTTTTGTGCAGATGAAAGAAGGGCTTTTTATGGTGTGGCGCTGGACTTCTCAATAGTGGGTAGTTGGTCGTTTTTTTTGCCCCTTTTTGCGCTTTTGTCCTGCTTCTCCTTCCTTTTTTCCAAGTTTCAATTATCACCAACGACCTTTTCCTGACTCATTATTGCCAGCGTCTTCTTTGAGGGTGGCGAATTTTCGTTGTCCCAAAGCGGGAGCTTATTTTATTCTTCTTTTTTCGGGTCCACGGCCCTCCACCACCTCTTTATGGGTGATGCCCCCCAACCCCCATGGTCTTAGTGAAGTGGAAGGGGGTGTGTTTTCAGAATCAATTAATCAAGTGGTGTTCCCTCGTTGAAATCCTCAATCTTCCCTGTTTTACCAGGTCCTTTCTTACATTGGCAGGTCCCTTTCTCAATCATTGCACGTCAGATATGCTACTTAAGGCTAGGTCGTTTTTTCCGATTGGCTTTTTCGGGATTCCCTGTTTATTTTAGATGGACCCCTGTGAGGTGCGGCTCGGGTGTATCGCGGTGAGTGGCAAATTTGCCAGACGGTAAACGGGATTGCCTTCGTCAAATGGAGCCCCAGTGATCGTTCCCAGAACCATGCCCTTTCCCCGCGTTTTACCCCTTTCTCTTCTAAGGGGCCCCAGC
>Ga0179593_1382221_pt1 | contig 13119 bp, 9 predicted proteins | sample CZODoug2_1_08_16_FD_185931 | JGI IMG/M metagenome (GOLD analysis project Ga0179593, IMG submission 185931) | Vadose zone soil fungal communities from Angelo Coast Range Reserve, California, USA - CZODoug2_1_08_16fungal (PacBio error correction) | ecosystem: Environmental > Terrestrial > Soil >... | reverse complement strand
CGCGACTGATCGGTTTTTCCCTGGGGGCGATGCGCCTTTCTTCTTTGGTTTTTCTCTTTCTCCTTCTTTCTTATTTCTCCCTGAGGTAGGATGTTCGAAGATGCGACGTGATGCGGCTTGGGAGGTTCCCGCCCAAGGCTTCTGGGTCTCGAGCGAGAGCGGGTTACACGGTTTTGTGTCTTGCTTTATGGTCTTCCCCAGTTCTCCAGGCCTTTTTTGTCATCCGCCCTAGCCGGCCGACCGACGTGAGTTAGCAGTAATTCCCATATTTATAGGCGGTGATCTTCCAAGAACCCGCACCGGGGGTGTGGCGGATCTTGCCGTCTTCTAAGGAGGGAACTTGTTTGCTTGTATGTGCAAATCTCCCCTTTCTTCCTTGTTTTGGACTTCTTTGTCCGGGGGGTTGGTTGAGGAAGGTAGATGCTGGTTCCCCGTGACTTTCCTCTCCCACCAGGCAATTCTGCTGGCCTGGTGTTTGGTGAGGTTGGTCTCTTCAACAATTTTCTTGCCTTTCTACTAGGTTTCTTCCAACGTCCCTCGGGATACTGCTTGCCGAGGGAGTCTTGTTTCCCGTTACTTTCTTCCCTTTGACGAAAATCAGGGCGGTTTGTTTTGGTTTGGGGGGGGTTGGTTTTTTTGCTTTCTTAAGATAGCATCTTCCTCCCTATGGTCCCAATTCCTCGATGCCCGCCGGTCCCGTTCGCTTCTTTTATAAATCAGGATTGGACCTTTTTCTTTCTGCTTTCTCGCGGTACCTTTTTTTTTTACCCTTCTCCTTAAGTTTTGGTTCTCCTCAATGGAGTGTTCTGTCTCTTCCTCTCCATTAACCTAACATTCCCCTCGATTCTTCAGTCCCCTCGACAGAGACGACCAGCGATTCATTTTTTTTTTCCGTGCCGGCCGCGCCAAACCCCCAGGGGGCTGAGGCTCGAGGTAACTTCGGTACACCTCCCCGCGGAATTGACTAGCTTCCTGAGGGAGTTTGCTTAGCGGTAACCGCGCAGTACACCCTTCCCCGTGTAAAAACTCCCCGGTACCGGATTCTTACCTGGATCCTTGTTTCCCCGTTGCTTTTTCCCTGATATTTTTCCCTCCGGTCTTTTCTCTCTGTACTACCTTTTGCTTTCCCCCCCCCTGGTCGTACCTGGAGAATGATCCTCTTCTTAGACATACACATTCTTTCTTGATTTTTACCCATATGAAATGGGTTTAGGATCTTCTACTTAAGACCTTTCCATCTTTCTCTTCTTTGGGCCCTGGTAGAACCAAGGACGAGGTCCCTCTTTTTGTTTAGGCGTTTCCCCCCCCCCGTTAGAGTGTCCCCGGGTTCTTTTTTTTTTTATCGATCGAACTATAAGTCACCAGCCCTGATGTTGGATTTTGTTTTTCTTTTTTTCTTTTCGCGGTTGACGTTTCCCCAAGCTTATTCAGTAGCACCTGCCCTTTCTGCCGCGTATTTTTAATGATAAAGTTCACACTTTTTTTTCAACTCCTTCGGCTTCTCAAAGAGAATACCCCCACAACCAGTGGTCGAGGGACTTCTCTCTAACATTTTTTCACCCACAGTATATTCCTCTTTCTTCATCTTAGGCTTTCAGTCCGCATTTCCTTTCTCCAGTCATTCGCCCCTTTTAAGCTTGGGACCGTATGTCCTCTTCAGTTTATCTCCCAGAGTGCTCGTTGTCCGTTCTTCTGGGTCATCCTCCACTCTAGTGACAGTTAGGATAAATTATTTATAGCTCGTTGATCGAGAAAACACGCGATCAAGTTCTTGGGGCTCAAATGGTTCCGTCATCCCTTTTTGCGGCGTCTTTTCTTTTCTTCGTAGCGTTTTGCCTTTGGTTGGAGAAAAGTTCCCCCCTCGCGTCGCATTTTTTTTGTGAAAAACCGGCCGATTTTAGGCGTGTTAACGGAGGCCTGCCGGACGTCAACCAAATAATGGAACAAGCTGGCCTTTTCCCCCCCCATTGTCGGCAGGGCTTACAGTTTCACAGCTGAGCTTCGTTCACGCAAGTTTTTACCAGCTTTTTTCTTTTTTTTCCGTGGACATCTTTTAAAAAATACGCTGATGTTTTCCTTTTCTTTAAGTTTCTTCGTCTTTTCCTCCTTTACCATCATCTCGTGGTCGGACTCGTTTGACCCGTCGTCCCAAACCCCGGTCTTGCGAAAAACCTTTGAGTTTATTGCCGAAGCCCTCCAGTTGGACGTTATCACACTTTCTTTCCCCTTTCTTTTATGCATAGGGAGCTTTCTCTTTCTTTTACAGGCGGTTTTTTCTTGCTCTTTTCTAATCGCCTGGCGGCCGGGCTGGTACGAGGGTTTTATGAGTCCTTTTTTTTCTATTTGGTGATGGAGATACTTAACGATCAGCTCACGGGACCAGGCCAGTCTAATCGGCCCTGGGACCACTCCTGCTTCCGTCAACCATTGGTAGGATATACCTGGTTTTTCTCTATTAACATTTGTAACGCTAAATACGGTGATTTATTAAGTATGGGGCGGCGACTTTGGGCGAGAGTCTTTCTCCTGCCCCCTCCCCTGGTTCCTTTCTGCTTTTTTTTCCCGTTGGTAGTGGTACGAATGTGATTTAGTGCTCAAGCGCTGGTCCTTCTAAGCGTCCCCCCCCAACGTCAACTACCTCAGCTCCCGTACATGTGTTTTTTTGTTTTGCAAGTTTCTATATTCTTGCGACGGAGATCGGTTAGTCTCCCTGTCCCCTAACCCTTCATTTCTCCCCCCCCTTCGACTTGCAAAGATATTTGGGCACAGTACGTGCTCTTAGGTCTATTTTTTGGAGTGATATTCCCATGATAAACCGAGTTCTCTTCTCTTTTTTTTTAATCCCCCCCCGCTTTCTTTCCTCTCTGACGTTTTTCTCGGTTTCGTGGAAAAAAAAACACGCGGGTCTTCCTCTCGCTGAGTTTGGGCGGCGCTTGAATAGTCGGCGGCGTTCGTCATTTCGATCTTCCCTCTTCCCTTTCCTCGTGTTTGTTTGTGATCTTCTTCTCACGATCACGACGCTTTGACACGCTCAGGCGAAGCCACTTTTTGACGCAACAGACTGAACTACTCTTGGAAACATTTCTTTCCGCTTGTTGTTTTTCCCCCCTCCAACCCCTACAGTCTCCGTCCGCTTAGTTGAGGGGGCTTGAGTTGTCTGCTTTAGACGACTGTTTGGGTCAGGCAGACTCACCGCCCGCGTTCTTTTCCCCGACCATCTTTTTTCAATTAACCTTATTTGGCCCGAATCTTGGCAACGGTCCTTTGAAGTCGATCTGACGGGCTATTGTTTCTTTCTCCTCCCACCTGGGCTTTCCTCCTTGTTTTCCTTTTCTTTGTTTCTTGCCGACAGGTGATCGAGCAACAAAAAGACCCCCATGGCGTTAGATCGCCCAGGGGCCCGGCCGCTGACTTTCGTCTATTTTTCTGTTGTGACTTTTCTTTGTTAGGTAGGCACTAGGGTGGTATTGAGGGTTCCGACCAGCGCAGTTTCGGCTTCCCGATCCCGTTTGCGCCCAAGACACACTATCTCTTTTACACGGTTCTACTCTTCTTTTTTTTTTCAGGTCGCCCCACACCTTCCTTCCTAGTTCGTTCTGCCTTCCCCTACTGTGACTTCCCTACCTCTTCTCTTTGCGTGACTGCTTCTTTTCCCATTTTTTTTTTTGGTCGACTGGTTTATGCGACCCAATGGTTTTCTTTTTGCTGGGGCGCTGCCGTCCCCATACTTTCTGTCCCTGTTTCTCTCGTTTGAACTGCAGATCGTGATAAGCCCTTTACCCCCTGCGCCTGCATTTTTATTTTGACTTCAGTCCAACGCCGGCATCCAGGCTCTCTTTGGAGTGGGCCGGCCGGCGACTTCTTTTCAAAGCCCCAGACGCAATGAGCCCGAGCCGAGTTTTTTTTGCTTTCAGAAACTTGTCTCAACTTTTTTTTTCTGAACCTCCCGCAGTGGAAGTGTCTTCGGCAAACTGAGGTTTGTGATGCGGGGTTTTCTTTCTCCGTTTTTTTTTTAATTTGGGTTTTTAAAGACACGAAGCTTTTGCATTTTTTCCTTGAAACACTGACCACTGAGTTTTTCTTTTTTCTTTAGAAGGCGATTCTTGACCGAAATTCCGCGAGTTTGGACGCGGTTCAGGGGTGGGCCTTCTTCCCGGCCTTCTTTTCCTTTTTTATTCCCTCTGGTCAGACGTCACCTGTAAGATCTTCTTTTGGGTATCGTAGCGGTGACCGAAGCTTGGTTATCCCCTTTGGCGTTTCTCCCCTGTAGTGTCGTCAACCGACTTGTTAGGGACAGCCTCTTTATTTGGTGCTTGGTTCATTCGTTTTTCATCGAAAGACTACCCTGTTAGCCATAGAGTCACCCCCCCCTTCCCACAGTACGATCGCTCTTTCTCGTTTTTTTTAGGAGCTTTGAAAGGAGTAAGTCTAGCCGGTATCGGGCCATGCCGGGTTTTGGTTTCTGTCTCGATCAGATTTTCCTCCGAGATGTCTCCTCCTTTTACCCCGATCGTGACGGGTGCTTTGACAAACAGATCCCGCAACCGATGGGAAGCACGCTTTTTTTTGCCTGTCCTGTTTAACCCGAGCAATTTCCCTGGCCTGAGGCCGGTATTATGAAGGTGTTGCCCGAGACTCAGTCTTTTTTCTTTTTTACGAAAGCCCTTTTTTTGGCGTTTTGATTGAAAGCTCGTGTTTGAACCCGCCCTTCTTTTTTTGTCCGAAGAATCTTCGACCTGTTTTTTGAGTTTCTTTGCGTCCCTTTCCCTGTTGGTGAAGAAGCCCGTGTTTCTGAAAAGCGGTGTTTGGCGGGGGGCCAGTGCTGATCAGGACTTCAGCGACTAGGCGGTCAGGACCCTGTAAAGGTCCCCTCTTTGTGACTTAATTCTTCTTCTGGCAGCTCACAATGCTTGGATTGGTTTATGTTTTTGTCAGATGTTAGATTAGAAGCAAACTTGGCCGGCTGCCTTTTTTCGAACCATCAGAAGCATCCACGGTCTTCGGGGGCCCTCCCACCGTTGACGATGAAAGGCACGGGCCGGTCTGGTGAAACGCTTTTTTTTTTTACGAGAAAGTGTGCCCCCCCCCCCTCCAACTAGCGTCCCCTTTCCCGACTTCTGAGGCAATTGTCTTAATCACCTCGGAGGGACGATTAACACGGTGTTCGAGTGTCCCTTTGTGTCCTTGAAAGGAGGGGTTATTCCCGTCTTCCTCCAGATAGCGGAGACCGATTTCCCTCCGAGCCTGTGGACCGACCCAGTCGGGTTTCGGGATACCTTTTCATTTCCCTTTGTTTGATACGAGTTTTCCTTTGCTCTCCCCGTTACCCTTCACCTCCTTTGAATATCGGAGATGAGTTTCCTAGTCTCCTGTCACTTCTCCCCCCGTCTTGTTTCCGTCGAGTGCCGGTTTTTATACCGACGGGATCCGACTTCACGGTTTTTTTCCGAGGGTCTCGGGTTTTTCTTGTGCGGGAGCTTCCTTCTCTTCTGTTAGTTTCTTGCTGCCTAGGTTTTTTTCCCTTTTTTGAAGTCGGGTTCCCGGTAGCAGATTGAGGAAGACGGGCGGTTTTTGAAATGTTTTTTTCGTGCCCAGGTCAGGTAGAGGGGGTACTCCCCGATTTTTCCCTGAGGGTTTTTTTTTTTCTGGATTTTCCTGCTTGGCGGGGCTCCAAGGTGTAGTTTCAAGGGCGGTTTTCTGAATAGTGCCGAACGCTTTTAGGCGACCCGTTTCGTTTTTTGAGGTTCTCCCCCTTGAATCCCCTTTTCGGCAGACTATAACGTCAACCAAACCCAGAGGCGCTCTTTCTGTCGCGTGGACGATCTTTTCTTGGGCTTGCTTGTCCCTTTAATCAATCCTTTGGTCATATTCGCCCGCTTACCTTCAGTGCAAGCAAAGTTGGCGTTCTGTTTCGGACGGGGAGGTTGTCTTCTTGTAGCCACTTCCCCTTACCCCTGTTGTACCAGTTTTCGGGCGTGAGGGGCCCCCCCCCCACCCCCCCCCCCCCATTTGCTGCACAATGGACGGAGTTTGGGAAAAATCCCCTATCCGCCCTTCTGATATAAGGCAGTATCCAAGGCCCCCCGGGTTTGCGTTCCCTTAATACCTTTCTTCCTGGTTCTTTTTAACTTTTCGCAAACGAACTCTTCGTCGGCGCCAAGGGAGGAGGTTGAAGACGGCACGCGTTACTTGAGGGAGCCGACCGCCCTATGTAGTTTGACAGGCGGACCTGGGTCGTCTCCTCCTGGTCCCTTATCAGCAATCTTCGGGCCTGCTAACCAAGACGATTATCTTTTCTTTTGCAAGTTCTGTCTTCGGCCATCGGTCTCCGCAGTTTTCTTTCTTTATCGCCTCCTTTCTGGCAGAATCACCTCGTCGAGATAGGGGCCTCCCGTTATAAGGTTGCTCGTTATGGGTTGAGATCCCTCTCTTCTTCATTTTTTCATCTTTTTTTTTTTTGAGCTCAGAAATGTTTATTTCTCCTATCCCCCCTGGTCATCGAGGTTTTTTGAAGGCCCGCTTTTGATTTTTCAGGTTGATCTGGCGCCGGCGTCGAGGCTGCTGGAAACATGGCGGCCGAGGGGATCTTTTAGTTTTTTCCTTTTCTTTTTCGCGAGGAGAGGTGATTTGTAAGGAAGACGCTGCGGGTCTCAGAGCACTTCTCCCCACGGGAGGTACCCCGTGTTCGCGTATACTGCTTCTTCCCTCTTCCCGGGAAGTTTTTTCCCTCCGTTTTTTTTCTTGAGTTGCGTTCGCAGTATCCCGGATATCCGGTGGTATTACTGCGTAAGCCGTTTTCTTTTTTTTTGGGTTGCTTTTATTCTGGCGGGTCGGACACTGTTTGTGATTTTTCTTTTTCGGACCCCCAGGGTGCGTATGCAGGGGTGCTGGTTGGTTTTTTTAGTTCTAGGAAGGTTTCCCTCCCTCTGAGGCACACCGTGCTGTGTGGACGTTTGCTTCTTTGTTTTTTGGCCTACTGACCCCCCTTCTGTCCTTCTTCGAAGATCCGGGAACCTTTTCTCGTGGCTTCTTGTAGAGATTGAGAAGGCGTCCGACGGTTTGATCACCCGAACTGACACGGTTCGGTGCGGTGCAGCACCTTTTGCGACAGGCTGTCTCGTCCGTTGGACTCCATCCTTCTCCCTATGGTTTTCCCCTAATTTGCCACAGGTCACGCCCGAAGAATCGTTTCCCGACCCCATGCGCCCCCCCTATTTCACGCTTGCCTGAGCACGAGTTTTTTTACACTTTGTCCCCCCTGTTATCCAAAGTCTCTTATTCTAAGCGGCTACTTGACTACTCTCTCGGTCGCTATCCTCCTAACATTCTCCCTCCCATCAACAGTTTTTGAAGCAGTCGAGGCGAGTCGTTTACACCTCTAACTGAGGGGAGACCCACATCGAGTTTGATTCATTCTGTCTTTTCTCTACCGGACGATCCCACCCATACGTGGGGGGCGATTTTTTGTGCTTTGTATAACTTCAGTCCTGCCGAGGAGCGTTTCGGCTCCGTGGATTCCCCGTCGTGACAACGGCCATCTTCTCCCATGTTTTTCCTTCATTTTCACGATGACCCCTGGCGCAATCGGGATTCAAGTATAGCGATCCGTCGCTCAGATTCGGTTCGTTTCCCACCCAGTCTAGACCTGGAACTCATTAGTGAGTACTTTCTCCCCCCAATTAGTGATTTTTCTTGTCCTCTCCTCTCTTTTCTGTATCTTTCGGCCGAGACGCTGCGCATTTTGTGCAATGGTCGACCCCCGTTGTTTTTTTGACACCGTGTATGATGCTTTTTTTTTGGGGATGACGTTGAATTGCCGTTTGATATCGCCCCTCCATCAAACCTTCTGCTCGTTTGAACAGATGGCAGGAGTCCGTTGACGCAACAGCTCTTTATCGGTCTTTAAGTCGGAGTGAGTTTCCTTCTCATTTTTTTTGACCAACGTTCTTTTCTTCTCTTTTTTTTCAACCTGTCCCTCCAAACTTCAGTCTTTTATCCCGCCACGGCTTTGACAAAAAGATTTCTCCTCTTGCGCACCCCCCCTTCGTCGTCTTCATTCCCAGCGATTAGAACCCTCTAGAGGCAGCTCGTTTTGGAATTGTGCTCTTCTTTCCTTGTTCCAGTTTAAACATCAAACCTGTTTTTTTTTTGCGGTTGTTTGTCTGAGCCAGTGATTCGTGATCGGATACCTATTTCAGAGGATGCTCAGATTCTTTGTCTTCGAAAAGTAAAGCGGGCACCAAGGCGCACGGTCAGTTTTTTCGCCGCGGCCTTCGTCTCTTTTTTCTGTTTTTTATTTCTTCTACCTTCTTTCCGCGCGGAACATTCTCCGCTGAGGAGGAGTAAAGCCTTGTTCTTCGCCTCCCACCCCACTAATTTCCCACGATTGAATCACCACTTCGTTTGACTCCTCTACTGATCCCCAGCTTCTCTCCTCCTTCCCGAGGAGCCATACCCTCAAGGAGTTCACTTTTGCCATAGCAATTACCCCCAAACCCCAACCACCACCACAACACCCAAACCCCAAAACAACTAACCTCTCTGATGGGACCTTTCTATTGTTCCTTTCTTCTTAGGTTTAATTCACCATAGTCGTTTCTTGGTCTTCCTCTGACCCTGGAACACCCCTTTCCTGACCTGAACACGCGATTTCCCTTTTCCTAAGCCCTCCATGGCTCGATTCATGAAAGTGATTATAACAATTTTACTTTACCACCCTTTTTTTTCTGTGTGCTTCGTCTTGCCGTTGGACACGAGGTCTGCGCTGCCGCCCTCGATGGCTCTTCTTTTTTACCCTGAGTGTTTTGTTCTTTCTGCCGGGATTGGATTTTTTTTTATACGAATCGGGCTTCCTGAGATTAAAGTGCGGCGATCTTTTACGTCTCCCGCAAGACATGGTAGCAACTATTTTTCTTACCAAAAAACGCGGCTAATCAATCCGGTGTATCTACTCCTTGCTTCTATTGGGGAATATTTTCTCTCTTGCGTCCTTAGAAAGCGGGGATGTTTTCTCGGTGGTTTTCCCCCTCCTTTTTCGTTTTTGTAGACAGGTGTAGTTGCTAAACAGCTCCTTTTTGGACTACGAGTTCCCATAAGTCCCTACATCATTCCCTTCTTTGAGTTGATTTTTTTTTCTCGTTTCTGCATGGTCTAGATATTCGGCCGAGATCTTCCTGTCAATAGTTTCTGAACCCATTTCCGCCAACACTTATAAACTCTTTCCCTTTTCACTCTTTTCTTTCATTCCCCTTCAGTGATTTTCTTTTCTACTTCCTGCTGGATCACCTTTTTACTCATCCTAAGCCCAGTTCCCCATGCGTTGCCCTGGTTTATGGGAAAAAACCCTGGGCCTTTGTTTAATATCCTCTTTTCCCTTTCTTCCGGCCTTGTTCCTTCGGCTTTTTTCTGTTTTCGTGATTCTATTCGATATCTCTATTTCTTTTTCTTCCACTTTTTTTTTCGACGCGGCCCTAACTTAATACTGTCCCCCTCTGCCTTTTCATCATACTGGCCCCACTAAACGGGCGAGAGGAAAATTTTCCCAGCTTTTTTTTCCCGTTCTCACAGGGGGCCTCCAGACTTATCTTCGTGGGCTCTCTTCTTATTTGAGGGCCCCCCTCCCCTTTTCCTTTTCTCAGAACCGCACGCTTTGACCCAAAGAATAGAATTACCTTCTGATTGTCCAGACTTTTGAACCCCTTTTTCTCTTTGCTCCAGGGGATCCCCCCCCTTCCTTTTTTTCCTGCTGTGCGCAAATTGGCTGATACACCTTTAAGGACTGACCCTCTTCTCTTTGCGCTGGATCATTTCCAAGTTCAAAAACGTTCTTCTCCTCCGACCAGCCTTTTGCCATTTCGTATTCGAGTTGTGGTGTGACTTTGGCTTGTCTTACTCCCAGGCGGGTATGCCAGGCGTACCAGCGCGGTTAGCCCTATTTCAAGGCCATAACCACGAAAAGTGGTAGCCGCGAACACCAACCTGGTTCGCGCATCCTTGCGATCGTTCCTTTCTTCCTCACCCTTTTCTTGTAGACTGGTGAGCGGCTGTTGGCCTCTGGGGTATCTTTCTGGCTCAAGGTTTTCTTTCCAAATGGGTGGGCGTTTCCTCCCTTTCCGTGGGTATTTTTTTTCCCTTTTTCTTTTGATTGTTCTTCGCCGAATTCGTGAAAGCCGAAAATTCACTGCTCTTTTATTTACGTCATCCCCTTTCCAACTGCCGGAGAAAATTTTTTGACTGATTTTCTCCCCAGCCTTTTTATTTTTATGTTTTCCCCCCCCTTTCCCGGACAGAAGGCTCAGAGCTTGATTTGCTTTTGAAATTCCTTTTTTTTGGTTTCTCTCCTCCGGTCATTTCCCGCAGTAGGGCCTTCTTACCCTATCTTCTCTCGTTGGTTTAGTAGACCGGTTTTTTTGCCCCCCCTCTTTGGTTCTTTTTCTTCTTTCACCTCCCTTATCTCAGGAGACGGACTTTTTTTTTTTTCGAGGGCGGAAGTGCGTGTAGGAAAGGCCCCCTCAGAGACGTGGACCTATGGCCGAAATAGCTAACGGTTTTTTCTTCCTTTTTTTCTCTAGGTTAGGTGAGCATGCCGCGAAGCTGTGCAGCTGGTTTCTTTTCTAGGACAGATTATTTGGTGTCCCTCGTTTGCTTACTTGGTCGTTCTTTCCTTTGATTGTTAGTCCCACTATATTGAAGGGGACAGCAATTCGTGAGGTCTTTCAGGGAGGCGTCCCCATCTTATGGGGGTTTTTCTCCTTTCTCCCCATATCACCCCTTTCCCCACCACCAAAGTCTCTAAGTTTTCTTTCACCGCCAGTCCTTATTGTGAACTGGCTCCAAGTTGCCAAGCGTAACTTAGGGCTTATTTGTTTTTCTTGGTTTTTGCTTTTTCGCTTCTGACATGCTCGCGAAAGTTGGGTTTAAGCCGGTCTTTTTAACTATAGTGGGCGTTTTTTCTGACCCATACGCACCCATACTCACTTCTTCTTGTATTTTCTACCCTAACCCAGACTCGTTTCTGCGGAATGACCGCGAATGGCAAGGAGATTGAAGTGATCCACTAATTTTCGGTGAGGAACTTCAATCTTGCTGGCGTACTGGGATGTCCTACCCTCTTTGCACAGGCTTCTCTTCGAAATTCCTCTTCTTCTTTTCCTTTTTTTCAGGTTTGCTTCCTGTCTCTTTTTGTCTAAGAAGGTCTGACCTGTTTGTTTCTGTGTCCGTCTCGTGATTTCCTCTCTTCAAGAGTGGTTCCCCTTTTTTCTCTTTTTTTTTAACTTCGAGTCTGGTAAGGCGTGCGGTTTGACCAGGATTTTTTTCAGTCCTTTTTTGGGTTGGGACTTCCACCGTGCTAGCCTGTCCCCTCTTCCCTTTCCATGGTTCTTCTTCTGGATTTTGACGTTAGAGGTTCATATATCACCCTTTCCAGTTAGGGTCTTCACCTCCCTCTCCGTGCACTTTCTCTTTTTTTCCCCTTTTCTTCTCCGTTTGGTCTACATTTCTCTTGATTGTGTTTTTTATCGGCGGATTCGTTTGCAGCTGCCCTTTTACCCCCCCCCGGGATGCAACCCTTGGACCCCTCACCTCTCTCCTTTTGAGACTTTATCTATTTATTTGGCCCACGGTTTAGATGACCCCCCTTGTCTCTTCCCTGATGGTACCTATGACCTATTTTCCTTTCTCCGCGTCTCTCCGTTTCCCAGGGACGATTTAGATAGAAGTTGACCATCCCCTTTTCTTGGTTCCATTCCGGGGGAGGTTTCATTTGACCCCCTTCTGTTTCTTCTTTGGGGTTTTTATTTTTTCTTTTAACGCCCAGGGACTCGCCTTTAGGGGGCTTAGTTTTTTTAATTTTCTGGGAACCCAAGCTTTTAAACGTCTTTTTTTGCTCGTTGCCTTCTCTAATCCAGGATTAGGTTATTATGGTCTCTTTTGTTCGCGGGTTTTTTTTCATCCATTATCGGATTCGGTCTGGTGAGGTTTATTTCCTCGGCTGAACTTCAGTTCTTCTTTTCTTATCCTTCATGTTTCTTTCCTACTGGAGGTGTGTTGCTTTTTTGCACCGGGTTTTTTTTCGTGCAGAAGGTAGAGTTCGTTCTTGAGATTTTTTTGCCCCTTTATTCTGGATTGAGGGCCCGGTTACGAGTTTCTTTTCCTTTTTTGGTCAGTCTCTCTTCCTGAGGAGCGAACTTCTCTCCGCTTCCCCCTAAGGGCCCGCCCGGAGTTTCTGTCTGTCTTCCCCTAGATTCCGAATCATTTAGTTGATTCCTAGTGGGTTCCCCTCTTGTTCCAGGTTCTCGTTGTTTTTGTTAATGACCTCCTTGTCGATAGCCTGCCCCCCCCCCGGGCCCAACCCGGTCAGTCAGACAGGGAAGTGTGGCCCGGTCGGGGGCTTGTCCAGTTTTCTGTACTAACATCAACACCGGAACAGTTTTTTTTCGTCTACTCCCCCCTTTTTCACAATTGACTGGAGTTCGAAACATCCGCCCCCCAGTTTGATTGCAAGGGCAAGATCCGCCAAAGACCCCCCGTCTTTCGTTCGCAAATTACTTCTCCGTGGTATCTAATGTTTTCACAATGTAGGACTTTTCTTTTTTTCTTCCTCCATTCCCCCCTAGTAGGAGGGATCCCCTGACTTCTTTGGTCGTTTATTCTTTTCCGCTTCTCACTATTAAGTCCTCTTCGGGGTCCGTTCCCACTCTCTCTTGAGACGTCTTTAGGAACATCGGTCAGGTCCGTTCTTACTCACCCTTTTTCTTTCCCTCCTGGTTCGTTCATCGTGGCTGATTATTTTTATCCGGATAAGGTTCGGGTTCGAGGTCCCTACCTCCCTACCTCATTTTTGTGAAGAGGCTGTTCTCTCCTTTTTATTTGACCTACGGCTTTCCTCTTTCTCCAGTCTGGTCCTTTCTTACCTGATTTTTCTTTCTTTGTGAATCTTGCGCCTTTTCGTTTTGTCTTTCTGATCCATTTTGTTTCGTATTTTTTTACCAAGTTGCGGTCTCGCCGGCTTGGTGATTTCTCTGTTTATTCTCCCTCTCTCCTCTCATAGGAACTTTTTTTTGCCGCATTTTTTTGCGGCTTCGGCTCCGCCTGACGTTGTTTCCTCGTTAATCCTCCCTC
>Ga0179593_1373968_pt1 | contig 13119 bp, 12 predicted proteins | sample CZODoug2_1_08_16_FD_185931 | JGI IMG/M metagenome (GOLD analysis project Ga0179593, IMG submission 185931) | Vadose zone soil fungal communities from Angelo Coast Range Reserve, California, USA - CZODoug2_1_08_16fungal (PacBio error correction) | ecosystem: Environmental > Terrestrial > Soil >... | reverse complement strand
GGCGGTGTGTATTTCCGGCGTATGCTCTTCGTGCAGTTATCGGTACGGTGCGGCCACAGTGTGCTCTCTGATGTCCCCCTCCCTTTTGGATTCTCTCCGAACGGGTTACCGGCCCTTGAGTAAAACACACCCACTTTTTTGCCCCCCCTTCGATGTCCTTTCTATGGTTTTAAGTGCGCTTTGCCCCACTGACTCCCAAACAGCCCCCACTGATTGTGCGGGCGAGTCACTCCCATGTGGTGATATTGGGGAGGTGGGTGTGAATTGTTAGGACGATTCACAGTGGCATTTGCCGCCTCTTGGCCCCACACTCGTTGTTTCGGAACGAGTTTGTTTCCCTTTGCCCGGGCTGCGGGACCGCCTTGACTGAACTTCTTTCGAATGGCGGCGGGATCTATAAGCGCAGGTTCCCTTTTCGTTCCTCATGCGCGAAGCATTCAGGTTAGCGCCGGCCGCATCTTTTCCCCCATTGTTGCCCGGCCCTTACAGTCTGAGCCAACCCCCGCACCGTTGCGCGCCTGGTGCCCCATCCCATCTTCTTGATCCGGATTTCCTCGTGCGGATTATCTCAGAATTCCGCGTCAACTCCGCATGCCTCGTCTGACAATGACGCGGCTTCTTCCGGCGAATCCAGGAATGCCCTCGAGAAGTTCGAGGCCACGGGTCCTTCCTTGAATAGAAACCTCGTGCCCTTTCTCTCCACCCCAATTACTTCGTTAGGGTCCACAGGTAAAATCACCGTCCCCCTCAGCAGGGTACCCTTTTCGGCACCAGCCACGGTGCGTCCCTCTTCTGCCCTCCTGAACTCCCCCCTTTTCTCCAAATGCACGGACCAGCAGCCGGTGTTCTTTTAATGTCCCCCCCCCCCCCCCCACGCCTGTATCCGTCATCGCGTCCCCGCACCATGCTTTTTTCAGTGCGCCGAATATTTAGGACACATTGCTTGCGGTTTCCTGTCGAACTGCAGCGTGCTCTGCCGAAGCAATCCCCATGATGTCTGAGCACAAGTTCCGTTTTTGCTTCGCTTCTCGCCGATGCTGTCCGTGCCAGCCGAACACCCCTCCGGTTCTTTCAGAGCAGTGACACTACTCTGGGGGGCATCGCTGTTGTCTAGTTCACAGATTGTCAGACTTCGCCCTCACGGGTAAGCTCACGCCCACCCCGGATTCACTGAGCCTTTCGTTTCCTTCCATAGGCAAGCTCGCACGACGGCGTCCTGCCGATGACTTTTTTTATCGATTACTTGAACGCTGAGTCCCCGAAAAAGGCCCTTACTTTATCTCTCTTGCACCCAAGCAGGACTTTTTTCACCACCTCCTTTTCTTGTCTTCTTCCCTGCATGCGCACCCCTATTGTTGGTACGTAAACATTTTTTGCCGTTTGCCAAACGCCGTTTTCTAATCACAAAGGTTTTCGCCGTTGTCCACCGGTATGCCGGGATCTCTCAGACCTCTTCCCCCATATCTCTTTCCTGTTTGTTCTCGGATGTTCCATAAGTTATGCTTCATTCTTGGGTTGCATAACTTTTGATGAGCTTTTCGCCTGACTTTGTGGCTTTGCGGTTTTGTGCGTTCCCCACGAAACTATGTTTTACGTTCCTGCACCCCCCCTTTGAGGTGTTTTCCGCGGACTTACCCAAGACATACCCTTCTTGTGAAGTACTGCACATTCTGGTTCTCCAGTCTGGTTCGCTCGCCTTGACATGCGCCGTTGGTCCTTATTGTATTCACACGGGTAGAAGTCTCTTGTCCCCCCCGCTATTATCCTCTTAGAGCTTGCGTTGCACGCTACCGCTTTTTTCCTTTGGTTTTTTTCTGCTGACCGTGACGCGATTCTCTTGGACTGTCACGAGTCTCCTCGGCCCGACTCCCCGCCTATCTTAACTTCTGACTTTTGGACTTTTTTACGGTGGCCGTCCCCAGCTCATCGGCGCTTCGTTGAGAGCGGTCGTGTTGTTTTGCGCGAGTTCATTCCGGAGGCGCGAATGTGGCGCCGCTGCTTTTCCTTTCTGCAAAGCACTTCGGATTTCTTTGTCTCCGAGCTGTTAGTGGAACGCTCGGTTTTGGCCTCACTTTTTCGTTGGCCTTCATTCCTTTTTCAACCTGCTTCTAAGGCTCTTGATCCCCTTGGCCGTGCAATGACCGGACGTGCTGGGCTTTTTTGTTGGTTTGCTTATTTCGTTTGTATGCGGACCTTAGTTTTCGTACAGTTATTTTTTGTGGTGATCGCTGAACAAGCCTTGGATGGTTTCACGAGTTTTTTTTTTTCCAGATTCCGCCCTGAGCCACTTTTTCCATGTTTCGGCTAATCGTATTTTCTGCTTCCCCGAAGTATTCATTCAGACGAGCTCACATTTAGTATCGCGGAATCTCTGCGCGTCATCCCCCGGCTTCCCCGCCCCCGTTCCCAGCGATCCGGTCGACAAGGCGTTTTTTTTACACACGATCGATTACATTTATTTTTTGGGTTCACCTGCGCTGCTGTCCCGCCGCTTTTTCCTCGACCCTTTACGGCGCTTTTAATCCGTTCCCGACAGTTCGGAAATCCACGGTCGATGCAAGCAGTTCTATCCAATTAGTTCTCGGGGCGTTCACTCGTACGTTTCCAGATACCCGCAGAGTGTTTTGCCCCACCGCAGGCCACTCCTCCTCTCACCCCAATGTGCTGTCATTTATTCCCCCGTCCCCAATATTCACCGAGTCCACCCAAAACGTGTTTTTTCGTCGTTGCCCAAGGTTCTGAACACCGGGCGTTGGGCGTCGCAGCGACACTTTCACGCATCTTTTTCTCGTCTGGTCTCGGTTTTCCAAATTCAGCCGGGAGTTGTCTACCCCAATCCTGGGTCCAGGTTGTCTCTCTCGGTTTCTATCCGTCTGAATTCTTTCGACGCATTCGACAGGTCCTTCCCTTCCGTTCCTCTTGCGAGTAGTCGCCTCCTGTCCCTATTCTTCCCCCGCCTCTTCTTTGTTTTTCGATGGCTTTTTTTTAGGTTACGTATGCTACTTCGGCTGGCATTACGGCGCGCCGATGAGCCTCTGTGCGAATCCAATGCCCTGTCGCAGCCACGTCGGAAGGGACTCCCGCAGTTCCCACCAGACGGCTTGGTACCCCTGACCCCCGTTCTGTCTTTCCCCCTCTTCACCACGCTCGCTTTCTGACTTCGATGTGCAATCGCCAACTTCCCTGGCGTTTTCCGCCTCGATGAGAGTCTTCCCCCGCACCGTGTTTCCCCTCGTTCCTTTTTTCACAGTTTGCGTGGTGGCTTTGTTGTGGCCTTAACGCGTGACCCCTGGTTTTAACGAGTCTGTGGCCGGTTCGATGCACCCAACCCTGCGTGGATGCGTTTTTACGAGTTCCCCGGCCCGACGCTGGGAAGAACGGCGGCATCGTATTTTTTGAACGCTGGTTACTCATCGTTGACAGGTCTCCCTTATTAGCCCCTCTCCTCCGCGATCCTTTCCCTCTTACCTTTGTTTCCCGCCTCAGCGCGCGCCTTATCAAGCTCTTTGACTCCGGCTCCTTTTCTTCGGAGTTGCTCTCTTCCTGTTTTAAATGCCGCATCGTTGAATTTGAATCGTCCATGATTTAGACCTCCGTCTTCTTTCCCGCGGAAACGATGCCCTTTATTGAGGCGCGTTGCTTGGCCGAATAGAAACTCTTTTACTCAAGTGTCTTTCCCCCATTTTTCTCTCTTTCCATCGTGATAAGCACTGCGTTTTGACAACCCCCCATTTTACCGTAGCCTACTCCAACAGCCACACCCTGTCCCTGACACGTCTGGCACGCGGGTTCCGGAAAGCTTTTCGCCTCAACTTCCCGCCTTTGCATTCTTGATTGCCCGCAATCTGGATAGACGCTTTTTCGCTTTCCACACCCCCATGGACCCAAATGCGCGCCCTCTTTCCGGAAATTGGCTTGTAGCCAGCGTCCTGCCCCAGTCGGTCGTTTCCTGCGCTACCAAGCACATCTGCTCTGCGCCCACAGGATGCCTTCCTTCGTTTCTCTCTTCCTTGTAACGATTTTTGTTCAAAACTCCGTCTTCACTTTTCAGTTTGAAAGAGTTCGGGGGGAGATCGTTTCTAGTTCGTCACTTCTTCCCGTTGTCCCTTCCTTCCCCCCCTTTTCCTTTTCAAGAGACACACCGTATCCTCTTTCTTCTACATTATTTACATATTAGCCTTTTTACTTTTTTGCGCCGCTGGATCTTCCTCTTCTATATTACGATCTTCCCACCACGCGATGCCCAGAGACCACGGCCGCATTGCCCGAGTTCGCCCTACGGCCCCCCCAAGCAATTGTCACGCCCAATCTTGGTTATTGATCGTACTTCCTGCGTCATGTTTTCACGTACCCTCGTTTTCTGGGAACGCTTGATTTCAAACGGCGTAGGGCCCAAAAAGGTCGCTCACTGCCTTCCCCCCTGGTATGTCCCCGGGACGCGCCTTGCTTTCCCACTTTCCTCTATTTTCATCCTATCGTTTTTGTGTTTATAGATTGAAATCATCGTTGCGCGACCCTTTTTTTTTTTGGTTTAGATGCATGCGTTTTCCCTTTTGGATGCTGACGCTCTTTTGCTTCCCTCGTTCCCGTCCCCCTTTTTAGTCGGGTCCCGGTTTTTTTTTCCGGTACGATCCCCCATTCCAACCGTGCTTGTTTGTCTCAGGTCAACGCTTTCTGGATTGCGCTCGGACTTATAGCGTTCGGTTTTTCCGTCTTGGAAAGCATATGTTCATTCGTCGTTTATCGTGAATCTAACCACAAAACCCCAAAAAAAGCAAGGTGAGACGCCGGCGCCTCCGCCGTCACGAATGATCCGAAAAGATGCGCTCCGTTTTACTGCCGGGGTCCTTCCTTCTTTGGGCTGCGCTCCCCCTTTCGGCGGGTACGGACCCCCTGTTCTTGACGAACTAGGTTTGCGATCCCCCCTTCCTCTTTCCCTTCTCCAGACGTTCGTTTTTACGGCTGGTCCCTTAAATGCTCCCTCTCCCCCCCCCGTCGATCGGCGTTTACTCCCCGGACCCCTCAAGTTTTATCCCCCTTCCTTGCGGATGTGCTGGAGCGCCTGTGGGCGCCACCCTCGTTCTAACCGCCCCTCATCCTTCCCAGCTATGGGGTTGTCTGTTTATGAGTTTTTTCTGCGAAACGACTCTTACTGTGACACAAGATGTTTTTTTTTATGGCCCTTTTTGCCAAACTGTGGTTCACCGGTGCCTCTAACTTTGCCGGTCCTCAGTTTGTCTTGGGGCAGTGGTTTTCTTTTTGCGTTTCTTAACGCCTTTTTATGCGGAGCGGCGTGATTTTTTTTCCCGCGAGAGCTCATCTCTGTTTCATTCAATTTGCGTCCTCTTGTTTCCAGGCCCAACACCGGCCGCGCCTCGTGATTCCCCCTCTGGCTTTCCCTTTTTTCCCGGCCCCCTCGGAGGTTCTGCCTCAATAACTCCGAGGCGGACATTCTTCGACTTGCGGCTTCTCTTCGCTCCCGCTTTCTCTTCCCTTCCCTATCCGCTGGTCAGGGAGAGACCCCTTGGGCGAGGCCAACCCGATTCCTTTAAGGACGGCTTCTGCATTTCGGATTCCCCTTTTTCACTGTCGAAGAACTGTTGCACTCTCTTCACAGACCCTTCGTACTACCCGGATCACTTCCGCAGTTTTCTTCGGTCCTTGTTGCGACCAACTAGCTAACCCAGGCCCCCTCCCTCCCCAATGTGACACCAACACATGATAGCTCGGTCCCACGTTATGACACATTTGCCCCGTTCCCTACCACAAAGAATTCCCCCCCATCCCATGTTCACATACACCGCGAAAAAATTTTCCAAATGTGAGAAACAAACAGATCGATCAGGAAACCTTTGGAGTCATCCCCCTCCCGAAATTCCCAACTCTTTCGGTCCTAGCTGTTTTTTTTTTATGTCTCCCCTTCACAAAATGGTCTTTGGGTTTCCCTTTACCAAACTCTTTTGTCAAATTTTCGGGCCCCCACTTCGTGTGGAGCTCCGTCAGAATTCTAGCTCTGCCATCAACCCGGGAGCGAAAAGCCATCCCTCTTATCTTTTCGTGCCTTTGCGTAGGTCCGGTACGATCCCCTTCCCCGCCTATCTATTTCCCCTCCCACTATCCTATGGCGTGGACACTGTTTAGCCTACGCATGGCAAAGTATGACGTACGTTGGCCTCAGGAGATACTCATCTTGGACGGAGCGCCCCCTTCCTTTTCCTCCCGTTGAACCCCTCTTCCCCACCACAGGGGTTTAAAAACTCCCAAGTGGCTGAATGCCTGAAACATCCAGGACCATTTTTTGCCGCCTTTAGGTTCCCTTTCCGTCCCTTTGAAACTGACTCCCCCCCTTTGCGGTTTTCCCCTTCTCGTGCCTTTTCTTGTCCTTTTTTGCCAGCATTGTTTTCGCGTTTGATATGTGGCTTTTCTTTGTTGTGTGAATTGGGTGTTTCATTGTTCAGTGCCTTCGAACGAGTGGTCGGAGAAGGGTTGGCCCCCTTCCTTTTCCGCGCCTTGTTTTCCCTGCGGCTCTTCTGCCCTAGAACGCTGCTTCCCACCTTTGGAGAGGAACGGGGTGATTGTATTTCAGCGTGTTTTCACAAAGGTCTCCTCCCGCGAAAGTCAGGGTGAGCTCTTCTTCTCTTCTTCGACTCCTTTGAACTTACGCTTTCTCCTGTCGACTTAATCCTTATACCTTTTGATCGGCCGCGTCGCAGATTGCCCCAACACCCTTCCCGTCCTTAGCGAAGTATATTTCTTCAGACGCTCCCCCTCCCCCTCTTCCTTACGGCTACTTCTCTCCCCCTGTCGCGGATGGCTGGCTCGAAATGCCACCGTGACGCCAACTTCCCTTTTTCCGATTCCTCCCCCCCCCCCCCCCCTTCCTTCTTGAGGGGTGTAACTGGAACTTCCCCTTCCCCGCTCCGTCCATCCGACTGCGGGGTCCTACGAAATCAATGCTTCCCATTACGTCCGGGCCCGCAGGTCATCCGGAACCCCGTTTTTCTCAATCCCCCTTGCCCTGTTTTTTCTTCATGCAGGCCCCCAACACTCCCCATTCAACGTCGCCTTTTTACCTAACCCTGCTCTGCTACATGCCACGCGGCCCCACTTCGGAAATTGCTTTGCTTGTAGACGTCCCCTAACTGCAGCGAGGCCCCATTTTCCGTCACCGAGACACAGCCCGTTAATGCTGTGCTCGCGCCACCACGTCCGGTTTTTTATCTTCACTGTGGTTTGGTTGGTTATCGGTTCTCCCCTCTTTTTACTTTTGACGCTTTTAAACTTTTCTTTCCGTCATGAAATCTTCTTGTGGAATTTTGTTCTGTCACTCTCGTTTACCCCCCCCTCTCACTTTTGTCACCCCCTGGAGTTTCAATCTCCCATCCCCATCTTAGCCAGTTCGCTTAGTCATATCCGCGTTTCTTTCAATCTTGATCGCATTTCCCCTTTCTTCTTCCACGCGTCTCTCTAGTTATCCTCTTCTGACCTTTTTTTTTTCAACGATGTCCCATCGAAAAGACCCGCGACCGCTAGGTGTCCGCCGGACCCCTTCCCAAATCCAGAAGCTGCAAGCTCACCCCCCCCCTCTAATTTGATCCTTTTGATCCTTCCCCTCTCCCCCCTTTTTTTTTTTCCCCGAAGCCCCCAATAGTTCGTGGAACGCTCCACACCAACGGACGCTTAGTTCACCCACAAGGTTTCCTCTTACCTTTTATTCCCCGTTTCTTCCGGTGACTCGCTCCGGCTTACTCTCTCGCTTACTCCGTCGTTTGTTGAGCAGTCTATGTCACCCATTTCAGCTTTCTTGACCTTTTTCCCTTTCCCCTTTTTTTTTACCGTTCCGCCCGAAAACCTTTTCTCGGCCAGAAGTCGTTTCTTTGGCCCTCGACTCAAACTATTTTTCCGTCCCCCCCACCTGACCAACCCAATTCCTTTTTCCGTCCCTCCCCCTGACCCCCCAAGAGTTCTTCCCTGCTCTACTTGCTTATTTGGCCCCGCCTTTTTTCAACACGAAGCGGTCGTGGTTTTTCTTCCGATGGGTTCATCTCCTCTTTCATCTTCGTTGAGTCCGATGCATAAACCGTGCTGAAGCGGGCGCTTCTTCCACCTTTTTGCGATCCCGATGCGTCCCCCCCCCTTATGACTCGATAAGAGACGTTTTCATGCCCTCCCTGGTTGCTTGCAGCTTTTTCCCCGTCCGGTTTCCTACGAAGCTGCACTGTTACTTTCTGGAAACTAGAGCGACCTCCTATCCCCCGTGACTTATTTTTTCTTCCTCTCTCTTGTCCAGCCGGAGGTTTTTTTACGGCTCCCTACAATTTCTACTCGGCTTACAACCCGTCGATACCCGCTTCAACTCCTCTGAACTTCCGTCGAGCGATCCTTTTCATGAGTGCTGCTTTTGGATCCTTTGCCGCCGCTGCAGTTCTCTTCTCCACCGCAACCCCACCCCAAAGTAGTTTCGTTTTACGCGCCAGCGCAATTTTTTTTTGTCGTCTCATGTCTTGGTCAACCAGAGCCCTTTTCTCTTTGATACCAGATTTGCTTTGTTGTCAAGACTGGCTGCTGGTCCTTCCCTTCTAACAGGTTCTTACCTTCTGTCCTTTACGTTGCTTGGCCATGGGTTTGTTGGTTGCTTCTTCGTCCCTTGCTTTTGCTTATATGGAGCGGCCTCTGATTTACGGATCCCGACATCATTGGCGTTCTGATCACAATTTTTCCCCGGCGTCCCCCGGTTTTTCTATTCCAGCGGGCCAACTCCCTTTAGACGCGACTATCCACTCTGGCCTCCATGTTGAGCCTTCCTTGATTTTTTTTTGCCCTACATGCCCCCGAACCCGAATTCCTTAGAACGAGTTGCCCTCTTTGATGCGCTTACTTGATTTGATCCGAACGAAGCTCACCCCCCTTATTCCCCCCTGATCCTCCAAGACAGACCCCCCTTTTTCTACTGTGTTCTACCGCGCGTTCGTCTCCCCACATCTCACAGCAGTTTTCAGAGTTGGAAGTTCCCTGCACTTGCTAGTCGTTTCCCTCGCTCCCTTCAGGTGCGACTTTTCACTTCTACTCTTCTCCCCGATTCCCCTCCACCGTGAGCTTTTCCCCGCAGAGGACAAGACGGGCCTTGTTCAAAATCTTTCCGGAGCTTTCTTCTTTTTGGCCCCCATTCGCGCATCCGTTATGTGACCACACTGTACGATTTAACAAAATCCCCACTTTTAACCTGTTCAACCCCCCCCTCAGCCACCTGTGTTGCTGCGCCCTCTTTCCATCGCTCCCCTTCCCCCTCCCAGGAATGTTGATCTTTGCAAAGCTCCTCGCCTTCCTCTCTTTATCCTGGTTCGAGTTCCCATTCAGCCAAAATTGGTCTTTGGATGTTTTTGTACCACTCCCTCCCTTTTTTCCATGGCGGTTCTTCCCCCCCTTTACGCCTTTCGCCTTGCCTGTTCGATCTCTAACACAAGTTCAGGCCTGGTACGTCCTCCTTAATCTTGCCCGTTTCGTCGTCGTGCCCTATACCCCCCCCTTTACCGATTCCCCATCCAGCCATCTTCCTCTGTCCTCTTCCATTTTCTGTCAGATAGAGAGACCTTTTTTTTTCGCCTCTTACCTGTATCGAGCCGGCAAGTTTATGACGTTCGCCTCTTCGCTCCGTGGCCTCCATTGTGCTTTCTCCTTTTTCTCCGAACCGCAATCTTCCTTCTTCCACCCGGACCTGGCATCTTTCCTACCCCCCACAACGACGGGTTGTAAACCCAAACGCACATTTATGAATGGAAACCCCTTTCTCCCAGGACCTAGCTGATGTTTTTTTTTTTGTCAGTTCCTCATGTGCAAATGACTTCCCTCTATTACTCCCTGCGGCATTCGAAGCGTTGACTTTTTTTGCGCAGTTTCCAGTCCCCATTTCGCGTGATTTTGGGACAGGTGTCCTTTTTTTTCGTGTTTTCTCAGCTGTGTTCCAGACCCGCCTTTTTCTAATTGGGGCAACGCCGGTTTTCATGCGGCTGGAGTAAGGGTCCGTCTTGCTCCCTGAGGACGCAACGTTCATTCCTACGTGCTTTTTTCCCGGAAATTTTTTTTTGACGGATTCCAAGCGTTGCTCTTCCCGACTTAGGTCGCGCACTTCTTCCGCAGCGCAGTTTGGAGCTGCGTATTGCCTTACCTATCGATTTGACAGTACGCATTCAGCGTCCTTTCCCGTACTCCCCTCTTATGCCTGTATATCTACTTTTTATTTTTCACAGTCTTTTCTTGCGAAGCTCGCAGATTACTCCCCCTGAATCTACCCCCTCCCCTTTTTTCCCCTCATTTTCTGAAGTGCCTCCCTTTTTCCTGGTGAAGCCGACCACTCGATTTTTTTCCGGATAGCAGCGGTGTTCGAGTTGAGGCCTATTGATTTTCCTGGCCTTGTGAACTTTTTTCCCCATCTTTCCCTCCCTCCCGTTTTGCCGCTCCCACCTATCGAGCTTGGCACCGGTGTAATCACTTTCCGCTCTTTAAGCGTAAAAAGCCTTGACCTTCTGACGCAACCTCCCCCACAACTTTCTTTTCCTTTCGCCCGCCGATCTTCATTTAAAGGCAGTTTTCCTCAGGTCTTGAATTTCCACTCATATGTTTCTCCCCCCTGAAACGTCTTTTTCCCGGTTTCCCACCACTTTTGCTCCCCCCCATGCGCCCCTGCACCGCTTTGTGGTGTTATCACCGCGACCTTATCGGTGAACCTTCAGCAGTCACCATCCGTTAATGATTTCGTCACGCACAAGTCCGGTTTTGTACTGCACTTCCCCCTTTGGATCGTTTCTTTTCGCCCCGCCTACATCCTTTACGCAAGCGCCTCCGTCTTTTTAGGAATGTGACCTAGTCCGTTTGATCGTTTTCATAGTTTTCATTCTAGTCACAGATGTCCAGTTCTCGTTTATTCAAGCGCCATCCCCATTATTCTCCTACCTGCTCTGCGCAGCCTTCCATTGGATCGCAGTTAAGTTCCCTGCCCCGGTCTTCTTTTTTTTATCGATGCTGAACCCCCAACGTTTTCTACCAGACCTTTTTCCCTCCCTTCCTCTTTTTGGACCGACTCTTTCTTTTCGGGAGCAAATCCATGATCGCTCCGTTACCCCGCCGGTGATTGTCTTGGAGTTCTAAACTTTTCCCCCGGTCCCCCAACCTCCCCTTTTTGGTGTTCCCTCCGTCCCTCTTTTTGGGGACCTGTTCCTTTTGCGCTTCTTTTCCCCCATACACCATGTTTCCCCAACTTATTGCCCCCCCTGTCTGACACATTATCGCCATACGAATGATTACAAGATATCTTCTTCCAATCCTCCTTCCGGTGATTTTTCTTGCGATTTTTACCTCTTTTCTCCGACTATAACGTTGCAATAAAGGTTGGAGCGCACATGCTACTCCCCCCCCTGTGTATTTGCCAGTCAGCCCTCCAGGTTTGTCACCTTAGTCGTTTTCCCTTTTTCCCCCCCTCTTTTATTTATTAACAATTCTTTGGTTCTTTACCCCGATCCATTTCCTGCCCCGCGGTTGTGTGACACCGTTAGCAGTTGGTCACTGATGTATTTCCCGTCGTTCTGAACCTATACTCTTTTTCTTTTCTGGCCCTTCATCCATGCTATCGGCTTTTTAATGACCCAACGTTGACTTCGGAGTTCCGCCTCACTTCTTCGCTCCGATAATCATTTTTGGCCTCCGCGCCGGTTGCTCCTGCCCGAGGGGGCTGGCGCTCCCCGCCTTCGAATTCTGTAAAATGTTCACTTCCTCGTTTGACTCCCTATCCGACGATCTCCCCAGACTTTCCTCTCTTTGCCCTACCGGCCAGGATTTTCTGTGGCAGACTACCGCACAATCGGCCCGAGTCACCTTTATCCCGCGTTTCAATCTTGGACCCCCGGAAAGTGTTGCGCCTCTTCCTCCGTATGATGCCTTCGAGCTTATCGTTCCTGTTGGTTTTCCCCCTTTCAGTCTATGCACCTTTCTCCGGGGGGAACTATTTCGCTTTATCTCTTCCTTTTCTTTTGACTAGCAATGGTTTCGTTTCCCTCTGCTTTCCTTCCGGTACACATTTGCGCTTGGCCTGCACTGACAAGTTGCCCCAACACCCTTTTCCTGCTTTTTCGGTCTCCCTTTTCCCTGATGGTCCGGTTCTCCCGGGCTGTTTTTCGCATTACGGCCAGTTTTAGTCACATGTGTGCGTTCTGTCGGACGGGTTCTGAGTGTTTCTTACCTTCAGCCCAACGTTACGGATTTCCTCGCGCCCAGTAATTGCGACGCGGGAGAATTGCCAATTGGCCACCCCCCCGTCACTGAAGTTTTTCTTCCCTTCGATTTCACAAAAGCGGCCTCAGCCCTCCCCCCACGCTGGACATCTAGCTCTTTCTCCCTTTCCCCAGACTGACAGGTCTGTCTTCTGGCCGACCCCCAACTGCCCCCCCCGATGGCGTCTTAAAATTTTCTAGACCGCTAATCAGTTCGCCTCCGCCGATCCCCCCTCCCCCCTCCGTGAATCTCAGAGATTGCGCCAGCGTCGCGATTGGACGAGTCTTTCAATCTCGACTTCCCACCAGTGTTCCCTTACCCCTGCGGCTTTTCCATCTATTCGTACCTTTCAGGTCGAGTTTCACTTAAAATCTTTAGCCCACAGTTCGGCCACACGTATCTTATTGTGTCTTTTAGTATCCCGGTTTCCTGGGTTTTCAACTGCCGCACGTCAGAGGTGCCCCGCATGCCACTCCTGACCACTGTGTCAACGAGTCATCCCCCCCGACCTTCCCCCACCACTTCGCACACTCAACCCACCCTTCCAACACTGTGTTTCTTTGATTCCATCTTGGGCCAATCAGTGTTGGTCCGTCCTTTGGCCCAGCGTACCTAGTCCCGCCTAGTCGCGCCAGGACCCTTTATTTCTTTTTATTTTTTTTCCCATTTCAGCCCATTTCTTGTCACAGCAACCCCTTTTTTCAAGTGTGTTCCACCCCTTCCTAATCGGTGTAGCACGTCGAATTTCTTTTCTATCTCTCGCCCCCTCCTTCGTCCCCTGCTTCCCTTACCGTTTCTCATATTGTTTTCCGACTCCGTACGACGTCCGTAGCCCCTTCGGTTCCCCTCCTGCCA
>Ga0179593_1313149_pt1 | contig 13119 bp, 13 predicted proteins | sample CZODoug2_1_08_16_FD_185931 | JGI IMG/M metagenome (GOLD analysis project Ga0179593, IMG submission 185931) | Vadose zone soil fungal communities from Angelo Coast Range Reserve, California, USA - CZODoug2_1_08_16fungal (PacBio error correction) | ecosystem: Environmental > Terrestrial > Soil >... | reverse complement strand
GCTCCCCCCTTTTTTTTGCGTAGGTGTTGAAGGGCGGAAACCTGACCTCCTCTCCGAAGGTCGTACAGCCGATGAAAGACGAGCCGTCATTCTCTTTTTTACGCACGGAAGCTGTACATCCCTTTTGAGTTGCTGAGTGACGCGCCAGGAACCTTTTTTTTTTTTGGCCCCCCCTCACCTGGGCCCGTGGAGGGTCTTGACGTGCTGCCTGTTGCCCCTATCTCCGTCGTTCGGTTCGGTCTGTTTTTTTTCTTTTTTTAGCAATTGCCAACCTTTCCCGCTCACCCCCTCCACGATAATGGGGGCTTTCCTTTTCGACATTTTTCCCGAATCTTTAAAACGCTTTTCTTTCCCGTATTTTTTTCTTGGTTTCTTCGTTTTTGTCGTACCCACTTTTTAACTCGCGTCAGGAGAGGATTTTCTTCGGTGCCTCCCTTCCCGACTTTCTCGGATTATTTGGGCGTCCTTGGGTGTTGCCTTTTTGTCCAGTTCTCCTTCATTCAGAGAGGGACCTGCCCCCCATCCCCGGAGCATCCCGCGGCCCCCCACAAAGCATCTTACCCCCTAGCATCTCTCCCCTTTCAAATGGTGGCGTAACCTTTTAAATCCCTTCCCTTCCCCGAACCTTGACCCCCTCCGTTACTCCCTTTACCCCCCATGCGCAATTCCTTTTTTTCCCCCTTATAACTAATCGTTTTCCTTCCTGTTTGCGCCTCATACTGCAAATTCCCCACCCCCATTACTGATTAGTTATCCTTTTCCCCCCCCCTTTCTTGCAGTAGCCAAAGCCTTACGCGTTTTGAACGTTACCTTTTTACTCCCATTCACCTTTCGGGACACCCCCCCCCATGCGAGACATGGTTCAGGATTTTGCTTCTCCCCTTAGTCCTGTACGATTCGGGGAGTCAAGAAAACCCCAATTCACCCCTCACCCTCGGTCTGCCTTGCACACCATGCCTCCCGAGGCCACTTTCTTGCCTGGAGCGCAATCCAGCCCCTATGTACAGATTCTAGAACGAAGGATTTGCGTTCCTTATGAGTGGATATTCCCTTCCCTGTTCGCGAGACAGCTGAATTCGGGGCTAGTCGTCACCCAGTTGCGCTTTTCCGAGTCTTTTTCCTCCCCTGTACCCCCCCCTTTTTTTATTCACGAGGACCCAGCCCTCCGTTCGTGGCTTACCTGCTCTACTCTTCCATCTTCTGTCATCGACGACTTTCCTTAAAAAGAGCATGGTAGTACTGTCTCTCTCACTTGTCAGTCCTTTTTACCCCCCTCAAAGCGTTTCCTGATCTTTGTCTGTCCTCCTTCCCCCGTTCGGATAGGGGCTGGATTTTTTCAATACATTTGGTTGCCTGACAGAACTCGGCTCTGAACGTGACCGTGTTTTCCTTTTTGTGGAGGAAGGACGTCGTGGGTGGTGTTCTGGCATGGTTTTGTTGGACGTGGCGTTTCACCTAAGCGGAGGGGTACCTGTTCCTTATTTTTCTGGGCGGTGTAGGAAGGTCTTTTTGCTGAACCTTACCCAAACTTCCCCCCCCCCCCACCCCACACACACTCGCCCCCCCCCCCCCCCCTTTTTTCTTTTTCCCTGCTAGTTGAGTGTTAGCCGTCCTCCCGAACAGCGAGGAGTAAAAGCTACCCTAAATCCATCGCAAGTCACCCTTTCATTTCTTCCCTATTCCTGCCTCACCGGAGATTCACGACGATATCCCCCCCCTGGTTGACCTAGATTGACTCAACTAACGATTTAAATCCTATTGTTCCTACGCCGCCAGTATGTTTCATTTCTTTCGTAATAGAGTTGGTGGACAATGTTGCGAGCGGAAGGAGAATGTTCCCTTCTTAGAACAGTTCCCTGGGATCCGAACTAGTATGCGGCGTTATCTCTCTTCTTAACATAAGTTTTTGCTTCATCCTAAAGTTTCCGTATGTATCGAGGAATCCCCATTTTGCTTTCCCGCGGAGGTGTCAAATGGCCCTGCCTGCCAGCGAGGACTCAAAGTCTTACCACTCACCTTGGAGCAACTTCCCCTCCTTAGTAGGAGTCTCCGTAAAAATCTTCTTTATCGGTCGTAACTTCTTTTCCCCCGTCCCCCCCATTTTAAGCTTGAAGGGGACCTGTATACAGGGGGTAAGCAAAGGTGTAAGCTTCCCACAGGTTACGGCGATGTTTTTTTTTCTATGTGATCCAAGTTTTTTGGTCTCTTCTACCCCCCAGCCGTCTAACTTGTCGATCCCCCCCGGATTTTTTGCAAATAAGGAAGTTTCATCTTCCGTAACGCCCAAGTCGTAATCCTGTATAAGGAATCCTCCCTTTTCAAACTCCATAAACAAATGGACCATCACATTCCCCCCCCAAGCTTTCCAAATCCCCCCCCTGAAGCCATGAATTGGAAGAAGATTCCTTGAGGTCTTCAAATGGAGCCCCTGTACTCATTCCCTTGCAAGCCCCTCCCCGGAGCAAGATCCCCCCTTCTCCCGAAGCTCCCTTGCTTTGAGCTCCCCAGAACATGATTTTTCACTTAAACCCTTTTCTTCCTTCGGGAAGAGTCGTACTTCTTTTTAGAAAAGCAAATCCGGATTGGAATCCCCCCCAAGTTCCCCCCAACTCTCTAATTCTCTCTTCGCGTTAGACTCCATAACCCTATGCAGATCTCCTCTCCCCGAACTTTATGTCTGCAGCTCCTCATTCATCTAAGGAACCCCGCAATCCCCTGTGTTAGTTATTCTTTCGTCCTTCCTTGCTGGCTTGCGATCTCGTATAGAACGTTATCTGTCTAGTCTTGTTTTTACGATGGTTAGTTTAATTTTTGGTTTTGAACTAAAGTAAAGACCTCCTCTGTTCCGGAGAGATCTTCCCCCCCATTCCGGCCCTTTCCCCTTCCCTGGATTATCGGTTGTTGTCCCGACACCCCCCGTCCCTTTCATCTAACCACTTTTTCAGTCACGGCCCTTAGTATTCACGGTGTGTAATTCCCAAAGCTGATTGGCTGAGAAAACGTGACCCTCCAATACAGGACCTTGTTTTTTTTCTTTGTGTACTGCTGCCATCAAACCTTCCGAACCCCGCGAGTCTCCTCCCCCTTCTTTTTGGCGTAAAGGCTTGCTTTGAGACCGCCTATTAGGTCTTCTTTACTTTCAGCATCTATCATTGTTAACAGCTTTCCCCCCCTTTTTCTTCTTTTCTCTGCTGGTAAAGATGATGGTTTGCATGGATCCGTAACCTTCGGATTTCTTTCCCGGAATCTGGATAACTTCCCACCCAGAGACCCCCGCGCCCCCCAAGAAAACTCTTTCTAACTTCACATGATCCGAATCCATGGTCCCCCCGTTCCTTCCCTCTTGGTGAATACTTTGGATTTTTTTCACAAGAAATTCAAAGTACCTTTCAAAATCCCCCTTTCCCAATTTGTTTGGTTTCCTTCTGTCGGTTCAACAGGTAAAATTGTCCCCCCGGACCATCTCCCCATTTCATCGGTGTGGGTTAGTATGTTGACTAATTTTCCTTTTCCTGTCCCCCCCATTTATCACTGTGACACCTCCGGAGCGAAATCCTCTTCTGATAGGACACCTCCGCCTTTCCCGCACCCAATTCAATCCATTTGTACTCTTTGTAGTCCGACAACCGAGGCCGTGGGCTTTCCATCCGCTCCCCAACGTTTCCCGCTCTTTTTTCCTCTGCCATAGCGGGCTAGAGGATCCCTTTTGTTCCAAAGGAGCCATATACGAGCGTTGTCCCAGAACCGCCCGATTTGACGGGCTCCTAGTCTTTTCACCCTCTCTTTTCACCTCCTCCGTTGGTGAGATATTGGTACTTTTCATACGGCCCGGTTTCCCCCCTTTTTCTGAGTAGTACTTCAACCTTGCTCCCCTACCTTCTCCCCCTCCCCAGATCGATCCTTCATCTGGACCAGCACGCCAGAACCGGTAACCTCAGGTGGCGTTTTTTTTCCTTCAAATTCCCTTGCCAATTTGTCTCCTAAAGAGTCCTCCTTTGAGGGGTGATTTTTCGGTTGCACGGCGCGGAGGGGTCTCGCGGCGTGAGAGGTCTGTTCTTCCTTCGTCAATTTTAGGACTCCCCCCTACCCGAGCAACCCCCCCCGACCCCCCCCGTCGCATTGGGGATCCTTTTTTTTCCATTCACATTTACAGGGTGACACTTGATCCCCTTTCGTTCAATTGGTTTTCCATCGTTTGTCGAGGGAGGTGTGCAAAGAACACACCTTTCCTCTCCGTGGAGGAGCGTCATTCGTTCATACCGTAGCTATTTCGCTGAGTTTGGGCGCTTGGGTTTTGTCTATTTTGAACGATAACCCCTCCCCCCCCCCCCCCCCCCCCCCCCCCCCCCCCCCCCCCCCCCCCCCCCCCCCCCCCCCCCCCCCCCCCCCCCCCCCTTTTATTCCCTCGAGGAAGACACCCCCAGCTCACCCGGAATCTCAATGTCCCTCCTTTCAACCCGAACCTTCAAAACCCCCCAGCAAAGACGGAACCCCTTTCCCTTTTGTAGCTTACCCCTTTTTCATGAAAATTCCCTTAGCCACCCATCTGAGTGTCACGCCCTCCCTACCAGAAGGCAATGCGTCTGAATTTTTTCCATATCGGGGTCACCCCTTTGCAAAGCGAAGTACCCCTGTCCCCCCTTAACGTCTTTCTTTTCCCATCTTAGGTCCTCGGGCTCTTAACCTTCCTTAGAAACAGCCCTTTCTCCCCCCCTTTCTTTTAAAGTGAAATTGACTACCATGGTCCCCTTGACCTTTACCCACCCCTCTTCTCCGCGTAATTGACGTCTTTCTTTTTCTTCCGAGGTGACTCACCGGTCGCTCATATTCACACAAAAACCAAACCCTCCCCCCCACCCTAGGTATGCTTTTGGACCAAGCCTGTTTGCAGAGAAAACCGTTCTCCCCCTTCTTCTGTCTTGTTTTTCCCTTGACATCCAGCCAGTATGTACACCCTGCGACGCCACGAAGGATTCCTGTTTTCATTCCCTTTTTTTTTACTCTCCTGGATTTCATGACCCCTTAGTTAGAGAGAGTGAATTTCCACTAGTCGATAACTTTGGTACTTCCTCCTTCGGAGAGTTTCCTCCTCCGTTTGCCCGTTTCCAGATTCGAATGTTCACTTTCGGACCCCCTCTACGACGACTTCTTTAATACCCTTGTTTGATGAAAAAGCATACTTTTCTCCCCCATGTCCTAATAATAGGTTCGACAGCGTTCTCCAGTAGCTTCTATTCGTCTCCTGGTCCCAATGGCGGAACCTTTCACTACTTTATTTTGCCCGCCATGAGGGAAAAGATTCCTCGTCTTAGGGCTTCTGTTTTGCAGGCACGGGGACGTCTTACGGTTTGGTGCCAGTGTGGGAGGTGGATACTTTACGGAGGCGTTTCATTTTTTTTGGCTGACAGAGGTGCGTTTCCGATTTCTTCTCTCATCAAGCAATTCCTGGAGCCCCCAATCTCCCCCTTCTTTGCTCGACTTTCTCCAAGCAAGCGATTCTTATACGACCTCTTGAACGCCAAGCTCTCCTTTTCTATTCCGCCTTCCGATCCCTTTCCCGCAGGATCTCCACCTTTTGATCAATGAAAATGAAGAGAAATTGACCCCCCCAAAATTACTTAGAATTTCCTTTCAGCTTTCGTAACGGGTCTTCGGCGCTGCTTTTCTTTTATTCTTGTTAGTCCCCCCCTTTTTTGAAGGGATTCTGGGAGCTACCGAAGTTAAAGCATCTTCCTGCATGGTGCGATTCTAGAGCCTTTTTCCCCCTTTATATCTCTCTTTTAACGTGTGTGGAGAAGGATAACGGGTACACTTCTTCGCAACCACACCGGAACGGAGATTTAGTTCCCTTGAAGAGTCCTTCCCAGCCTTCAATACCGTTAAAAATCACCTTTCATCTTTTAGACGCAATTCGATGAGGCGTAGGTAACCTCGTTCTTCTCAGGCTTGCTTCTCTTACTCTGGAAGTGCTTGCCGCGGACTGGAATATTTTTTCGGGTCATTTGAACCAGGGCTGCTCGGGCGCAGCCCCCTTCCTTTGATTTGACCCTTAGTTTATCTCCTCGACCATTGCGAAGCCTTATTATATCGAAAGGGATTTTCTTGTCCCCCTAATTCGAAGAGCTGTCTGTAAAGAAATCCGTTCCTCCCCTCCACCCACTTGAACCCAACTTCTCCTTCCCTTAACTCCCCCCCCCCCTGAACACCTGGCCACTCATCTTACAATTCCACCAAACTCCCAGGTCGTTCCCCCCAGAAGCCCGAGGTTATAACTCACTCCAGTAAAAGAAGGAGTTCCAACGGTTCCGCATTTGCGCAAGATCTCCGGTTCTTTCTTACATCCATGTGATAACCTCCATTCAGACGGTATCGGATTTATGAGAGAATTAAGTTACCCTTCATTACCACACTTCTTTTACCTACTCCAGCGTCGTATTTGCAGGGTTACCCCCCCCACCTTCCCCCATGGAAAGTGGGATAAGTGCACCCTTACGGACCCGCGCTCCCTCCTCAGCCTCTTTTCTTTTCCTCCAAATATGTCATCTTTTATGCGACGCCGGGGTAATGCGCAGCCCCTTTTCGGTTAAAAAGGTCATAAGGAACAAGACAAATTCCCTTCTTTTGTCCTCATTGGCCAGGGAACCACGTCTTGGCAATTTTTTTATTGTCCAGACCTTTTTCCTTCTAATCTGGTGTTCCAGAATATAGGGTTAGGGGACGTTTTTTTCTTTTTTTACCCCGAATCGCTTTTTGTCCGTTCGAGGAGATCACACCCCCCCCTTCCGCGCCAACACTTGATTGGTTGTGGTTTTACGCACGGTGACCCGTCCGTTCTTTTCCACCCCATTCCCCCCATCTTCTTGCCTTGGGTCTCCCGCCCCCTGCTGAAGCCTCGAGGAGACCCACGAAGAGACTGTAACTGGCAATGTTGTCTTTTAGAATGTTATTTTCTGTCCGCACACACCTCTGGACCAATTCCCGTTCATTCTAGTCCCTTCCTTCTCTGTGTCGTAAGTAGGGCTCTAGAATAGGTTTCAAGTTCGAAGTTTGCATCCTTAAGCACTAAGATTCCGCTCAACAATTTCTTTTTTCCTTCTTTTATTTTTTTGACAGATGATTTTTTTTCTTAATCCGATAAGACGTAGGGTTATTTTATTAATTCTAGGAGAACCTTGACCCCCCCACAGCAGCACCAAAACCCACCTCTCCCATCCATTCCCTCTCCTATATTTGTCGTCTTCACAGATAAATGCCTAGTTTTGATTCAAGTGTGTCTGTTTTTCCCACATCACGCAATCTTGGTCCATCTCTTTCCCACAAATCCTTTCCCTCCGCTTTTTGGTACATCGGGTCACCCTGGTCAATTGTTTTTCTCGCCACATTGCTATAGGTGGTTCCTTATTTATGATAAGGTTTTTTTTGCCCGGGGCCTTCCTTTCTAACAGAGGGTGGGACCCAACCGTTCAATAATCAGGAAAGAGGATCCCCCCCTTCGAGCCGTGCCAGCTTGACCCCCCCCCCCCCCTCCGAAGGAACTTCGTGTCAGCCCCCCACCCCGTATGACGTTTTCCCAAATCGCCCCCTCCAACGTTAGGGAAGAGGTGCTTCCCCTTGTCCGTCCCTAAGGGATTAGCGCGGTCCCATTTTACGTTTCTTACATACTCTGAGAGTTGGCCGCGCAGCACCCCTCCCTGAAGGCTTTGCTTCGACGTTAATATATTTTTTTACTCTCTTGTTGTGTTGTTGAGTCTATCTTCCCCACCCCTCTTGCTGCCCGTAGGGCGGTTATTCCGTTTCTGTTTCCCGCTCGATTATGATCAAGCCGGTCGTACCAGCCTTTTTCGTTTCCCCCCCTCCGTAATCCGGATTTTCCGCATATCACCTTCCAAGGTGTTTGGGGCGGAGTTCCCACGATTGTGGGGTGAACCAAGAGATTTCCTTGTTGGGGGAGGTGCGGCGATTTCACCCTTCAGGAGTCTTGGCTCCTGCTTGGTCCGTATAGGGCGTGGGTCAACCCCAGTCTCCCAAAACCGCGAACCCCCCCCCTAGAAACCCCGAATCCCAATTTTCTTCCTTTCCTTTCCGCACTTTTTTGGTGTTGAACGTTCTCTTTAACCCCTCCTTCGTTCCCTCTTATTTGCTTTTGTCAGAGTGCGTGTTTGTACCACCTTCCAACTGGAATTTTTTCAGTTTTACGAGGTCATGGATTTTTTTCCGGTCTTAAGGAGTTTCTTTGGGGCGTCTTGTTTTTTTTGACCGTTCCCCTTCCGCGCTTGGCCCGGCTTCCCATCCGAGCCCGCCTTTTTTACCCCCCCAGAAGTTTAAAACCAGCCTTCCTGGACCCCATAGCCATTGGACTGCAAAATGCTGCCTTTTTTCCCACTTCGACGGAAAACATATATTCCACTCTCTCTTTGCCAAGGCTTCCGACTTTTACGGACGGATGAATCCCCGGGGGGTTCTTTTTGCGTCTTTTCCTTACCATGCAAAGACACCTCCCGTTTCTATTCTTCGTTCCTACGCCCGGTCCCCTTGCCGCCCCCCCCCGGAGACCCGAAAAATATTTGCCTTCCTTGTTGGACCCTTCCGGCCCGTCGGGACCAAAACCCCATAGTTTCCGAGACTTGACGTGCGCTCTATTAATCCGGACGGACCCCCAGTCTCTCGGGCTTAAAAAACCCCCCCCCCCAACCTCTTCTTTTGACCAAGACTGAGCATCTCCACTTCCCTAAGCCGAGCGCAATTAGCCCTCTTCCTGGAACCATGCTTCCGACCTTGTGCGTTCATCCTGACGCGATTTTTAGGGGAAATAACTTCTTCCCTTAGTACTCTGCTCAGGGCTTGACCCCTGGCCCCTTTTCTCCAGATTCAGAGTGGGAGACATTTGTTCGCCTAGCGGGCCTTACACTTTTCCCCTTTGCGGAACCCATTAGACTACTCTTCATGTCCACGAGTTTATAAAAAAGCCCTTATTTTTTCCTTTAAGCGCTTATTTAACTTTTCCCTCTGGACCCTCCAAGGAATAGTTGGCTGCCTTTCCTAGTCGAGCCCTTTCTTACGTGTTATAATCCCGTTTTCACCCTCCATCCACCTTTCGTCGTAACGGCTTAGAAAGGACCTTTTATGGGGAATTACGGTCCGTTCGTGGATGGCCTTTTTTCCCTTGTGGGGGTCAGCCGTCTTTTTGTGCGCTTGTTGAGGTATTTCGGCTTTTCGGGGAGAGGTCGCTCTTTATTCTTCCCCCCCCTCCCCAACCCTGTCTCTTCCAAATTCTCCCTTCCCGGTTTGCGCATGTCGAAGTCTCCAGATAACGATCGGATCCCCCCTCTGCTTTTTACAGCGACATAACTGCGCAGCCAGTTTGGCTATCCTCCCTTTCAAGCCCAATTTCCTCTTTTTTGGTTTGTCTATCACAGGTCAATTGTCAATCTCAAGTTTGACTCCCCTCCATCTGAGATGGTACTCTAACGAGTCTGGCTTCGGAGCATTTCTTTCGACTGTGGGAGTGATTTTTCTGACACGGATGTATGTTTTTTTTTTTCCCCCTAGACGTTCAGAAAAGTGTAAGAAGGGGATCCGCTCTGTGTATATTCTTTCCCGAATAAGTGTTTTTGTTCCCCCCCCAAAGTCCGAGGGTCTGATGCTACAGTTCACGTAGGGATTTAACCCTAGTGAGAAAACCGTCACCAAGAGGACTCACCCCAACCTCCCTGAGTCTGATTTCTTTCACTATTTATCGTAGGAACCCCATATGTATGGATTCGGTGGCCCCCATTTCCTCGTAAATTCATAAGTGTGATAGAAGGGCCTTCGATTTTTAGGGTCGCACCATGTCTGCTGTTGACTCCCTCGGCTCTGCTTTTTTAACGCTTGCTTATGTTGAATCTGACATTGCGTCCCGCCGGGTCTACTGGGATCTTTCCCCAGGATTTTTGCAATCAGGCACCTACCGTCTCAAGAAACGTATCTAAGTCCCACCTCCGACCAGCGCAAGCGCCCAGGTAAGCCCCCACTACCTGTCCTTCCCCGGACGTATGCCAGCCCCAGGACGAACGGTTTTTTAATTGTTGAACGAATGGTTCTTCTTTTAGGTAGGCAAACAGGTCTGTAGGAACCAAACGGTATCCGAACTTACTAGCCTCTCTACTCATTTCGCTTCGACGCAGTTACAGTCGTCTTGAGTGTTAATTGGACCATGTGCTTTTTTAATCAACTCTTCGATTTCCCCCGTCAGCGGCGAGTTTTTTTAATCCACACGTCCCAGCCCTTGCGCCGGGAATCCGTTCCCCCTTCCCGTCGAACACCGCCCTTTTTACTTCAGAAGACGGTGTTCAGACCCCCTTCCCCCCAATTCTGAAGCTTTTGATGACGACGGAGGTCCTGCGCCTCCCTCTCCTTTCCCCATGAATTATTTCTCAACCTCCTTCTTGTTAGTCATCTTTTCCTTAAGATTGCTGTCTCCTTATAGAAACGTCCTGACTTTTTGTCTTCCCAGCAGCGTTCGGTTAGTGTGCAGTTTGGCACTAAAAGCTGAATCGACTGTTCTTTGTCCGTCGGATCTTTTTTCCCCCAGATCCGCCGTCATCGTTCTTTTTTTTGTCCCTCCACTGAACTCCAGATCCCCACTTTCACGCATCGTCGCGCCTGCTGCGGCTTTAACCTCAGGGCGAGGATCGCCTTTTCAGTACAGGAAATCGTTGTTTCAGGTACTGTGCTGCCTCCATACCCAGCCGAGGTGATTTTTAATCCTCTCCCCCTATGCCTGGGAGTAAATGGCTTTCTTCTCTATTTGTTACGTTTTTTCAAGTCGATCCGGGCGAAACCCAATTTTATGTTCCGTCCCTATGTCCTTTGCTGTTTGCCGCGTGTCCTTGGCCAGAGGTATGGGATCCTCTCGGACAGGATGGAGAAATGTTAACCTCCCAAGCTTCCACTCCCCCCCCGAGAATAGCTGAGTTTCCTTTCCATTGGACCTCGTTCATCCGCGATTGTCCCTTTGAGTTGGTCGAAACATTACTCATGTGAAAACCCCTTCTGGGGTTGTATAGTCCTGGAAAATGAACCTGTGAAACAACACTTGCTTTGTGGGTTCGTTATTGGTTGCTCCTTTTTCCGGGGCCTCGTCAGCATTAGTTCCCTACTGAAAGGAGGATCTGCTTTCTGCAAGCCCTCCTACCCTCCCAATCCAGAAAGGCTTCGTTTAAGCCCCGAGGGCCGTTTCTTTATCTCTTCCTCCACCCAGCCAAAGGCTGGTTCCTGGTGTTTTTTTTCACGCTCAATAGTGACTTATAGTCTTTTTGAGTACTAACGGCCTAATCGACGTTGGCGCCTATAACCGCCCGACGGGCCAGTTGGTACCGTTCATCTCAATTTTTTGAATTATCACCCTCTTCACGAAACTCTCAGGTTATGAGCGGGCGGCACCCTCCATTGAGTGCGGCAGGTAGTAACGCCCGATCTCGAGCCCGTACTCTGTCTGTGTCCTTTCAGAAGTCCCTCCGGTTTTTTTGGGAGTCTTACGGCGAAACCCCTGGTTTGCAACAGAAAAGCACCTTTTTTCTTTTGAGGCGGGCACGGCGGCCGGGACTTTTTACCACGGATCGTTTCCGGCTGGGGTCACCGCGGGTCCTTCCTTCATCCCGGGCAAACCCCTTACCCCCCTCTTCTCACATGGGTGGGCTCTTTTTTTTTACTCCCTTTTTTCCCAGGGACCGACTTATTCCCTTTTTCCTGAGGTTTTTCTGTTTCCTGGTTTCTAGTTGCGTTGTGCGCAACTCCCCTAATTCGCGTCAGGAGGTCCCTATCCCTTTTGTTCTAATTCCAGCTATTTCTCGTTTTTTTGGGTTTTAGCGTGTACCTTCTCATCGAATTCCGTGACCTTTTCAAAGCAGTTAGTTTTTCCTTCCCACGGAACCGCTCGGTAAACCCCAGAGCTTTCCTACGGGAACCAGTCTCCCTTCTTTTTCCCCCGTAATTGCTGCCAGCCCCTTTTTCCCCCTTAACTTAGAACGGTACATCTTGCGCCCGCCTTTTGCAAGGCCCCTTTCCCTGCGGATGACCGATTCTGTAATAGGTCCCCCGACCCTTCAAGACAACTCCGTACCCCCTTATTAGTTCTCTTTCTGCAGCTTTCAAGTAGTAAAAATGAAGCTTTTGTGCACCGTTGAAATTACTGGCCGTCACCTTTAGGGACACCCCCACAGATCTGAGCTCTACTTTTTGATATCCTCTATCCAGCCCCCGTCGATCGGACTTTTTCCCGAAACAAACTCCTTTTTTTTGACACCCAGCCCTTGAGTCCAACTTTCTTCCTTCGACCCCCACCAGGACATTTTTTCTTTTTGAAACTCCGGGAGGGGTTCGGATTCATTTGAAGACCCCGACTTGGGAGCCTGGACCCCCCCCCTTGCCTGAAAGCTCCTTCCCCTAAAGAACAACGGAGATTGAGTTTTTTTTGGCGACAGTACTCGCGGCTCCCGTCGCAGGGGAATTAAGGTTTTTCCCCCTTTTTGAAACCCTTGTCCTTTTCCTTTTCCGGTTCTTATGGACCTATTTGATAACTCAGCAGGGTCGTCCGCCTCATAGGTTCCGGCGTCGATTTTTCGTTCTTTGGATCTTGCTTTTCCTTTCCCCCCTGCAGTCAAAGGGCCCTTCCTTCTTCTGTTTTTGACCCGAATGAGGTTTCCCAGCGCGCCTTCGAACGTAAGTTTTGTTTTGGGAGGAATTGCTCGTTGGACGGGTTTCTAATGGTGGCCCGTGCGGGATGGGCCCGGCTATTTTTTACTCGGATGGATGAGGTATCGGTTACGAGGTCGGATCCGTGGTCAAGAAAATCCTGATCTATTTCTCCAATGTCCGTGTGGCCTTGTCCCCTTCCACTGCCGCGTGGATCCCCCACGACACCCTCCCTGAGGCACTGCGCACCCTCTTTGCCCTACGCGCCTCCCGCCTTTCAAGGCCGGATCAGGTCTTCATGCCGCGAGCTGCCAAGGACCCTCAAGATTATGAACGCCTAAGAGTAATTTTATTTCTTGTGGTAGAATGGATCCTACATGAGGACGGCGGCCGGTCACTCCCCTTGGAACTCATAAGTACTTTTCTTAAGGACTACTTGTACGC
>Ga0179593_1669405_pt1 | contig 13120 bp, 28 predicted proteins | sample CZODoug2_1_08_16_FD_185931 | JGI IMG/M metagenome (GOLD analysis project Ga0179593, IMG submission 185931) | Vadose zone soil fungal communities from Angelo Coast Range Reserve, California, USA - CZODoug2_1_08_16fungal (PacBio error correction) | ecosystem: Environmental > Terrestrial > Soil >... | reverse complement strand
CAAGCATTTTTTCTCCCCCATCCTTTTCTCCGCTTCTTCCAAAGCATGGCTTCCTCACGTCCTTTCTGTCCTCCTCCCCTGCGGGAGCGATTTTGTTGTGAGGGGACCGGTAGAAGCAAGCTTACAGGCTTTTTCCCTTTTTTTTTTCCCTCTTCCCCTTCCGTCGCGGGCGAGGCCTTAGGGTGCACCTCCAAGCCAAAAACAGGAAAGGCCCCGCTTTCCCTTTTTTTTTTTTTTGGCATCTCTAGCCAATCTATGGAACTCCCCCTAACCTCCTTTCTGGGTAAAGCCGAGTGAGCTCTGAAGACTTCAAAAGGACAACGAGCTATGAAAGTTTTCTCTTTTTTTCTTTTTCTGTCTTGAATCACCGTTTTTACTCCCCCGCGGAGGAACAGAGGCTTGAATTGGAGCGGAAACCAGATCCACTTACCCCCTTTTTTTTCTTCCTATCTCCCTTTCTTGAATAATGGTACACCTTCTGGTTTTCTCACAATGATCCTCGATCAAAAGATTGAAAGGATAAAAAAACATCTTCACGTTGACCACAGCTTTTCTCTTTATTTTCCACTTAGGAATCTTTTAGACTTTGCGGTAGTATTTGCGATTAGCAGAAGCCAATGCACTTCTACCGTTCTCATGCCCCTTTGGCCCCCTCTTTTTACCAATCATCAGTACGTTAGTTCACTTTACCAGGAGATATGACGCATCATACTTTCTCTCTCACCCCCCCATTTTTTTCCCCCCAGTCACTCCTCTCTTTTTAGATTCCCCCCACCCCATGGCAACATTACCATCAGCAAGATCGAAAAATGCATGGGTTGCTCTATGTTGGTCCGCCTGCGCTTTCCCCATCCTTTTACCCCTCTTCCCACTATTCTCTCCTTTTTTTCCGTCTTCTGTTCAAGAGCTTTGCGATAAAAGAAATAAGACAAAGAGGAGGACGCCTTTCTCCTTTTCTCTCCTTCTTTCTTCTAACAGGGCTCCCTTTTTCAACCCTTCACTTTTTTACGCGACCAAGGAGTTATTAAGGAAAACGACTTCTTTTTCCGGTTAGCATTCCTTTCTAATGGAGAAAGGAGAGAGAGAAAATCCCCAACAACAATCTTCCAACTCGCCCGTTCTTTTTTTTTCCATTCTCTTTGTTGATGCAAACTACTAAGGATGATTTTGACCTAATAGCCTCCCTTTCTTCTCCCTTTCCCCTTCTCGGAAACCTCCAAACCCTTTTCCTCGTACTCATAGAGAAATGAAGGAGGGGGTGGGTGGCTGGGGGGGTGGGGGGGGGGGGGTGTGGTGGGTGTGTATCAAAGCCACCCTAATCATATACAAAACACCAACACACCCCCTTTCTTCCCCCCGGGGTTTTCCCTTTTCTCTTTTCCCCCACGATGCGATTAGAATTGCGAACAGCGTGGGAACATTCTCTCCTCTTCTCTGGGGCTTGAATCTCCGTCTCCTCCCGAAAACCATGGATTTCGAGACGATTGTAATCCGGAAATTTTTTTCTTCCTTCTTCGTCCTCTGGCCGTCTCCGTCCTTCCCCATGATAGAAAAAGGATTAACTTTTTTCCCTTTTCTCCCCCCCCGGTTGTCACCCCCCCCCTTTTTGCGAGTGCGAATCAAAAATACATAGAAAAAACTCCAGCAAAAGCTCTTTTTTTCCCTCCCCCCATATCCCTTTTGCCTCTCCCCATTTCCATCCGCGCGTGGATTACCAGGGTGGAACCAGTCAGTTCCCTCCCCCTTTGTCCCCTCTCCTATTTTCCGCGCCGCGGCTCTTCCACGCAAGCGTTCTCGTGGGGACGAACTCAAAGGACAAACTTGCAAACGTATTCGTTTATGCCGTTTCCTTTACTTTTCCCCTGCCCTCTTACCTGACCCCCCTGACAAACCGCGTTTCCTTATGAAAATGTTGGTCGGCTCTGGCACCACCCCTCTTCCCTCTTCTCTTTTCCCTTCCACTACTTGCAATGATCCCTCCCTTTCTCACCGTGATTTGCTGAAGTTGGGAATTGGACCTAGAAGCGGGACTCTCTTGTTCCCCTTTCTTTCCGCCTCTCCCCTTCGCTTCCCCACATACGATAACAAAAGATTCCTAAGGATAAGGACTTTCTTTTTTTTTTCCCAAGGGATTTTCTTGATTCCCCCAGCATGGTGGACAAAAGGAGTAGTTGAGGGGTTTTTTTTCCTTCCCTTCCTTTTTCTGCAATGCGACCATCTCCTCCTTCCTCTTCTCCTTGCTGACGCACAAACAGAGCGGCCAGCGAGGATTTCCCGCTGTGCTTGTCTGCCTTTTTTTTTCTTCTTTTTTCTTCCTTTCTCAGGCTTCTTCTCTTTCCTGCAGCATCTGTATCAATCAGAAGCGAAACTAGCCGCAATAATGGTTTTTCTTTTCTTCTTTTTTCCTTTTTTCCTTTCGTTCTTCTTTTCCCCCCCCCGGACGACGAGACAGGGGCGACTAGCAGAATTAGGAACGCCGGGAGCCCTATCTTTTTTCTTCTCCTTTTTTTCTTTCCCCCCCCTTCATCCCACTTTTCCTTTTTCGGCCTTCCCTCCTCGCATCCCCCAAAAGTGAATAGAGGGTCTGTAGTGGAAGATCTCAGCAAAACCCTCTTTCCCCCCCTCCTCCCTCTGATATCTCTCTCTTTTTTTCGCTTTGTTTTTTTTCTTCTCTTCTCCCTCGCTTAAGCGCGTTGGACTGTAGAACGGTCGTCTGCGAAATCGGCCCAGAATATTTCCGACCGTCGTTGTTGTTCTTCTTTTTCCTTCTTCCCTTTCCTCCCCGATCTCCCCCTTTTCATGTTTCCCGTGCACAAATGACACGGGGCCAACATCAGTCATTGAGCAAGCTGGACAAACCGCTTCTTTCCTCCTTCCCTTTTTTTTTTCCCCAATCTCCTTTCCCTCCATAAAATCATCCGCTTTAGGTTAGTAAAAGTTAACCCTATTGCGGTAGTTCCTTATTTTTCTCTTTCCCCCCCTCGCATTTATCTCAGATCCCTTTTTTTCCTTCCCCGGAGCAGTACTGATCGGAAATGTCGAGAAAGCAGCGGTCCTTCTTTTTCTCCCCCCTTCTTCCCTTCTTTTCTTCCTTTCTGCCCTTTTCCCCAGTTTTCTTTCTCTCTTAAATCGATGCGCCCGAAGCAACAAACGAAATAATTTGCCCACCATTCTTTTTTTTTTTTTTCTTTTTCTTCATTTCCTTTGCTATGTATAGTGGGAAGAAGGGAAGCGAGTTTGACGTTACCACTTTCCCTCTTTCCTTTTTCCCTTCACCACTTCCGGCTTTCTTCCCCCCCTTCCCCAAACGTCAGCAAACAAGGTGGAGTTCGTTTGACCTCTTTTTTTTCTCTTCCCCCCTTTCTTTTCCGTTTGGTTCTCCCCCCGAACCCCCCCCCCTTTCCTAAGGAAACGAGGTTCCTTGGATTACTTTTCCTCTTTTAATTTTTCCCCCCTACTTTTTCCCTTTTCCAACTGCATAAAAGGTGAATACGTTTGAAAGTTTGTCTTTGAGTTCTTCCCCCTCTCCTCCCTTTTCCCCTGCACTCTAAGGTTTGTATGGAACTGATGGTTCCCCCCTTTTTCCCGCTTTGAGGCTCCCCAACCTTCTGTTATGGTGCGGAAGGTAGAGTACGCAAGGTAAATTTCCTGGAATAGATTTTTTTTCCCTCCCCCTCCCACCATTTGCTTGTCCCCCTTTCCATTTCCTTTCTTTTTCCCCGCAGTGCTTTTTAAGTCTTCGATCATGTTCAGAGGGAGTGTAAAGAAGGCACGATTTTTTCCGCCCTTCTTTTTTCTCCCCCTTCTCGAAACTTTAGTTCTCTTCTTTCTTCCTAAATTAAGCCGAGATCATAGTCTAGAATTCTCATTTTTTTCCCCTCTCCTCCCTCCTTTTTTCCATCTACCTCGTCTTTTTTTTTTCCGGGTCCTTTTTTTTCCTCATTAGCGAGTCTATCACATTTGGTAATATAGTAGAGAATGAAGGAGATCGGCATCTTCTCTTCTTTTTTTATCACCTCCTCCTGATGCCCCCCCCCATCCCTTCTATTTCAGAGAATGTTAGATTGTTGTTTGACATATAGAGGGTCCACTTTTCTCTCTTTTTTTTTCTCCCTTCCCTTTCTTTCGCCGTTCCTTTTCCCCGAACCCCTCGGTGTCGCGTCAAAAAATGGGAAGGGCCGAAGAGGGTCGCCTTTTTTTTCCTTTCTTACTTCCCTGAAATCCCAAATTCCCCCAACAAAGGATTTTAGAAAGGAGTATATCTTGCGCAACCTTCCTTTTCAGCCTTTGCTGGCTCTTTTCTCTTTTCCATATGTAGGCTTGAATCATGTGGGGCAGCGGGCGTTTTCTCTCCCTTTTTTTTTTCCCCTTTCCCTTTTTCCGCTCTGCTTAGTTTTAATTTTTTTTTTCTTTTCCTTAGCACATAGAAAATGAGTTGACTGTTGAATGGTGAGTCCTCCCCCCTTTTTTTTCCTTTTTCCTCCTCTCGGTCCATCTCTTTTCCTCCCTCCGTAAGAAGCTTTTCATTCTTTAAAAAGAGGGAATGAGACCGTTTCGATCCTTTCCCTTTTCCCCCCTTCCCCCAGGATCCCTTCTCCCGGGTATTGAATCCAAGACCTTTTCTTTCTCTTTGTTCTCCTCTTTTTTTTTTCGCTTCAATATTGTGAGCGAGGATTCTTTCCTCCTCCCACTGCGTTTACTTCTTTCCTCCTTTTTCATCAGGACCAAAGAAGGAGCTTTTTTCCCCCTCTTTTTTTCCCGTGACTTTGCCCTCCAGCCTATGTTACGCCTCGGGGAGTCCTGGAAACTGGCTAACTTCTTCTTTTCTTCCTTTTCCCCCCCTCTTTCCCCTTTTTTTTTGTCTTTTTTCCCGCGTCAAGCGGGCGTACTCAATCAAAGGTCGTTTAATTGTAGTTCCCATGAGATTGGTTCTCTTTTTTTTCTTTTTCCCCATTCCTTCCCCTCCTTCTCGTATAATAGGAAACAAGGCTTAGCGACTTCCACCTCCCCCCCCTTTCCCCCCCTTTCCCCCCTCGCTCCCTCCTCTTCTCTAAGTCATTCTTTCTTGCCTTTTTTCTTCTTTTCCCCCTAGCCTTTCTCTTTCTACTTTTTGTTTTTTTTATAGCGATAAAGCAGGAGATTGAGGAGAACGAAACCCTCCCTTTTCCCCTCCTTCTCTTCGCCTCCTTGCGGTCTTTGTTTTCTCCTGTCTCCGCAAGCTTACAGGCTGGAAAGGGCATTGTGTGAATTGGGGGGGAGGGTGGACTTTTTTTTTCTTTTTCTCGCCGGCCGGTTTAAGTGTGCCACCTCGAAAGCACCCCCCCCCTTCTTTTTCCCCTCTCCTCTTTCCCGGGCTCTTCTCTTCTCCTTTTCCCCCTTTCACCTACCTTGATGGAGTAGGAAAGCCGAGTGAGCTTGAAGACTCTTCCCCTCCCCCTTCTTCCTTCTCCCCCTCCCCCTGGCTTTCTTTTCTTCCTAAAGTTCGCCAAGTTACAGGACTAACCGAGGAGGAACAGAGTCTTTCTTTTTTCCTTTTACCCCTTCAGTTTCCCTCTGCCCTTGCCTCGAGCTAAGTATTTGATTCTGATGCGAATCTCCTTTTCTCTTTCTTTTTTTTTTCGAACCCCTTCCCCCCCCTCCTCCGATTGAAGCTCAAAACCCATCTTCAGTTGACCACAGGCTTCTACCCCCTCTTTTTTCTTTCCTCGGCTTTTTCGCCTCCCTTTTGCGATTCGCCGAGCCAAGGAAACAGGGATGTTGTGCTTTCTCCCTCTCCCTCTCTTCCCTTCTTTCTTCCTCCTCTCTGAACGGCATTTCATTACTGTCGCTTTGCATTTCTTTTCCCTCACCATTCCCCTTCCCCCTCCATTTCTATGTTGCGATTAGAGGCAACCATGGAAAACTTACCCTCACGCAGCTTTCCTTTTTTTTTCCGCCCTCTCTCGCTCCTTTTCCCTCCCCCGCACGCTGCCCGCACTATTAAAGGACTAAATAATGGCACATGAACTTCGGCCATCTCCTTTTTTTCCTTCCTCTTCCTTCTCCCATTTTTCTCCCTTTGGCCTTTTCCCCCCTTTGATTCGGATCCGTGGCTCGAATGAGGGCTTGCTAAAAGGTCACTCTGCGGCCCCCGTACACTTTTCCCTTCCTTCCCCCCTTCCCTCCTCCGCCGCTTGTTCTTTTGTGTTCCTCCCCCTTGTTCTAAATTGGAAGCCCCGTCTATAGAGAAAACAACAGCAAACCATTCTTTCTTTTTTTTTTTCCCCCTCCCCCTCTTTTGACCTCTTTTCTTTGATTTTTCTCTCGCCTTATTCTCGACTAGATACAAAAAGGTGATAGAAATCCGCTAAGGCATGAGAACCTTCTTTTTTTTTTCTCCTTCTCTTGTCTTCATTTTTTATTTTCCCCCCTAAGGTTTTGAGGAATGAGAGTTAGACGATGATCTTTCTCCTCCTTCTGACCTTCTTGCGAGCCGATTTGTTATCCGGCAAGTTGGCACTCTTTTCTCCCTTCCTTTTCCCTTTTCCCCCTCTTTTGCCTCTCGAAGACGTAAAAAGCAACTTCGGGACCTCCTTTTCCCTTTTTCCTCCCCCCTTGGTTCTTTTCTTTCTCCTCAAAAGACATCGAACAACTCCCGCAAAGTTTTCCTTTTCTTCCCCCCTTTTCTCAACCATCCGTTTGATAGGCGCTCAAAAGAGGAAGGAGAGAGCGTGGGCGTACCTTTTTCTCCCCCCCCCCCCTTTTTTTTTCCAATTTTTAGTCCCCTTTCCGCGAAGGATGGTAGTAGGTGAAAAGAAATGCAGTGCTCGTGGGACGAAACTCCCCCTCCCTTCTTTTTCTTTGCCTCCTCCTTTCGAGAAAGGTTTCTACCGAAGACGGAAAGAAAGATTTAAGTTGATCCTTCTTTCCCTTTTTTCTGTCTGGCCCTCCACTTTCTTTTTTTTAAAATCTACTAGGAGAAGGATAGATGACGGAACCTCTCTTTTCCCCCTTTTCTTCTTTCCTTTTCCTTTCTTCCTTTCTCATATCTGTTACAGACTAGGGGGAAGATGGAATAGAAGGCTTCATACGTGGTTCCTTCTTTCCCCCCCTCTTTTCCCTTCCATATCTTCTCGCTTTCCCAGGCCAAAAAGGAAGTTTTCGAGAGATTTGAAAAAAGCATTGTTTCCCCCTTTTCTTTTCCCCCCCTCTTTTTCATTTTTCTTTTCTTCTCGGTTCATATTCACGTGCTGACGCACAAAATCATAGCGGCAAGCGGAGGATTCCCCCCTTTTTTTTTTTCCTTTTTTCCCTTATTTCTTTCCTTTTTCGTCCCTCTCTGCTTCCAGCCTCCTGGTATAAATCAGAGCGAAGAGCCGCAAATAAGGGTTAACTTGACTCCCTCTTTTTTTTCCTTCTTTTTCCCACGTCCTCAGGAAAGTTTTTTTCCTTCTCGCCGAGGAGGCCAGATTAAGGATGTGTCAAGCGTGCAGCAAAATTCTCTTTTTTCTCTTTTTTCCTCTTTTCCCCTTCCAGAGTTTCTTCCTCAGCAACAAAGACGGTAGGAAATATATGGGCCGAGTCGCAACGGACCGTTCTACATTTCCCCCTTCTTTTTTTCTCTTCCCCCTTCCTTGGTTTTTCCTTTTTGTCCTTTTTTCTTCATATATTTCCTGACGTCGTTGTTCTGAGGATCTTTCACGTAAAGAACGCGATGCACTTTGGTATGGTCCTCGTTGCTTTCCCCTTCTTTCCCCTTCTCCTTTTTTCTCTTCCGTTTTTTGGCTAATCTGCGAGCGCACTGTCGACATCGGCCGGGGTGGTCCAAAGCGTCCTCTCCCCCCCTCCCCCTTTTCCCCTTTTTCCTCTTTCTTTTTTCTTTTGATGCTGTTTTTTTCCCACCTCAGCTTCATACATTCCGAGTACTCCAACGCTCGAAATGGCACCGGAAGCAGTTAACTGAGCTTCCCCTTTTCCCCTTTTTTTTCTCCCTTCTTTCAATTCCCCTTGTCGGCATGGCAGGAAAAGACGGAGGCGCGCTAACGATTTTCCCTCCCCCCCCTTTCCTACTCCCTCCTCCCACTTTTTTCTCCGTGTCCTGCCTGGGATGAGCATATAAGTAGGGAAATATTGGTAGCTGTCTATTTTCCCCTTTCTCTTCCGCTTCTTCGGATTTTTTTTCCCAAGATATTCGCGGATGCGAGGCCAATGAAAAACGTCAGCCTTCCCTTTTTCTCTTCGTCTAATATCCCTTTCCTTTCTCTTTTAAAAACAAATATGCATCGTGTGGTTTTCTCTTCCTTTTTGGCCCCCCCTCTGTCGTCCGGCGTCGAGTAGAACCTTTATCTCCATAATCCTTCCCCTTTTTTTTACTTTTCTTTTTCTTTTACGCATTGCGTTTTACGAAAGCTGCGACGGAAAAATATTAAGGGGAAAGGCCATCCCCCTCTTCCCCCCTTCCTCCGTTCTCCCCGAGTTTCTTCCAAAACGCTGCTGTGGGAGGGTGGCGAAGGTAGGAGGAAGACAGGCTACCTTTCCCCCTTCTCTCTCTTTTATTCTCCCCAAACTTTCTTGCCACCCGGTTGCCAAAAAAATTGGGTAGAATTTTTAACGAGTGCTTTTTACTTTTTTCCTCTTTTTTTTTTTTTCCTTCTTCTGTTTCTTTTCTCTTAGTCCCCAGGGGGATTTGCAAAATGACGGATACCCTTTTTTTTTTCCCTCCCCTCTTTATAGCCCCCTTCTTTTTTATAAGTCAGTTTCCACGCAGGTCGCAAGATAATCGCACGTGGCCCTTTCTCCCCTTCCCCTTTTCCTTTTTCTCTTCTAAGCCTACCTCGTCTTTCTTTCGGCCTAAAGATTAGGGCAAAATCATCGTAGTAGTTTGCAGCCACCCTCCTCTTCTCTCCCCTTTTTTTCTCTTTTTTTTTCTAACCCTTACCCCCTGTTTTCTCCCATGCGGGCTCACGCGCAAAAAAAGCGGAGATGATTTCGCGTTCAGTGTTTCTTCCCCCCTTTTCTTTTTCCCTTTCCTCCTCTCCCTTTCCCTCGTCGAGCCACGGATAAGAATGAAAACGTTTCCCCCCCCTTCTTTCCCTTCTTTTCCCATTTTTCCCCCGTCCTCCGTCAGCAAGGAGATGGGCCCGAGCTTCCCCTTCTTCTTTTTCCTTTTTTTTCTGCCTTTTTTTTTTCCACTCTATCAACCCATGCAGTTTCGCTCTGCTGAGGTTAAGGTTTCAATGGGTTTTCCCTCCTCTCCCCCTCCTCCCTTCTCCCTTGGTTTTTTCTTCCTTGCTCTTTCAAAATCGCGGGTGAAAGGGAAAATAGATCTTTTTCCTTCTTTTTCTTTCCCCCCCCCCTTTTTCTCACCCCTTTTCTCCTTTTCATCGAAAGAGAGAACCATCATAAGTGTCTTCCTCCTCTTTTTTTTTTTCTTCCCTGCCTTCCTCTTGTGCGCGGAGGAGCATTGGTTCGCACAAACAGACCAGAGCTCCCCTCTTTTTTTTTTTCTTCCTCCCCCTTTCTCTTCACTTTCCGTCCGCACAGATGGGTAAAGTGATCTGGTTTCCTCTTCCCCCCCCCCCTTTTCCTTTTTTCTTCTCTTGATTTTCTCTTGCCCCTCTTCCCTTATCTCCGTTGTCTTGAAGTCTTCAGAGCTCAATCGGCGTTACTCCCTTTCCCCCTTTTTTTTTCTCTCTTCTGTTCCGTGCTTTTTTCCCTTCCGGATCTTTTTTCCCCCCTCACTTCAAAAAAATGCAGGGTAAAAGACGGGAAGCTTTGATTCTCTTTTCTCCCCCCTTTTTCATTTCTTTTTCTGGTTTCTTTTCGCTTTATATAATATTTTAATAAGAATAAGTTGTGTGTTGAGAGAATCCCTCCTTCTCTTCCCCCCTTTTCTTCAAATTTTCCCCTCCTTCCTTTTCCTATCCTCCGCGGGGAGCGATGTTTTTTGAGGAACCGGTAGAAGCCCCTTTCCTTTTTTTTCTCCCCGGAGCCTTCTTCTCCGTCAGGGTTCGGAATATTTCTTTTTCCTCTCCCCTCCCGGATTCCCCCTTCCCCCTTCTTCACGACTGATGGAAGTAACGCCGAGTTGAGCCCTTTTCCTCTCCCTCTTACCCTCCCAAGTCCCCCCGTTTTTTTCTTCGTGGGGCCAGGCTATGAATAAAGTTCCGCAAGTAGTTACCTTCCCCTCTTCTTTCTTTTTTCTCTTCCCCTTTCCTCTCTGTGCGGAATAGGAAAGTGAATCGGCTCCTTCTTTTCTTTCTCTTTCATCTTTTTTTTTTATGATCTTCCACCCTCTTTTTCCCTCTCAAACCCATCTTCAGTTGACAAAGCTTATAACAGAAGCCTTTGCTTTTCCTTCTTCTCTTCCTCTTCTTCTTTTCCCCCCCCTTTTCTGTGTGAGCGAAAAACGGTATCAGCAGGCGGGTAAAGCTGCCCCTCTCTCTTTTTTTCTTTCCCTTTTCCACCCTCCTCGCGGAATCCATTTCAACAGTCACTCAATTTCTCTTTTCCCTCTCTATTCTCCCCTTGGTTGTCCTTTTCTCTCCCCTCCCCCCGGCCCCGCCATATTCAAGCCTAATAATGGCCCCCTTCCTCCCTTTTTCCCCCTTCCGTTTTCTTTTTTTGCCAACTACTTTGTTTGGGAATGAAGGAAACCTTCTCTTCTTCTCCCCCTTCCCCCTACCCTTTCTTTCCCCCTCGTTTTATTCCGGAAAAGGGACAAACGGGGCTTCTTCCCTCGGATCATGCCGATTTGTTTGCGCCCGTGAATCTCCTGCCCCCCCTTTTTCCCTTCCAGTCTCTTTTCTTGGGTTTCGGCTGCAAACTACTGACGATGATGTGACCTACTCTTTCTCCTTCTATTTTCTTTCCATTGCCTAATGCATGGAAAATGTATCACCCGGGTGTATCACCTGCTTTTCCTTTTTTTTTTTTCTAAGTTTTCTTTCTCCTTTTTTCCGATGATTCTCGGATTAATTTCGGAAGAAGCCACCTTCCTCCCCCCTCTTTATTCCCCAATTCCCTTTTTCTTCTCCCCAAAACAGCCGGCTCGAATAGTGAAAGTAGTTGAACCACTTAGCTTCCCCTCCCCTTAGGTTCTTTCCGTTTTTGCAACGGGGGAATTACAAACTTTGTGTATCTTTCCCCCTCACCCCCCTTCCCTGAGGCATGTTTGAGGAAGATAAAGTCGAACCCATACAACATCCTTCCCCTTCTTCTTTGTGGCCCCCCCTTTTTTCCACTGGGGTATGGACAGTTTAAAGGGAATAGTTCGCGCAGGATTCTCCCCCTCCCTTCACCCCTCTTTTCGTTTTGCAGTTTCCTTATATATGGAGAGGGGAGAAAGGTTCTTCTTTCTCGTTTTTCTCACCACACGATTGACAGAGTTGGTTTTTTAAATTCTTCTTCCCCCCCCTTTTCATTTTGCTGGACGTTTTTGGAATTGGACTAGAAGCCCGGCGCATCTTCCTTCTCCGCTTACTTTCCCCTCCTTTTTTCCCCCCAACTATACAGATACAACTTTTTCTCCCTTTCTCAGTTTAGCTTTTTCCTTAGTGCGTGGGTGGTTAGGGAGAATAGAGTAAGAGCCGCCTTCCCTTTTCCCTCTTCCTTTCCTCACAGAGAGGAGGAAAGAGATGTAGAATTGCGATCTTTTCCTTTTTCTGTATTTTTGTGCTCATGATCAATCAAGAGAGAAAAAAATAGCCGCAATAAGGGTGTTAACTGTGACGCCCCTCCCTTTCTTTTCCCCAACTTATTCCTTCTCCCTCCGGAGTGAGACAAGATAAGGATGTTGCCAGAGTGCGCATCTCTTTTTTTTTGTCCCCCTTTCCATCCCGAGGACATACCAAAAGGAATCGAGGGCGTACGTGAAAGATCCTCAGCACCCTCTTCCTTCCCCTCTTTACTTTTTATCTCTCTCCTCTTTTCAAATCGCGTTTGGGACTGTAGAACCGGTCCGTCTGCGACGCCGGCCCCATACTCTTCTTTTTTTTGGCGATGTTTTTTTCACTGGGTTCCCAAAGTGACACAAATGAACAAGGCCCCTCATTCATTTTGGCACGTGGCCCCCTCCTTCTTTTTCTGTTGTGGTTCCCTTACCTACTCCTCCGCTTCGTTTCGTAAAAGTAACCATTATTGCGGCTAGTTCGCTTTATTCTTCCCCCCCCCCCCCTTCAGGCTTTTTCCCTTCCCCTTGAGAGTACTGATCGGCAATGTCGACAAGCAGCGGGAATCCTCTCTTTCCCCTCTTTTTTTTTTTTTTTATCCCCTCTTTCCCCGTTACTCGATGCGCCGAAGAACCCACGCTGATTTTCTCCTTCTATTGGAAGCTTGGGAGCGTGGAGAGGGGGCACGACGCCTCTCTTTTTACCTTTTTTCCCCTTTTTCCCCCCCCCCCCAACGTCAGCAAATGCACTGTTCTCTTTCTTTATGCGTCTTTCTCTTTCCCCCACTCTGCATCGTGGGGTGCGTGCCAGAGCCGGACCAACATTCATCTGTCCCCTCTTTTTCTTTTTCCGATGTCTTTTTCTTTTTTCCCGCTTCTCAGGAAAACTGCATAAAGAATTAGTTTGAACTTTTTTCTTTTCTTTTTTTACTACATTTCCTTTTCCCTTCTCCGGGTTGTTATGAACTGACTGGTTCCCCCCTGTTTTCCCTCTGGGCTCTTTTTTTCTTTTTCCTCCCCGGTAGCGTGCCGCAAAGGCTACCGGGACTGAATAGAGGCTTTTTCCTTTTTCTTTTTTTCTTTCGCCCCCCTCACCCCCCCCTTTTCCCCCCCTCTTGTAGACTTTTCCCGAAGGGGATGTTGAAGTCTTCGACCCTTCTTTTCTTTCCTCTTACCGAGCCGGCATTGTTTGATATGGAGTCAACAGCGGGATGCCAACTGCCGGCTTCCCTCCATTTTTTCCCCTTTTTTTTCCCGCGCCGAGCGGAAAAGGAGAGAAGTCGCATCCGCACTTTTCTTTTTTTCCCTCTTCCTCTTTCAACTCTTTTCTCCTTCTTCCGACATTTTCTCATGAATAGAGATGGATATCACCTTTTTGTATCTAATTCTTCCTTCCTTTCTTCTCCCTTTTCTGGCCCTCCTTCCCCTTTCTCCCCCCCCCCCTTTTTTTTTTTTTAGGTAGTTGAAGAAAAA
>Ga0179593_1483879_pt1 | contig 13120 bp, 15 predicted proteins | sample CZODoug2_1_08_16_FD_185931 | JGI IMG/M metagenome (GOLD analysis project Ga0179593, IMG submission 185931) | Vadose zone soil fungal communities from Angelo Coast Range Reserve, California, USA - CZODoug2_1_08_16fungal (PacBio error correction) | ecosystem: Environmental > Terrestrial > Soil >... | reverse complement strand
TGCCTTCGCTTTGCCCCGGGGAGAGATTGCATCCTTCACTTCCTTTCAACCCCCGCTTTTTTTCCGAGTGTCCCTTGCTCTGCGTTTTTTAGGAAGATGGGTACCCCCTTATTTTCTCAACTTTCGGTGTTTATTTTTTGTGTGCGCACGAGTTTTACTGGCAAAAGATCTATCCCCATGTGTCTGGAACTAACCTTTATCTGGGTTCAACGGGAGCTTTTCTGGTTTTCCCCGGCGGCTCCATTTAGTATTTAATCACCTGGCACCCCCCTTTATTGTCTTTTGTGTCCCCGTGCACCCGATGTTTTCGCTGAACTCTTTCTGAGCTATTCTTCCTTCAAAAAAATGTGTTGATAGTTCCGGTTGTATTAGCCTAGCTAACCGGAACTCATTGTTTCCAATCTGATTTATCTTGAGGTTTATCTTTTATATCGGGTCGAACCTATTGCTCCTTCATTTCTCTTCTTCATTTCACTCCCCACTGACTTCTACCACGGGATCATAGGGTCGGGATGTTTCTCTTCTTTCCCCCTCCCGCGCACCCTTTTTGTCATTATTTTCCCTTGAAGTCCTTACCGGATGAGAAAGTTCTTGTAACAAATAATCCCTGGTTCCCCCCTTCTACTGTCCTATATCAGTAGCACCTTTTAGTGGTGGCCCATGTCTATTGGTGTTTCTCACATGTTAGTTTTTCTTTGATCCCGTGCTGTCGCATCCATGCGGCTGGCTTGGGAGTCTCGCATTCTCTTTTGTCATCGGGAATCTTTATTTTCTGATACTCTTCTCGAAAGTGGATTCTGAGTCCTATAGGGTAGCGACCTGCTTCTTTCCTTCTTCTTTTACAGCCTTTTTCTTTCCTGCCGCCATAGATTCCCCCCCGATTGTTACTCAGAACGATTTATACGATTTCGGGACTATGTGGGTACCCGTTTCCCTTTTCCCTTGCTTCTTTTTCAGTGACTCCCTCCTCTTCAATTTTTCCCTTTTTTATGTCTTCGCCGTGATGGTGGGTCCCATAAATTGGTAAAGTGCCAATTCTTACTCCCGCTTTTGCTTCCTTTTTGTTTTCTCCTGTGCCCACTGTTCCATTTACCTAGACGTTTTTCCTTTTTTTCAATTCCTAGCCCACTTCTCCACGAAGTTTTTACTCGAACCCCAACCTTTTTTTCTTTTGCCTCTTTTTTTTTATAGTATGACCTTTTGACGGGTCCTTGGAAATTTCCCCGTTCGGTTTCGGTTTTCGGGTTTCCCTGGACGGGCGCTCCTGGTCCTTTTTTTTTTCCTTGATTTCCCTCCTGTAATTGACATTTTCCCCACTTGACCTCTCCGGAATTCTCTGACGACGAAACTGGGAGATTTTTTTTCGTCAGGTTTTTCCTTTCCTATTGGACTCCCACTTTTTTATTATGCCTTTGCGCGGGATCTTTGGGGGCTCTGCTTTGGATGCGTCTTCCTGCGTTCTTAGAGTAGAGACCGCCAATAGGACGTGTCTAAGTTTTTGCGCTTCACTTCTGTGGTTGGGAGCCTTCGGAGACCGACTCTCCCTTGAGCGTAAATCCTCGCGTTAAGTCATTCTATATAACCCACACTCCGTGGTAGCTTTCTTTCCGTAGCACCTTCTTTCCTCCTTTGGGTAGAACGTTCCTGACGAACCTGCAAGTTCCGGTGGCACTCCTCAGAAAAAATTACGTTGTACGCCTTTCTAAAAGGAGACTTCTACCTTTTAACTCCTCTCTTTTGTTAGCGATCCTCTGCCGTAAGTTAAGATTCGTACAACTGGGGGGCTGAACGAGCCTGTGGCCTGCACCTAATTTTTCAATCTAGCCGGAGAATTTTCCTCTAGATTCCCCAACGAAGGTCCCTCCCCACCCCCCCCCTGCCCTACCTCCTCCCACTCCACTCCCGCCCCCAAATTCCTCCCCGCCTTTCTCTCCCTTTCATTCTCCTCCTCCTCTCTACCCCCGCTGCCGTTCCCTCAACATCCCACCCTTCCCTTACCCACTCCCCCTCCCTCCTATTCTCTCCTCCTCCTTCCGCCCTCTTCCCCTATTACTCCCGTCCTTAAACACCTCAGCTTCCACTTTTCTTTGACGTGTGCCTCTCCCCATCCCCCCTGCCCCTCTCAGCCCTTTACCCCCCCCATCACCCCCCTTCTGTCGTCACCCCCACCCCCCTCGCTTCTCCCCATCCTCTTCCACTTTTCCTTTTCGGCCTCCCGGACCCTCCTCCCTCCGCTCTCTCCCCCCTCCCCCCTTCAGCCCGCCACGCCTTCTCTTCTCCACACCCTCCCCCTCCTCCTTTACCCTCTTCTAATGTTTCTTCGTACCCCGCTTCTCCCTCTCATTTCTACCCCCTCCCCTCACCATCTCTCCCACTACCTCCCCCGTCGACCCCCTACCCTCCCCTCTTCTACCGAAATCATAACTTTTCCCCACTGTTGAAAACCAGGCGGTGCCGTGGACAAAACTGGGCCCCCTCCCTCTCCCGCTTCTCTCTAGTTCATGTCGGTTTGCGTGTTCTCCGAGAGGACCCAAAACTCATGTATATTTGAATGCCATTAGACAGTGAACCCATTTATTTTTTTTCTTTTCCCAAGCTCCGCGTCCTCTCTCCAACCCCCCCCCTGCATCCCCCTTGATTTGAACTTTCCCCCACTACAAATTAGGTAGTTCCTCGTTTCGACTTACTCTTTTCACTCCATCCGCCTCCCCCTTTCCTGATACTTCGTCTATGCCGCTCGTGTATTGTTGGCCCTTCCTTTCAGTACAGGCTGTCATAGGCCCGGACCATCGCCCCCTGAATTCCCATATCCTACCAGCCGGTCTTTTGCCCTAACGCTGGTATTACCCTTTTAGCTGTTAGTGAGGTTCCCCAGCTGTGCCTTTTCCCGTCAACCATTCCTCCTGATTAACCCAACACCCGCAAATAGGTCGTGTCTTTCCTTTTCCCTCCCGGTCTCCGTTGTTCCCTTTAATGCCCCGATGCCGAGATCCAGTGCTCTCCTGAGCACAATGGCCTACCTAAGTCCCTTGCTGTCTTAATCTGCCCTCTTTTTTTCTCGTGTCCATTCTCTTGCAGATTCCTACGTAAACTTTGGACCCCTCTACACAGCGCGGCTTTGTAGCGCCCGCCTAGCCCCTATGAATTTACCCCCCCTCTCCAGCGTTTTCCCCCCTTCCCTTTTTCCTTTCCTCCGCCTCAGGACTCCCATGTGTATGTAGTTATGTCACTACGCTACCCTCTCGAGCATTCCCCTTTCGCTACTGGATCACGATGTACAAGAACTGTAGAGTCGCTATCCCAGGACATGCCTGCCCTGCACTGCTCATTCCCCCGGTTGTTTCCCCTCCGATGTCCTTCCCCGGTGACTCTTTTTTTTCCCCCCGGCGAGGTCCAGGCCGATTATATTTGGGAGAATTCGCCTTCCACTTTCGCCTGCCCCCCCTCTTTTCTTCTCCCCCCCTCCGTCACTTTGTCGTTCTTCCCCCCGTTCTTCTACGCCCCTTCCCTAGAAGTCCCCTCAGTTTTCGTGAAAGAGTCCCAGTTCAATTTTCACCTATTCCTACTTTTTTCAATCATTGCTCACGCTTGATGTCGGAAGTCCTTTACTCTTTTCCTCCTGACTGAGCTATTTTCCCCCCCCTTTCGACTGTTCGCACTCCAGCTCGAGCTTTGACTTCCGCATGATTTTTTTTCTTGAACCCCCCCCTCAGCAGAGTTGGCAGGACGATTTTTAGCCCCCCCTTTTGGCGTTTCCTTCTGTCAACCTTGTTTCTTTTTTCTGGTTCCTCCCCCCCCCCAATCTTTTTTTTTTTAAGGGTTCCCTCGATGGAGCACTTTTTCATCGAAATCCTGCAGACTTTACTCCTCGCTGTTTTTTAAGACCCCTTTCTCTTTATGAGGCTGGCGTTCCCCCGAAGCGCTGGCCGAGGCACCCCTATTTGAGTTTTTGCAAATCCGTCCGTCAACATCAGCCTACCCCGAGGCCCCATTTCTTCTCCCCGTATTGCTCCCTCCTCCCCGGCTTGCGAACCCAAACCTGGAGAGTTATTTCCAAGGAGCCTGTCCAACTGCATTATTTAGCCTTGGCCCGATCTGTTTCATCCCCACTCTTCGAGGAGCTGAAAAACCCCACTCCCATCCGTTGAGATGATTTTTTTCTTCTGCGTGCCTCAGTCTTTCAGTTCTTTCTTTCCCCCCCGCGACTCCCCCCTCCCTTCTCCGCGCGGGCCCTTGAGATTGATCCTCTCGACCGGGTGTGTTGTTCCCAAACAACTCCGAGAGTTGTCTCATTCTCCACAAGGTTTCCCCCCCCTTTTGAAGCAGACGCGTTAAGTCTTCACCTAGGGAGGATTTGCTTTGTTTTCCTCCCCCTTCGATTCGCCCCCTTTCTCCACTCCACCGCACACCTTTTTCTTTTCCTACGCGGCTTTTTTAAAGGTAAAGGGATAACCTGCTTTGCTTGGTCTTTCCCCGTTTTCTCTTCCCGTTTACCTTTCATTTTTCCTTTTTCGTTTGTACCCGATACTCCCCCGATGTTTCTCACGTATTTTTCAACAACGCCTCGAGGCGCTTTTTACCACAAGCATGAGGATCGTGCCTTTTCTCCGATCTCCTGCCTTCCCTCCTGGGCGCCCGACGGAAGCTCGGTCAGTTTCCGGTAACATTGCATCTTAGCTCCAAGCGATACACCCCCAATCTGTCTTCGTCGAGCCTGATGTCCTGAAATGCTTTAACCGCGGGACGGGTCCCCTGTTATTGTCGGAATTTACTGATCCCCCTCTCTGGGTTCTTTCCTCTCTTTTTTACCGTACGCCGAGTTCGTTCCTTTTTCGCACACTGGCCCGTCCATTTCCATGTTCATGGGTGTTCTGTCTGCCTTGCATCCATTGGCTTCGAGAATGCATAGCAATTTTACTCTTCTTGATGTTTAATTCCCTTCGCGATCAGGTCCCTTTTCTCGATATTTGAAATTTCGTCTCTAGGGTTCGGATGGATGATGGCACATTAGAGAGATGTTTTCAGCTTCCTGCTACCACTTCCCTCTGCCCATCTCCCTTCGCTTCACGTTGGACAAGAATTGCTTTATTTTTTTCGTTTGCTCTCCGGCGTATTAGGATGATAGAGGTTGCCCCACCGATCTCCTTTTTCCTATGGACCTTCTTTTCTTCTTTTCCCGTTCCCTCTAGAAAAACCCCCCCTCTCCCCTTGGAGAGTTTTTAAGTGGCCTTATACTGGTCTTGCTTAATTTTTAGTCCTTTTTTTCACTTACCGGTTCCTCTCTTACGAGGGTCCCCCAATCTTCCACCCCCACATGAGACTGAGGGCCGCGACCTTGGTATCAATCCTTGACTTTTTTGGTACATGATGCGCTTCAGCTTCGACTCCAAGATAGTCGATACAACCTTGGTCCTGTCCCCCCGGATTCTGGTCTCCATATGTACGGTTGGATTTCCAGAGCCCCTGAAATGTCAGCCACCCTCCCCATTCGTGACCGCGGACCTGCGCCTAAAGGAGACTTCTCCCCTGGATCTGGATGAGTAAGGCCTTCGCCTCTGTTGACCTACCCCCCTCTCCCTTTTTTTCATTGTGCCCTCGAAGGGACCTTTTAAGAGGTTTTGCCCTGTTGGTTGTCGTCTCATTGTGCGAGCTCTTTCTCTTTTCCGGATGACGGCGCGTGTTTTTTCCCTTCGCGACGTGTTTGACCCCGCTTCCCACAGGTTTCCTCCCTCTTTTCGCCCCCTTGCGTCGTTCGCGGTGGTAGACCGTGTTGCCCTACCCCCCTCGTTACCCTCTTTTTCCCGCTTTTTTTTTGTAGATTCCTAATTACCCGTTAATTTTTAGCCTCGTTAGACAGCCGTACTCCGAACCACCCTTCCTCTCCGTTCTGCTCTTTTCCCTTCCGCCTTCCCTTGTGGTTGGACTTTGATCTTTTGATGAAGTGCCTCTCTTTTACCCCCTCCTTTCGTGGCGTCTGACCTCTCTTTGCTCCGGCCAGGTGACATTTGGTCCACTGCCGTCTTCTTCTCCAACGTCCCTACTTACGGTTAACGTGGGTTTTTTTTCGTCAGTTTCCCCACTTGTTACCTGCCTACGAACCTTAGGACTTTTTTCCGCACTCTCTCTTCTCCGCTCCGGGTTCCCTCGTCGTTTATTCCCTCTCGGCCTTTTTTTAGACGCCTCCGATGCCAACCTCCGTTTGCTTTCCGCTCCCATTCCCCCCCTTCAACAGTCTTTTCGTTCTAGGTTATTTGAAAGAAGTCTGGTTTCAGGAACCCGATTTTTAGACTTTTTTCCTATCATCGTTGCTAACTTCCGAGAGACATCTGGTGGCTGTCACCTTTACCCAAATTAACACCAATTCACCAGATAATCCCCTGTCCCTCCCCTTCATACCCCCTCACGGGCATTTTTTCATTCGTTTTTTTTCAAAATAGTCTTCCCCCGAGTCTTCTGGCTTTTTTTTCCCTCGTTGAATTCCACCCCCCCCTTCTCCCCCACCCTTTCATTCTTCTCCCCTGATTTCTAGTTACTTTTCTTGTTTTGAACCGTGATTTACCGCGCCGGTATCCCTTCTTTTTTCTGGGATCCCCTTTTCCCCCGTGAGCCAGGTTCCCAGTGGTTTTTTTCCTTTCAGATGGTTTTCACCTTCGTAGTTTTCTTGAGCTGCGCGCCAATGCGGAGCTTCCACCTCTTCTTCCCCTCCCCCTATTCTGATCCCTTTTTGATATTCCACCCTTTGCACGAACTAATGTCCCTCCGTTGTAAGGAGCGTCTTGCTCCTCTTTCTGGCATCCAGTCCTTTCATCTACGGCGCTGGTCCATGTCCGTGGGTCCTAATTTGAAACCCTTGACCGACGGCCTTCTCTTGTGGTACTCCCCTCTTCGACCCGTGCCTCCTTCCTTCCCATTGCAACAATTTTCCTCAAGCGCGTTTTCCCCCCTTTCTGTATTCCGTTTTCTATTCCACAGGATGAGCACCATGTTTCGACCCCAGTGCCTCGCTTGTCCTTGTTCTCTTTCCTCCAGTTCCGAGTTTCTCCGGTGCCATGAGGCGCCTCTTTTTTGCGACCCCACGACGGGGCCTCTGTCGACCCCTGCGCTTCAGTCCCATCTCAGGCATTTCAACTCTTTCCCCAGTTCCACCAGGTTTCCTCCTCCTACTACGGTGAGTCAGGGCTTTCCTTCAAAAGTTGATCCTTCCCTCAAGTACGTTTGGGACGACTTCATACCTTTCGTGAGACATGGAGAGTCCTCCCCCTTTTTCGACTGCACTCTTTCTTAGGATCGACCTTTCCCTTCCTCTTTTCCGAACCTAGTCCCCTTTGCCGGATTTTCCTTGATTTTTTTTTCCTTAGTTCCTCGGGAACTTTTGCCCTTTTTTTCCCCCTCCTTTCCAACCCTGGTCCTTCTCGGTTTCGCATACTGTCCCGCAGTGAAGAAGGGTTCGTGAAGACTTGTTCCCAGCGGGACAGACACATTGATTCTCTCTTTGTGGCCGACGCTTCCCACGTCTTCCCTCTTCTTTCCTCTCTTGTCAAATTCCCCCATCTTTTCTCTTTACAGTAGTGCTAACCGTTTTCCCCTTTGGAGCCCATCTCTGCTCTTGTTTGGCACCCAAAAAGGTTATTATTAGAGGATTACAAGCTCCGGTTTTACCCTCTTCGTTCCCGTCCCACTTTTTTCGATCCCCTTCCAAAGAGGGATCCAAGGTACCTTCAAAATCACTCTCCTCTTCCCCACCTCCTCCCATTGTGTTAGCTCGTTTTTTTTATGTCCCCTCCCTTCTTTACTTTAGGAGCCCTCTAGTTTTCCAGAGAGGGTCCTACGATTTTGTAATCCACCTTTTTGTGTTTTTTGGAGCCCCCCCGAATTCCCTCTCAGGGTTTCCCCCCCCTGTTATCCTGGTTTCCTATGTCTTTTCTCTACGCTTCCGCCCTCCAACGAAGTGTTTTTTTTGGGGTCGTGTTCAGCCGTCCGACCCCCGCTATTCCCAGGTCAGCCGAGGAGCTGGCTTTCCGTGTTGCCCTGATCTTTGTCCTTGTTTTCCTCTCCGGTCTTTCCCCCCTTTTACCCCGTTTGGAATCCCAGACTTCCTACTTCGACCCCAACCCTTAAGTCCTCTTCCTCTGCTTAGTTTTTATCTCGCGCCCGCCCCCCCTTTATTCGGACTCCCACCCCCGCTTACTCTCTTTTTTTTTGCTTCGGTTCCGATTGAAAGGATTCTCCAGCCCTCCCTAGCATCATCCCATGGAGGTTTAGGACTTGGATGCATGATGCACTTTGACTTCTCCCGGGCTTCTTTGAGTTTTTTACCCCCACCCCCCCCCCTTTTTTTTTTTTAAAAAAACCGGGTAACGATTTGGACCTATCCTCGATCTTCCAGTAGCGACCGGGAGCGTGTTTAGTCCTCCCCGGGTGTTCTAATAATCTTTCCCTTCTTTTAAACCCCCCAACCTTTGGAGAAGGCTCTCCGGAGGCTCGTTTCTCCCATCTTACCATTGTTCTCCTCACTACTGGTTGACTTCCCCTGATCACCTGTCCTCTCCTCAAGGACTTCTTTTTTCTCTTCCCTGATGATGACCGAGTCTCGGGTCCTTGCACTCTTCCTCTTCTATGGTTTACTCTTTACAGCGTATTTTTCTAGGACCATTCTCTGCTTCTTTGCTGTCTGTTCCAGACTCTTCTGCCCACTTAGGACTCTTTAGCTTTTCTTTTTCGAGGCTCAGAGGTTGCCCCCACTCCCTCCGAATGGCTCCTTTGCCCTGTGCCCTTCCCTGTCCCCTATCTTCCCGAGCCTCCCCTGCCCTGCGTAGTAATTCTCACTTCTTTCCCACGGAATAAAGTGACCCTATTGCCTCTTCCCGTTAACTTCACGATGTCATACGGTGTCCCCTCCTCACCCCACCCATGCTTTTTTTCCCCCCCTTGTCCGGTTATTGCATCTTTTCGCTCCAGGTCCTTCTCCCTCCCCCGCTACATTGGCCCCTGCTGTGCAACTTCCTCAGCCTTTGGCTCATTTTCCATGTACCCTCCCCTCCTTTTGGTCCTTTTTTTTTTCTCTGTCCTCTACTTCCAATCCCCCCAATTTCCCCTTGTATGCGCTACTGGGCCTCTTCTGATGTGCTTTGTATGATTTAACCTCTTGGACCTCACCCCCTCTTCTGTGGGCTTTACCTCCCCCCTCATAGGTACGTCTTTAATGTTTTGGTCCGAGTCCGTGGATTGCGCCGGACATCCCTCGCTTTTCCTTCCGTTACTACCCCTTTTTTTTTTTGAGTCCGCTTATTCTAGAACCGAACAATCCTTCCCTGCTCTTAGGTCGGTCTTTCAGATATGACCGTACCCCCTCCCTTTTCAAGCTTCTCCCCTTCTTCCTCGCGTCCCTTTGGCTCTTTTTAGAAAGACACTTCGATTCTGGCCTTTAGACACCCCCCTAATTTCCACCATCTTTGTCGATAGTTCTGCACTCCCAGGCGATCTCCTCCCGTTGTTTTTTTTTCTCTATTCTGATTTCTTCCATGTTCAGTACCCCAACGAGTGCCTAGTGCTACAATCCTTTTGTCTGTAGTACTTTATAGCTTACTATCCTCCTTCCCACCTCTCCATCCCCCCTTTTTACAACTTCCCCGCTTCCAGCTTCCAATGTAAAATTTTATCAATCACCCCTTTCAGTCCTTCTTATTGTTTACACCTCATATGTCCCGGCTCTCAACACCAAGAGTTAGTCCTCCTCTTCACCTTCTAGTAGCCTATTTTCTGGAGCGTGATATCTCTAAATCCTACACCCCGGTAATTTTGGATCCTGGTCTGATCTCACTCATCCTCAGCCTCGGTCCTCCGGTCTGAATTTTCCTTTGCCTTTCCTTCAGTTTTAATCTCTCAGTAGTGCCATCATTATCAATCTTTTTGTCCCCTGGTCCATGTAAATTCCTATGCGTCATTAGGCACACCTGTCAGCAGTCAACTTTTACCCCCTCCCCCTCCCCTTTTCTCTACGGCCAGGACAGGATTCCCTTAGCCACGATCCGGCTTTGGGAATGAAACCCTTCTCTCCACCACCACCACCTTCCTTTTGATAGTCTTGGTGAATTATTTTCCGTGTCGCTCTGTCTGAATGTGACATTTGAACCGCTGTCGCCGATCTTCCCTTCTTTTTTCTCCCATTCGTCACATTCCAGGGTCGGTCCCGCTTTCCCCTAGTTCCTTTCGTTCTTGAGAGGTCTATTGGTCAACTCCCCTTCTCTTTTTTGCCTGTTTGCAAATCTCCCCCTAAAGTACAACCTTTCTCCCTGATCCCTCCCGGTAGGTTTCCGCGATCTTACCTCCATTCGTCCTAACTTCTTTTGTCATCCTTGACATCCCTTCTCGTTTTTCCTCGACCCCAGGCAAGTGGAGTCCTGATGACTTCCTTTTTAATAATGAGCCACAATTTCTGCCCGGTTGAAGCATACCCCGCCTCTTGCCAATTACCCCAGGTCTTCTCTGCTCCTGTCGCTTGACCCTCCGAAGCTTGTCCTTTCTTAGATCAATGACTCCCAGGTGCCAACTATATTTTAAGGTAACAGGGTTCCTGACCCACGCGCCCCTGTCTCACATCTGCCTCTTCCTCCCTCAGTCTACTTCCTTTCTTTGGCAATTTCACCATTCCTCCTTCATCCTCCGTGATTCCTCACGTACATCATTCTGACTCTTCAGCTGGCCATGACGTACTCCTTGGTTCACCGTTCCTCCCCTCCCTCCTCCCTTCTTCTTTCCTTTCGTCTTATCCTGCCAGATCTACCCGATGGCACTCATCCTCCTTCTGCCCGGCTCTCCTACTTCCCTTAGGTACCCCCTTGTAGCTGTTCCCGTGGCCGACCAGTATAGTGCCCACCATTCCCCTTCTTCTGACACCCCGCCTCAAGCCCTTCAGGGAGAACCTTTCACTCAGTCTCCTGATTCCCTTCGTTGCCCACGTCGAACTTGGCCCTCTCTTTCCCGCCCACCTCCGTCCCCCCTCCCCCGCCTTCTGATCCAAATCAACCCTGACAAGTCTTCCCCTCTGAACTGGTTTTTTCGCCATACGGGGAGAAATCAGCGTTAAGGGTTTAACCCCCCCCCCCTTCGTATCTGCTTTCCCCTCTCCTCACACTGGCGTGGACGGATTCTCCTTTGATTAGTTTTGGGTCCTGACGACGGTACACGGCCGAGGGGTAGAATTCCGGGAAACCCCATCTATTCTTCCCCCCTTCTCGTTGTTGTGTCTTTCCAATTCTCCTTCCTTCCTGATAGCCTGGGATTCCCGTGACGTCCCTTGAACGCTCCTCTGGTTGGAGGGGCTTTTCACGCCCGAAATCCACTTTTTTGTTTCACAACGCCGCAGGGGCACCTGAGCTGCTCCTACATTTCTCCCACACCCCTTTCTCCCGTTTCTCCATGAGAGTTAACCTCCTACTTGTGGTGGCTTCCCCCCCTACACTGAATGCGTTAGAGTGGGTTTAGTGTTCTCCCCCGCGCTCGCTTTCCTTTACCCTTCCTTCCCTTTTTTTTCCTTTTATCAGATTACCCCGATTCAGTTCCCCCCCCCCTATTTCCCTGGGTCAGTGCTTCTCGATTAGGGCTTCGTTTCCCCTGTTTAATTTTTTTTTCCCCTTTCCCCCCAGCCTACCGTAGCCAAAACTATAGCATGCACCTTCCTTTTCTGGGTATTCGACTTTTTCCCCTATTCCGATATCGACTTACGAAGATGTTGCTGAGTTGGTCCGTTGTGCTCAGTTCCCCCCCCCCGTCTTGAGTGCCTCCTCCTTTGCCCCGCACAGCTAATTTAATTACTCGGTTCTTGAGTCGGGTGCATCCTGAACGACCTGCGTCCCCGTAGAGGGCATTCGTTTCCCCTTTTTTTACCCCTTCCGTTCCGTTTTTTCTTCCTAGTTTGGACTATTCTCTCGGATTTTGTTTTCCTTCGGTAACTGGTCCTCGTCTTTTTCCCCGATTCGGCATGTTCGGTCTACTGGCGTCTTTCCCCTCCCCCCCTTTTCTTTTTCCGAGCCGCCTTTGAGAATGGTAGCGTGCGCGTATCTTTGGTACGGAGGTGACTGATCAGTTCCGACCCCTCTGTGCCTCTGTTTTTTTTGCTTCTCCTTCTATTAAACTAGCTTCTTTTTCTTGGTCATCGGCAACTGGCCAACAGACTCTTTTGCTTTCCTTATTTTACCTTCTAGCCAGACCTGACTGAACATCCCGTGCGGCTCCGCTTATGGGAAGTAACCCAGATGCCGTGGTCTCGTATTCGGACGGGCTCAGCTTGACTGTAGCTGTCGGGTTCTCTATTATTCGAGGAGAGGAAATAGGGAGCGAGTGCAATTTCCCTTTTTTGCTTTCAATGGTAAGACGGCTCGTTTTTTCATCCCTTTCAACGGCTTCTCCCCAGGGAGATCTTACTCGTATTGGATGCCCTTCTGGTTGTCCCCTTCATTAAGTGTACTCTTCCTCCTTGACCTCTGGAACTAGATTCCTCAACCTCCGCCACCCTTGAATCCCCCCTTCAATGATGGGGTATGTCCCCCAACTGTCCATTGTTTCAGCGTATTTTTTTTTGGCCACCGCTTTACGATCCTTTTCCAATTTCCTCCACCTATTCCCCTTCCCTTTTCCAGTCAAGTTTACCCCTTCATATATTTTAGTTTTTCCTCTTGCCCCTTTATTCTTGAGACTTGAGTTGGCCACCTTTATTTACCCTTTCACATTAAATCCCCTCCCATCTTTTTCCGACTCGACACATGGCTTTTCTCTTGGGTATTCCTCGTAGGTCGACTGCCGCTTTATTTCCCCGAGTTTCCGTTCTCCTATCGTTTCAGTGTGGGTTTTCGATCTGTTTGAGAGTTGGACTCCTCTGACGCACTCGACGGTGTGCAGTGTAGCCACTTTTTTGTTGTTTTTCTCCTTCTCCCGGAGTAAGGATGCATACTCCCCCCCCTAGTCGCGCGTTCCGCTTCCAGGAGACCGGTTTCTTTACCCACCTCTTGGCAGTTTCGTTGTATGACTCCTCCGTTTTGTATCTGAATTCTAACCCTTCCCGTATTCTACGTCGCCTTGAGTTACTTTTCCGGTGTACCGCTCTCTTTATCCCCTTCCAAGG
>Ga0179593_1261537_pt1 | contig 13120 bp, 9 predicted proteins | sample CZODoug2_1_08_16_FD_185931 | JGI IMG/M metagenome (GOLD analysis project Ga0179593, IMG submission 185931) | Vadose zone soil fungal communities from Angelo Coast Range Reserve, California, USA - CZODoug2_1_08_16fungal (PacBio error correction) | ecosystem: Environmental > Terrestrial > Soil >... | reverse complement strand
TTCTATAGTTCACTTAAGCCTGATGACCCCCTGCACCTTTCCCGATAATCTGTCTCCATTCTCCCCACGCTTCTCTTTATCGTCCGACTTTCGTCTCTACGTCTCTTTGAGGTGAAAGGTTTTCGGCTGTTCAATCCCCTTCTCCCGGCCTAAGAGTGCGTGCTGAACTGTCGCGATCCGCATTTTATGGCGCCCCCTTTTATCACTTCTGCCCCTCTTGTAAGATTTCAATTTGGAGTCAGCCTTGGAGGCACCTTACCCGACCACACATCGTCCCCATCTACGAGGTCGTCTAGTGTCCGTCCGTGTATTACGCATGCAGTCCAGAGAGTTCCGGCGACTTTTACAAGACAATGGCGAAACTTCAGCTTGAAACCGCCCGTTCCAAGCAGCTTCCATTTTAGACGTCGGCCACCTCTTTCCTTCCCTCATTTAAAATACTCAGGTCTTCCCCTCCCCAGTTCGCATCCCGCGAACATCTTCGACCAACGCGCTTCTTTTTCTATTGTTAAAGACTTTAGGCTGGCGCGGCGTATTTCGTTAGCAAGTGTTTCCCCCTCCCCCCCTTTCGTCATCGTCACACACTGGCCCCGAGCAAGGCACCGCTGAGCACTTCCCCCATACACATGCTGTGATTTCACTACTTGGTGCAGTTACTTCGAGGCATGGTACTTCAGCCCTCCTTTGTTAATGTCCACATGTATCCAATTGTCTTCTTCAGCACTTCTACTTTGGCAGCGTTTCGATAACCCCCTTGTACCTTTCGATATTGAAGGGGTCATTCTACCTCTTAGGACCTTAAGGTGGTTTTCTGAAACTTCGTCGCTTTTGGTTTATGAATGTCCACGCTGGCTTCGAATTTTACTTTGCCCTCACCCCCTCATGCCTTCAGGAAGGAGAGTCTCTCTCACCTGGTATGCGGATCCGGATGGAATCCTCCTCCTTTGTCTGGCGTCTGAAAATTTGTTGATCTTTCATATTTTGTCCGTTTTTCCCTTTTTTTTCTTTTCTTTTGTGCTCCTGTCAGGCGTAATGCGGTCCCTAAAACGCGTTTCTCCTGCCCGATAGACGAGACTCCTCACTGAAGCATGGTTCACAGCCACAGTCTCTCCCTGTTCCCGTCCCCTTTTGATTTATTCCTTTGGCTTCCCCCAGTAGAGCCTCTGAGAGTCTTGACTGCTTGGGGGACACAAGAGCCAGGTAAAGTTTAGTCTCCTCTCCCCCCCCCGTTTCTTTCGCTTTTTTTTACTTTTTCCGTGTCATGTTCCGGTAGGTGATGTTTTCCCCCCCTTCAGTACTTCTCCCCTTGGCATGCCACCGTGTCTATTTCCTTATATGCTCTGACTTTCCCTCTTTCCACCCTTCTTCTCATTGCCAGCCAGCCACTTTGCTCCCACAGATGTGGGACTTCCAGGTGCCGACCGTTGAACCTCCCTCTTAAGGCTTCATCCTTTGTCCGTCACAATCACGCTCATTCATTCTGTGCGGTGCTCTTCGCACCTCTGAAGTTCTTCTTTTCTTGAGGCCCCTCTCCCCCTAGTGAACCGCCGTTGCCAAGATCCTTACGCCCATTTCAGTTCTTGTTTTCAATGAGTCTCATCTCCCCAGGATTCTTTTTATTTCCACTCGGCTTCGCCCCTAGCCGTTGCACCTTTAAGGTTTGTATTGGAGTGGAACGTTACTTTTTGACTCCGTTCCCGTTAATTCTGGACCGAGCTTTCCGCCCTCCCGCATGGTTCCAAAGTGCCCTCCGGTTTCTGTCCGTCCAACTCCTGCTCTACTGATGCACCCCTTTCTTTTTTCCTTCCTAGACTTTTTGGTCCTAGCGTTTCAGACTCTCTTAGACAAGATCACACATTCGAAGCGGCTCCCCGTCTGTTTCCCCCCCCCCCCTGTTCAATTCATTCGAGTTCCGCTTCCCTTCAAGCTTGTCTTTTTGATTGTTGAAGGGTTCGCCCTCGGGGAGGGTTCCATCCCCGAACTCTCCCTTCCCTTTCTCCCAACACCTCTCCGAGCTAGTTTTAAGACGGCAGCCTGCGTTCAGATCGGCACGTCTTTCCGTCCCTTCAGTATCACAACGGTCCACCGGGAATCCCCCTCATACGCTCCTCCATTGGCTGTACGTTCTCTTTCTTTTTTTTCCAAGGCCTTTGGTGCTTGTCGCGGCATGGCCCCTACCCACCTGGTCAATCCCCTGCCTAGGTCCGCGTTTTCTCTCCTGCGCTTGTGAGAAAAACTTTCCCTCTCAGAGGTTTTTCCCTTTGATAGCCCCACCTCCAGTTTTCACCGATTTTCCCTTACGGCCCTTTCGCCCCTCCTCGGTGGGCATCGCGAATTCCCTGTTTGTATTACGGCACGATCGCCTTCCATTCGTGCCTTCCTCTTTCCCTCCAAATATCGGAGGAACCTTTGATATGTCGACTTTTCAATTAGAGATTCAACACGCAGTCTGTCCCTCTTTTATCCTCTCTTCTCGCTTAGTTTTCACACCATTCTTAGTCCCCTTTTCCCTAGTTACTGTCGGCGGTTAGCTCATTGCCTCAACTTGGAGCGATAGGATGGGTGTTCCTATCTCAACGCCCCCTGGGTTTATTGCAACAAACTTCAATTCCCTCTTGACCCCATCCGTACAACCAAATCTCCCTCCCTCTCCTACTAATCTTTGTTTTTTTGTTACGACTGGTTGTTGTTTCTGTGTGGCCTTTTACGAATAGCCTTGCGTTGGTCTCCCCCATTGGTGATGTTGCTCCGTGTCCCACCTCATACTCTTCCCCAACTGCGCCGAATCAATCAGAACGTCCCACTGCACTGTAACTACAGCCCATGTTGGGAACGCTGATTATTCTGAAGAGGTGTTAGAACACTGGCGGCGCGTTTGTTTTCCCTTCTCGTCCTTCAAACTTGCGCCCATCAAGGGCGAAAGCTTGTTCGGACCTATGGGTCTTCAACGCTTTTGCGATCTTCTTTTCCGTCCCCAGGCCCTCAGTTTTTTTCACCTGACCCCACCTTTAGGTGCCGTTAACTTGCCTTTGGCTGATCTGAACCATGGCTTCCTTGCCTTAGATCCTTCTCTGGCTTGGTTCGCCTTCAATGCAACGTTTCCGAGTCCCGCGGCCCGCCGTCGCTACTCGTGTGGCATTTCCCCTCGCGGCAAGTGCCTGTCCCCGATTTTTCCCCGCACCTGAAATTACCATGCCACCTAGCAAGATGCTGGACATGCTTTGTTTTACGCCCATGGTTCTACCTGGATCTGATCCGGCAGCCTGCCAGTAGAAAGAATTCTTCCCCTTTCAGGTGAAAATGGATTTCTTCGGGTTTAGTTTCTCTTCGTCCATGTCTGCCAGCCAGAGCCTCAACTTCCCACCCCATCATCCTCCAAGCTGTGCCAGTTTTCTTTTTCATTCAACGGGTTTTTCACCACTGTGACCGACGCTGCCCTTCTAGTTATAGGCTCCCTTTAATGTTTACTTCTGCTATTACACATTTCTGCATTTCCCCGCAAAAGACTGGGTTTTGGCGTATGAGGTTAGAACATCTTCTGGATGGACCTCACTGAGGGGGTCCTTTCCTGGCTTCCTTTTTTTGATCGTCTCATCCTCTCACGGCTTGTTACGGCTCAACTTATCCGGTTCTCTCCTGTCCATTCCCACAGGCCTTTACCCCTTCCGATTTGAAAGAATCCTTTCAGTGACTAATGTCTTTGGTTTTGATGAGAGCCACTTATTGAAGTCTACACCTATTATAGACTTTGGGATTGCTTTTCTATAGGGGTCCCCGCCTTTCGTGGGATATTCCCTCTTTCTCCATCCGCGCCCATTCCGAGACTCTGCGTGATTCTTCTTCCCTGATAGCTTATCAGTTTCATCGGGCCTTTCCACTTTGCCCCTTGTTGGAATGGTACCCCATCGTTTTTCCTCTTTGTTTCACATGACCCCCCCCCGATTTGCCTCCGGTTTCGTAAGAGCAAAGAGGCGTAAAGATCCCTTCCTTTTAAGTGTATGGCGTCGTCGTATGTGGTGACCCCTCACGGTTTCGGAACTTTACTCTTCCCCCGTAACCAGGACGAAACTCTACTGACAGACCCCATGTGAAGTCCTTGTGTCCCCTAGGGCCTGTCTCCCTTTTCTTTTGTATGCGTTTGACAATTTCTTTTACTGAGTCCCACCTCAGATGGGCTTGCACATCTTTTTTCCCTCGGTATGGTCAATTGCCTTTCCTCCTCCTTTCGCTGTTACTTCTGCTATTTTTTTTGGCAACTTTCAGTGTTTAACCAGTTCGTTTGTCCCCGGGGTACCACCGCAAACGCTCCCTACAGAACCAGTGTCTGTCAGGTCTTAACGAGCGTCTTCCGGGCCTTTTCGCTCCACTTTTCTTCCTCTTCTTTACTTTCTTCCCTCCTGGAGGCTCGCGTTTTTGAATTAGTGACAGCGTCCATCCGCGACTCCCCAGAGCTACTTCTTGACGGTGCGTTTCGCATTCCTTTTTAGTCATCACTCCCCTGTGCGATTTCTTCTCTCGCCAGGGAGGCTTTTGAGAGGAACACTCCGGCTTCCCTTTTTTTTTTCTAATCCACACGGCTCCGTGTCCTTCATTTTATTCGCCATTGACACCACCCTGGCTTTTTCGTCACTTTGGTAAGAAGCGAGGTTAACTCTAACGGGCCCAAATTACCTCACGACGCCATTCCTTGTAATTGCGAGCGGTTTTCCTTACATCGTTTTCTTGGGGGTGAGATGATCTCCCCGTTGCACTTTCCCCCCCCTTTACCTCTTAAGCCTTCCACACGATGGTTCCCAAACTTCTTCGTTTATTGGTCTCTCCCCTAGGATTGTGCCTTGGCTTGATTTGAGTTTGAGTCCCGCTTCTCATGTCGTGAAGGCACGGAGGCCTTCGGCTAGAGTCTTTCTTCTTTTTTCCCACGTTTAGGGACGATGGCCTGGCGAAGGTTTTTTTTTTTTCTTCGTCCGAACCTATTTTTTCATCTTTTAAGTCCCTCTGGGACGGCGCACTCTCCGTCCCGTCTTCTTGCCTTGCGGGCTTGTATCTCATTCGCCTCCTCGGCCTCTGAAAGTCTTGCCCTATTTCTGCCCTTTTCTCTTCCATTTTTTTTTTATCGCGCAATTCGGCACGCTTTTTTTCGGGCTATTTTTATACCTCCATTTCCTCCCTTTTTCCCTCTCCAGTTTTAGATTCCCTCCCTGCGCACGAATTTTTCTAGATTTATACCAGAGTAAGCGAGCGCGGGTTTTCGTAGTGCCACTTCCTTAAGCGTGTAGTTGTTCTTTCCTCGTCCGGTCGGCTCTCTCCCCCTCTTTTTACTAGTTTGTTTGTTAGAGAGCTTTCATCCTCGACCTTTCCTCGTTCCAATTCCCTGACATCCCTTGTACGACACATCGTTTCTCACTCGCCCCCCGCGTTTTTCCGCTCGCCGCTTCGGCGATTTCTATCCTCTTTCGGTCATGTCCGGCATGTTTGCAAGTCTAACTTCCCTTCCCCAGTAAGTATTGTTTCCCTGACACTGTTAGATCAAGCTGATTTTGGCAGTCACCTGGTTTTTCCCGATGGGGTTGATGTTCCGCATGTGACTAGCTTCAGTTCGTCCGATTCTTGGTCCCCCTTCTCCCCATACCCCAAGTCCCACTCTTTCTAGTTTTTTTTTTATTTTTTTTTATTGCGAGGCAGGCGTTATAAGTTCCGCACCTCTCTTTCCCCCCCCCTTCCCCCTCAAAGCACCAAAATGGTCCTCGCTACCACGTTATACCTCCTCCCACGCCGCCGTCTCCAGTGGCCGCCATCATTCCCCTTTTACTCCCTGTCTAATAAAACCTCGTCACGCCGCGTCAATCATTTTCTTTTGAACTCGCTTGTACTATTGTTACCGACTTCGTTTTTCTCAGGAGTCTGGAGGGATTCCGCCTTTTCCCGCAACTGGATCTTTTTCCCCCAACCCGCCCCATGGAAACGATCAGGCCAGAGTCTGCATTACCCAACACCCCTTTTTCAGGTCCTGTTATAGACTGTGCTTTTCAATCTTTTTCCCGCGCCTAGAGGTTATTTAGCTAACTTCTTTGATAAATTAGACAGGTTTCGTCCGACCGGCTCCCCTCCTAGTTGTTTCCAATCAACACGTTGTTACGGTCCCCTATTTTCAAGGTTACCTCAGAAGTTCTTTGCCTCGGTCTGCCGGCCCCCGACCCGTTTTCTATTCGTCCGCGATTACTCTCTCTTAGTTTTCCGTTCACTGCTGGCTCTGACTTAGCCTTCATCCCATTTTAGCCCTTTGGCTCCTGCTCACAGTGGACGAGTCGAATTAAGCAAGACCCAGTCTTTTCTTCTTGCTTCAGTCATCTTTTTATGCCTTGGTTCGTTTTCGACTGTTTTCTTTTGAGTCACGGGCCATGTTATTCTGTGCACCCTACCCCGCTCCTCCTCTCGCCTGCATGGCACGACCCCACATTCCTTTCCATACACAGGAACATGCCCATTTTTTTAAGGTAGCCGTTCTTCCGCGAAGCCTTTACCTAGCTTTCCCTGTTTTCTCCCCTCGCCTTCCCGTGAGCTGCGCCGACGAATGGGGTGTACATTTACCCTTTCGTCAAGTGCCGTCGATCTTTTTTACCTTAAGACTTTCCTGACATTTCTTCCCCAGCTTATTGCTTCAATCTGCGTTTTCCGCCGGGCAATCTTTCGGTCTTTTTACTGCAGACCTTGCGACCCCTTTCCTGCCAACTTTTTTTGTTCCAAGTTGAATCCTATACATGGAGATCTGTCCTGGGCCATCCCCGCTCATTCCGGATTTTCGCTGTTTCTAGCACCCGATGACCTCTTTTCTTCCTCTTCGGCCCCGATTTCAGAGTTCCCCCGACGGTCCTTATAATTCATTGCATTGAATGCGACCTTTCCCTATTTGTCTATTTCAACGGCTCTTTGAGCATTTTCTGCTTTCCTAGCCTCCTTGGTTGTGCAACCCCCTTCCTTGGTTTATGCGTCTGAGTAAGTCTCTTTTCTCCTTCTTTTATTTGTAATGGTCTGTACGACCTCCCTGCATTTCCACCCTTCCTCCACCCATCAGTGGTGCAGGTCAATCCTTTCATCCTCCCTACTGACAAAACCTGTTAATTGGCCAACTTGCTTTCGCGTAGTTTGTGGACCCGATCCCCCCTTACCTGTAAGAGGATACAAGTTTTCCCCCTTTTTTCTTTCATCCTCCCGGGCGAGATTGCCAAGATGGCCAAGGGTTGTGTTTTTCAAGGGCCCTAAACTTTCGTGTGTTCAAGATCCTCTGATTCCCAGACATCCCCATAAATCGTCTCTCGCTTTCCCCTCCCCTCCTCCTGATGGACTGACTTACGTCTTCCCGGTTTCCCGCATTTTTTAAAACAGTTTGCGAAATCTCCCCCCTTATATAATGCTCACTTTTTTTATGTCCGTTCGCTTTCTTCCCCCCTTCCTGCTGTCTTTCCTCGCTTGCGACCACGACACTGTACGCCTTCCGTTTTTCGCTCATCCCTGCGCTCCTAACTCAACCTCTGATGTTGATTTCGCGATTGTGCAAGTCGCCTTGCACGAGCGGCACTCTTCCATTGCTACTCCGGTTTGGCCTCTTCCACGAAATGGTTCCTTGACGGTAAAGTAGACGCACAACCGTACCAGCGGGCAGCACTCGTCGCTGATCGTATTTCCCCTCGATCTGAAACAGCTGGCAGCCGCGGCGGGCAGATTATGGCGGCGGCCAACTGCGGTCGACAACCCCCCCCCCCCCCACCCACCCCCCCCCAATTCTAATTGTCGACGGGAGGCTGTTGTTTCCCAGGCTCAATTGGTTTAATCGAATAGTAGTGGGTTTCCCCCCACGCTCCACTTTAAAACGTCCCCGATTTTTGATCCACGTTCCCTTCCCTGATGATGCACTATTACAAACCCCACCTTTCTTCCTCTATACCGACTTGTTGTGATTAGATATGTTTTGTTGCTTATGTTTTATAAGCCAGGGTCCTTGTTGCAAAGAGTGTTGAGTTTCTGATCGTTGGACAACAACAATGATTTCACTTTTTTTCTCAGATACCCACTCCCGCCCTAGACCCCCATCATACTCAATTTCTCCGTGCCTATCCCTGAGGGCTCTCTATGCTGAGCTGATAGGACCTCCCTTTGTCCAGAATTTTTCCGTTAGACTACCAGGTCGACCTCGAGGTGGGCCCCTCTTTCTTATGTCCCGAGTTGTCTACTTGCCGTAAATTGCATCCCCCCTTTCCTTGCCTATGACAACCTCAGGAGGAGCTACTTCCCCGTTTAGTTTTGAGCAACCTGAGGACCTTCCCCTAAATAAGAGTTTCTTCCCCCCAGTCCTCGGTGAGACTCGGAGTAGAACTTCCTTGACCGTCGGGAGGTTTCAAGTGTCTTCCTTGGTCCTCCCCGCCGGCCCGTTTGTCAGAAACCGGTATTACATAAACCCCTGGAGCCTTCGGATGATGTGTCTTATTTCAGCAATGGTCCGACCGTCTGCTGAACGACCCAGGCAGAGCCGTGATCATCCTTGCGCAGTAGGGGGACCGTTTTAGCCCTGAGATGGTTTTCAGTTTTCTTTCGACTCATTCGTTTGTCAACCCGTCCCCGTCTGTCGAACCCTCAACCAGAGCCCGTCCCGTTCTCAAGGTATTCCGATTATTAATTACCAGGGGGGGCACAACTCGGTAAGTAATTAGATGTTCCTACTTTTACCCCCCGGACCTGTCTGAGATAATAGTACCCCTTCGCTCGTACGTCAAAGACGCTTAGTGGGTTTGTCCTCCCTTGTGACCCCCTCTTACTGCCATTCACCTATGGTTCTTTCTCTTTTCCATGGAGGATTTGGAGCTCTCCTCCTCCACCCCCATTGGGACGCATGCAGTTCCCTGACAGAACCAGGACGTTCCTTTTCCTTCGCTTCTCCTTTTGGGGGGGGGCCTATTCCCATCAGGATGAATCCTTTGGATTTAGAATATGCCGTTCTTCAATCTCCCCTCATTGGCCTCTGTCACTTTATGATCGGGCCTCTCATTTAGCGGCTCTTCCTTCCTGGGAGACAGAGACCTTCGGGAGTGTTTCTTCGGTCTGCCCCTGCCTTCTGATAATCATGGCAGCTCCCTGTTCTTTTAATTTAACCCAATTTCGCAGGTTCGGTGGCCTATGACCCTCGCTGCCGCCCTGTCTCGTGCCAACTCTTTCCCCTTCATCTTCTTTTGCCATGATGGTCTGTTTTCTTTTTTCCTTATACCCTCCAGTCAGGGCACGATGTAAAGTAACACAGGCTGCCCTTCGTCTTACCTTTTTCTTTGGTCTCAAGTTAAAGGATTCGATTCCATATTCTTCGTCGGGGCCCTGTCGTACTCCTCCTCAACTGGTTCTGTCCACAGGTCGATGGGCTTTTTTCCCCCCTTTCTATTAGTAATTCTCGCTCTCTGATCGCGGATTCGTTCACCCCAGTTAGTCCGCCGGGATCGCCTGAGGAGAAAAAGGTCGACACCCCTCACCAACGAGCCAGACCACAGTTTCAGTTGACGTCCAACCTCCATCTCTGCCGGCCTGCAGAATACTGCAATTGATCTTTCCTGCCGTTGGTTTTTAGTTTCTCTCGTATCCATGTTCCATCCCGCCAGCGCTTTATCCCCTTTCCTCGATTAGCGTTTCTCTTCATAAAAAGCACTGGCGCTCCCTTTTTCAGCTCGACCGGGAATTAATTTTTTCCTCTAACGTCTGATTCTATCGGCTAATTCGACGACCTCGAGGCTTGTTCTCCCATTAGAAAGATGTTTGCTACTTTAAGAATGAGCCGTCAAAGAACTTCCCAATTTTCGATGATCCCAATACCAGCCGTGGTGTGGTCCTTGAGTTTCCCTTCTTTTTCCTACTTTTGGGGACCATCTTTTGTTGACGATGAGGGCCCATTTCCCTTGTCTCCACCAGTGGCGTAGATTGAAAGACAGAATCCCCGGTTAAACGGCAGCAGTTTTACTCTTCTGTTCGCTTTCTTGGTAACCTTCTTTTGATAATCTATTCTGTCGGATTTATGTCCTTTCAGTTATTGACGCTTGTCAGGTTTTAAGTTGTTTCCTCTTAGCTTGAATTTTCTTGGCTTGTCTTGATTTCCTCGCCTATACGATGCTTATGTGACCACCACCTCCTTTCCCTTTTCCCTCTGCATCTAGTGTGAACGTGTGGGAGGGTCGCGCTTTTACTCCTTCTTCCATATCTTTCTCCAGTCTGCACACGGAAGCAATGGATTGTAATTACTTCAGAATTTGACCTTCTTCCGACACGCTTGCACGATTTTCCTTCACCACCTTCCTCCTGGGACTTGCCTCCAGAAGGTCCTCGCGAACAAGGCTCTCTATAAACCCGTCGGTTTTTTCTTCTCCTCCTTAGAGTGGAGCTTTGGAGTGTATCGGCGGCCACGGTCCTAGGATCGCCCTCCTTGTTGTTGTTATATCCTTCATATGTAGACAGATTTTTGGACAACTCCCCAATACCCGATTCCGATCTAGGTCCCTCAACAAGTCCCCCCCGCGCTTCCTGCGGACGCTCGCTAGTTCCCTTCCCGCTACTCGTTGTTGTCGTGAGTCATTTGAAAAGTCGTCTTCCCCTGCAAGGTCTTTTCTCCTTTCAAGGCAGACCTATGTGCTTTACATTTCCGCTCTTTTTCCCCCCCCTTTGTCTTTGTGGTTTTGACCTTTGGGCATTACCGGATCCTGCAGGAAGACTTTAGAGATAATTGACTTGGCCGGTGCGCGGCACTGATAGACCCCACCATCTTTCATCTTCGATTAGGATCTTTTTTCGGCCATTCTTTACAGCTTACTCCTCTGTTCTGACGTCCCCTTTCCCGCCAACTTTGTTTGTTAACCTTAGACCATCAGTTTCAAAGCACTCCGCGAAGCCCGTTCCTCCAGTCCGGACAGCCACCTCCGCGTTATCCATCCGTTTCTTGACTCCCCGTTCTTCGCCCATTTGGGAAAACTCCGTTTGTTGTTACCGACTTCGGTCTTCTCGGCGTATGGATTGACAAAGGTTTACCCTCCCCCCTTCCTATCCTCGGTACATATCCTTTGAATTGGACCACCTGATCTTTCGGGGTTGGGGGTTTGGTGTTAGACTTCCTCCATGATTCTATTTTCAATCCCTTTCAGGTTCTTTTCCGCGCTTTGATTGACCCCCTTCCGTCGTCTGAAGGGCAGTACCTTATGGAGACACTCTCTTTCGTTCGAACAGTCATTTAGATCTCGCGCCGATTCCCCTTCCACCCGTGTCTCCCAGGTCCTCTTCCTGTGCACAGCACATTTCTTTTTCCAGAACTTCTCCTTCGAAAAGCTCCCCGCGGCATGAGCTTTCGTCTGCCTTTGATACCGCTAGATAATTTCCTTTCTCCCGTCCGGCATGTACATGCTTCCGTCTCCCCCTATTTTCTTTCAAGCTCGCATTTCTTGTGAAGACGGTCGTCCTCCGCTTATTTTTCGGCGTCCTTCGGGCGTGTATTGCTTGGTTCTTTTGTATAATCTGTTCTTCCCCTGAGTGAGCTTTCCGGCTATTCTTTCTTGTACAGAATAACGCGCATTCCTCTGAGCTCTTCCACGACCCGACAAGTCCTCTTTCAACCCTAAAAGAGAACGCCTGACCGTAACCATTTCGTTTTTCTCTTCTCCTGTTCTGCCCATGCGCCTTGACACGTATTCTTTGGTGTACGTACCCCAAGCGCTTAAAGGTCTGAAGCCTTCGCCTTTAGAATGGGTTTTTTTTGTATTTTATCTTCCCCAGTTCCGTGTTCGTTTTCTTTCCCCAATCCTCCTTTTTTCGAAATTGTATTCATTTCACTTGTTTTTCTGCCCCCATCTTCCCGCGGGGGGGGTGGGTTGTTGGTTGGTTTTTATAGAACTTGAGCTTGAAATAGTCTGGTTACCATACAGCAACCACTTCTCACCCGATTTTTGACCTCCAAAGGAAGACTACCGGTGCAGTTTTTCGTTGTCCTGGTTTGTCGCCCCTTTCCAGCCAATCCCCGTTCTTGAAGGATCTGCTTATTTCAGCAACGTATTACTCTGCACCGCGTATTCTTCTTCCCCCATCTCCTTTAGGACCCATGCCCAGTCTCCCCCTTACTCCCATTTTGATTAGCCGGCATATTCTCTCCCCCTTCTGTATGTAGTAGTTTTTAGAGTCTTTTTGAAGGTGCCACCTTCCTTTGTTTTGTTTTGTTATATTTACCTTTTTCTTGACCCGGCACTGGTACTGTCGTCTGACTAGATTTTTTGCACCCACGACGGCCCCACTTTGTCCCGCTTTTTATGGGCGTCCATAGTTCAAATATTGTTTCTCTAAGTTCCCCCACCCTAGCTCTTTTTTCAGCATGGCCTGCATTTCCTTGTGGTTCCTCGGCCTTTCACCCGACCGAGTCCTCGACATGCATACGAACCCCTATTTTTTTTCCTTTTATACCCGTTTTTCCCCTTGCTCCCATGCGCGTTCGTTCCTTTATCTTGTGCTTTTGTTTATGTGTTCCCAGGGTCGACCTTATTCTGCGTTACCAAACGAATTTTAATCAACCACTCAATCCCTCTGCAGCCTGTTTACTCCGACTGATTTGCTCTCGGCAACTCGACCTTCATTTACTATGGGCACCAGGGCTCACCCTCAGTCGTCCTCTCCCAGTGTCGTTAGGTACGTTTCGTTTATTAATGCCGAGCTGAGTGCCCATCCTTGACACCTCACACCCCCTATTCTACCCATAGAATTCGGTTCTCGTTATTATTCTCATGACGACCACCCTCTCGCGGTGTCTCTGTCGCGGTCATTCCTCCCAGGTTCTCTGTAGCAATACGGCTGCAGTGAGAGGAATGTCCTTTCTTATTCTGTTATTGTTATTCCCATTAGGTGCTGTCAGTTACGACTCCTTCCTCAGACCCGCTGCCCCATTCCCCCACATGATGGCAGACCACCAGGTCGCCTGTTCACTGGACTAACGGTTCCTCCGAGATGAACCACTTACTTCGTACCGTTTCCTGTAGATTTTTCTGTTCATTTTTTCGATTATTCCCACCTTGCGGTTAGGACCTTTCCCCCCTTGCGCTTTTGGCTGTTTGGATTGTCT
>Ga0179593_1296597_pt1 | contig 13121 bp, 8 predicted proteins | sample CZODoug2_1_08_16_FD_185931 | JGI IMG/M metagenome (GOLD analysis project Ga0179593, IMG submission 185931) | Vadose zone soil fungal communities from Angelo Coast Range Reserve, California, USA - CZODoug2_1_08_16fungal (PacBio error correction) | ecosystem: Environmental > Terrestrial > Soil >... | reverse complement strand
TAGGAAAACGCTTTACCCGCCCCCTTCACATCCTTCCCTCCTGACGAAATCCCTGAACTGGTATAGACGGTTTTTAGTTAACCCCCCTCAGGTCGGTAAAGTGCTTTAGGCCTTCAGCACCCCTCTCAGGTTTGAGTTCCTGGACTTGAGTAGCACCGTCTCTTGTGTTCTTAGGTGTCCGCAGGAGTCGAGATATTCCCCTCCATGTTTTTGGTCTTTAGCAGACCCCCAAATAGGATATTGGTGTTATGTCCGTCACGAAAGTAGAGCTCCCCAGCTCCTCCTTGTCCAAGTCTATTCTTGCTACCTCTTTCAACCCCTCGGGCTGAAGAATATTGAACCCCCCGGTTTCTATTTCGCATCATCTGCAGTCCTTTCGTAGTGGTGGCCGCTTAAGTCTCAGAAAGTAGTTGAGAAGTCTGACCTTATAGTCCTCCCTTTCTCCCCTAACGTCCCTTTTACCGAACCCCTTCTGTTTTCTCACCAACCGTGCCGAATAGTTATCCCCGAGTGATCGTGGTGTGTGTCTCTTCTGGCTTACTTCTTCTCCCTTCGGGATTCTGAGAGACTCGGGAAGATTCCCGAAGCCTTGTGTTGTTGGGTTCCCTTTGTAGGCGTCGTTACCTTCTCCACCCGCTGGACCAAAACGGCGTCATTTGGCAGCTGGAGGATGTTTGACTTGCGCGTATACCTCGCTGGTTGCAGTTGCCGTCAGGGTTGGCCCAAGGTCCCTTTCCCGGGTGGCAAGAAAGTGAAGCCTCGAGATGTCTTTTGAAGGTGAAGCCCTTTGGTAGACGCCCTTTTTTTTTTTTTTTTTTTTTTTTTTTTTTTTTTTGTTTTTTTTTCTCTCTGTCTCCGAGAGAAGGAGAGCGTACCGGGGCGCTTCGCCTTGTTGGGGTTCTTCTTCTTCCCTCCTGTGCTCTAGGTGCGCACGGCCCGAAAATGACATTGCGCTCCCTTCCTTCCCTATTCTTTCCTCGTCCTCCTCCCCGGTCAGACTGACGTTCATTTGATTGTTCTAAGCGTATCGAAAAAGTCGCCTTTCTTAGTACATTCTGGTTGAGCTACCCAGTCTCACTTCCCTCTTCTTCGCTTGAAAGAAGATCACCCTCTCTACTCTGAAGTGGACGATTTTTCCTAAGATTCTTTTCAATTCATCAAAAGTTGCGGTTGCTGTTTTTGATTGGAATTCCTTTTTCCCTACCCCCCCTTAGGAAGACTCCCTTTTAAGAAAAAGTATCATTTATCCTCCTCCTTTTGTGTTTGATAGGAGAATGGTCAGCGTTTTTCCCCCTTCCTTCATGGGGTTCGAAGACAACCTAAAAAAAGAAAGAACCAACCCGAAACCTTTTCTTTTGGTACTACCATGTCCCATCCTTGTCAGGACACCCTCTAATTCTTCCATGTGTTCTTTCTTCTTCCTCGCCTCAAGTGGGGAAGAATCGTCTCTCAACGTGTTCTCTAGTATCAATCCGAGCCGGAGATACACTTCCTCCCGCTTGAAATACAAAAGTTATACCTCTCCGGGCTTAGTAGAGCGAAAGATTAAGTCGCGCATTCCTTACCATGGTTTGCGTCGGCGCACTCCCCCCTCTCACCGTCTTCTGTTCCTTGCCTATAAAGCAGAGTAGCTTGGGCCGGGCAGAAACTTTTGATGCCCTTCGCATGAGTCTTCCCTGAATGGATTTCTATTTGAACCTTGTTTCTTCCCCTTCCCCCCCTTCACAGCCTATAGTTGCTCGACTTCTAATGACAACCATGTGCCCACGGAGTTGACCGCACTCCCCTTCATCTTCCCCCCTTGCACCCTTCGAGCTCCAAGTCTTTCCAGTTTTACCGCCCCAGACCCTCCGCTTTTTCCTCGGTTTTTTTTTTCTTCTTTAACGAAGACGAATCCCTACCCGGTCACCCCACACCCCCCCCCTTTTCCTGGCACCATGCGGGTCCTCTTCCCGCGCGTTCTCACTCCGACCGTACTTAACTACAACCCCCTACTCTAATCTTCTCTAGACTTGATACGGTGATGGGATTAAGAACAATCTGTTTTTTTTCCTCTTCATGTCCTCCCCTGTGTCCCCGAGCGAAGGTCCTCCCGTCAACGGTTTTTTTTGATGGCCGCTATACCCAGCCGAAGCGTTTGGGACAGGCTTTCCGCGGGTTTCCGTATCCCTTTTCCTTCCCTGAATTTTTCGATTTCGTATTATTAATACCCTGTAGATTTCGGCCTATTTGGTACTCGCTTTAGTGACTAAGGACTTCCCACCCAACGCTAGGAGCATTTTCTTTTCTACCCTCCTTTAGCCTAGGGTCGCTCTTCTGAGGCCCCCGAAAATGCTAAGTTCCCTCCATATCCCTCTCCCCCTTCAAGAGGTCAAGAGCCCCGGTGGATACCGGGACCTCGTATTTTGACTTTTAAAGAACTTTAGGACTTGCCGTTCCTTCCACCTTCACCCGTTGCCGCCTTTAGGGCATAAGGTGAGAACCTCCGACAGACGGTACCTCCGCCCTCGAAGCCTCTCGCTTTCCCTGTACTTCTTTCGGAAAGTGGTGGAGGACCGGGTTTGCTTCTGCCGCAGGGCGTGAATTGCCTGTCGGCTTCCCCTTTTTTCCTGGACATCTATACGCGTCGGTTCTTGCTCTTCGCGAGGTTGCGTAAATGTTTACCCCGTTCTCCTCTAACGTAAGCTCCCGCTCACTCAAGAAAATACGTAAGCAGATACCAACTTAGGCTGATTCTTTTCCAGTTTCCAACTCCGTGTAGTTTCATTTAAATGAAGGAAGGTGTACTTCGGTTCGTGCTAAATTTTTCCTCAAGTATTATAGAGCTCCCCCCCCCCCCTCTCGCGTATAATCCAGAATTTTCCAAGATTCCCTTTCACAGCAGTTAGAAACCCCCCCCTTTAGTCTGCACGAGGGCCCGTTAGACGAGTTCACTCCTCTTTATTCTTTGTCGCAGCTCAGTCAGAGCTCCTAACTTTAGGACACGGTGCGATTCAGGCCAGCTTTTCTTTTGCCCTCTGATCGCATTCTTCGATTTTAGGGGGATAGGACCAGGTACTCTAAGAAAAGCCCCCTCCTCCCCTCTTATTTCTCGTCTAGTCTACCTTTCATATATATATTTTTAATCTCCCTGTTTGTTTTTTTATCGAGTTACTTTCTCCCTGGTGCCAGTTTCGAATAGTTTATGGTATTCTTTTTCCTCTTCTATTGGGTAAGAAGCCACGATAGAAGAAGCCGCCTAGATTTGATACCCCTACGTCACCAGACCAGTCCGACCCTCGGCTTGGAGCATGATAGTTCAAAGAATACCGCCCCCTGGGACAGTTTACTAGTGGGAACAGCGGGACAGTTATTACCTTGGTACCTGAGTCGTGGGGCGGGTCGGACCGGGATACAAGGTAAACCTATCGGTGTGTGGGTTAGCGGGGACGGAGGAACGGCGGGATCACGGGATGCAAAAGAGGGATAGAGGGAAAGGAGGTAGGGGGCGGGGGGGTTGCTTTGGGGGGAGGAGCGTTGTAAGGTGTTTTCTGGGGGAGGGGGGTTTTTTTAGGGGGGGGGGGGTGGGTTTGTCTGTTGGGGGGGAAGAATTTGCTTATAAGGGACGTCCCCTGATCCTCTACACCACCGCTTCCCCGATGTGGATACTGACAGAAGGGACACTCTATCAATATGTCCTCACCTTTGGCTGCCGGTGCTTCCCTGACGGGGAGAAGAATTCCCCCCCCACGGTATGATGCGTTTTCGCGCGTTTTCCTGTCACGATGACCGAACTAATTTTCCGCGATTGCGGGCACGCCCGTCTAACCAAACCTGCTTCCTTCGCCCCCCTTCCCCCCACTCGCATTGATTTTTGAGGACGTTTTCCCAAACTAGCTAATTTTTGTTTTTGGCTTTACGGCTAGAGCTGAGGAGTCGGTGACTCTCCTGAGTTATTCCCCTTCCACTGTGTTTTGGTAAGCAGTACTCTCCAGTGAGTTCAATCTTGATCTAGTAAAGTAGCTATGCTCTTTCATTGCCCCCTCCCTCCATTTTGCTACTAGCTCGGCCCCACCGCACCCCTCCCTTTCTCTCATTCAGGGCACCTCGAAACGATGAGGTGATAGTTGGCGGAAAAAGTTTTTCTCGAGGTTCTCCTTCTTTCACCAGCCCCCCGGACAGAAAGGTTAACCCAGTGCCTGGCGTCAAGAGGACATGGTCCGCGTTCCCATTTTTCCCCCCCGACTCTCCCCCTTAAGTTTTCCTCCAAGACAGTGACGGAGCGTAACCCAGAGACTAAGGGATGCGGATGGGAAATCATTTTAGAGGAGATAGGGTCTTTTCCCTTTTTTTCGAAGGAGTGAGAGACTCAGGAAGCCGGTTTTAGGTCCTTATGAGTCCATGCGATCGTCTTTGGTTTGTTTAATCGTTCTTTAAAAAACGAACGTGCGCTCCCGGACCCCCCCCTCCCCGAGTCTCCCTTACGACCTATCCTATGAGGCCCGAGTATCATCCCACCGCCCGCGCGAGCCTCCCCCCTCGGCCCTTCAGTTCTTGGCTTTTTTGGCTCCGTCTCGATTAGCGTTTCCGGGTCTTCCCGTCCTTCGACGCCTTTTCGCGTTAAGTCTCAGCCTTCTGCTGTTCCTCCCCATCAAGGCAATCGGCTATTCAACGAGAGTAGTTTTTTCTTTAGTCTGTCTGGAGTAATGGCTTCCGAGGCTCTCCAGCCTTTTTAGTGCCAGAATTCCGGGTTGGTGTTGGGTTCGGTCTTCTCTCTTCTGTTGTCAACGAGACCCCCGGACCCCCCCCCCCCCTCATGTGGAAGATGGCTATGGTATGAACTCTGTTTTTATTCCATCTAGGTGTTGAAGTTGCGTCAAGGAGTTGACACGTTCCCCTTTTTGGGCCCTTTTCTTGGCGAAAGGCCCCAGAGCCCCCTCTCGAGTCTGTAGGGGGAGTGCATTTTGGATTTAGCGCCTTTTTCCCGATTTCTTTTTTGCCCCTCGTCCGGAGAGACCGGTAAGCTTCCTGCGCTTCGCCTCTTCGATCTTGCAAGTCGGAACCGTGTCTTTTTTTCCGTGTAAGGTCCCCTTTTCCTTCGTTGAGACGTCCGTCCCCTTATCATCCTTCCGACGAACGGGAGAGTCCTGATCCCTTTGACCCGCGGAGTATTCACCCTCGGATGGTTCTTCTACCTCGAGCCCTGGCGCCCCTCGGAGCTTCCACCACCTTCCTTTCTTTTTAACGCACTCCCACCAGCTCTCCCCTAAGGAGACTGGCCGAGTCAGTCTTTCCTTTGTAATGAACTCCAAGTCCCGTTTCATTTTTATGTTTTTTCTTTGCTAAGGCGAGTCGCAACCCGTTTATTGACTCAGCCAGCCTTTTTTGCACCCTCTCATTTTACCCTTTTTTCGTGTTTTTTTTCTCGAGAAATTGAGCGAAAACTTTTGCCATTCCAGGTTTTTAGACCCCTTTGCCCCAAGCCCACAACCAACACAATTCCCCCCCCCCTCCCTCTGGTCCCTCCCCAATCATAGGTCATTATCTCTTTGACTTTCTTCTCTCTTTTTTCCTGAGCATGGCTCGAAACGGCTAGCTAAAGAGAGATTTCGATTTACTGCTCCTCCATCCCCAAATTTCTCTTTCCGCTGCCGAAAGGTATCTTTTTTTAGCAGCTTTCCTTGTCGTTTCTATCCTTTCTAATGGAGACCTCGTGCTCCAACCGGAGTTCACTTCATCCTGCAGATCCTTGCAAATTCCGACTCGTCCTTCCCGGTCGACCTTGGCTCCCGTCCCGGGAGAATTATACTTCTTGGTGCCTTCCCCCCCAGTTCTCCTTCCCCTTACCAGCTTCAGGCTGCTCCCGCAGTTATTGTCCCCATCCGTTTCCCAGAAGTTTGACCGGTCGCCACCGCCGTCCTCGGAATAACCCTCGATGGATCCCCTCGCCCTTCCTTTCCCCACCATCCCTATCACTAAGAGCGGTGTCCTCCTTTTTTAGTTAAAATCTCGAGCCCGCCCCGTTCCCCCCCCACCCACCCCCCACCGTTTTCTGGTCAATCTTTTTTCTAGCCTTTTTTTAGAATACCCCTACCTTCCAGCACAACCCCCCCACTACTCCGGATCTATCTCTATGATGCCGTGGATGTGATCAAGAAACTCAATTTCTGAGATTTTGGCTTACTTCTCGTCAAGACTTGAATCACGTTCCCTTTGCTGTATGAAGGAGCTTCCCCCCACCAGCCTCCTAACTTCGTTTCGCTGGCCTGGATATTCTACGTTAGTGCCTCTCCTTTTTCCTCTTCCAGCATGCTTCCGCAGGTCGTTTAGAAGAAGCCCCTTATTTCCCTCTGGCTAGGGGTGTCTTCGATAACCTGTGATTGAAAGCTCTGTTACTCCCCCCCGCCCCAAACCGCCGAGGCTCAGGGGATCTAAGCCACGAGAACTGTCCCTCTTCGGGCTCTGCATGCTGCCCTATCCACACCCCATAGCTCGTGTTATAAGACGTCAATAAATAGCTTTTTTACAGCTTGTGTGTTCCCCTTCCCACCCGGCCCAAAAAAACTCCTTCTTGGTAAAAGAGTAGGACAGTATTCATGGCTCGTCGTTCCTGAAATGTTCCAGTTCTGGGCTTTTCCCCCATTTTTTTGAAGACCACATCCGAAGCATCCTTTTCCCCCCGAAGAAGTCGCATAGTGCATGTGCTGTCTTTTCCTAATTTTTTCTGAAAGGTTGTAGGCCCCCCTGGTAGCCTGTGTCGCCAGCCTGTTTTTAAGTTCCAGGGTCCGGCTCCTCTTAGTTGTACCTCTCCTTCCTTTCTTGCAGCTTTTTTCATGTCTGTCCCTGGACGGACACCGTTACCCCAGCCTGCCTTCCGCTTCCTGTCATAACGACGCCGCCATCCCCTAACTACCCTTGCGCTTCGTTTCCCAGGTCGCAAAAGCTGTAGAGTTCCCTGCTCCCTGCCTTGCAGTTGGGACTACCGTCTTGCAGTCCAAGGCTGCGGCCACATTTTTCTGGTCCTCCTCACCTTTCCCCATCTAGCTGAAGACATAGCCGTGGCAAAACAGTCTCGGTACCTAAGCACGCTCCACCGTAGTCCCCGTCCGGAGATTTCACGTTCTATCGCGTAATACAGTAGAGTATGCGGTGGTCGAGATAAGTTGAGGTTTTGCAGACTATTTCCCGGGCTCCAAGTCTACCCGTAAGGAACACCTTTTTTCGTTTGCGAATCGAGATAGTCGTACTTGTCTCCCGCGGGTCCCCCTCCGGCCATTTTCCCCTCAATTCCACCCTTCCCGAAATCCCCGAGGAGAAGGATAACAGTCCGTCATCTCTTTTTTTCATTTCCAGGTTTTTCTCTCTATGAGGTTGCTCCCCCTTCCTCCTCGAAAGGGATGGTGAAGGCAATATAGGTCTGGTCACATCCTAACCTGAGCTCCATCCTTCGAGCTCTAGCCCTGAGACACGCGAACACACTAGGGACTTTAACTTGGATAGGATTACGTCTCTTTTACGGAGTATAAATTCTACCTGCGTTTCCCCTTATTTCTGACAACGACTACTCGTATAAGGGATCTCGATCCGACGGGACTCCTCACAGCTTCAGAAGGTGGAGACTGTTGAGCTTAGCGCGTGCCAAAGTTGTCTTTACCTCCCGCCTGTGATGTCGATTTTTCCCTAAACCTGGGTTCCGCCTCCCTGAGGCAGCTTCCCACCCTTCGGCCCCTGGGGCGGCCTCGAACCTTTCTTGCGCGACATTAATGCCTTCATCCTGGTTTAGCGGCTTTCCCCCTTTTTCATTTGATCCTTTTTGTTGGACATGTAACCCTTCTTCCCCGAGTGGACTGGAAGGGTTTCCCGCGCTCCCCCCCTCCGACGCATCCCATAGAGGTCCCCGACTTGAAGCCCTCCCCTTGCCACCTTTCACTCCCTGCGTTGCTAATAGCAGCTCCTTTTAACCCCAGTTAACCTTCCCATTGTCCCGCCTTCCTGCACCCTCTAATAGAGCCGGGCGGCCGGTCCCGGTCCTTTTCGTCTGCTTTTTCTATTAACCAGGAATGACAGCCCTGTTTTCATTAATGAGATTTCCAATGTTCCCCCTCCCGGTACCCCTTTTTTCAACCAACCTCCTTCCCCCCGTTACCCCGTGGGAGAAGCGTTTCCGAGTTTTAACCCCCGATACCTAGTAGGGCTTGCTGGTTCCGATGAGCTCGAAAGAATCATTTTTGTTTCTCTTGTCCCCGGAATTAGTATCTCCCCCTCACGCAAAGGGAGCGTTTACGAAGACCTTCCTCCCTCGGAATGGTGTTGGTTTTTTCCCCTTAGGTACCTTTAAAGTAGCTCCCAAGCCAGAAAGCCTGACTCCCGAGGCTCGATTCCTCGTTACTTTCTCCCCTTGCAACCAAACCGAGAGTAGCTAAGCAAGAGGACCCAGACTTTTTCTTCGGCGCGTGGAGCTACATGGTCCGCAGCACTTTCCTTGATTCCCCCCTCTTTCTCTGCGCATTTGACGAAAAGTGCGACTCCTTTCTTCCTTCCCCCTCCCGGCCGCCCTCACTATGCCCTCTCTCAGGGTTTTTTTAGTTCTATCTTCGTTCTTTTGAGTGTCCCTCAAGGCCCCAGAGCGATCTCAGGCCGAGTTCAGAATGAATCAACGGTGGGTTGGGACCGTTTTTTTCGGTTCCTCGTTTTGAACCGCCTCAGAAACGATGCCACAGCGCTGTTGTGAGCGGAGGCTTTTCTGGAGATAGTGGTTATTCCCCTCCCTTTTGTTTTTCCTTGCGGCTTGCCGGTTTGCGACCTTCCCCCGTGCGGGTGGGGCCCCTGGCGGTGCTTTTCCGTTGCTAGCCCTCCCTGTTTCTGTTGGTGGTCATTGAAGCCCCTTGGTTCACCAAGGAAGCCATTTTCTCTCTTTCTGAAAGAGCCCCTATCACGTTCGGGCCCCAGGAGATGTTTCTTTCTTTCTTCACTTTCTCGAGGTGCGTACATCCGTGCGCCCAGGAGGAAGGATCTCATCCTGGACTCTTTCCCTCCTACGACTGCCTCACTCAGAGAGATGTGTTCCTTTTTCAGCGTGCCCCCCCTACTTTTTCCTTTCAGTTTCCTCCTGATGCCTGAGCGCTCTGGCAATCCCCAAATAGGGGAGAGTCGAAGATCCCATGAGATCCTCTCAGGACCGACTTTTAAGAGTTGCTTGGTGGTTTCCCCGTTGTGTCTTTTTTTTGCTTTTGCCCTTCCCCCGGTCGAACCCCAATTTAGAATGATCCGTTTGGAGCAACCCTCTCCTTTCTTTTTCTTTTCCCTCCTCTCCGTGTTGTTTTTAGATCTTTCCATGGTGAGAGAAACCCCTGGTGCCTTTACGGTTTTCCAATCTTCCCTCCAAATCCCCCCCCCCCCCCCACGCACCCCTTGTCTGGGCATGCCCTGACCCCGTCTCGGCCCTAGTCTCTTCTCTTTCTTGTGATCTTTCTTCTCTCTTCCGTCGACTGCGCATTTTGCTCTAACACGGGCTTTAGGTCTACATCCTTCGATGTGTCTCTTCCTTCTTGACATTTTTCCCAAAGTGATCTCGCGGCGACCGTTTTCGTCGTAGAGGAGCCTAGGAAGTTCCCCCTTCTTTCCCTCCCGCGTGCGCCCTCACGATTTACTTTTTATTTCAAACCCTCTCTTTAAGCCTCCTCTTCGGCTCCCTGATCGCCAGTCCCCGTCCTATCGAACTCGATCATTGGATGGGTAACCTTTTCCCTCACCCTCCCTACAACTCAGTCGTCGAGCTCCTTTTTTTCCCCCCTTCCGAACCTGTGCCCCCCCTCCAGGTTTTGACCTTCGCAAAGCCGGCCCCCGCATGTCCCCAAACTGGCACCAGCTGAGATTTACCGTCTCCTCTCGTCCCCTCCTCCAAGCTCCCCAATCCGCCTGGGTGGTCCTCGTTTTGTTAGACCCCTGCCTACCCGGGGTTCCCCCACCCCCCAACCAAGTTATCTGGAACAGGACCTTCTTCGTTATCTCGTCTTGACCTTTCTCAGCCCCTCCGACTCCGCTACAGAAAAAACAATAGTTATCGTCTCTTTCGACTTGTGCTGTCGGGATGGGAGTCAGACCCCCCCTCTTTTTTCTTAAGCTTTTTTCCTCCCCCTTTGCGCGTTTTTCCCATGAATTGGCCATTCCACGTCTCTGAAGATGCAGGCTTAAAGTAGTAAGCATCTTTTGCCGCTTGGGTCGAGATATTATGATTTGTGTAAGAATTCTTCCTTTGAATTCCCGGTCCCTGAGGTCGACAGCCTAGTCCCGTACCGACGTGCGACGGGGGTGCGCTACCTTTTTCTTTCCCGTTTCCGCTGTACTGCAAACCAACCCAAGTGCCTTTTTAGCCCCCCTCTCCTGGTCAGGGATCCTTCTATAATAGGCCCCCTATGCACACCCCATCTGGATCGTGCCTCTCAGGATTTAAATACTCCCTTTTTTATGACCCCCCGCTTTCCCCGGCCGCTCTTTTCTTGGGGTACACGCGCTCGCGACCACCTGGCTCGGCGCCCGCCAAGTCAAAAATCTGCATGGTTTTTCCTCCCTTTGCCGACGATCTTCTTAGGACCAGCTCGAGATTTTCCCTGGTTTCGGTTTTCTCAATGGGGTTACGGTGGCTACAGCTTGGTTCGCCGAAGGTTTGCGTTTCCGTGCCTTTTTTCCCCTCCTGTCTCGTTGACCTCTATTTTCCCGGTCCGGAGTGATTAATTTCGATTGATTTTTTACTTTAACCTTTTTCTCTTTTTCTCCTGGTCTCCCGCCTCTTGCTTCCTGACAGACGTTTTTCTCGCTCCAGCCTAGGCTGAGGATTTCAGCTCCCCCCCCAGCCCCCGGTTTTAGGCTATCCCTAAGGACCGGCTTTACCTTTGCCTTTCCCCCCCCGCCCTTTGCGGGAACCAGTTAGGAATAGCCATCAATCCTCGAGTGACCCGGAAGATCCTTTGGGCTGAAATCCCGCACTTCCTACGTCGTGGCTGTTCCGAGTGGAATTTCCAGATAGGATTCGCTTCAGGCGGCGGTGTGAGACCATGGAGAAGATGACTCCGAAATGAGGTCCCCTTTTTCCCCATGATTTTCTTTTTTTCATTCCCTCTTAGTTTTCTCAAGCAGAGCCTCGATTCCCCTGCCTCTCGGGAGTCGTGACCAGGCACCTCTCCCGGAAAACGTTTTACCCCCTTTTTGCCTCCCATTTCGCCGTAACCCCTTTTTTTCCTACTCTACGTTTGGATACTTCGACAGGTTCCGCACGTTCGCACTTTTTTGATTTTCTGTCGTTTGCTTTGTCTTGTCCTCCTCCCTCCCTTCGAGAAATAGAAGCCGCGCGTGCGCCAAGAGCCCAGCGATGCTTGCCTTCCGTTTATCTCCTTTACATTGTCCTTCCTTATTTCTTCCAAGAACAGCACTCCCCCGCTGCCGTCTTATTTCGCAGATAGCCCGTTGAAATCGGCGACTTCTTTCACTGTTTTTCTTTCCGAGATGTCCCCCACGGCCGGCGTCCCTAGATTCGGGATGTTTCTCCCAACGCCTGGGTTCCTCCCAGACCTCCTGCACGCAGACCCCTCAAACCCCGAAGGGACGGCAACTTCCCTGCTTTGGCGCTGAAAACTACCCCCGTTTTTGAGCTCCTTTTTTTCCAGCAGAGAACGGACCGTAATGAGGCTCCCCTTCTTCGGTTTTTACCCCTGGCAGTAAATCGCACCTGTGATTTTCTCTCACTCCCCTCCTCCTTGTTCCAACGGAGAACGATAGCGCCCCATGGCACTGAGCCTTTGCGATCCCCTCTGAGACAGCCCTTTTTCTATTGGCACCTTCTCAAACGAGCTGTCTCAGGAGGCGGCTAAGGTCTTTCTTTATTGATGTTCTCCTTAGGCCAAAAGCATTGCAACTTGTACTTTTCTCTCTATAATGTTCCGCGGAGAGTCTGTGGAACCCACTTCCGAGACCCTTACGTGGGCGCCCTCCTGGCCGCTTTCCGAACGCCCCTCATGAGGGATTTTGTTTTTCCCCGACTGATTGCCCTCTTATAGGTTGGGGTTTTTGCTGTTCCCAGTATGAGACGCCCCTCCATGTCTGGAGTGAATCCCTCTGCATAGGATTTTCCTTTGTCTTTTCTCTTAGTTGTACTTTTCCCCTGTATGAGCATAATCCTTCTGGACCTTTCCTTTTTTGTCCTTCCGACCCGAATCCCGTGCCCCCCCCCTGCGCATTAGAGCACACCCTCTTTAGATCTCCTTTCCTTTGACTCCTCTAGGATGGGGGAGTTTCCCCCCCTCACTTGGCCCTTTTCTGGCAGTCTTTAGCCGAGCAGTGGCGCCGACAGCGTACCTCTCCCTCGTTTTCTCAGGAAGTCCCCGTCGAGATAGCTCCCCCGAGGATTAGTTGTGTTTTGTAGTTTTTTTCTGATTCTGGTCGGTAGTGGATTTCCCCGTTCGAGCCTGATGGAGACGAGTCAGGGCCTATTCCCTACTCCCCTTTTGGTGGGGAACGTATTGATATCATTTCCGTTTTTTCAACGACGGAAAACGAGGACCCCCACACATAGCGGATGGCTGATGTTATTTTTTTTTCAGCGTTTGATTACAATCACTGAAGTTTAACTTCATGGCCTTCCGTACGTTTCCGGGCCCCTGTTGTTTCCCGACATTCGCCCTTGATCTTGGTCGGTTCTTGAAGCCTGGGGACCGAGCCTCTTTGTATTTCGTCTCCCCCCTTCCCGCGGACTTTCTTAGCTGTCGAACGTTACACTTCGCCCTTGGTCTCGGGATTTTCGGTCCTGCCCCTGCTCGTCGGTGCCCCTGTGGAGGGCGCCCCCCTTTCTTAAGGCTTCTCCCGTTTCCTGTTTCCCTCAGAAAAGCAAGGTCGACTCAGTCTCCCTTTCTGTATCGTTTCTCGTTAGCCTCCCAACATCTCGTGTCGTCTAAGCTTCCCCCCTTTGAGAGCCCCGGAGATGCCCCCCCCCGGCGGGCTCTTGGGCAGGACAGATCCCAGAGGAAAGAGAAGGACTTTTTCGAGTCTTTTTCTTCTCATTCCCCTCCCCCCTGCTTTGTTGTTATTGATGTTTGCTGTTCCCCCTGCTGTTCGAAACACCGTGCCCCCAGTTTCGTCTCCCCCCTTCC
>Ga0179593_1283843_pt1 | contig 13121 bp, 18 predicted proteins | sample CZODoug2_1_08_16_FD_185931 | JGI IMG/M metagenome (GOLD analysis project Ga0179593, IMG submission 185931) | Vadose zone soil fungal communities from Angelo Coast Range Reserve, California, USA - CZODoug2_1_08_16fungal (PacBio error correction) | ecosystem: Environmental > Terrestrial > Soil >... | reverse complement strand
TCTCATGCCACATTTCCACCTTCTGAGATTGATACTTCAGTCTCTCTTCTTTAATTGTTGAGGGTCGTCTTGTCTCTTTCGTGAGATCTTTTAGCGGTGTCGCCGGGCTGCGTAGGCTGGATCTGTTCGGAGATGCCGGAAAAAAGAGGCCGCGTGGTTGTGGAGATTATGAAGTGGGGTCTCGTGCCGGTGGCTTCAACTTTGCCGTTACCTTTTGGTCTTTGGATTTGTCTTTCCCTTTGCTTCGGCCTAGTGGGGGTTTTTGTATTGTCTTTGCGTTACATGGGATCAGTCAATTGCCTATGCGTGATCTCGGTGGCGGTGAGCTGCTTTTACTTCTTATGGTTTTTCTACCTCCTTTTCAGTAGGTCTTTTTCTTCGGATTTGTGACCCGCAGCCGGCCGCCATTGTGGGATTTGCTTGGTCCGCGGATGATTTTTCGCGCGAGGTTTTTTTTCCTCTGTCATGTTTTGATGCCGATTGGATTGTGTTTGAGGGTATCACTCGTCAAGGAACAGGACCGCTGAGATTTTTGGCTTTGGTTCCACAATCCGTCGCTCGTGCGGACTGGCGCCGGGAGTTTTTCCTCTCTCTTTCCCCAAGATTTTCGCGGAGCCCTGCTGGTATTTATTCTCCTTTTATGTTTTTTCCGCTTGTTCAAGCGAAGGGCCGTGCGCAGGGTCATGTGCGGCTCTTTCTGTGTTGCGTTGTTTCTCCTATTACGATCACGCGCGGTCATGTATAGGATTCTGGCGAAGTGAGCATCATTTGCTTGCCCGTGGTGATCGACCTTTTTGTTTTTTTTTCGCGGCCCATTTCTTCCAATGGCGCGCGTGATATAGGGACGTCTCGCGAGCCGACCCATGTTCGGATTTCCTCTGCTTTTCTGGCGTGGAGTTGTGGGCTTGAGTAGGGGAGGGCCCGTTCCGTTCTTGGTTGTCCGGACGTGCTCTTCCCTGGCTGTCCCATTTCGGAGACAATGTTCATGTATTGCGAAGGGATTCGCTGGTGTTCTTTTTTCGGACGACGCTTCCTGACGTTTTCCCGTTATTCGGTAGCGTGATGATTTTAGCTGGAGTTTTAGGTGTGGGCAATCTTGAATTGTTTTTTTCTTTCGGCTCCCTCGTGTCCTTTTTGGGCGTCCCGACGGTTCCTTGCTGGTGAGGAGGCTTATTGTTGGCGCAGGTCCCGTTTTGAAGATTTGTTTGCTGTGGCTTCGTTCAGCGTCCATGACTGCGAGGTTTCGTTTTTCCGTGTGCAGCTGGCTCCCCAACGGCTCCAGTTGTTCCCACTTTCTTTCTGAATTTTCGGTTGCGGTTGGCAGACGACGGCGATTATTTTCTTTTTCGAGTGGCTACTTTTTTTTTTTGCCCGCTCCTTACAGTGCTTTTAGTCGGTTATGTTGTCATTGTACGTCCGGCTCTTTTGGGGCTGGGCCGGAATCCACAGAGTTCTTCTGTTTTTCGTTGTTTTTTTGAATCAGATTGATTAGCCATCCAGTTGACAGGGGAAGAGGTTGACTGACGACGCGGTCTTCTTTTCCGTCGGTCGCGGAATCCCCCCCCATATTTTAAACGGAGTAGTACTCGATTTTTCCGATTTCCGAAACGGTTCGGCCGCTTCGTCTCCGGGAGGTTTTTCTCTCTTCCCACTCCCACCCACAGCGCTTTCCCCCTCCACCGATAGAGGGGTTGCCCGGCGAGGCGGACCGGATAGAGTTATCGCGTTCGATGGCTGATTCCTCAATTAGTTTGGGAAAGAGTAACGTCCGTCCCTAACGTGTCCTTCCCCTCTCGCGTCTGACCTATCCTTGCCTGCCTGGTGGCAAGGAGAGAGTTGCTTCTGTCTGGTGGCCCCCTAGACGAGAAAGAAGGCGTCATTGTGAATTATTTTATCCCTTCCCCTTCTCTACGGAATTGCATTTTTCTGCCCTTTGGCCCGTGGTCATGTTCTGTCCGTCTTTATTTTTTTCTACGAAATCTGAAAATTGGGCGTCTTCGATGCTGCCATTGGGGCTACCCCACCGGAGTCCCCCCCCCAGTGGGAAAAGTTGCGCCTTTGGATAGTGTTTTGACGCTATGGTTCTAAGGTGTTCCTCCGGCGATTTGTTATGTAGAATTTCGAACCTTTTAGGTTTCGGCGGGTTTGTCTTTGTAGGTTCTTGACTCCCAGTCGTCGTGCTGGAGTCTTTTGACTTTTGAAGCCCGAGCGGCAGTATGGTGATGGAGAAACGAGGTGTCGTCTCGCTGGTGAGGGCGGGTTTCTTTGTGCTGAGCGGTTTTAGTTTTACGCCCTCCCAAGAAAAGACTGAAATACCCCACAGAGGACACGTTTAGCACTTAGGAGAAGAGGGGCGTCACCCAAATTAACACAGTTTTTTTTGGTGTGCGACCAGCGGCTTTTAGTTCATTACCGCTATATGGCTACAAGGCCCATCCCCCTGAGGAGTTGGGACACGGAAAAGTGAGAAAGACCGGGATACAGCACTTCTTTCGACCTCCGACCAAGCCCTTGTTGAAGACCCGGATTGCGCCTGGATGAGCGTGATTTTTGGGTTTGCTTCGGAGAGTGGCAGACTTTTTTCCTACTTGTGGGAGTGTAGCCATTCCTGTCTCCGGGTGATATGGTAGATGTCGAGGGATTTGTGAAGGAGGTTCCTGTCTCGGGCATGCCTTGAAGGGGACCTTAGGAGGGCGGGGAGTTTGGGTCTTTTTTTGTTTTTTAAAGCCTTTGTTGCTCCCAAGGTTTTGCCCCTCGCTTTCCTTTTTATCTCCAGCGGGGCAATGGTCACATTTGAATTCCTCGCAGGAGATTATTTTACCATAGTTTCTCCCGTTGCTGACATTCTCCGGGCGGAAAACTTCCCATATAGTTTGAAGCCGAAAAGGCTTTGAACCCTTCAATTTCCTTTCCCCTTCCTTTACGATGAAACCGGCGGAATTATGCTGCTTTCTGAGCCCCTTGCCCCACTCTTGCATGTTGTGATGCGTTAGCTTGCATTGGTCTGTGAGCGCTGCGGTTTCTTGTTTGGTGATGGTGGTGGCTCTTTTTTTCCCCGCGATTCCGCCTTTTGCGATTCTGGTCCCCACCCTGGTGGTCTACTTCAGTCGCCCTTAGAACACTGATGATGTTTTAAAAGAGTGTTTGAAACCCTACTTCTATGCGCCTACCGCTCATCGTCCCGATCCGACGCCGGTGTGGCTCCCGTTGATTCTTTTTTTGGTCACATGCTTTTGACTAGAAAATTCGACTTGTTCGCCGATCGAGAGCACCGCTTCGGTTCTCCGAAATTTTGTCATCTGTTCACGACGAGTCACCACTTACGGGTTTAGTAGTCCCACCAGGCGAGCAAGAAGTGCCATGAGAGGAAAATTCCGCTTGCCCTTTCCGTTGTTGACGCCTTCAAATACCCCCCCATTCTCCCTCCCAGTGCCTGCCCACCAATAACGCTATGCAAACCGTATTGCGGGTTTTCCTGGTCCATCCGAATTGTCCCATCTTGCTGCCGCCCCAGACTCACCCCTTTGCGCGGTTTGAGGTGCCCATATATTTCCGACCTCAATCGAGTTACTGTCTCAACCCCCTCTTTCGAGGACGATATGAGCATCAGCGTGGCGCCCGAAGTTGGGAAAAGGAGTGCGTGAGGCCGGGTACTTCGCAATAGGCGTCCCCTCCGCGAGTGACGTCAAAGAACGTATTTCCCAAGTGCTCTGTGAATATGCTTCTCGTTCCATTTCTAGACAGCAAAGAGTGCCGCTGTCCTTGTTGCACGGAACACCCCTGAGAATGCGAACATCAATCGCGTGCGTTTTCCCAGATCCGTTCTTCCCCACGTCTACAACATTTCCCTTATTACTTCTTCCATTTCCGATATATTGACAAAGGTTGGTACGGGGCTCGGATTTTGACCCCCCCCTACCCCTTGGGATTCTTATCCCTCCAACCCCTATGCCCCGGACCCTGATTAAGGGATGGCGGGGGTAAGCTTTGTTTGATCCCGCCGCCGCCCGTCCACCCAGTTTCCGTTTTTTTTAAGCAGATGACCTCAGCAGAACCGCAGGCGAGTCGATAAACCTCTTAGCACGGTGTATCCTCCTGCGTCGACTTTAAGACTTCTTCTTTTCGCGAAGAGTTTTGCCACCGCCCTTGCCGGCGCATTTCCCGACCCCCTTCCGCGCTTTTCGTTCCATCTCGACCATACCCGATCGTTCCGACGAAACCCTGCCCTTTGGCTCGATCTCCCCTACCCCCTTCTAGAGTTTCTGCGTATATCAGTCCACCTTTCCTCGTGAATTGCGATTTGCCGTGAGCGGCACGACGCATTACGGTCGACGATGTCACCCTTTGCTCCCGAGCTCGGGCCGGACTCCGCTCTCGTCTTTTTCGAGCTACGATCCGCTTTTTTACACCGCAGATATCTGGCACTTTTTTTCGCTGAGTGAATGCCGAAAGTGAGCGTTTTTCGTCTTTTTTTAGTCCTCCACTGGCCCCCGAGGAACGGCTTTTCGTCTGCTTCGTCCCAAACCGAAATTAGGCTTCGCGAGCAGCGTTTCTGCCGATGGAGGGGTTCCCCCCCCCCTTCACTTTCGGTTTCCGGCTCCTTAAGCACCTTTCTCCTCCTAGGAGACCGGATCGCGCCGTGCTCCCAGCCGATCGAGGAATGCCCGCTGGTTGGCTTTCTTTATTCACGGTACCGGGTTTTTTAGCTCCTTTTATTATAGTCGAACCCTAGTCGATCCCCCTTCCCCCCTTAACAATAGCTCCGAGCATATGAGGAAGGCAGAGGAGCTAGGCGCCCCCCTCTTTTTTCCCAATAGATGTCGATGAGATATCCTTTTCCCCCTGGACCTGTATTTATTCGTAGAGTGAAGGTCCCTACCCCCCCAACTTCAAACCGTTCGACCCCCCCTCCTTCCCGCGGTCAACCTCTTCTTACCCCCGCCCTCCAGCACGGTGTGACGGTAGACGGAAGATCAGATGTTTCTTCCACGGAGATCAAACCATCTAACCAATCCGCCCTCCTACCTGGCAGGGCGGGTGAAATGAATCTCTCAAGTGAAACTCCCTCTGCCCCGCAGCAACATGAGTCGCGAGAGACGACGCACTAACGGAAAGGTCTTTAATTCCCTCCCCTTTCCCTACCTTTCGAGCCATTTCGCTGTTTTTCCTCCCCTTCTGGGGATCGACTTTAAACGATAGCCGGCATTTTCGTATGAACGGCCACCGTTCCCCCCCTTCACCCCGTGATTCCCATTTGACGTCCCACCTCCCGCGGTAGAAACGAAGATTGTTGGAAACGGTCATATCGCAATACAGTTCGCGGCCATTGCCTATCCTCATCACATATCTATATCTTCCCTCAATTTTTTTGTTTTCGAGTATGGGGGCGTTGCTGTGAATCGCTATGGCCAACTTGTCCGTCTCGAGACCAGTACAACCCACTCATTTCCTTTCGTTTCGCGGTGGTTTGTAGAACCAAGTGGATCGAACGTTGTTTTTTTATTGCCCCCACCCTCCCTCGAGCTTTTCCTCCAGACAGGACGGCACAGTGTCGAAAGTTATGCCGGGTCGGATAGTCCCGGCCGGTTTTCTCCGCGCTTCCTAGCACTTCTCTTCTCCTTCCTTCTCTGTTTGCGTCTATCGCCGGGCTCTCGCCGCCGTTCGGGATGCTTTTTGGAAGATGTTTGAGGCGAAGCTTGAGCCTCCAGTCTTACTATCCGTTTCTTTCCTTCCCATTCCCGGTCGTCTTGCTCTTCCTTGGGGTTTAGCCTCCGGTGGAACGCGGAATTGGTTCTCGCCGGGTTTTTTGAAGTTGTCTTGTTCCTCTTCACCCCCCAGTCTCTTTGCCCTCGGCCAGATTGTCTCAAAGTGGACTGGCCGGAAGTCGTCCCCCTTGACCCCTGTTTCCTCCTCTCTACTACGTTCCCGCTTATTTTTCTCCCCTTCCCCTCTACTCTCTCCGTTTGCCGTGTTAATAAGCCTATTTCGAAAGATTAAGAAAGACGACACCGGTACCCATCTACTACCATTGGTTCCTTTTACCCGACTCTTGCTACAATTGGACCCCTATTCTACTCCCTTTTGAGCCGGACTAGACTGTCAGAAGTCACGGATGGGACGCCTCTAGGGCAAACTCCCTTGTCTCTCCCCATTTTCTTTCTGTTTGCTAAGCTCTCCTCCTCATCTCGAGTTCTTGGCAAACCCCGACTGAGAAGCTTTTAACCTTTTGGCCTGACCCCATTTCTTCATGAGTCTAGTTTCCAAGCACGACGTATTATATCTTCTTGGTAATTCTTCTCTACGTCTAGCAGAGCGGATCTTCCGATTTGTCTCTTGCTTCTGTTTCCCTCGTAGAACTCCTTCCGTCTTCTCTTTTCTTCCCCCCGCTCCCCCCTTCACGGTCTTTTGCAAAAGAAATTTTCCTTCCGGGATCGCAGGACGAGACTATTCCTTTTTCCTGATTCGCGCTGACCCCTTTCCCGGCGCGTTGTGCCTTTCCCCGAGGGGATTGGAAAACTTCGTACCTAGGAGTTGCATTTTCCCCTTAATCAAACTTTTGAGAAGGCCATTCTGCAAGCGAGATTCGCCACCCCTAAAGGGTTAGCCGGATCTTTACCCCAACAGGGGCTTTTTCCTCGACTTCTTTTGCGTTCTTCTTTTTTCTAGTCGGTGATCTATGACGGCGACCAGTTTTATAGGATTCTTGTATCGAAGGACCATCGTGCCCCCCCTCCCCTCCCCCCCTCTTACGTTTTTAGATTCTTCTTCCTCAGGGTTATGCAGGGGAAATAATAATTAAAAATTGGTGTCAATCTACGCTAACATTATAATTCGAGCCTCGTACATAGTTTCCCCTTTCCAATTTAACTTGTTGGTTTTAGTTTTTGGTTTTCTCCCTATTGCAGAAGAGTCTTTTCGAGCTTTCCTGAGAGCTTGTTTTCGTCACCCCCCTTCCCCCCTTTCCTTTGTGACCCCCACCGTCCATTTTCCCCTTCCACAGTCTTTACTTTTTCTCGAATTTCGGTTGGACGTCACTAGCGGACTTTTCGTAAGATCCCTCTTAGCTACTATTTCTTCCTTTTCCCCGCCGCCTCTTCTCCTCTCTCCACATGTGCTTCCGCCATCGTGTCGGCGACATCGCCCTCTGGGTGCTGTTCTCCCTGTTACCCTTGGTGATGTCTCTCCTTCCCGACGCCTCGGAGCTCTTACGGACAGGCAGGTGCCTCGGTTGATTGCGGGCCCCACTCTTCCCTCTCTGTGCACCTGTTCTTGTCTTTTTTCATTCTTCCTTTCTATCATGGTCACCTTATTTATGTTCACCTGGGACTTGCACAAGCGCATGGGGGCTCTCGCTTTTTCTTTTCTGCCCCCCTCCTTTCGTTGGGCCTTTTTTCTCGCCCCAAAATCCCCGGGCTTGACCAAGATTTTCAGGTTTTTCAGTCAAGACGTTTATGCTATTCCTTCTCCTTCTTCTCTTTTTTGCTGGAAGAAAGCCCATGTTGCCCAAAGATGAAAGATTCGGCCCACCGCCGTCCTTTTGGATCGGCGATTCTGCTTTTCGGTCTAGCCGTCGGTTCTTCATCAGTCGTTTTTCACATCCTCAAGTAAGTGTTTCCCCTTCCCCACTACGCCATGAGCGTAGATTATAACACAGCGTTTTTCAGCTCGCCAGCGGGTTTCCTCCTTTCTCCCCCCCCCCCCCCATCACCAGCCCTCCCCCCTTCAAGGCGCTTCCCTTTTCACGCAATTAGGCTCGCCTTCACCCACAATGAGAGATTTTTAAAGTCCGCATAAGGCAGTCCGGCCGGTTTTATCCCAATATCTTTCCATGCCCCTCCCTTTTCTATTTTCTCTTTTTCACACCTCATTTTCTTCTTTCCCCTCCCTGAAGTAACTCCAGCCCGGAGGCTGAAGACGATTGGTATCCCTAAATCAAAGGTCCCGACTTCTCTAGTGGATCGCTTCATGTGAACGCTTTCCCCCGATACCCAGGCGCTCGTTTTTTCCCCCCCACCTTTTCCCTCCGTAGTTAACCCCCAAACGCCATAACCGCGTTCAAAATTAGGCCAAGGCGAAACAATTTCTTTGCCCGAAGTTCGGCGCGAGTTTTTTCCCCCCCCCCCTCCTCTCTCCCGACCCCTCCTCCCTCTCAGTACATGTTTACACTCACCCAAATGATGAAGCTAATAGAATGCAAAAAAATGCCCCGGCCTTCTCTGCACTTCTCTTTCTTTTCTTTTATGTACCCGTTCTTTTCTCTTCAAGGAGGTTTTGTATACGTCCCCTTTTAAGTGTCACTTCTAATACTCATCTTTTTATGTTAAGTTGGTCCCCACTCTTCTCCCCTTGTCCCTCATAGCTATTGACCCTCTTTTTTTAAGTTTGTTTGTTTTCTCCCTATTATAAGGTCATATGTGTATTCTCCTAGGTTGTAAGATATGTATTTATGTCGGTGATTTTGGTAGAGCCAGTCCAGCCCTCTCCCCCACAACCCCCATAACCAGAGACGTCAGCACTCACAGTTCCTCCCTCTCCCCACGACCCTTAATCCCCCCGACCTTTGGCGTACCTCCCAGGACCAAAAAAACACGATTCTTCTCCCTACTCCTTCTGGACCCCCTTTCACTCCCACTGGGCCAAACCCGCAGCCCCCCCCTCTCCGGTTAGCCCTTATCCATCCAAAACAAACCTCGTTTTTCATCACCCTCTCCAAGTCCGTCGCCCCCACCTTCCCTCTTCTCGCCGCTCCCATATCCGAGCCCTTTTCCTACACGGGGGTCTCTCCTCCGGTGGTCTCCCCCTGTTCTATCCATAGCAAAACCAAGTTTTCGCGACAATACGGAAAGCATTGCTAATTCTGCCCTCGTCCCGTCCTCCTCTTCCGTTTCTTCGTTCGGCCGGCCCCTATCCCCTCTTCCCCCAACCTCTCCCTCGTCGTTTCGTCGAACAAAGCCACTCTCTCGAGAAGAGTACTCAACAAAAGGTCTTTTTTCTTAGAAATTAAACAATCTCAAATGACACGCGGCGCCTTCTTTCTCCTTTTCCCTTTCTTTTCTGTTTTCCTCCCCCCCCCTAATTCGCCCCTTCTTCACGCGATATCCCATTATCCTTCCGACGTCTTATCTCTTCCCCTCTTTATTTCGATGATGATCGGACTCCCCAGCGGCTAAAAGGCGGCCTTTCTCCTAATCTCGGGATTACTCCTTTGTGATACCTCATCTGACGTCCTCGCCACCTTCCCCCGGTCGCCGTCCGCTCGTTTCATCTAGGAAAGGTACTTGTCTGCAAGACACATCTTTTCAAACCCAAATTAACAACCCTCCGCCCCTTCCTGGATTCCGACTTTCCACCTGTGCTCCCTCCCCCTCCTGCCCTGGTCACGCAACATTTCCCTTGCTAGCCGAATTCAATACCTTTCGGGAGCGTCCACCGGACTTAGCCCTCACTCCCCTAAATCCCCCTTTTTCCTCGGTCTCCCCTTCCCCCAAGTCCAACCCTCCCCTCACCTCTTTTTAACTTTCAATATCAATTATATCGTTCGCGAAGTTTTAGTTTGCGCCCCGAAGAGAGCGGCAGAACCTTTTCTATGAACGCTCCCCCACAGCCCCCAATATTAACACTTACTGCGGCCCCCCCTAACCCCTCCTCCGTCGCTCACCCTACTACAGTTTCGTCGCCCAACTCGACAATTGAGGAAGAATACGGCATCTTCCCTTATCACCTCCCCTCCCCTTTCCCTAGTTCCCTTTTCCTCCTTCCCGAGTCTTCTCGTCGCCTTCCACCTTCCTAATAGCGAATGCTTTAATAGCTGCTTGCATGGCTCCCCTCCGATACCGACGTCGCCCCCTTTCTCCGCAAAGATTTCTCGCCCGTGTTCCACTCTACGACCCCCCCCCCAGTCCCGCCCCTCCGCCTCCCCCCAACCCGCGACTTCAGCAGACAGCAACAACTCCCTCCCCTCGCGTTTCCCGCGAGTTCCTCCGCCGTGCATCTTCTCTTCCTTCTTCCCTCAATTTCAAATATGAGCAGACATAGCCCCTCGAAGTTTCAGAGACCTGAGTAGCACCCCCCCCCCCGCCGTGTCGTCCTCACGTTTCCCCCATTATGGTACTCCCTTTCGCCCCTTCTCCTCCCTCCCAGTCCGTCGCCAGCGCGTCCTCTATGAGAAAACGATGTCCCCACCAACCTCCCCCCCCAAACGCGCTCGTACCCCGCACACTGCTCCTCCTCCCTTGGAGCCTATTTCATCTCCCTTCCCGCCGGGTACAACCGATTCAAATTCACTAACAATCCTCTCCTCGCGGTGTTCCCCTTTGGCGTCTTTTTCCCCCCCAACCGCACCTCCTTTCCTAGTCTCGTCCTCCGTCGTCCAGCTCTTTTTCACAATACCCAAATGTCAGTCCTTTGATGGCCGATTCCTCCTCGCCCCATACTCCCCTTTCTGTTTCCCCCCCCCCCCCCCCCACCCTCCATAGCTTTCATCCACCCCCCTTTTCGCGGCAAGAGAACGCGCGCGCACTCGCCACCAAAAAATTTGCGGCTTGAGCCACGTCAACAACCCGTCTCTCGGCACCTTCTCCCCTCCTTTTCCAAATCACCCCCCCCCAGGACGACTTCTTTCACCGATAAGCCACCGGCATCCCGCTCCAGCAGGCACGTATGCTTTCCCCTTCCCACATCGCGTCGCTGCCTCCCTCCCCGAAGGACCCGTCCCTCCCCTTCCCTTCCCCCCCCAAACACGCTCCGAAAGTGGAAGCCCCTTTCCGTTGAATAACAACGTAATCAGTCCCCCACCACCCATGCGTTTTTTTTGACAATCCGGAAGTTCCGAAGCGCCATCCTAACTCTCCGCGCCTCTCTTTTTATCCCTTTCCCCCTTCCCGCTCCGCGCCGCCCCCCCCCCTCCACTTCCCTATAGAAAATGACGGCTCCCTCTTCAGCCTCTGTGAATCTATCTCCTTCCAATCTTTTGTTTTGAGAGTATCCGAAGGAGAAGGGATTTCGGTTTCCTAGATGAGGAATTGCTGAGGATTGCTCGTCTCTGGTCTCCTCCTTTTCTTTCTTTCTTTAGATTCTTCCCTTTTTTCGCCTTCTCGGAGGCGTTGCCTGGATGATTTTTCGGGAGAAAAGCGGGGGCCAACAGGACGCGATTTTTTGGCAGAGAGGGGTTCTTCCAGGGTCCCCCGGGTTTGTGATTCTTCCTTTTTTCTGGCGACCTTGGCTTTTTTCTCCTTTTTGCGAGTTCTTATCCGAACGTGTTGCGTGCGCGGTCTCCGTGTGGCGGCGGTGACTCCGTCGTATGGGTTTTGCCGCGCGCTGCGATGCGGAATGCGACGGGGCTTTGTGACTGTTTTTTTGGCTTTTCCTTCCCTTCTTTCCGTCTCTTTCTTTTTTTTGAACTTCTTGGTGTGGCTAGCGAGGGCTAATGTGTGGCTCAGCCGCCGAGTGATGTGGGCGAGGTCCCTCTTGACAAAAGGCTTCTCATGGTGGTTGATTTGGAAAACCCTTTGACGACTTTGCGATCCCGCGGATCCTTTTTCTCCTTGCCCCCTATTCTTAGAGGATTTTCTTCAGGCCTTCCTTCTACTGGGCGTTTGATTTTTTTTAGTGTTTTCTTTTGCCAAGGATGCTGCTCTGGTTATGTGGACTTTAGTTGGGTTGGGGCGCGTGTTTTTTTCCTTGAGCTCGACGAGTTATGGAGTTTCTTTTTTCCTTATGATCCATCTTTTTTCTTTTTTACGATCCCCCTGCTTTTGTTGGTGCGCTCGCTTGGCGCTGCCAATTCCCCGAGACCGTTTCCCCGGACCCCCACGGCATATTGCACCTTCTTTTCCTCGCGAGCTGACATGTGATCGGCGGTTTCTCTTCTTGTAGTGTTGGTTTCCTCTGAAGTCTTTTTTTCGTGTGGTGTGGAGCTTTCTTTGTCTGGTGCTTGTGCGCCTTTCCCCTCCTGGCGACCCTGTGCGGAGAAATTTTTTCGCGGTCTACTTTCCCCGTTGTGGCGAGTAATTTTCTTGGGCGTTTTGGCTGCGAAGGATTAATTGATTCGTCGCTTGGCTTCCCCTGATTTCGTGCTTTTTTTGGTTTCCGCCCTTTTTCACGGTTTTTTCCAGGTTCCGGCGTTCTTCGTGCCCCTCAGTTTCTTTGGTTTCGGTCGGATCATTGGTGAGCGGGGCGGGGGACAGGATTGGTAGATGTTGGCGACTGAGTCCCCCTTTTCCCCCTTTCCCCCCCGCTTCTGAAATGGGCCCTACCCGGCTCCTACCGCTATTTGATCCTGTGGAAGAGGTCTGCTTTAGTTTGGGATGACTTGATTTTTTTAGTGTGGGTTTTGTCTTTAATTATTCCTCTGGCTTGAGTTCTTTCCTTTTAGTGTCAAACGCTCCTTTTTTAGTGTAGCTCTTGCCTTTCTCGCGTCATCCCTTCTTCGGCGTTGAGTTCTGGATTTTCCCACTTCGAATTTTTCTTCTTCCCAAAAGTGACTCGCGCTGCGCTTCTTTTTTTGCATGTCCGGGCGGACTCAATATTTCATCTTACTTCTTCTTCCGCTTTTTTATGCGAAACGTTTATGCCCCCTCCCCTATCAGCCGTAGAGTGTGATTGAAACCCTTCCGGGGCGAGCCTACGATCTGTGGGCGCGGCGGACCGTTCTCAGAGTTCTCGCGTGAGATGGATTTTGTCCGCGGAACACAGTTCAGAGTCGAATGCTCCTCCGGAGCCTTTTGCCTGAATCTTTTCTTCTGAGATCCTCCGGGGCCTGATACTTCGTTTATTCTTGGTGGCGTTTCCCTTTCCCGACGGCGTCATTGTACCTTTTTTCGTTGCAGCAAATTGCCTCTATTCTCTAAGAGGTCTCGTTGCGTGCAGGTTCGTGCCGACGAACTTGTCCCGTTGGGCGCTTGAGCCTCTTCCTTTTCGACACCGCGGCCCTCAAGTTTAGGTGTGATCTTTTTTTTTGGTTGATTTCCTCTGAGGAGATTTTCTTTGATGGAAGAGCTGAGAATAGCAATGATATGCGGGTGTTGCAGTTGGATTCCTGGATCCTTATTATTTTTTTATTGTCCGTTGCCTTGCAGTATTTTTGTTGGTGGGCGGTCTTGACACCCTTTCTCTTCCTCCTT
>Ga0179593_1716491_pt1 | contig 13122 bp, 14 predicted proteins | sample CZODoug2_1_08_16_FD_185931 | JGI IMG/M metagenome (GOLD analysis project Ga0179593, IMG submission 185931) | Vadose zone soil fungal communities from Angelo Coast Range Reserve, California, USA - CZODoug2_1_08_16fungal (PacBio error correction) | ecosystem: Environmental > Terrestrial > Soil >... | reverse complement strand
TCTCCAGGCGGTCCAGTTTGGCCCGCGTTTTACGTTTTGGCATTTTTTTAGCTGTGGCTCTCCTCTAACCTTCCCCTTTCTCAATGAAAGTTTTTGATCACGGTGGCTCCACTGAACTTTTTGGCGCCCCCCCTCCCCGCTTCCCCCTATCGTCTTGTTCTGGCTTTTTTTTTTGCATGCATTGAACGTTTTTTTCCTGACAGATATTTATGGAATTGGCGCTTCTTTCTTGAAAGTTTCCCCCGACAACGTCGCCCTCTCTTTTTTCCCCCGTTCCCTCCGAAAACTGGATGTCAGGGATTCCGCCCTTTTTCGAGTTTTTGGAAGTTTGGGGGATTCCAATGATCCTTTTCCTCTTTCAGGTTTTTTTCCTGGGCCCGGAACGACTGACCCCACCTTTCCAGCCTTTTTCCCCCTTTCTCCCCGTCGGTTTCCTCCGCATCTGCTGACCTCACTCGAAGACTTTTTTTGGGCTTCCCCCCCCTTCCCCCGCCGGTGTTATTTTAACCCGCCAGAACCTAGTTTTCTTTTTACGATCTCTCCTTAATGTTCCCTTGCAACCCTTTCTGGGCAATTCCCCCCAGCCCCCTTTTTCTCCATTTTTGACTCCAGCAGAAACGGGATCACAATCGCTCTTTCTTCCCCACATTTCCCGGCTCTCCCCGGAGCCTTTTGATATTTTTCCCACAGGTCTCCCCCTCCTGACTCTTCTCCGCCGAATCTTCCCCCTTAGCGAGATATTTCTTCCCCCCCAGCGGCTCTTCGCTTTCATACAGATCTTTCCTCTTCTTCATTTTTTTTTTTTCGAAGGACGTCCATCCCTCTTGTATGATAGGAAAGTTTTGGCGCTTTTCCAAAGTAGCATTTTCTGCGGCTCCTCCTTCACGAAGTTTGGTCCTTGATTCTTCCTTTGCTCTCCCCCCGTCCAAAGCGGTCAATGCCGACTTTACCTTCAATTTTGCCACCCAGGGGTTCTTTTCTTTCTCCAGCTCTTTTTTAGATTTTTTCCCTTTCATTGCTTCCCTCCCCTTCTCCGTGGGACGTCAAACAGGATCCTTCCGCGCCGGCGCGATGATGCCTTATGGTTCATTTCGGGTTTTCGACGGACTTCCCCAGGTGAATCCTGTGGTGCCCTGCCCCGCTCTTCCGGCTCGGTTACCACGTTTCGGTTTCCTCGGTGTTTCACGTTTCCGTAGTCCTATTCTTTAAGCTCCAATTTTTGGTTTTAACCCCCCTCTTTTCCTCATTTTTGTTGTTTTTTCTCTTCAGTGAGATGGTTTCGGCTTCCCCCTCTCATCCCTTCTTTTTCCACGAACTCTTTTTCCCCACCTCCCCCCCTTTCCGGTGCCTTTTCGGCGTGGGAAAGCATTCGCTCGGTTTCTTTTTTCCCGGGTTCCCGGAGCTTCCCCCCGGACTGTTTTCCCTTTCCGAGCAGATCTCATCTCCGTTTTTTCCTCCTTCAACCCTGTCCTTTGACGTTTTCCCTCAGGTAAAATTGCAGTTTTTTCCTCTGACTGGCCGAGGGTGCCGCGGTTGTTTCCCTGCACCGTCCACTTCCATTCGGCTTCTTTCCCCTCGGACTTTCGTCCCCAGAAGACATAGTCCGGATGGACGTTGCGATTTCCATTCTTGAATTTTTTCCTTAGAGTCTCCCCTCGTTGCGGCGGTTTTTTTTCAGAAGCATTGTAGCGTTTTCCGAATCCTTCCTTTTTCAGCCGGTTTCCGATCCTCCTGGGTTCTCCTTCTCTGCCAGCCACTGCGCGATTTAGACGCCTTTCCCCCAGCCCAAACTGATGATGTTTTCGTAGTAGATATCGATTCATAGCTTTTTTTTAGCTGCCTTTTGACGGCCCCCTTTCTACAATGGTTCTTTTTTTTTTTTCCTCTGTCGCTTTTCCTCTTAGCGCGCGCCCCCTGGACCCCCATTTGGCTTCTCCCTCCTGACGTTGGTCCATTCTCCCTCCGAGAAGCCTTACTCGGACTTCTAGGTGATCCTAAAACGCCCCCCCCAAATAGTTCGGGTTTTTTTCCTTTCCCGATGTTCCCGTTTCCGATTAAGCCTTTTCCCCATTACGGCGTTTTTCCGATGTTCGTGTTGTTCCTCGGTCCTTCCTTTCCCCCTTCGCTTTCTGAAGGATTTTCCCTTTTTCCAGTATTTTGTGACCGAGCGACTTTAGTCCCCCTTTGAGGACGGTTCCTCGCTTCTCCTTTTCTTTCAACTCCCCCCCATGATTTTTCTTCCTTTGAAAGAAATTATCATGATGGTTTTTCAGGAACATTTTCATAACCCCCTGGTTCCTTTTCCAGCCTCCCTCCTTTCTTGATGTGCGTTCCCCCCCCCCTCTCCACGTCATTCCATCAGAAGAGGGTTTAGTGAAGGCTTACCCCCCCCCCCGTGTTTTTTCCTCTCTGGATTCGGCCTTGTTCAGGTTGACTGTCATTTCGACCCTCTCTTCCGATAGCACATTTTCTACTACTCCGTTTAAGCTTTTTTTCATGGCTTTTCTTATTTCGCCCACGACTCGTGGACGAATTCTATGGACTTCCCTTCCGGTTTTTTCCCACACCAGGCGTTCACCGACTTCTTCCCTATCCAGGGGCTCTTCCTTCTCTGCGCCAACCGCGCACAGACTGTCATCTCTCTTTTTGTTGATTTGCAGCGTTTTCCCTTTTGACGACCTTCCCTTTCTCGAAGTGTTTTTTCCTGAAGTATTTTCCGCGCTCTCGTGCCTTTTTTTTGCGTCAGCCCCGCCGAGCACATGCAACTTCTTCTTGCAACTGATCACTCTTCTGAATTTTTCCAGATTCCAATCGGACACCTCCCGACTTCTTTCCTTCTTCAGGTTTGGCGAGCATTGTTTCGAATTTTTTTCTCGCCTTACTGCGTCTTCTTTTTGCGCCGCGACTTCTTTCAAGAGATTCGACCCTCCCTATGCACGGGAACGCTGCCACGAACTTTCACCCATGATTCGTCGATGGATCTGCTTTTTTGCTAGGGCCCACGTTTTGAGGGCTTCCTTGGGCAGTTTCTTCACTTTACTTCAGGTTCTGCAAAATCTGATCTGCTTCCTCTTTAGCAGGGACCTCCTTTCCTGCCGCTTCCATCCGCGACCCTTTTTCGAGTAATATTGCTGCCCTTCTCCCTCAGAGGAAGTAAGAAGGACGTCCTCTTTACCTCCTTTTTGCACACCGCCCTTTCTTCTTTCCTTTGACGGACCCCTCCCTTCGGAAATTTCTCCCCCTTTTCCCCAGCACTTTTCTGTCCGCGGCATCCCCATGCAACGGCTGGACCTTTTTCCTTTCAAGCGCCCCCCTCCCACTCCTAGGCTTCCCCCTTTGAAAACTTTTTCGATTTTTTTCGTTTCGCCTCAGAATTGGGCGTTCCTTTTAGACCCAATTGCTTTGAATCCCCCCTCATTCGCGAAGTTCAGCCAGACTCCCCTCCTCGGCTCGCGTTCGCGCGTTCCTTTTTTTTTAATTGGTTTTCTTGCTTCGAAATTGTCGATAGCCCCCTTTTTCTTCGATCATCCTTTTGACCTCCCTCCGTTTACCTGGCCTCCGGCACCTCTTCAGGATCTTTCTTCCCACTATGATGCTCCCCCCCCCCAAAAGATTTTCAACGCTCCCTAAATTTCCTTCAATTCCCACCTGTGGCTTTTCCTCCCCCTGGTTTTTCGGGTAAAGTTCCCCGGAGCAGTCGATTCCGGAATTTGCCACATTTTTTTTCCTCGTTTCCCGATTTTTGGGTTTTTTCTCGATGACACAGTTAAGTTTGCCATATTCCCTCCCTTCCCCCTTGGCCCTGCGATGACGACTGCTCGGCTCTTTAGATCCCTTTTTGGCCCGACTGTTTTACCGTCGCGATTTTTTTTTTGACCTCCCCCCCCTCGGATGCGAACTGGGCTTCAGTCCCCCTATTGCTTTCCCTGGTTTTAGCCCTCAGAAAAACACCCTCATACTTTTCGGATATCTTTTAGTTCCGAGTTTGTAGAAGCCCCATTGGCTTGATTAAGTATCCGCTTTCCCTACACCATATTCTTAATTTTCGGTCAAAGACCCCTTTCCGAGACAAGTCCAGTTAATGCCAACTCTTGGCCCCACAGTTTTTTGGAAACTTCCCCCTGAGCCTGATGTATTAGCTTCCTGGATTAGGTCCCACAATTCCTTCTATTTGACTTTTCAGTCTGTGCGTTTCACTCGAATGTTTGGCCGGCGACCTTTCTTCGTATTTTTTTTTCCTGAACTTTTTCACGGACCCTTTGACGTTCTGCGCCTATGTCCCCTATTTTGAGATTCGTAGAGTCGGTTCCCTCTGTACTTGAGAATCCTTGTTCCCGGAGCTTTTCTTTGCCGCATTGGCACGGAGTCAGCTTTTCCTCTTTGTGAACCTCCTCCCCGAGTTTGGATTTTTATTTTTTTCTTTCCCCACGAATAGGGAGGCCAACCCCAATTTTCTTTTTTCCATTTTTTTATAATAGATCTTCCCTTTTACCCCTTAGTTGCCCTTTTTTTCCTTCTCTTTCGATAGCGCTGCCGGTGTTATGATCTTCCTCGTTTCCTAGCCTCCGACCCTCTACCCCCCCTTCTCTTGTAGTACAATGGCGTCTTTTCTTTCCTCTCGTCCAAGCCTTCTCTCTTGTCGTTTTTGTTTTGGTTGCGTCACCTCAAGGTTTTGGGACATGGGGATGCCGTTGCCGCCATCCCTGACTGTTCGAATTTCCCGTATAGTTTTTTTGGCTTGTCCGGTTTTTTTTTATCCAAATTTCTGGTTCCGTAGTTTTACCTCTTTTTCTTCCCTCGATTTAAGTCTTCTCGATTTTTCGCCCAAGAACTTCCCTTTCCTTTCCTTATTTCAAAGAGAAACGGTTGTGTTATCGCATTCTTTTCGTTAACTTTTTTTCTGCATGAATGAAGCCCAACACTTCTGTTCTTTTTTTAAATATTTCCCACCCCTCAGTTTTCCGCTGTTTCGAATAGTCCGTTTTCAAACTCTCCCCTCTTTTTCGACTTTCGTGAAGGAGCTACTTGTCTTTCTTTACTCGAGGTTCCCTTCTTTTCTCCCTATCCGATGTTCTGTTCGCTTTCGCTCCTTTCGACTTACGTGATTCCCCCCCAATACCGTCGCTTTCTCGTATGAATCCTCCTTCCGTAGGCTCCGATCAAGGCTCTCTGGAAGTGTTCCCACATTAGTCACCTTGCCTTCTTTTTTTGTGACTCACGAGATTGTTCCCCCGACTTCCCCCCCCCTGTTCATCAATAAGGTATGACGCCTGCAGCTTGAACCTATTGTCTTTGTTGTTTGTTGAATTCCATTTGATGTGACAAGAGTGTTTTCTCGCTTCGATCCTGATGAAAGCATGTTTACTACGGATGTTTTTTTTCGGGAATTACCGCGATCCCATTTCTGCCGGTTTCACGCGCGGCCCTCTCTATAGATGCCCCCGAGCCCTTCGGCAACGATCGCTTTTCTTAGCACGTTTTTTTTTTTTGGATCCAACTTCCCCCGTTAAATTAAGCGAGATATGCTACTCGCGTCTTGTCCTTCCTCTACCACGTTTTTCCCCCCCTCTTCTAGGCGATTGACGATTTTTTTCTCCTTTCGCCGACGAACTATCGTTGGCCGGCGTCGGTTTCAACCTTGGGAAGTTTCCCGTTGTTTCTTCTTTTGCAACATTTTTCCCTTTCAGGACCAGACTCCGTTTGAATTTGCAACGGCGCCGCCATTTCAGGTTCCCTCTGCTCGGATCACACCGACCTATTTCTCTGAGAAGGATCGGGCTGTTTCCGTCTTTTCCACGCCACTTCCCGGACCCGGTTCCCTGAGGAAAGCCGACACGCGTTTCTCCCAACCAAGCGTTTCCCCGGGACCTTTTTTTCATTTTTGACTTTACCGGTGCCTCATTGTGCATGATTCAAACGGATGGAGCGGCTTAGGCTTTTTCCTATTGGGATCCCACAGTCCTGGCGTAAGTTCAATTGCAGCGCGTCCCCATCATCCCGTCTTCTCTCGAATTTTTTCGGCATATTTTTGAACTGGTTACTACACCCTCTCTTCGTGCCCTTATCGTTTTTGCCCCTCGCTATCGGGAATTCAATTCTTCCTGACGAGCCCCAGCGATTCTCTTTTTCACCCGAACTTCCCCTCTTCACCTCCACCTTTTGCGCGACTTTCATACGGCTGGTAGTGCTCGGGTCGAGAATTTACGTGATTCGGCCCTCCCCAAATCCCCTTTTTGCAAGGCCTCAGTCCCCTTGGGTGCGAGCCCCTTTTTTTCCATTTCAAAGTTGATGACCACTTGTATCCTGGCCTCATCCCCTTCTGAATTCCCTTTGCCCGGAGTCCGGTGAAGATTGGATTTTTCGGGACCCCCCCTCTCGACCTCTCTTTTCTGCTGGACCTTTTTCGCCGCGTCCGGGGCCCCGTAGGCCCTTGGTTTATGAATTGCAACCCCGTTTCCTAAGAAGCTTTTCCGTGTGGTTGGTGCTCTTTTCGGCCGGGCTAATCCCTCCACATAGCCCCCTAAGTCCCCTGCCCTTCGCTCGGTGGTTTCCCACCTGGGTCTCCTCGGCTCCCTTTTCCAAACCTTTACCTGGGCGTATAGCCTCCCGTTTTTTCTGGTTTTTGCAACCCTACGAACTGTACACCATCTTTTCGGGTCTTTTTTCGCCTTACAGAGGTCTCCCGTTTGGATTCCCCGAATTAAGGTCCATGTAGACCGTTATCCCTGTTCCCCCCCCTTGGAAACTTTCTTCACGTTGTCTCTTGCGCCACAATGATTTTTGATCTAGATGAGTTTCCTTCCGGTTTTGACTTGCCCCGAATTGAAGCTTTTTGACGATATTGAAGCCCTCTTTACTGATTTTTCCCCTAGGGTTGCCCCCCCTCTCTCTTTTTCATTTCCTATCAGTTTTAGAACAAAGCCAGAAGATTGCCAACCCTCTAGCGAGCTTTTTTCGAGTCCTCTGCGGAGTACTTCTCGATGATTCTCTTGAGGAGCAACTTTTTTTCGAAGAGGAATTAGGTTCTATCAACGCTTTCCAACCGCCCTGGATCCCGGATTTTGAGGACCCTCTCTTCGTTTTCCTTCTGGACTTCCCTTTTTGGGGGACCGGGAACTAACCTAGGTCAACCCCCTCCCCCCGTCCCGGTTTCCTCATGGCCTCCCCAACTTGATGAATTGTTTTCTTCCTTTCCATTCGCATCCATTACCTTCCGGCCTTAATAACCCCCGGAATGTCCTCCCCCCTTTCAAGATTTTTTTCTGCATCTTCCCCGACGGTATTCCACGGGTATATTTTCCCTCGAAACGGGTTGCGGCTTCATCTCCCTTCTTCGTGGGCCCCTTCCTTTCCCCTTTTTTGCCTCCGATGTCTTAAGTTCCCCCCCTCAACTTCCCAAGTTAATCTCCCCCCCCCCCCCGTGCTTCCCTTTCTGCGCCCCCTCTCAAGCCCGTCTTTTGTGCTTCCTTTTTCCTTGTATGGAACTGCCGCATCGCTTCGTCTCGGTGCCTCTTCGCTGATCTGTTTGCTTTTCGAACTCTGCCCCCCCTTCAAGACCCGGCGCTGCGCGTCTCTTCTCCTTGTTCGACCATCTCGCCCTCTCACCTCTCGCTTTTTAGGGCGCTACTAGTGGCGTTCTTGAATCAACAGAACTCTCCGCTTTCGCGCTTTTCCACGCTTTTCCTTCCAATTTTAGTCGCTCATTGCAAGCTTCCCCTCCTTCCTCAAGTTGTTTTATCTCTCAGTCTGTGCCTTTTATTTTCCGCGACTTTCTCCTTAAGCGTCTTTGGCTTTTAGTGGCCCCCCTCGCACCAGCCCCCTTCCCTTCGGTTTAAATGCACGCCCTTCCGACCCAAGTTTCCATTTTTTTTCTCATGCCTCCCCCCCCCTTCTCCCCCTCCAGCAGATTCATCGCCGGGCCCTTTAGCATTTGTTATCGACGACCCCGGCACCTCAAACCCCCCTCCCCCCTAGAACTTCTAGTGTCCCCGATCGCGGAAAGCCCCTAGGACGTCTCTATGCTTTTCCCTGCCAAGAACTCCTCTTTTTTTTTTCCTCACTTGATATTTCCTTCTTTGCCTCTGGTGCCTTCGTTGTTAATTGGGCCTTTTTTTTCCCGGTTTGTCCTTATCTTCCCCCGATTGGCTTTCTCATCAGTTTCTTCGCCTTGTTGCAAAGAGATTTCGCAGAAACCTTTATTCCAAAACCGTCCCCGATGTGAACTTCCAAGGATCCTCGAGGTTCCCCCTTTCCAGCAGTTTAGTTCACCTCCCACGGCCGCCCTTCCTTTCTGCTTCCCTCAGGAAATCCTCACGTTTTGTCCCAATGTGTCAGGTATATCCTTCCCCCGCGAACCTTTTCCCACCTCCGGCCTCTTTCTTCATCCTCAACACTGAGTCATCCTTGGCACAGGGTATCCTGAAATTATACTCGTCACTCCGCCAGGTCTATTATCAACTCCGAGTTTTTCTCTAGACTACGCGGAACTCAGGAATTTCGGGCTGGGCTTCTTCTCCCCCCAGTTTCTTGATGTCCCTCCGGGCAACTTTTTCGAAATCTACATTTTAAACTTCCGGAATTCACTTTTACTGATTCCTCCAAAACTCTCGATATTCTCCCTTTCAATTTTTTGAGAGCCCAAGAGCCTTTTCCCCTCTTGTTCCCCTGTATTCTTCTTTCTTCGGTTTTGTCCGATCTTCGAATGAATTGCTGACCCCCTTTAATTTCCCTTCCAATTCTTCCTTCCTCTAGCGCGCTAATTTTCATAAAGTTTTTTTCCCCTATCGAGTGAAAGGCCAGTGACTCCTGATCCCCTTTTTTTTTCTGCAACCCTGATCCTATTACCTCTTCTAAGCTTCCCGGTCCCGAGCGTTTAAATAGATGCAGTGAAAGTCGGCTACGGGTACGATTCCCCATTGTTTGTGCTTTTTCCCATCCAAAACTCCTAATACCGTTTGTTGCGATCCCTTTGAGCGGATCAGCTAACTTCTATGTAGCTCCCAAGACCTCCCTAGTTCCTCATGTGATTTTTTCCCCCTCTCTCTCTCCCGCCATGTGGATCCTACTTCCCAAACAGGATAGGCCAATTTCTCTCATTCCCCCCTCCTCTCCTTTCTGGTTAATTTTATCCCGGTCATAATAATTGACACCATCTTTCTCCTCTTTGGTTTGCCTCCGGCCTATTTCATTTGACCTCTTTCCTCTTGGACATCAATTGAACTCTTTCTCCTTCCGGCCGCTCAATCCGGCCATTCTTTCAAAGTTTCAGGAACACCCCAAATTGAATTAGTCTTCAGTTCCTTTGGGTTGCACGAAGTAGCAGTCTTGCCAGTTCAGTAGACAATACGCTGTTTCTTCAAAGTTCCCCTTTTCCCATTCCCCCCGCACTTCCAGGACTCTTTTTCTTTTGGCCGGCTCCGCGCGACCGCGAGCCGGATTCTTTTCCTGCTTTTTTTACTTGCCGTCTCTCTACAAATGCGGACGTTTTCATTGTCTTTTTTTTGTGGACTCTCCCCAATCAGGCTGCCTCTTTCCGGTGGCACCCCCTTCTCTGAATCCTTCCGAGGTTTCTACGTTCCGGAGTCAAACCCTCTCCGTCTTCCAGGGTTTCCTTTCTGCCGTCCAAAGTTCAGTTCCTATATTCCCCTCTGTAGTTTCGTACTTCTTTTCTCCTTCATGGCGGTTTTTTTTCCCAAAAGCTGTTAAAGTCTTTCTAGCCTATGTGAGTCTAAGAAGGGTATGAATATTTGTGTATTTTCCTGAATCCTACTCTCAGTCTCCTTCAATTGCGGATCCCGCGTTCGGTCCCGGTCCCTTCTTCCCTTCTTTGGCCGGTCTTCCCGAAATTCCTTGTCCCCCGGAAGTCCGTCACCCCCGAAGACGGCCCGTTTACGCTACGCCTTGACCGCCCCCCGGCCGAATCGTCATTGCGGGGCTCAAGGCGTCCTAGCCCTCTCAGCCTTTCTTTTCCCCCACCCACCCCCCCAATCGTTCCGGCTCTTAGTATTTCTATAGGTTAGATTTTTCCTTTCCTGTTTCTCCCTCCGATGCCTCTCATACAAGGTCTTTCTTGTTCTTTGCTCTTTTCTTCCCCACGAATTAGTGGACTACCCCATTTCCAATTCTTTTCATTTTTCCCTTTTAATCTTTTTATCTCCCCCCCCCCAGTCTCGACGGTCCCCCCCCCCTGACCCTTTATTCAAGTTTTTTCGACTTCTACTTCCTCCAACACCTCTTTCCCCCTCCTTTTCCCTATTTTCTCTGTTAGACTCTTCTTCGTGAATTCCCTCTGGACCCGATCAGTTGGCTATGTTTTCCGCCTTTTTTTTCCCTCCTCTTGGTATTTTTCTTAAGCTTTTCCCCCCCGTGCCACTGCCTTTCTCCCTTTTTCAGAATTCGTGGCTTATCATGCTCCCTAGTCACCTCTTCCCCTCTAGGTTTGGCTTTTGAGCTTTAGTTATCCCTTTTTTCCAATCGTCCTCCGAGCTTGGGAGTGCCGACTGCTTCTCGCTGTGGACGCTTCCGACCGTTTCTGCAACTCTTCGACTTCCTTGATCGGTTAGGAATCGAGGTAACGGCCTCACGGCCTTCTTTCAGTGGCGTCTTCGGGCTTTTTTGTTAGTTTTCTTTTTTTTCGTTGACTACGGTTCTTGCCACCATTCCGATTCTCCTTATTTCCTTCCATAATCACCTTCCCTTAATTTCCCCCCAAATTTCCCCTTCAGTTTTCTGATTTTCATTCCTGAATAACATCTTCCTCTAATTAAGATAATTTTCAGACTGCGTGGTTCCCTCCAATCCCCGACCTTCCTCAATGGACGAAACTCTTGCGTCCACTTCCGCGGCCTTCATTTGGCATGTTTCCCCAATCCCCCACCTTTCTATAACTGAAAAGGTATCCCACAATTCCCTTCCGATGCATCTTCTCCTCGATCTGGAAGTCCTCCCTCAATCTTCGCCTCTCTGAGTTGTCGCTTTTGAGATAGTCTTTCAGATATTCCCGACAATAAACCCTGATTTTTCCTCTCAACATCATTTCGTTCCCCCCCTGACGCGGCAAGGCATTTCCCGGTTTTTTCATGGCTTTCGATTTATGCTCCTGGATTTGGACTCTTGGAGAAAAGTACCCCTCTCCCGCTGCGCTTCATCCCTTCCTTCGGCCTAATTCTACCCCCCGCAGGTCCCCCGTTTTACTAGCTCTCCCCCCCTCATCTCGCCGGTGGCCTTTCACTTCCCCGATTGTGGAGTTTTCAGATCAGAACTCTACGACACCCCCCCATCTCTTTTTTTCTTCCTTCACGTCCCAGCGTTTCCCTCGTCGAGTCAGTTTCACCGATGCTTTTTTCTTTCAGGACCTATGCGTTTACCCTTAGTTTTACGTCCCCTTCTTCCCTTTTAAGTTTCCGCCGCTCTCCGGACCGGCACTTTTTTTCTGGCTTTTCACGTTTCCCGGATTTCTTTTTCGGATTTTCCCCGTCGGCGATTAGTGTGCGTGATTTAAGCATCCCCTATGGATTCGACAGATTTTTTCCCACCCTACCTCCCAATACTTTTTATGATCTTTGCTCGGAAATATACAATTCTTCTTTCCTAACGACACGAACCTAATTCTTCCCGGAAGTTCCCTTTAATCTCTGGTTTCCTTTGAGACCATTTGAAGGAGTTTGCCCTTGCAGCCCGCCTTATTGACCCTGGCCACCCCCTTTCTTTTTATCGTCCTTTTCCCATGGCTTCTCCTTGGCCCCTTCCCATTCCTTATCCCTTCCCATGCGTCCCCTGCGCTTCTTTAGGCCATGTTCTTTGGATTGGCTTTGCCCCAATGACTTCTTTTATCCTGAAGGCGGAAGAAAGCCCTGGTTTTCCGTGTAGAGCCCCATGATGTCGGTTAACAAAATTGGTTCCAGGTGTCGAGATTTTTACGAAGGGTTTACCTTTTTTTCTTCTCTTGCAAGTCCCCTTTCTTTTCCCGAAGACTTTTTTCGGTACGATATGCAGCCGTCCTTTAATGTATACCCAAGGGTTTCCCGCTTTTTATACTCCCCTCAATGTGATTTAATACTCCGCGGGTCCCCTGGACACTGGCAAGTCGGAAAAAACCCTTATGATGCTCTCCCCTTGAAGTTCTTCATAGAGTCCCCCTCCCCGAGCTTTTCATTTTCTTATTTTTCTGATAGCTTTTTCTTGCTTGTAGAAAGCGGCGGAGCTGCTGGCTTCATGTTTTCTCACAGATATCCCCTTTCCTTCTAGGCCCCCAGGGCGTAACATCTCGTTTTCTGCGAAAGACTTCCCCTTGAATGGATTTCGTTTTATCCCCCTTTTCGTTTGGCCTCCCCATTCGAACGTTGTCCGGGTGTATGGGGACATGACTCCTCAATGAAAAAACTTGCCCTCTTTCATAACCTTTTTAGGTTTCTCCCTTCGTCCCCCTATGTATCATGCGTGTGTGTGACCCCCCCAACAGGCGTCTTTCCTTTTTCCTTAACTCCTCCCTTTCGCTCTTTCCCTGAAGTGGTGGTCAGCATATTTCGGTGTGATTAACCTCCTGCCCCACGGTTCATAGTTGAAGTCTAAACGGTTGCGGGATTGCGCTTTTGAGGTGGTTCCCTTCGTTCCGTATTCTTCTTTTTGAACCCTCTTTCCTTCATCCGCGTGCAAGAACCTGAAGTCCTACCAACACTCCACCTCCACCCTTTAGTTAAATGCCCCGAATCCCGGCACGCCAGATCCGCGTGCAAGCCTGCTACCCAACGTTTTCCCCTGCTTGCAGCGTTCATGATCGACAGTGGTCGCTTAATTAAGCATAGCTTTCCTCGATGAATGTCTGGCTCAGCGTTCGCAGTTTTCGATTTCCGGGTTTTTTTTCCCCCCCCCCCCCTCTAACCTGCAATTTCAAATGCTCTCCCAACACGGAGCCCCAGCGATCGGTTCGGGGCTCCGTTTGGAGGCATCTACGTCAAGGTGGTCTCTTAATCCCCTTCTGACGCATTGAAGAACCCCCCTTAGGTGTTTCGGCGTGCTGTCCTTCCAATTCCACGGGGCGAGTGAACACCATCTTACGTAAACCCCATCCTTTTTTTCCGACCTGTCCCCCGAAGCCTTGCGCCAACACAGTTCCATGGAGGC
>Ga0179593_1683028_pt1 | contig 13122 bp, 13 predicted proteins | sample CZODoug2_1_08_16_FD_185931 | JGI IMG/M metagenome (GOLD analysis project Ga0179593, IMG submission 185931) | Vadose zone soil fungal communities from Angelo Coast Range Reserve, California, USA - CZODoug2_1_08_16fungal (PacBio error correction) | ecosystem: Environmental > Terrestrial > Soil >... | reverse complement strand
GCCAAGGAAATTGATCATTAGAAGGTCCTTTCCCCCCTTTTTCCCCGCGTCCTTTCCTCTCCTCTCGTCCAAGCCTTTCTTCCAGAGTGCGGTTCCTGGGCCGCGAGCTGCACGTCGCGAGGCCAAGGGTCCTTTGCCCTTTACGTTTTTCCTTCGAATTCTCCCTTTCCCTTTTCCCCCTGTCTCCCGTTACGTGTCTTCCAGTGGCAAAGGGGAACTCCCATTTTCTCCTTCGCTTCTCTTCCAGGAAGTAGCGCGCCGGAGCTTTGGGATCTCCGGCCGCCAACCTTTCCTCCTTTCCCCCCCTAGTTCCCCCCCCTCCTCCTCTCGCACGTCGGTTTACAAGACTCTACACCCCGCGATTTCGTGCCCCTCGACCGTGCCGGAAACGAGGGAAACTCCAACTCTATCGTCTCCCTCCTTCCGGCCCCCACCTCCTCCTTCTTGTAACCTTCCCCTCCTGCAGACGCTGAACGTTGTCAGACTCCTCTGATGCGGGGTCCTTCCAGAGGGCTTCCATCTCTCCTTTTTTTTCTTTCTCAGTTGTTGTTGAGGATTGGCACCCATACTTCTTCCGCCCCGTCTCTGAGCTCTTTTACATTCCCCCCCTTCCCCTTGGGCTGCCTTTCCCCCATCGGACATGGTAGGGTGCGCCCTCGCCTGGCTTTCATTCGATGTCTTTGATCTCCCCCGCCTCTTCCGGACTTTTCTTCTTTCCCTCAACTATGTTTCGGCGGGCCTTTCCGCTGCGCGATCGTGTCCCTTCTTCCCGAATAAATGATGCCGTCGTCCTTTCAGGTCCCACGGCCCCTTTTTTCTCCTGAGCTCATTTTGAAATGTTCTTGTTCCTCACGGCTGAACGAGACGCTCGATCCTGATTCCCTGGACGTAGACAGTCGCCCCTTTAGAGATTTTGGTCCACCTCCTTTTTCCCCCCCTCGATTTCCTCTCGTGTCCGCCTCGCCCCTCACTGCCGGCTTCGAGAACGGTCGTTGGCTCTCTGCTCGGTCCCCTCCGCGTGGCATGCGTCGGGTGCCCTTCTTTTCCCTGGCTCTGCTCCTTCCGTCTTCCCCTCTTGTCCCGCTGATGTGCCCCTTTTCCGTCGTTGCGGGCGCTGTTTCACAGTTTTGTCCTCTTTTTCTCCCTTTCTCGGATCTTCCCTTGGATTTGTTTTCCCTACCCCCCTCTTCGCGAGGCACCTCGCTTATTCTCTTGACGAGCTAGGTCAAGAAAAGCCTTTCCACGATGGACCTTCTTTCCTTCCCCCCCTCCACGTCTTCCTTCCCCCCTTTTTAGTCCAGACCTTGGGCCGAACGCCCCCCCCCCAGGTCCCTCGCTTCCAACCACCACCGTGTCCCTCCCTCTCCCCCCGACAAAGAAAGACGCGTAAAAATACGAATCCTCCCCCTTTGCCCCCTGCCTCCCCCCCCCTCCCAAGAAAAACCTGTCACACGCACCCACCTCAGCCCCCTCACACGCCCCCGCCGACGACACCCCGCCACCCCCGACGGCCAGACTGTCTAGCTTTGACCCCCTTTTTGGTATTCCCTTGAGCTGTGATAGCGGCGATGAACTAAAGCAAGGTTTGCGGCCCTCCTGGTGCTTCTGGTGGGGCTGAGAAACCCTCTCCTCGGCCCTTTCTTCTTCGGTCCAGTTGATTTTTTGTCCTCTGATCCCCACGAGCAGGTGCTGCTTCCTCTCTGACTCCTCGCGAAAGACAGCCAGCCTTGTGAGCCCCCCCGCTTCCCTTGTGTTCCCCCCCCCCCCCCGTGACTGAACTTTTCCCCACCGCGACGAGGACATAAGTAGTCGGCGCGCACCGTGCCTCTCCTCTTTCTTGCCCCCCAGGGACAGAAACGAGCCCTCGCGCCCCCCTTTTTTCCCCTGCAAGCGACGTGTCTCCCTTCCTCCCCCTGTACTTCGGAAGGGTGGACTTGTATGGGCAACGTGACACCCCTCCTCCCCCTTCTTGGCTGACCTCTTTCTTGCTTCAGATTCTTCCAGTCCTCCGACTACGCCCCGGCCGCATCTCAACTCCCGTTGTTAAATTTGACTTAATTTTCCCCACCGCTTGTCAAGTCTTTCCCCTTTTCTGAGGTGCTCTTTTCTCAATTTTCGAGGCGGTTGTTTTCAGAGGAGCCCGCCCGTTACGGCCCCCCTTTCATTAGCGGTTTCTTTCGCTAAGCACTTGCCGTTACCCCTCTCGCCCTTTTTCATTGATTTTTGGTAGCAGCCCCGTAACCTCATGATTTTAAGATGTCTGGATTCGTCCCCGAAAACTTCGCCAGCCCCCCAACCTCCCCCCATGCCCCCTTTTTTCCTTTTATGAGTACGATTGAGCCCCCCCGATACGCCTGTCCCATCGACGTCGATACCAGGTAGTGCAGCCCCCCCACTCTCCTCCTTCCCTGGCTTCACTTTTTTCCCGTACTTTGCTACCCCCTCACCTGCTTAACCCACCCACGCGTGCCGGGTTTTCGGCCGGGCGTCAGAAAGGAGGAGAATTTTCCTCTCCACCGAAGATCACCCCTTCTCGCAATCCCTCTTTTTGACCTTTGGTCCTTTCCTGAAGACATTTAAAAAACGAGAACCCATGCACCGTTCCCGACATGCCAAGGAGGGGACACACGAAAGAGGCCCGCCCTCCTCCTTTCAATCTCCTCCCTTCCTTTCTGTCAGCTTAGTTCCCCATTTGCAGATCGGGCACGGTTGCCGCTTCCCCCTTCCCAGATACATGAAAGTCCGGTTGCTCCTCCCCCCTCCCTGAGGGCCGCCTCCCCTCTTTTCCCCCCCCTTCCGGCCCCCCCTCTTTTCCTCCTTCTTGCGACGACCCCGCCGTTCCCGGCAACGAGGCCCGACTCTCTCCCTCGCAGCGGCGGGTCAATCCCCCTTTTAGCACTGTTGGCAACGACGGGTGACAATAGGCCTTCCCTCCCTTTTACAGACTCCCAGCCTCTCCCTTTTCCGAAAGTTCAGTCCCTTCCCCCTGAGGAGGTGGTGCGTTCAACACCATCGATTGTCTTCACCGTCTTTCACGCGGGCGAGGAAAGATGAATCCCCTCCTTCTATCTTTTCCTCTCTTTTTTTCTCTTGACTTTGCTTCCCTTCCCCCCTTTCCAGAGCTCATGTTCCCGAGATGTTTTTTTCCCAATCTGCACCCAATCGGTGGTGGACCATGTCCGCAAGTTTCATGGTCTTCTCAGGCTGATGTAGACGCGCTTAGATTGTCTATGTGGACCTTTACCCCCCCCCCTTTCCCCCGTTTCGTGTTCTTGCCCTTCGGTGGGTCTTTCAGGTTTCAGTGTCTCGTAGGCAGACGACGTCCCCCCGCTTCTTTTTTTTTGGTGGCATGATGGAGGAGATCTGCTTTCTGAGGTGGATGCCCTGATCTTTCTTCTCAGTGGTTGGATCCTCAAATTTTCTCCCATGGCTCTTCCTTTAGGATGGTGATAACCGATGACATATTGATGGCCTGTATCGGAGGATGTCTCTTTGTCGCGAATGATACGAGGAGGAGGCTAAAAGGAATTCCTCGGTAGTGAGATTACTCCTCTTTTTTCCTGGAACCTGTGTCTTTTCCTTCTTTGAGGAGCGCCTTATTCAGTAAGGTACGGTCTGTGCTTTGAGGTCCCGGTGTTCTCTTCCGTGATCTAAATTAAAGTATACCCCGAGGGTGGAAGTGTTTTTGTTTCCCCCCCCCCCCCCCCCCCCCCCCCCCCAACCTTTTTGGTAACCTGGACGTTTTTTCTTTTCACGGGCAAGTCCTCCTTGCCCTCAAGGTTAGCAAGTGGACACCCCTCTCACCAGGTAACCTTTTCCTAGCATGCCCTTTTCTTATCTTTTTGGCTTACTTTATAACCACGGTACCGTGACCAGGTTTTTGCCGACGAGGGTAAGTAGTTTGGGTGCCAGAAATCTTCCCTCGAGAGTGATTTGCGTTCCTCTCCAGCCCCTTCCCCTCCCATCTTGACTAGAAGGAAGGCTATTTGTTGGTCCCCAGCGGAAATTCAACAGCACGATTTCTTTGCCCGCCACCCCTTTCCCCCCCCCTTGCGTTTTGTTCCTACTGATGTCCCTTTCTAGGTGTTTCATTTCCCCTTCCCGGTTGCCGCGGTCGCGCTGCGGTCCTGTGCTCCTTCTCCTCTGCGGCACAGGGTGGCCTCCTCCTGAGCCATATTCTCTTGGGTTCACTCTCGCCTTCTCTGCCAGGAGTCCCGTCTCTTCCCTCCCTTTTCCGCGGTTGCTGATTTCATGCGGCGTGGGGTTTGTGTTTTTTTTTTTTTTTTGTGTTGTTGTGGGGGGGGGGGGGGGTGGGGGTTTGTCTTTTTGGGTTGAGGGTTTTTTTCGGGGTGTGGTTGTTTTTTTTTTTTTTTGGGGGTGTTTTTTTTCTTTTCTCTTTGTGTGGGTGGGTGTGTTGTTGGGTGTTTTTTGGTTTGGTTTTGTGGGGTTGGGGGGTTGGGGTGGGTGGGGGGGTGTTTTTGGGGGGCTGTTTTTTGTTTGGGGGGTTGTGGGTGTTTGTTTTGCGTTGTTTTTTTTTTGTTGTGTTTGTGTTTTGGTGGGGGGGTGTGTGGGGGGGGGGGGTTTGGGTGGTGGGGGGTGGGAGGGGGGTGTTTTTTTTGGTGTTGTTTTTCTTTTTTTTTTTTTTTTTTTTTTTGTGTGTTCTTTTTTGTGTTTTTTTTTTTGTTGTGTGTTTTTTTTGTTTTTTTTTGGTTTTTTTTTTTTGTGGTTGGGCGGGTGTGTGGTGGTTGTGTGCTGTTTGTTGGGTGCGTGGTTGTGTGGGGGGGGGGGGGGGGGTGTTGGTTTGTGGTTTTGTTTTTAGTCAGGTAGGTCATTCAATAGACGACGAGGTGATTAGACGACCTTGTATGGACTATTTTTTTTTTGGAATGTTGGGCAGTGAACTTATTCAAAGATTGCTACACCCTGGATTTGCTGTCTTTACTTGCGGAGTAGCTCTAGTTTCCCGAAGAAAATGGGAGTATTGGTATATTTTTTAAAAATTACATAACCAATCTTTTCTTTGGCCTCCTTTTGATATTTTTTATGAGCAACCTGCTGAATGTCAGGAGATCTGTGCTAGAGAGGAGAACAGAGACCGTAAAAGAAGACTCTTCCCCCCCTCCTTTCGACAAATTCCTTATTCCCTTCCTCTTTTTTTGGGGGCTTGTCTTTTTTTTTTGGGGGGCGGTTTGGTTGTGGGGGAGTGTCTTAGTTTATTTTGTAGGTTGTTTGGGAGGGGGGGGGGACTTATGTAGGAGAGTAGTGGTAGGAGCAGTATTTTCGGAGGGGGTAGTAGGAGGAGTCGGAGAGGATGTTTTGTGCTAATTGTTGGTTCCCCTTCCTCAGTCTTCTCTTACTTAACCTTGGATCGCCCATTTCTTTGGAGTTTGGTTGTGGGTTCGGCTCTTTTTGAGTGCTTATTTTTTTTTTCCTTCCCTGAGTCCTTGTTTTTTTCATTTAAAGACTAGCTAGTTGATCTCCCCCGATCCGGAATCCACCACGAAGCCTCTTCCTCTTCTGTCTCGTCCCCCCCCTTCTTTCCAGAAGAGCTTTTGGACCCACCCCTCCTACAAGCCCCAGTGATTCTCCATAGTAGAGGTTCTTTTCTGGAAGCCGTCTAAGCCCTTGTTTCCTGAGTATGCCATTTTCAACGTACAGAGTGAGAGCAATTTCTCTCTCCCTTGCGGCCTTTTTCTTCTTGCAGCGTAGGACCTTCTTAGGCTCATCTAGGTTCCCGGGGGTCCGAGTCCGGGACAGTTTGCCCCCTTTACTCTCCTTTCCTTGTCCCTGATCCTTTGCTATTAATCAGTTGCGGAAATGAATCCCATTTTCGCTCATATACTGGTATCGCAAGCCCTTCGGCCCCCCTTCGTGAAGTTCCCTTTCCTCCCCCTGTTGCGGGCTTAAATGACCATATGGCACTGCCATTAGAGGCCCTATATTTGTGTCCCTCAGTTCAAGTGTTTCGAGATACCACTACTACTCGTCTTCCCTCAAAGGAGTGGAAAGAAAGAATGAAGTTTTTAAACCCACACCCCCCCCCTCTCCCTGTTTTTCTTAGATCGTGCTTAATGGAGAGATCCTATGATTTCTGTTTTCCCCCGTATGGTATACTAATTTTTAATAATCTTTCTTTTTTTTTCTTCTTTTTCTCCTCCCGGTTTCAATTAAGCAGATGGTCGAGAGATGCAGGCAGGCCACCCTCGGATCCTCCTTCCAAACGAGAAACTTTCCCTGGTTAGCTGTTTCCCTCCCCCCTTAATGCTGGCCTCTCTCCTTTCTGGTTTCCTTCACCTTTTTTCCCAGGCACGTTTTGTACTACTTGCAGACTCTACGTTTTTTTTGGTGATTGCCTTTTTCGAAAAGCTGGAGAACGATTTTGTCCCTATGCTTTTCCCTCCGATTAACCCCCTCCCTTTTCCTTGCCGTATCAGTTTAGGCGAGAACCGGAGCGTGGCGGAATCCTGTCTCTTTCCTTCCGACGGAAGTGTAATTTGTTTTTTTTTTTTTTTTTTTCCTTTCCGCATTTTTCCAAGCTTTTCTTAGGATCTTCCTGAAACCGGAAGTGATAATGTCCCCCACCTTGTTGCTGGTTCTCTGGGGGCAATCCCCTTCCCTGACCCTTTTACCTAGTCCCCTTCACTTAATTTCCACCTGACGGTTCTCCGGAATTTCCCGCGTGGTGCTTCTAGTAACCCCTCGCAGAGTCCACTTCTTCCCCCTGCGTAGCTTTCTTTTCCTCCATTGCCAAGTGCTCTGCGTTTTCCCCGCGTGATGCGTTTTCTTCCCGACCTGGGGCAGGTTTTGAGGGCCCCCTTTCTGTGTCCCTTTTTTACCCCCCCCCCCCCTCCCCTTTTTTTTGCTTATTGGGTGGTTTCGTGTGGGCACAGTGTTCTTCGCTCCCGCTGATTGATAATGAAAGCGTTTTTTTCCCGTCAGCACAACTTCCGCCCTTCTTCTTTATCGGGCCTCCTTTCATTTTTTCCCCGTAGCGTGGGAGGTTGATTTTCCACAACCCTTCTCCACCGCACACCCCCCCCCCCCTCCCTTTCTCCTCCCGACCCCAGCCTTCCAAATCCCGACGACCACTCCGAATCCCCCACGAGCCCTCTTTTAACTACTCACCCCCGCCCCTATCACTACCCGCCCCCCTCCCCCCTCCCCCGACAACGACACCCAGTACGGCCCAGTCCCTTCTTGCATTTTTTCTCTTTGGCGTCTTTTCTTTTGTTTCCTTGTCTGTAGCTTAAGCGTCCGGGTGGCCTGCTACTCCCCCTTCATTTCCCCTCCGGTTGGTCGAGCAGGGAAGTGAGCACACCACCTGGCGAGCTTTGGATTTCCCTCTGGTCCCTTTTCCCCTCCAAAGACGGTGGCCGAGCCAGAGCTTGGGGATCCTGTAAACAGCCCCTTCCTTCCCCCTTGTGAGCACGCTCGGGTTCCCCCTGTGTTTCACCCCCCCCCCTTTCTTTTGCACCCTTTCAATTTTTTTCAGCAGCTGGCTCGCTGCCCAGCGACCTCGGGGCAGCCGACGCCACGTTCCAGCGCAAAGGCCTCCGCGAGCCACATTTTCTCCCGCGAATTTCATTCCTCTTTTTCTTCGTTCACGAGGGGTGACCTGACGCCCTTGATGCGCGTCCTCTTCTCCCCGCCCCTTTTTTTTCTCCGCACTTCGACACCGAGCCACCCCCGCTTCCCGTGACTGAACATTGCTACCACTCAAGCCGGCTACTCCAGCTTTTCTTCTGTTTTCAGACAACGCCCGCCCCGTGACGTTGTGCTGTGGAACGCTTTCCCGAAGCTCAAGTCCCTTTTCCCTTTAAGACCCCTTTTTCTTTCATCGACATCCTGAATACTTGAGAGCCGTCGAGCAAGACCCAGATTTTTCCCTCTGCGTGTTCTCCCTTAGGTTTTAGCAGCTCCTCGAATTGGGTTTTCCTTACTCCCTGGGATTTCAGGACCCTGCCCGATACGCATTTCAGGCCTCCTCCCTTCTTTTTGGCTTCTGCCAGGCGAGAATAACTGGTTGAAACTCCTTGCAAGGATACAATCAATTCGGTTTCGTCCAAATTTCTGGGTTGCTCTTTTTTTTTTTTGAAGCAACCCGTCGGAAAGTGCAGGCTGCGACGCGAGACCCCCGTAGGCCCCTCTGCCAAGAAGTTAAGGGCGGCGTAGCCGGCCGTCGTCCTTCCTACCTGTAACCCCCCCTCTACATGCGTCTCCAATTCCTCAATTGGGGAACTTCCCCCCGATTAGGGACATGTCCGCCAGCTTTCCGCTTCTTGCTGGGCCGACGATGCCAGCCGAGCTGGTTTGTTATGTGCCCCCCCCCTCTAGTACAGAGTTCAGCGAGGGGTCTCCCGCCGCTCTTCCTCACCACCGTTTCTCCTCCTCGGCGACGCCCGCGTGCACGAATCCCTTAACTTTGAGGCCTTTCGTTTTTTCCGCGTCCCCCTCTTTTCTGACCTGGTCGACGATTTATTTTTACATTACTTTTTTTTCTAGGAGACGGGTCCACAGAGCCGCGAGCCCCTTTACGCTTCCTCGCCGGTAGGGTAAAGATTTTGGAGCTTTTTTCCCCCGATTTTTCTTTTTTTTTTACTTTTTTTCTCGAACGTATCCCAAATCCCCCTAATAAGTTTTTGTTTTTTCGCACTAAGGACGTTAAGGCCGACCTACCCAAGCGTGACGTGCTCCCCTTCTACCCGCTGTTGTTGGTACCCCTTCCTCGGGGACCTCGCTTCCCCTGAGGTCCTGGCTCACTAGTTAGGTACTGGTATCTTTTTCTGTCTTTTCAAGTTAAAATAATAAGTCACAGGTGATGTCCGCGGTCAGTCGGGTGATTTCTAGGGGTCTTCCCCCCCTTCCCTCACCGTACTTCTGGTTTTCTTTTTTTCCGGCTGTGATAGTGGGTACTTTCTTGATCGGTGGCGGCCCCCCCTCTTTTTTTTCGAAACGTTTTGCTTTTTTTTTCTCCTGATTCCTGTTTTTTAAAGCTTTTTAATTGCTTTTCCTTTTCGATGGGTGCCCTTCTGAGAGGTGCCTTCGTCCCTCTCTCGGTAACGTCGTTCCTGAGAGGGATTGTTTCACTTTTTCCCCTGTGTGGCGTTTTTGACATTGGACGCGGAATCCCTCCGCGGAGATGGTCTTAGAGGGTTTAGTCTTCTGGCCGCCTTTACTTTTGGTTGTCTTTACGCCGCCGCCACAGTAGCGGCTTGGCAGATTTTGGTTTTAGTAGAAAGGAAGAATTGCCCGGTTCGGTGAAATCTATTTTTTCGGGTGAACAGACTTCTTCCCTTTTCCCGGGAAGGTTGTTTTGTGGGTTTTGGGGGGGTTTTTTTCCGAATCGAGGACTTCTCCTTAACGGTGCCCCTTATTTTTTGTTTTTGTTTGTGTACCCGGCGTTCTTCCCCTCCTCGGAACGATGTTCTGGCCTGCCTCGACTAGGTGAGGCTTGCTTCCGTAGAGGCAGGCATCAGTTCCTCGCCGGTCGCGGACCATTTCCTTTGATGTATTTTCCACAGCGGAGTTTTTTCCTTTCCCCCTTTTTTTTTTTTTTTTTGGTTTTGGTGTGGGGGGGTGGTGTGGTATGGCCCTCGCTTTTCGGTTTTTTTTGGTGACCCCCGACATTTTACTTAAAGTCCAACACGTTTTCCTTTTTTTTTCTTCCTTCGGCTGTTTGCGCTGCGGATTGCACGCGGCTGGAACTCGCTCTTTTTTTCAACGGTTCTGGTTTCAAGAAAGCTGTCAAGAATAAATCCCTTGCCCTCTGATGAACTGGTGCTAGGCGTTTCACCTTGCCCCCCCCTCTTTGTTCGTCTCAGGGGCATGCCATAGACGGGTCAGCACTGCCCTTTTTTTGGAGGGACCTTCTGGAGACTGTGTAATTTTGGTCCCGTCAAGGAGCTCCACAAGACGTGTTGCCCCTTAGCCGTGCTTTTTTTTTCCGTAGTTCCCGAATTGTTGAGGTACAAGACCTGCCACCCACCCCCCCGACTAGTAGATTGATACGGCCGGCCCGCAATTTCAAATTTTTCCCCTAGGTTAGAGGATTACACTCTCTCGTATGATAAAAGTGGACCACCCCTGTAGGAGGTTTTTTGTCAGAGTTACGTTCTTCTTGGTGAGGCGGTGTTTTTTGAGGCTTGGGGTTTGGGCCTCTCTTCTTGTGTTGTTTGCTTTTCCCTTCCCCTTCGTCGGGTTTGCGTCGGTTCTTATCCGTGCGTTATTTTTGGATAGTTTTGTAGTGTGGCGGAGTCTGTCCTTTCTGCGGGTGGCGGCGTTTTTTTGGAATAGCCTATTTTTCGGAAGGGCTCCTTCCAGAGGGGTAAGCAATGTTCGCGTTTTTCTTAATGATCTCCCTTTTTCCCCTGACCCAGAAATAAGGTGACCCCGGCCCTGCTTGTCCCCCCCCGCGCCGAAGTTTTCTTCAGATGGCAGCCACTCGAATCGCCCTTCCCCAGACAAACTATCCAACCATCCGGGGCCGCCGAGACGCCCCTGGCCGGTCCCTGCCTAATAAGTACGGACCGGTGCGGATTAAGTCCAGAGTTTACCTCGGTGCCTAAGAGCCGCAGGTGCTTTGGAGGTCCGTCTCTGGACCCGGTTTTTAGCATCTCACACGGGAGTGACCTGCGGCCATACTCAGATGTTTTGTGTCGTCTCGGACCCTTACAGCCCGAATCCAAGTACGACTTAGCCTTTTTTTTTAAGTTCGTGGGCTTTCTCCTTGCCAATTTTTGCGCCAAGGGAGATTGGGGCACTCAGAGCTGAAGTTCGGTGACCTCTATCTTCGGGCTCCACTTCCTAGTTTCGTTTGCTCTAGGTATCTTAATAGTTTAGTATCAGACGTTGCCCTAATTTCCCCCTGTCTGTCTTTATTTCTTTTTGGGTTTTTGTTTTCAGGTTTTTTTTTCTTATTTATCTTCAGTTCTTTCACACCTCCGTGATTTTATTTTCAATCCCCCCTGTTTATTTTTTCCGTCCTGCATCCTTTCTATGTCTTCTACCGTGCCCTCGCTTCCCTTGTGTGCTTTGCGGCACCTTTGTCAACTAGAGGTGGCCGCATCTCTTTATTGACTTTCTTGTGCTCACTTGAAATGTCTGAGGGCCGACATTTGGCCGGATGATGCGCTTGTTTTCTGCAGGTGCGCTTTCCCCTATGGCGGCTATCGACCGGCGTAGTTTAGATCCTCCTTGAAGTGATCTTCGGATTATACGGGATATGAGTTTTTTTTTTACCGCAAGTAAGTCCCGCGGGCCGGGTGCAGTCTCGGCTGGAACCATGCTCTGATCTCGGGTTTTGGGGGATGCCCCTCCCCCAATGCCCTCCTTCTTCTTAACGAGGTTTTTTCTCTTGTTGACCTCCGGAGGTACTTTCTCGGTCGAAGGTGACGACACGAGGCGAGTGTTGTTTTTTTCTCAAAAAGTGGCTGTGCCGTGGCGATGGTTCTTTAAGAGTGCACAGCTTGTATGGAGATTGGGCGAGGCAAATAAATCGGCTTTTTGTTGAAGGTTTTGCCGCTCTTCTACGGTCGTCCTCGCGCTGAACGATTCGTTTGTACAGTTAATTTTTTCCTATGGTTTTCGGGCCCCCCCCTTAATCCCCCACCGATGCCCCCCCCGGTTCCTGATGAAACCAAGCCCAAAACTACAACCCAGACGCCTCCGCCCCCTCCCAGCAAAAGAAGTCCTATTTCCAACCAAGCACACCCCTCCCACGGGCAACACACTCCACGACCCTGATTCACCAGAAAAACGCCCATCCGGTCCCCAATTCTTTTTTCCTTTCTTTCCTGCGATGTTTCATCAATTGTGTGTTTTTAGCTGGAGGTGCGAAAGTTTCTGCTCTAATCTTCATTTTGGGGCAGCAGGGGCGCGCCGGCCTTTTGAGCCCTGCTACCAGAAGTTTTTTTCTGGTGTTTATTTTTCCAAGTGGGGGAGCTCAGAGACCACTGCCAGGTGCTGCTTGCGCGACGCGTCTGATCTTTTTTTGAGCAGACTTTGTACCCCCCCTCGGACTAACTTTTTCCACCCAAGGCCCGTTTTTGAACAGCACCTCTGTGCTTGCTGTCCCGCGGAGCTTACCGGTTTAAGCATGCAAGGACTCCCTGCCGAGCCCAGTTTTCGCACCCGCGACCGCCTGGGTGTCTCCGGCGCTTTTCGACGGTTTCCCGCTGACCCTGCGAAATTGCTTCCTCTTTAGCGTCAGTTTTTTTCCTTCGTTTCGCCGCGACGGCGACCGCCGTTTTACTGGAAGAATCCAAGGCTTCCCCCCTTTTTTTAGAAAGTTCTGGGGCGCCCCTCCCCACCTCTTTGAACTTTTGGGATTCTTCCCGCCCGTAGCGTAAGTGGGTACTCCTTTGGTGCCTCACGAGCCGGGACCAGCCCGATTTCCCCCCCAATGGATGTCTGTGAAATCCGTAGTCGCTTTAGGGCTTAGCCGCTTTCCCACTCCGGCAACGGGTCCTCCAGCTTCCTTGGCCCGGACTGCGCCACCCTTGCAGGTCCTTGTTAAGTTAGTTTCCGCAAGTTTGTACGGGACGCAGGCCGAAGTTGCCTCTGACCTCAGCTGTCCCAATGACGGGTCCGGCGTCCTCCCGCACTATTCCCCCTCCGTGCAGGCTTATTTTCTTTTCGAGCACAAGCCAAGCCTTTTTGGGACCCGTGGCTTAACGTCCTCCCCCGCGAACCATGACCAATGGTCAATCCCCGCTTTCTTTTTTTGACAGCATGCAGCGCCCCGGTTTTGCCCCTCGTGCCTGGCCGCGAAAGTTCGATATTTTTGGGCCTCTCCCCAGTACCATTTCAGTCTAGAGAACACGGGTAAGGAGGCCCGCTGATCGGATCCCCCCCGCGACGATCTAGCTTCTCACTTTTTTTTTGAACACGGCAGGAACTTGGGCTTCTTTCTTCTTCTCATGAATTTTTTCAGTTTTTTTCCGTCAGACACGCGGTGGAGGAGTGCCGATTCCGACGAGGTTCACGGTTACTGAAGAAGCCCTTTTTTCTGCATTTTTCTCTCCACGTGCCATTTTTTCTGGTTCCGATTGTGTTGAAGCGTTGTTCCCCACATCTTTTTTTCCCGCCGTCACGCGTAGGGTTCGGATGCCTGCGCATCTCCCC
>Ga0179593_1607407_pt1 | contig 13122 bp, 17 predicted proteins | sample CZODoug2_1_08_16_FD_185931 | JGI IMG/M metagenome (GOLD analysis project Ga0179593, IMG submission 185931) | Vadose zone soil fungal communities from Angelo Coast Range Reserve, California, USA - CZODoug2_1_08_16fungal (PacBio error correction) | ecosystem: Environmental > Terrestrial > Soil >... | reverse complement strand
TGCCACGTGTATTTTCCTTCTGCCCCCCCGGTGAAACTGCGGCCTCGGCTTTGGTTTTCGAGGTATGGTTTTTTGCCCTTTTTTTGGGGCGAGTTTCCATTTTGCCTGTTTTTTGCCGTCACCCACGCCCCCCCAGCGTTTTACTACCGGTTTTTTTTTTTTTTTTTCTTCCTCGCAGCTGGACCATCTCCGTTTTTTTTTTTTTTTCCCCTACTCCCTACTTCCCCCCCCGACTTCCAGTCGCTTCTTGTTTTCGCCTCCACGTCGATTGTGTGGAACGGCCGCGGATGAAAACTTTATTTCTCCAGCCCCCCCTCAGTCGTATTCTTTTCAGGATACCCTTTCACCCAGTTTTTTTTTTCCCCTGGCCTCCCAGCCGTTGTCCAGGTCTTGCCTCTGGTTCGCTTGTCACCTGGCCCCCCAGGCCTTTCGCTCCCCTTGTCTTCTGACGTTTTCGCGGCTTTGGGGCCCTGGAGGACCTTCACGAGCAACCGACGTTCTCCTGTTTCGGCAGGCTTGTTTTTGGGCCTTTTCTTTTTCAGGTTTTTTTCTAGCAAGGAACACGAAGTTCGTGCAAAGATTGAGACAATTGATGCGCCGCGCCCCCTGTTTTTTGCCCACTTCCCCCCTTCCTCCGATGTGTCGTCTTCCATGGTTTTTTCCGGGGCTCCCTCTCTTTGCCCTCGCTGACCGGGTTTTTTTAATTCGACTTTCCTGCTTATCGTACAGGGACCCCTACTCCCTCGTGACTCGATTGCTTTTACCCCAAGCATTTCCCCCCTCTCGGCCCTCCATGCCTGATGATTGCCCCGGTTGCGGAGGGAGGGGAGGTCCTTATCCTTCCCGAGTCCCCATGTCGAAAAGTGCGTCTCTGAAACGGGTTTTCAGACGTTCGGTCTTAATGTTTCGCGATCGACGTTTGCTCCCTTGTTTCCTGTAGTTTTCAGCCGTACTCCCCGTCCTTGCGCGTCTTCCACTTTTTCGCATACCCTCGCTTGCAACACGGGAGTCCCGCTTTCGCTTTGCTCGTCCCCCCTTTTGGGCTGTGGGCTTTCCCACCAATTACCCTCTTTGCTTTCTTTCCACATCATTTCCATTGCGTACGACCCGTTTTCCTGTGGCGTTCGTTCCCCCTTTCAGTTCTTCCTTGTCCCCTTTGACATGATGAACCGGTTTAACGTTGTCTTTTACCCTTTTTTACGTTCGGATCGAGTGACCCCCCCTGTCTTCTCGATCGATTAAACGACAGTTCCCCCACCCCCCCCTACTTTTGCCCCTTTTTTTTTTCCTTTGAGCTTTGCTTTTCGTTCAATTTCGTTTCCGGTTTTCTCGCTTTTTCTTTTCCCAAAGGTGGGTGATGGCGTGAGTACGGCCAATTTTTTCTTTTAGTTTTCACTTTCTTTTCCTCTAAAAGGTATGCGAGCCCATTTGCCCCTGGACCCTTGTCCCTTCCCTCTTTCTAGACTTGTGTGTTTTGCCCCCCTGCTTTCAGCCACCGTACCACTTTGGTTTGGGACGCGAGTTCTCGGCCCCCCCCCCTGGGGATACCTTTTTCCGATTTTCGTTTCTACCTACCTTCCCCCTCTTTCCAGTCTTCAAGGCACCTTCTCGGCGTCAATCGGCACTTCCCCGAACCGGTTCCCTCTTGCCTCCCTTTCTGGAGGTTGCGTTCCGGCCCCCCCTTGGGGACGGGCCCTTTCATTTTTTTTTTTTTTCAGCGGTCCCCTGTAAGTCCCTTGGGCCGCCCAAACGGCCGTTCGGGATCGGTTCCGATATCCCCCCCTCTTTCGCACCCCTCGAAGCTCTTTCTTTTCTCCTTTTTTTTTTTCCCCCGACGTTGATCTTGTTGCAACCGAACACGCGGTAGGTCATCTCCTCCCTTTATTTTTTTTCCCGTGATTCCCCCCTTTACATCGAGACCTTTAGCCCTTTCCCCTACGTGGACTTTGATCGGTCTGCGGCCGACTAGCGTCCAAAGTCGGCCCCCTTTTTACCTCTCCCTTGTTTTTTTGATAGGTAACCTCCTTCATGGTTTTCAGCGTACTTATTTCCGTAGGCCGTGTTGATGTGAACCTCTTTTTTTCCGTTTTTTCTAGGTTTTTAAGGATTATGCGTTCGTACGTATGAACCCCCCCTTTCCGCCGTTTTAACCATGTCTTCCAGGCAGAATGCTGTTTTTTTAGACCCCCAGGCGTGGCATTTTGAAGTAACGAGGGCCCCTCCCAAACTTTCGACGCACCCCTCTGTTTGCGCATGCAGAGGCCAGAATTCTGAGCCCCGTAGTTTCTCCTTGGGATTTTTTTTTTCCCAACATTGGCGTTGTTATTTCCTCATTTACTGCTTTTTTTTACTCTGTAGCTGAGCTCTTTTCCCCCCGGGTCGGAGTTTTTATCGGCCTTTTTCACGTTACGTTATGTCTAACGGATAGACCCCAACACTACAGGTTTTTTGCCTTCCTATTCTTTTTTAAGACACCTGCCCAGACCTTGTACCCCCAAAACACGTTTTTACGCCGCGGCCGAGTCTTTCTCAATTTTTTTTTTTTTTTTTTTTTATGCACGGTCCCCGTCCCTGTGGCATGGTTGTTCAGTATTATCGGGCAATTCGGCGGTCCGTCTTTTTGATTTCTCTCCCGCTCTTGGCCGCGCTTGCGGCCGCCGGGCATTTATTTTGCTCCTTTCCCTTACCTTCCGAGCCGTTCCTTCCTTTTTCACTGGCCAGTCCCTCCCTGACGCGTCAGATATGCGTTTTTTGAGGGATTTTTGTTTGTGTAACCCCTTTTAGTCCCCTGCGCAGGATAGTGACCTTTGATTCCCTCTTCCGCCCCCTCGATCTTGTCATGTCGAGAGCACAAACCGCGGCTATTTTTTTTTGCCGTGGCCCCGTTCTCTGGCCCCCCTTGAGTTATTCGGAACCGGCGGCAGCGCCCTGGAAGTTATTTTTTTATTCCCTTATAGGCGGTCTGGGTTTTTGCCCTTTTTTTAGTAATTTCCCCTGCCCCGGGGGCGTAAGCTGTTTTCCCCCCCTTACCCCTTTTAGCTCCCCCCACGACTTGAAGCCGGTCCTTTTTTTTTTTGTTCTTCTTCTTTTTGCCCGGCTGTCGTTGTCAAACCCTCCTAACCCTTTTTTTTACTGGGCGCATGGATTTTTTTTCAATTAAACCACCTTCTTAGGACGGTTCTTCTTTTCTTATTCCCTTTTCTTCTTTGAACTAATCCTTCTTTTGGTTTTTTTTTTTTGTCGAGCATTACGTGTTAAGTTTTTCGACCCGGTTTACTGCCCTCTTATTTCCACCCGTGACTATTTGGGTTTAGAAGGTTTTTTTTCCGTTTTGACTTCCCCCTCGAAGTTTGAGGGCATGCCACTTCCAATCGTTCGTCTTGCTTTTTTTTGCTTTACGGTGCTTCCTACGTCTGTGTTCGCGACACTCACAAGGCAGGCGCTCCCCTGGGAACCTTTCCCCCTCCAAGTTGCTCCTTTTCTTCCAATCCCCCAGTTGACTCCTTTTCCTTTTTTTCTGGTCCTGGTAACAGTTGACACGTGCGGCCCGAAGACTCCCCCGCCACACCCCTTCTTTCGCGGTTTGGCGTGACACCCATCCCTCACAGCATCCTTGCGGATTTGTCAACGATCGCTTCTGGATGACTGCTGGTGCCAAACCCATCCACCCGAAGTTTTAAGTATCTTTTCGGCTCCGGTTTTTTTGTTTTTTTCCGTCTTCCACGTAAGGTCGTCGGCTCTCTTTTTTTCCCTTGGTCCCTTTTCCTGCCTCCTTTTTACCAAGCAGTGTCCCTCGGGGCCCCCCACCGTCGTCGGTTGGCTGTTTTCTCTGAGATACCATCCTTCCGTTTCCCCGCTTTTTCTCTCTGACTGTTTTTTTCCCCACCCCTTCCCTCCCTCGTTTTCGTGCAGCTTTGTTTTTCCCCCTTTCACTGGCGCGTCCCGTCACCCGTTTTGGGCTCTTACGGACCATTCCCGTTTTTTTTTTTTTCTGGGTCGTTTAATCTTTAGCCACCTCGCGCTTCAGTGTTTTTTTCCCCCCCCCCCCCCCCATCTTTTTATTCCGTTCGACCTTTCTTTGTCTGTTCGGCCTTTCTTTTGCCCTTCAAGCCCTGTTCGACCCTCCTTCTGCTCCTTTTCTTTTTTTTTTTTTTAACCCTGATGACGTTCCCCCCGCCCGCTTCGGGAGCGATTTTCGGTTCCCCCCCCCCAAGATTTTTTCCTTATGCCTCGGCCCCCCAACCTGGGGTTCCCCGGTCGGACCTTCCTCACATTTCGGGTTCATGTGGTTCTTCGGCACCTTTTTTCCCCCGGATGGGGACCTGCTTCTGCCGAAGCTTTTCCGGTTTTTTTTTTTCTTCACCAGTTTTTCCTCGGAGTTTTCTTGGTCCCACTCCACCTCTTTAACACGCCCCCCCTGCCGCGGCACCTTTTCCACGCGGGTCGAGTTCCCTTTCGGTCCCATCACCTTTTCCTACTCGTTTTTTTTATAGTGCCCGTTTGCGGTCGATTGTCGTTATCCCCCCGAAAGGCATTTTCCCTAGTTTTTACACGATTCTTGGATCTGTCTATGGGCACGGCTCATTCAATACCGCCTTCTAGTTCCCCCAGTGTCTCCAGGCTCTATCACCCCCCGGCCGTAGGCCGACGTGAGGTGACCCTTTTCCCCCCTTTCTTTTTCTTTTTTCCCAACAGTGTCCAAATCCACCTCTCCCTGAGACAAGCCCGATCCGTTTCACCGATGTTTTTTTCCCCCCCCGTCTCTCTTGATGGTCCCATTGCTTCGTCGCCCACAGGTCGGCCAGGGACCGTGATAACGTGTCTTCCCCGTTTTCTCTCAAAGATTCTTGTAGGCCGTTCGGGTATTTTTGCCGTTTTCCCTTTTTTACGCCGGATGGGTTCTCAATTTTACCGGGGGAGGGAGCAAGGGGGAGGAGGACGGTTTTTTTTCCCCCAAAGCTTTTTTCTGCTTTTCTCCTGGTCCCTGACTGCGCCGTCCCACAAGTGGGATTTTTTCCCCGGTTTGGCGTCACGGGCCAACCAAACGTCCCACGCGACAGCTAAGGAACGGTTATTCCTGGGGACCCCCCCCCCTGTCCTTTTTCCACCCCCAGGCTTCCACTTTTCTGTTCTTCCTCGTTGTACTTACGTATCACCGGTTTTTCTTCCACCTCCTTGAGATTCATCAGGTGGACCCTTGACACTTCCGGTGGCGATCGTCGGGGGCCAATTCAACCCCTTTTTGTTTCTTTTTGCTTTTTCTACTGATACGTAGGACTTCCTCCGATCCACGTCCCCCCTTGGGTGGGGGTTGGGAAACCCAAACCCCCTTAGTACTTTTTTCAATCGGCTTTTTCCACTCCCCCTACCTCCGGCCTCTCCGGAAGGGCGAACTCGGACCCCCCGTTCCGGTCGATTTTTTTTTCCCCTGTTGATTCTTTTTTTTCCCCACAGCTGGAGCAGAGGGGTGTGCGCACCGCGGTGCATTGACGTCCCCCAACAGGGCGTTCTTTTTTTTTTCCGCTTTCCCCCCTCCCCCCTTTGTACTGCGAGGGTTGCGAATTTTCAATACGCGAAGGTTCCCCCCCCGTCGTTGTACCCCGATAATTTTTTGACGAATGGTGTGTCGACCCTGCCTCCCGTCGTTTCCGCGAAACAGTCCCCAGACGTTGAGAACCCAGTTTCATCGTTTTCCCCTCCCCTCACTCCTATAGGATCGCAGTGAACCGTCGCCCCAAAACATGCGGCGGAGACCTTCATCCCCTTTTCCAGGAGTTTCCTGATTTTTTTTTTCTCCATTCTTTTGATTTGCGTTTGCGGATTTTTCGCTTTTGAACTATTTCCCTTTACTTTTACGCCCGACCGGCCTTTTTGGATACCGTCTTCCCCTCTTTTTCCCCATTCAATGTCTTTCCTTCGCCCCCGCCCCGTTGAGCCCCGCCCGCCCCCACAGCTTTCCTTATTTTTTTTTTTTCCCCCCAAGGCGCGAGGCGCTCAATCCACAAGCCCCAATAGTTTAGTTTTCCTTTTGCTCGACGTTAGTTTCTACCCTTTATGTCTTCACAAGCTCCGTGCTCCTTAGGTCGTCTTGTTTGGTTTGCCAATCTATGCACTTCCCCCCCCCCAGTAAGTCCCCCCGTGCTTGGTCGTTCTCCGCGGCTTTTTTCCGGCCTGTCCTTTCTTATGGGGGCGACCGGACCCGAAAACGTCCTTCCCCTTTTTTTCTCGACCGGCCTTTGTCTTGGTCCACACGGAGTTGAGTTTTGGTTATCCGTGGCGCGCATACTCCCGGACCGATGGAAATGGTTTTTTCCCCGCATTCAATTCATCCCGTTTCTGCAACTCCTTCTTTTTTCGGCGAACGTTTTCAGTGACTTCAATGGTTCCGTTCTGGCCAAGACCTTTCTTCTCTCCAGATGTCTTTGGACTCCCCACCGGTGTTTGGAGTCCGTGCTTTTTTTGGGCGGGGTTTTCTTCTCTTTTTCCCTTCCTTGAGAGGTTTGGGGCAACAAGATGGTCCCCGCCGACAAAGGTTTAAAACTACTCCCCATCGCCTTCCCCGAGGGAGCATGAAGAACAGTTTTTGGTGAAAGTATTCTTGCCCCCCCTTTGGAATTCTCTCTCCTTTTTCCATCCTTTTTGTAATGGCCCGGTGTCCGGGTTCCCCTGCCATCTCTTTCACAGGACTTTCTTGCGCCTCGTTGTATAGTGCCTCTTTTTGCTCCCCCTTAGTTGCTTCTTTTTCCCAATGCCCTCCCCTTTTTTTTCCCCCCCAGTTGCCTGCCCAGCAGACGGACCTTTTCTGCGCTTATATGATTTTTTTAGCTCCCCCCTTGTTTCCCCCTACTTTTTTTTGTTTGACCCCGACATTGAAGTTCAGTTCGTTTTTTTTGCTCCTTACGGATTGTTGCGCCGGTCTTGTCATTCCTCCCCGTGACCGTCTCGTAGTATTTCCCGTTTTCCTTTCCCTGTTTGCACGCCGTCTTGCTGGGACTGCTTTCGATCGGCCCCAGTTGATTTCCCCTTTCGAACGGGAGTGGTTTTAATTCCCCATGTTGCCAGTCCCCCGGAGTAATTGCAGCACTACCCGCGTGTCTTTTGGGCATCCCTTCCAGAGTGGAAACCCGAACGTGGTTCTTCGACTTAGCTTGTTCGTTCGGCCCATGCGCTCGAGAGTTACCCTCCTGTTCGCGGCGGGCCTCCCCCTTTTCGAAATTGTCTTTGATTCCCCCAACCGGACGGAGTTTGCTGCGGCTGCCCTCCAGGTTGTTCATGTCCTTCGCTACTTTCCCCTCCCCGGACGGCCGGTTCCGCGTAGTCGTTACCTGAAATTAGTTTTCCCCTCTTTTGGTTTTTCTTCCCCTCATGAGTTGGCCCTCCCTTCATTGGCTGACTCGCTCATTGTCTGTAGTTCTGGCCGGATCGAGACTGTCGACATTTTCCCCCCCCCCTATGTGGACGGCGATTAAGGGGTTTTCCCTTCCTTCGTTCTCCTCGATCGAAGGTGGCTTGTCGCTATGCTTCCCGTATCTCACGGGGACGGGCACGGTTTTTTTTCTGCGAGTTCGCAAAGTCCCCCCCGCTTGCAACAACTTCCAGGCCGACGCTTTTTTTGCCCTGCGTTTGGAGGGCTCCTCATCCTTTCTTCTGGAACCAGCTGGAACCCCCCTCCCTCCCCTTGTCCCTGCCCCGTTCACGTTGGCGTTCGGCTACCTGACTTCTTTGGAGTTTTGAATTTTAGCTTTCCCCCCGTTGTGTGATCACCGTTGTGTTTCAAACTTTTTTCCCTTCTTGACTCGTCTTTTTTCGGACACCCTGCTTAGCTCTACCCACGCATTTCCCCAGCCTCTCCCTTTAACTTTTGCAATTGGAGTTTTTGTTTCGTTTTCCGATTTTTCTCCACCGGAGATCGTTACTTCTCGATGATCGCCCCCCCCCCCACAGGTGCGTTGAGTACGCACCCCCTCTTTGACAAAGAGTCCTCAGTTTTAAGAGCCCCCATGGTTCTCTCCTGGCCACGGTGTCCAGTTTGCCCCAGTCTAGGAATTTTTCTTTGGTTCCCCTGGCCCTTTCCCGTCGCCCAACTTCACACCCCTTGATGGGGGGTCTTTGGCGCCAGGGGTTTATATCAGTGAGATCGTTCCCTTCCCCCCAGTTCCATCCTCCCCCTTTGTTAAGCCAACCTCCCCCCTCATTCCGGTCTGTAATCGGTCCCACTTTCGACCCGCCATTTAGACTCGTTCTGCTCACCTTTTCCTTTCACTTTTCTCAGCCCGGTGGGAAGACCCCTCTGTTTCTCCCACCGGCCCGTTTCCTTCTCGGTCCATCAGCTAGTTTTTGCCGTTCTTTGCACATCTGAGGCTGTACTTTTCCTCGAGTAACGGACGGGACTTTTTCTTGTGTTTTACCCTCTTTTTGCTTTCACCGCGGTACGGTTTTCCTCCTCCCAATGGCCGATTTGCACTGTCCAATTCCCCCTTCGTTCCCTGGCACGAATCTGGATTCCTTTCTTTTTTGTTTTTTGTTCCTCACGTTCATGACGATCCACTCGTCCCTGCACGAGAAGTTCTCCCGCATCGACCTGGAATCGCCCCTTTTTTTTCTTCCCCTAGGTAGGGGCTGTTGATGGACTTCACGCATCGGTGTACTTGCGGGGAGATTTTTCTGTGGCTTTCACCCTTATGGGCTCCTTTTTTTTTAATCGTTGTCTCCTGGCCAGCCGCACTTTGCACCCCCCTGGGAGAACGACTTCCCCCCCCTTTCTTTTCCCGGTCGTTTTTGACCACGAGGCCTGTTCCCGCGAATGTGTTTGACCTTCACTCCTCTTTCTGCCGCATGCAGAGCTCATCTTGTCTTTTTTTATTTTGACCCCCGGGCATGCACTCGGCGTTGCCGTCGGTTGAAACCCTCTGTTAGGTATCCCTCTCTTTGGTTTGTTGGTTTCCGGTATGGTACGTGACCCGCCGATGTTACGAAAGGATCTCTTTCCCCCCCCCCACCTAGCCGATGTAGTTCCGGAGAAACTGAGTCCCTTCAGATTTCGTGATCTCCCTCCCCCAAAACCCGGTGAGCCCCGTCCCCCCTCCCCCCCTCACCCCACTTCCGCTGCACTCCCGAGTGCGGTTCGTTAGATCGGTGCATCCGTTTCCCCTGTGAGAGTAGCTCGTTCCCCGGCCCCTTTCGCGGTTCACCCTCCGAGGTTGCTGGCTTGAATCTTCTTCCAGCTTCGTTTTTTTTTTCCCCTCCCTTTCGTGCTTTTGCACTGCCCTTTTCCCCCACTCGCCGCAGCTCTAAGATAATTTTTTTCGGTTGGTTTGATTTTTTTTTTGTCACCCCATCTTCGGTCAGCCTCCGCGGATCGATCACTCCGTTCTTTTGTCTGGTGGACTTCGGATTGCTGGCCACCCCCCTTTTTTTTCGTGTTCCCCCTGTCGCGCCTTCGTCGGGACTTTCCCCCTGTCACCCCTGCGGGCGCCCTGGTCCCCATGATTAGCCCGGCATTGGTGCAGGTATTGATTTCCTCCTCCCCGGTAGTAGTTTTCTTCGCAAAGGTCTCTGGCTTTACCCCGCGCGCTTGAAGGACTTGAGTTTGAATGTTTTTCTTTCCCGAGTTTGTTTCGCGTTTTCACCCCCCTTTTCTAACCCTTTTTTTTTTTTGGGCCGGGCCGATCTTTCAGTTTTTTTCACCCTTTGAGCGTCAAGGCCCTTTTTTTTCTATCTCTTTTCCTTCCTACCCCAGTTGTTGTGTTCCCGCTTTTTAGTCATACGCTGGAACGGCCGGGTTTGACAGATTTCTGTAGGTTTTTCTGCCACCCATCGGGCCTGTCCGCTGAGTGTGGGTTTCCGACGGGGGTTTTGAAACCGCCCCTTTTGTTGCCCTTCCCTGCATGCATTTTTTTCCATTTTCCCGTGGCGGTTAGGGCGTGTTCCTTTCCCCCCCTTACTTTCGTTTTTTTTTCGTGCACCTCCCTACAACAGTTCCGCTCTCTTCCCCGGTTCCCCCCCTTATCACCTTTGTGCTCTGTCCAACTTCCAGGTGTTTTCGCGCGCGTTTTTCCCCCTCTGCTCCGGGCTTTTTTTTTGCCTTTCAAGGCTCTTCCCGGCCCCCCCCCTATTTTTTTTTTTTTTCAGACGCGTTCTTCCCGCAAGTCCCCCCCCCATAACAATAGATCGCGGGCGGGGCTTTTTTTTTTGAGGTATGATTTTTCCCCCTCCCCTCGGTCGGCTTGTTAAGAATGCTCTCCCCCCCTCCCTCAACCTGGGAATTCTTTCGGCTCTGGGGAACCTGGGACCAGTGATCACGAAAGGTCGTTAGCCGGTCGGACTTTCATTCCAATTTACCAAGAAAGATGCCTATTTTGACTCCCCCTGTTTTATTTTTTCTTTTTTTTTGGCCTGGGATTTCGTTTTTTCTCTCAAAGACCCTCGTTTTTACCGGCCTTTTTGTCTCTATGGAAATCACCCCTGACACTAGGTCCCGGGTTTTTGAATGCCCCGATCGCGGGTCGGGGTTTTAAACGTTTTTTTGTTCTTTTTTTTTCTTTCCCGAAATCGGTTTCAGTTTGAATCACTGTCTTTCCTTTCCCATTACCCCACCCATCTCCTCGTGTTGGGCCGTTTTTTTTTTCTGGCAATTTAGCGGTCTTTTTTCAACTTGTCCCCGATAAAAGAACTTACCCTAGGGCACATTTTTTTCCTTTTTTCGCTCCCCTGAGTTACCCTGTCCTTTGACCAGCAAGCTCTTCATTAAGCAGTGGTTTTTTTGCCCTTCGACCCAGATCTTTATCTGACATTTGCTCCCCCCCCAAGTTTTGCTAGGTTTTTGTGCCTCGCCCGCTTCCCCTCCTTCCGGTCGGCTTTTTACGGCAATTCCCCTTTTTTTTTTTCCCCCTGGGACACCTGTCTGTTTTTTTTCTTTTTTTTGGCGGAGGATGACCACGCGGGACCTTCCCCATATTCCAAGTATGATCTTAGAGGCCCCACCCGGCCCTCCCTTGTAGCGTTCAGTCTGTCCATCCTTTTCCCTATGATTTTGTGTTTCCGATTTTTGTGTGACTTTCGATCCGAAAACTTTATTTAGTGCCCCGACGATTCCTTTGCTCCATGACGTTTTTTTTTTTTTTCGTCGCTTTTTTCTTTACTTCCCTTGATTTTTCCCCCCCCGGGTTAGTTTTTGACGTTTTTTCCCACCATGTTCCCTGACCTATTGCGTTGATTTATTTACTACCGGGAGGTTTTTTTTTGTGGTCCACACAGACCTTTTCCCTACTCCCCAATGCTTCCGACGGGTATGCTCTCCTGCGACTTTTTCTCCCATATATGATGATTGACTTCCCCCCCCCTTCAACAAGGTCAGTTTCTTCCCCTGGATGCAGGTCCGATTGCTCCCCCCTTTTTCCCTCGCTTTGCGAACTTTTCTTCCCCTCTGTTCATTTCGGTGTATTTCCGTGAGATTACCGCCGCCTTTGCTTTCAACTCCCTTTTTGGTTGGCCCCCCCCTTGAGATCTTGAAGGGTTCTTTGGTCCGGTTAGGACGGACAGCACTGGTTTTTCCCCTTTCCCCGAGGCACCTGGCCCCCACCTTTTGGAAGTTTTTCCCTCCGCACAAAAGGCTTTTCACTTTTCCGGCTTTTAAAGTCCTTTCCCCTCTACGTTTTCTTTCCCTTTGCCAAGGTCCCCCCTTCTAGAACCATGGCTCTGTCATCTGCTTCTCCTTTGTAGTTGGTAGTCCCCCCCACAGCCCTTGGCGTTTTCTCCAGGTCCCCCCTTCCCGATCTGGTTTACGTGGTCCCTCACTTTTCGGTTTCTGACAATGGCCCACCCCTATTGATCGTCGTTTGGCGGAACTGATTTATTTGCCGATCCTTTCGCTCAGAGGTTTTAATCGTCCCGGAAACCCCCGGGTGTCACCCCCCTATAGTCCCCTGGTTCAGATTTGTCCCCACCGAAGTTCCGGTTCCTCCGAACCCGAACTTCCCCCCACGTGACGGTCGCTTTTTCGTTTTCCTTTGGTCCCCCCCCTTGTGGTCAGAATAGTATAGTTTTTTTATCTGCGTTTACGACACTTTTGGCTCCCCCCCCTCCCGTTTCTGAACCGTTGTGCCCTGCTCGTAGGTCCTTTATTTCTCTCTCAGTTGAATACTGCCCTTTAGTCCCCTGCTTCCTTTCGCAGATCGGCTTGTCGCACGCTAACACTGCTGCCCTTCAGGCCCCACAGCCGGAAGAGATCTGAACCTTTCCCCTCGCCTTTGGGCGCCCCCCCCTTTTCTACCTTTTTCTGGACTTCGACGCGCTCCTACAGGCCCACCCCCCTGGCCCTTTCCTCTTTTCGCCTTCTTTGCCAGCTGCGCCTCGTGATGGGCGTGCTTTCCTCCTTGCTATTGACACACTACGTGCATTCCCTCGGAACGTCACCTTGGTGTCTCGTTTTTCGAGGTCAATCCTTTTTGAGTTCTCGACCCCTGGGACCTTGAAGCCAGCAACCCCAGCTCTTTCTCCCCTGAGCGGTTGCTCAAGTTTGTTTCCCACACCGGCCCCGAACTTGTGTGCATGATCTTTTTTTTTTTTTCCGTTTTTTCATGTTGATTTCTCTCCTCAGCTGCCTCTTCCCGTCTTTTTCGGGTCGCAGATTTTTGTCTAGCTGAATCAGTTCTGTTAAACGACGTCCTTCATATGGTCAGTATCGCCTCCCGTTCCAGTCCTTGGAATGACGTCCCTGCCCGCTACAGACTTACCCCCCACAGGGCGATCGAACGCTTTTTTTTTTTTTTTTTTCGGCGCAAGGAGTATTGTTTTTCCCCTTTTTCGGTGCGGCCCTACCACCTGAGGCTTTCCCGCCGCATTTTTCCCCGTCCCCAATATCTTTGATTCCCTTTCTGGACACGCCTTTTTCTTTTTTCAGTGAAGAGGTATTTCTTCCCCTCCTCGCAGCCCCCCCCGGCGGTATTTCGTGGATGTGCGGGTGGGCACCTGCGTTTTCTTATGTGGCTTTCTGCCACTGGGTCCCCCCCTTCCAACTGTCCCTCCTGACCCCATCAGGAGAGGCGGTGTTGAAACTTTCAAGTACCCCCACACCCCCTTCCGTGTCCACAGAGGGGCAGCAAAGTTTCCCCACAACCCCCC